>Ga0209514_10000255_pt1 | contig 117318 bp, 98 predicted proteins | sample Subgrocontami58m_FD_187452 | JGI IMG/M metagenome (GOLD analysis project Ga0209514, IMG submission 187452) | Subsurface groundwater microbial communities from S. Glens Falls, New York, USA - GMW37 contaminated, 5.8 m (SPAdes) (version 3) | ecosystem: Environmental > Aquatic > Deep subsurface >... | reverse complement strand
CACTCGCAGTCAAGCCGACTTTTGCCATTGCACTCTAAAAGTCCGTTTCTGTAGGACTTGAGTCGACCTTTGTACGCCTCCGTTACCTTTTTGGAGGCGACCGCCCCAGTCAAACTGCCCACCAGACAATGTCCCATCTCCCGTATTTTTCATAGGACAAATGGTAAGTTTCAATCATCAAGAAGGGTGGTATTACACTGTCCCCCGCATTGCGGGGTCCCACCTATGCTATACAGTCCCGAAAACTGAAACAATGTCAAGCTGCAGTAAAGCTCCACGGGGTCTTTTTGTCCTGGTGTGAGTTGGCCGCATCTTCACAGCCACTGCAATTTCGCCGAGTCCTTCCTTAAGACAGTCGCCAAGTCGTTAAACCTTTCGTGCGGGTCGGAACTTACCCGACAAGGAATTTCGCTACCTTAGAACAGTTATAGTTACTGCTGCCGTTTACTCGGGCTTATATCCGAAGCTCATCATCCGAAGATAAATCACCTCAAATAGTTGACCTACGAGCACTGGGCAGGCCTCAGCCCCTATACTTCGTCTTTCGACTTAGCAGAGACCTATGTTTTTGTTAAACAGTCGCTTGGCGTCGTTAACTGAGCCCCCGCAATGCGGGGGAGGACATCTACCAAAGGTACGTCCAGTTGTTTTGCCGAGTTCCTGAAGGAAGGTTCTCTCGCTCGCCTTGGTACACTAACACCAGCCCACCTGTGTCGGTTTGCGGTACGGTTTAGGTTAAATCTCACAACGAGAAAATTTCTTGGAAGATGAATTCATTTCTCTTGGCAACTTGCGCCGCCTATCCATCAAAGCTCGAATAAACATAAGAAGGGATTTTCCACTCCTTACTTCCTAACTTATTAGAGGCCGTATCATTTCGACCTAGAAACTATCCTTCTCCGACTTCCCTTTGTTAATAACGATTTAACCCAAGTTGCAGAATATTAACTGCATATCCATCGACTACGCCTTCTGGCCTCGCCTTAGGACCGACTAACCCTACGTCGACGAACGTTGCGTAGGAAACCTTGGGCATTCGGCGGTCGGGATTCTCACCCAACTCACGCTACTCATACCGGCATTCTCACTTCGCATCGCTCCACCACACCTCACGGTGTGACTTCACTGCAATTGCGAACGCTCCCCTACCACACTCGCGCACAGCGCAAGAAATTCCTAAGTGCTCTAATTAACCTAATTGACCTAATCAATACACAAATTCAAAATGACAAAATTTTAAAAATTAGACATTTCTTAATTGGGATTTGATTAGTAATTAGAAATTAAAAATTAGAAATTACTTGTGCCATGCACAAGCATCCCAAGCTTCGGTGGTATCTTTAGCCCCGGTAAATTGTCGGCGCGCCCGCACCCTCGAGTTAGACTCGATTCGACAAGTGAGCTGTTACGCTTTCTTTAAAGGATGGCTGCCTCTAAGCCAACCTCCTTGCTGTCTAAATGCGAACACTACCTTTAACACTTAAGATACACTTTGGGACCTTAGCTTTGGGTCAAGGGTTGTTTCCCTTTTGCCCAGTAAGGCTTATCCCTCACGGACTGACTCCCTATTTATACGCCCCAGTATTCGTAGTTTGATTGAAGCTGACAGCTTGCGCCGTCAGGCTCCATTCAGTGCTCTACCCCTGAGGGTTAAAAATAGAGGCTATACCTAAATATATTTCGGGGAGAACCAGCTATCTCCGCGTTCGATAGGCATATCACCCCTAACCACAGCTCATCCCAGCCACTTGCAACTGACACGGGTTCGGGCCTCCATCCGCCGTTAGGCGGACTTCACCCTGGCCATGGCTAGCTCACGCGGTTTCGGGTCTTTATCATGCTGTCAAAATCGCGCTATTAACGCTCGCTTTCACTCCGCCTCCAGACAATAATTGCCCTTAAACAAACAGCACAATAAAACTCACCGGTTCATTCTTCAATAAGCACGCAGTCACTCGCGCGCAGCGCAAAAGATACGAAGATAAGAAGATACTAGTGACTAGTCATTATTTGACTCATCACTCTTACCCTACTTTCCTCTTATCCTCTGTGCTACGCACAAGCTCCTACCGCTTGTTAGCGTTCAATTTCAGGGACTTTTCACTCCCCTTCCGGGGTTCTGTTTCACCTTTCCCTCACGGTACTAGTTCACTATCGGTCGCAACACATATTTAGCCTTAGCGGATGGTCCCGCCGGATTCCCACAGGATTTCTCGTGTCCCGTGGTACTTGGGATACTCCTAGAGCTAATTTTAGTTTTGTATACGAGGCTTTCACTCTCTATGGCCAACCATTCCAGATTGTTCTACTACCTTAATTAGTCTCATATCAGAGTCCCGCAACCCTCATGCGAAGCTTTCAGCTTCGCAGTACGTCGAGTTAGACTCGACTGGTAGTTCATAGTACGCTCACCATACGGTTCGCTTTAGTTCATAGTCAATAGAATTTTTCTAATAACTACTAACTACCTACTACATACTACCCACTGCGAGGCTCAATGCCTCGCACAAGTTTAGGCTCTTCCCCTTTCGCTCGCCGCTACTTAGGGAATCACTTTTGTTTTCTTTTCCTCACCCTACTTAGATGTTTCAGTTCGGGTGGTACCCCACTGAAAGCTTATGAATTCGCAATCAGCTATCCTAAAAGGATGGGTTTCCCCATTCGGAAATTACTGGGTCAAAGCTTGACGGCAGCTCACCAGTACTTATCGCAGCCCTCCACGTCCTTCTTCGGTATGTTGCGCCAAGGCATCCATTGAACGCATAAAATTACCAAATACATTCCATCCAGTTCCAAAGACGCTAAAGTCTTTTCGGAACTGAATAGGAGTTTTACTTCTCTATTCAGTTTTTAAGGTGCAAATGCGCTATCGCACAGTATTTAGTACGTAGTTCTTAGTTCATAGAGTTTTCGAACTATGATCTGTGATCTAAAAACTCAGAACTAGCACTTCGTGCTTGTGGACCCGAGCGGACTCGAACCGCTTACCTCCCCAGTGCAAGTGGGGTGTTCTACCAGGTGAACTACGGGCCCCGCCCGACAGCGCTTTCGGCATCAGTCGATAGCAGGCGGGCCCCGTTTTCAAGGTCCTTTTATCTAAATTTTAATTTTGGGGATAACTTTCTACAGCGCCAAAAAACACAAATTGTGCATTCTTTGATTGGTTTTCAACATAATATAGAAAGTCATTTCCCCAGCGTAATTGCCGTAAATAGGCAATATCGAGAAATCACTGAAGGTGAGTATATCAAGATATAACTTTTACTGTCAACACTGCATAAGCTATAATCTGCGGTTAACTTCTTATTATTATGCCAAGCGTTGAAAGCGAACCAAAAACAACTATACCGCCGAGCGAAAAAAGCTTCGACAATACGGTCAATTTTTTGAAAGATGCTTCGGCCGTCCCGGTGGACCGGAAAATGCAATTCCCGGCAAAAGCTACAGTACAAACACAGGAACAATGGGAAAAAATGTGGGAAGTAGTCGGTCTTTATGCAGGCACCGATGATCCTCTTGAAGCTATTGCCGAAAGATACGATTTAACCAGAGAAAGGGTACGCCAAATATTCAAAGAGGGTGTAACCAAACTCCATGAACAGACAATTTGGCATATAGCAAATGAACATCCGCAAGAAACGCTCGGATATGCAAAACCGCTAAGCATTCGTTCAAGACAAAACATGTCAAGGGCAGGTGGCGGAACAAGCTCGAAGATTGCCGAACTTGTAGAAAAAGGCGTTAGCCTAAAAGACATTCAAAGCAGTCTCGCCATAACTTCAAGTCAACTTGATCGTTCACGGTCGGTATTATCGCATTGGCAAGTGGAGCTTCCTTACAAACTCGAAGGCGCCTCCCCCTCTTACAAAAAAGGGCTGGAAAAATTGCGTGATCCCGAAACAAGCCCCGCAGAAATATGGCAAATATTAAACACTATTGACCAGGGGCGTTACCAAAGATATTCAAGAGGTGCAAATCCCTATCTTGTCCCGGTCTCCAAAATTGCCCGCCAGTGTGGATTGGTCTTTAAAAATAGTTGGTTGATTCAAATTACAGATTGCCTGAATCAGGCCGGAATTCCGGTTGGCATAGCCGAAAAAAAACAAAAAGGTCAAAAATCCCATCACTATCGTTTCATCGCCATAAGAGACCGGGAAAGTGTCATAAAAATTCTTCAAACCGACCCTTCCATATCAACTCTCAGAAAAAGCCGTATTGTTCAAATATCGGGTACAGAACAACAAATACCCAGTAACTATAATCTGTTATTCAAGGGTGAATATAAAAGTGTTGGAAGTGTACTCAGAGAACTTGGTTTTCGCTTGGGAGGCAAAGTAGGATTTCAAAAACTTATCACAAAAGATTGCCCGGCGCCTGTTTATATGTATACGAAAAGAACAAAAAGCGGGAAAGATAAAAGGGAATACTATTTTCATAAAAAGGACCACGACGCCATAAAAAGCTATCTGCAAAAGAAACTTAAAAGTAATAGCTCTAACGATCCCGTATCGTTAATCGTCGTTAATTGAACATTTCAGAAGGTAAATTCTATTCTGAGCTTGCGAAGATCAAAATACCGCAACTTCTTAGTTGTGTATTCTATTCCGTCTTCGAAGACCCGCAGTAAATTGTCAAATGTCAGTTGTCAGATGTTACTATTAATTTATGCCCCTTCGAGACGAACATGGACGGTTTATTAAGGCGAATATAACAGCCAAAACTGCCACATCAGGACCAAGCCAAGTTTCCGTAAATCCGGAATTCGAAAAACCTGTCCTTTCAGTAACCATAAACAATCCAATAAAAAAGATCCTCTATTGGCTGGATCAAATCCGCAAACATCAAACCACCACTTTTGCCATCAAGTTATCGATACCTCTAATAGCACTTCCTGTTCTTGTCTTTGCCGCATTCCAACTTGGCAGAGGCTTAGTCGTTCTGCCATTTCTAAACTACACCTCGGTGAGCCCAACTCCCCTGGTAAAACCGGCAACAAGCCCATCACCGGGCGTCCCCTATTCCCGAAGCGGTACGCTTAAAATCGCCAGGACCGGCAATCTAACCAAATATGTACTCGCACTTAAAAATGGAGAAAATGTCCTTTTGGATATCCCAGCCGGTATGGATCTTGCCAGGTACCAAAATAAACAGGTATTAGTAACGGGAATCTATGATAGGCAGGCTAACCTTATTAAAGTCACCGATATTGCCCAAATCGAGCTTTTCAATGAAACCACTCTGGTATCCCCAATGCCAACTCCTTTGCCCCCACAAGGTGAATCAACCTCATCTGCTAATTGACAATTTGTTAATGTAAACCCCACCTCAACATCATCCTCCTTGACACAAACCATCTCAGCAAACCATACTGGTTTTAGGTACGAAAAACAGATGAAAACGAGATCCGGAAAACTTTCAGTAATCGTCCCGGCATACAATAAAGACGCGGAAGTTTTCCAATCTATTTCCTCATATGTCAACGAACTAAAAAAATTAACATTCGATTGGGAAATTATTGTCGTAGACGATGCATCACGCGACAAAACATTAAGGGAAGCTGTAAGAAGTAAAAAGTTTAACGGCAACTCCGAAAGGATCAAAATCTATTCGTACGACCTTAATCAGGGAAAAGGATTTGCGCTTTACTATGGTTTCACTAAAAGCCGGGGAGATTTAATAATCTTTGCCGATTCTGACCTTGATCTTCCGGCTAGAAACATATCCACTGTACTTTCCTGTCTAACTAAGAATTCTGCCGACATAGCAATCGGATCAAAAAGGCACAAACTTTCAAAAGTAAACTACCCTCTTTTAAGAAAATTGCAGAGCAAAACCTATCAGGTGCTGGTACACTTGCTGTTCAGTCTCAATATTTCCGACACACAAGTTGGCGTAAAAGCATTCAGAAGAGAAGTTTTAGAAAAAACTTTTCCCAGGCTCGTTGTCAAAGCCTTCGCCTTTGACCTGGAACTACTGGTTGTTGCATCTTCTCTGGGCTATTCAAAGATAATTGAAGCACCTATTACCCTCAATTATCATTTCTCCTCCACCATTCGCCTTCAGTCGGTAATCAAAATACTTAAGGACACAATCGCAATTTATTACAGGAAAAACTTCCTTAAATTTTATTGCAGGGAGCAAGGTTCATTCCAAAAAGAAGCTTCCCGTTTTCAACTCCAAAAATCCTTCGTTTAATTCCAAACTTCTGATAATATAGTCGCCATGAACATCCTTTGGCTCACGTGGCGCGATATTAAAAATCCCGCTTCAGGAGGTGCGGAAAAAGTTGCAATTGAAGTAGCCGGCAGGTTTGCGCAAAAAGGAACAAATGTCACGATCTTCACATCAGGTTTTAAGAATGCCAAACCCGAAGAGACCATAAAAGGCGTAAAAATTATCCGGCGCGGCAATCTTCTAACTTGCCGTCTTTTTGCCTTCCTCTATTATATAAACAACAAAAATATTGATTTAGTAATAGACGAAATAAATACGATCCCCTTTTTCACCATATTTTACGCCCGGAAAAAAACAATACCCTTAATCCATCAACTGGCAAAAGAATATTGGTTTACCCATACTATCTGGCCAATAAACCAATTAGGATACCTCCTTGAATCTTTCTGGTTAAAACTCTACAAAGATAGACCAACACTCGCTCTCTCAGACTCTACAAAGAAAGACTTAATCAAACTGGGTTTCACAAATGTTATTAAATACAATATCGGCCTTGACTTTAAGCCGTGTGCAATTACCCAGAAAGACAATCACATAGTCTTTCTGGGTAGGCTCGTCAGGGCAAAAGGTGTTGAAGATGCCATTAAGTCCTTTAAAATAATTCACAACAAGCTTCCCTCATATAAACTTATAATCGTCGGCCGGGGGGATTCCAGATACATAAATGAGCTAAAAAAACTAACGGGAATTCTGAAACTGGGAAAAGTCGTACAGTTTACAGGATATGTTTCAGACAAGGAAAAAATCGCCGTGCTTAAAAAATCAAAAGTAACTTTAATACCCAGCATTAGGGAGGGCTGGGCCATAGTCGCAACAGAAGCAAACGCACTTTGTTCCATCCCCATTGGCTACAATGTCCCCGGGTTAAAAGACGCTATTAAAAACGGCCAAAACGGCTTCCTGGTTAAAAATAACCCGCAGGAAATGGCCGGCTTTGCACTTAAAGTAATTACAAACGAAAGGTTAAGATCAAAACTCGCAGAAAATGGCTACAAGCTGAGCACTAATTATTCCTGGGAAAAAACTTACTTAGTGTTTAAAAAAATAATTCAGCAATATTCTTAGACTTCAAACATATTGTTAAGATTCAACAATTGAAACTATAATGCATAAAATTTACCCAAAATGCTTAAATCTCTCCTTTTAAATACCTGGACCGACAGCGCTGTTCTCAATAACACTCTTTTAAAATCATTAATTGACCCGGCAAACAAAGCAAGAGTTTTGGACGTTGGTTGCGGCACCGGAGAATTAATAATCGAAAGAGTCTCGGCAGTTAAAAAACCGGAAATCTACGCTGTAGAAATAGATTCAAAATTCGCTGAAGAGGCTAAAAACAGGGGCATAAAAGTAACCAAAACCAATATTGAAAAGGGATTTCCGTATAAAGACAATTTTTTTGATATTGTTTCCGCAAATCAAATAATTGAACACGTTCAGGACGTAGATTTCTTTGTGGAAGAAATCTACAGGATCCTAAAACCAAAAGGCTACCTTGTTCTGTCAACGGAAAATTTATCGGCCTGGCATAACATTTTTGCCCTGCTTTTTGGCTGGCAGGCGTTCTCCCAACATATTTCTCTAAAGAAAAACATAGGGAATCCCTTAAAGCTCAACATTAACCGTTCATCAAAAAATTACGATTCACACATCAAAATCTTCACACCAAAAGGCCTTAAAGAACTAATCGAACTATATCACTTTAAAATCAATAGCTTTTATGGTGCCGGCTACTATCCTTTCAGGGGAAAATTATCCAAAATCCTCTCAAATATCGACCCTACTCACTGCGCTTTTATTGGCCTAAAAGCAACAAAGAAATAAAGTCTATGGTCTCAAACATTCAGACTCTTAAATCAAAACATGGAGAAGTTAATTACAGGTCAAAGCTGGTATCTCAATATAAGGACAAAGAAACTATTTTTGAAAACGAACCAAATCGCAAGGAAATAATTCTGGCTCTTAAGGAAAGGATTAAGTCGACAAAGAAAGATCTTATCTTTCTTAAAAAGAACCGCGTTAAGTTTTCTCCCTATCTGGAAATAGGAGCAGAATTTGGGCATCGCGCGGCAGTTGTTGAAGAAAAGTACAAAGCCCATGGATTTGCGCTGGATATCTCACTTGAAAGTCTTGCCCAAATGCCGTTCTTTGCCCGCGAACTAAAGCTCAAAAAAATTCCAAAACGGATATGCGCGGATGCTTACCGTCTGCCCTTTAAAGACAACAGCTTCAGTTTTATATTTTGTTACCAAACACTTCACCACTTTCCCGATCCTTCACCTATTATTAAAGAAGCTTTTAGGGTGCTGGCGCCGGGCGGCTACTTTTTTGTAAATGAAGAACCAATAAGTCAGGCATTTAATTTAAAACTCTGGCGCAGGCCCACAAAATTAAGAAAGTGGGAAAAAATCCTGAAATACATTCTTATTCTTCCCTTTATTTCAACAATCGGCAAAACGGAAACCGATCATCACATTTTAGAAAATACGTTCAGTCTTAAAGAATGGGAAAAATCACTTGAACCGTTCGGAAATGTAACCGCCTGGGTAAATTCCTATCCCTTAGGGTTGGGATCAAAAATATCTAAAAACACCACAACCAACTGGCTAAAGCCTTCAATTTTAACCCGAACATTAGTCAGTTTTACCGGGGGAGGTATAAAAATCCTTGCTCAAAAAGACCGTTCTGTGTCTGCAAAATCTCCAAACGGGAAAGATATTACCCTTTCTTGTCCTGCTTGCCTAACACCCTTAAGTCCCAATCTTGTTTGCAAAAAATGCCGTACTAAATATCCTGTCATTAACAGTGTTAAATTACTTTTAAACAAAAGTCTTATAAAAAAACTCTTTCCCAATTTAATAAACCCAAAATGATTATAAAAAAATATTTTTCCAGTATAAAACAAGAAGAAACGCTAATGAAAAACGCCGTATTTATGTTCTCGACGGGAATTGTTAGTGCAATTTTTTCTATGTTGTCAAGTATAATATTTTCCCGGTTTTTAGGACCCTCCGGCTATGGACTTTTCAAAATTGCCATCAGTCTTGCTTCTACTGCCGCTTACTCGCTGGATTTAGGCATACGTCATCTGATCCCCCGCTACATTGCCGAATTTGAAGGCAAAAAACAACCAGAAAACATAGCCCATTTACTTAAAAGGACTCTGGCAATTAAAGCCATTGGCGCAATTTTTATATTGATTCTTACCTGGTTTTTTAGTCAATCAATCTCCCAGATATTTTTTCAATCTAAAGATCTGGAAATATTATTATGGCCAACAATGCTTGTTTTTGTAGTTATTTTTTTGGATTTAACCGTTCCGATATTAATTGGATATCAAAATTTTAAGCTGGTAGCAGTAGCCTCCATACTTGTGCCATTTTCCCATATCATTATAGGAATACCCCTTGTTTATATTTTAGGCATTAAAGGGCTACTGTTTGCAGCAGCAGTAGCCTTTATCGCCGGCAGTATTCCAGGTATACGGTTCATTATAAAAAAAGCAAAAAGAGGAACAAAAATTAACAGTTTTAATTTCAAAAACGCAGTAATCAATTACAGTATACCTGCTTACTTTTCCAGTATCCCCTCCTACATTTATATAGTGATAATACCGATACTTTCCCTGTTCTATAATCAACAACAAGTCGGATATTACAGCTTATCCCTCTCTTTTTATACCGCAGCGCAACTAATTCCAACTACGCTTGCAAACGTCATGTTTCCAAAAGTCGCACAATTGCACTCTCGAAACAAAAAGGTGGCAGCTTATCAAACTTTTAAACGGTTACTGATAATCTACACTCCGGTGGCAATCTGCGGCAGCATCTTCAGCATCCCTGCAATCCATCCGGTTGTTCGTTTGCTGGTCCCGGCATTTCTACCTGCTACCAAGATCATTATTGTCCAGGTAATTGCCTCTTTTCTAATGGGCTATATTACCATTGCCATTTTTTATGTAACTGCTATCAACAAATTAAAAATTGCAGCCATACTAAACTGGATATTAAGTATTAGTTTTGGGACACTTGCCTACTACCTTACAAGCCTAACAAAATGAAAGACGATTTGGTATCAATAATTATTCCAACCTTTAATGAAGCGGAAAATATTTCAAATTGCTTAAATAGTATAAAAAAGCAAAGTTACAATAATTTCGAAATAATTGTTGTCGATAACCATTCAACCGACGAAACAACCACTATGGCCGAAAGGTTTACGCCAAAAGTATATACACACGGGCCGGAAAGGTCTTCTCAAAGAAATTTCGGTGCCAAAAAAGCAAAAGGCAAATATTTATTATTTTTAGACGCAGACATGCAAATGACCAAAGAATGCCTATCAGAAGCAATTGATAAAATAAAGGGAAAAAATACAATCATTGCTTTTCCCGAAAAAGCTATAGGACAAAATTTTTGGGAAAAGTCGATAGCCCTTGAGCGCAGTCTTTATCAAAAAGAAAAATTATTAGCAGGAGCCCGCCTGTTCCCGGAAAAACTCTTTGCAAAACTTAAAGGATATGACGAAAACCTGATAGCCGGGGAAGACTGGGATATTACTCTTCGGGCCGAAAAACTTGGTTGCGAACTTACTTTTACAGATAGTTTTTTAATTCACAGGGAAAATGCAAAAAACTTGAAAGAAATCTTAAAAAAGAAGGCGTATTATTCTCGGAACATTAAGCAATATGCAACAAAACATCCTATTGAGTTTTCCAAACAATCAGGTTTTCAGAAACGCCTGGGCATCTTTCTTAAACACTTTCCAACGCTGTTAATAAACCCGCTACCGGCGTTTGGCTTCATTTTTATCAAATTATTGGTCTGGTATGATTGGCAAACAAAAAGGAATAATGAATATTCTTGATGTCGGTTGTGGAAAATCAAAATATCCAAATTCAATTGGTATCGACAGTAGCAAAAAAAGTAACGCTGATATCATTTTTAATGTTGAAAAAGGTATTCCTTTTCCCTCAAATCAATTCGATCTGGTTTACACTAGTCACACACTGGAGCATATCGACCCAAAAAAATTAGTCTACGTACTTAAAGAGCTTCACCGCGTAACAAAACCGACGGGCAAAATAAACATCATAGTTCCGCATTTTTCTTCACAAGGAGGACCAAGCAATCCAACACACTTAAGGCAGGGATTCTCTTCCCAGCTTTTCTATTATTTTCAAACCGAAAGCGGAAATCCGGATTTTGGCAAAATTGGCTTTGAAATTCAAAAAATTAACTTGAAAAAAGGTCGGACAAGCTATTTTATCTGGAACTGGTTTTTCAGTTTCCTGGAATATTTTGCAAACCTAAGACCTCTGTTTTGTGAAGTGTTTTGGGTTTACTGGTTCGGCGGTTTTGACGAAATCGAATTTTTAGCAAGACCTCTAAAAATAGCTTCAAAACATAAATGAAAAGTGTAATTCTTGATCTCGGCTGCGGAAAGTCAAAATATCCTGATTCTATTGGTATCGACAGCAATAAAAAAAGTGATGCCGATTTCATTTTTGATATTGAACGCGGAATTCCTTTCCCGGCCAATCAGTTCGATCTTGTCTATACAAGTCATACTCTCGAGCATATAGACCCTAAAAAACTTGTCTTTATTTTAGAAGAAATTTGGCGTGTCACCAAACCTCAGGGTAAAATAATATTTAAAGGTCCCCACTTCACAGGAGCCGGTGCAGCCACCAATCCGACCCATTTAAGACAAGGCTTTTCTTCCCAGCTTTTCTGCTATTTTATTTCGGAAAACGAATACCCTAAATACGGTAAAATTTCTTTCAAAGTAAATAGAATAATTTTGCGTAAAGGCCGGACTAGAAACTTATTAGTAAATATGGTTTGGGCCGCAATCGAATCTTTGGCAAATCTAAACCCCTTAGTATGCGAACTCACCTGGGGATACTTGTTTGGAGGTTTTTTTGAAATCGAATTTCAACTCCAACCTATCAAATGACCTCAAGTATTTTTTTCTTCTTGGCAATAACCGGACTAATTTTAAGAATAATCTTTTCATTTTTAATTCCGGACTTTACCGGCAACGACGAGCTGGCCCATTTAAAATACGCTCAACACATTGCAGCAGAAAAAGCATTGCCAAATCTCAACAATTATAAAGACGAACAAGCGGCAGGTAACGAATATTTTCAACCGCCGGTTTACTATTTTCTTGGATCAATGTTTATATCAACCACCGAAAATGCGGCAGGCCAGCTGCACATATTAAGAATGCTATCAATTTTTCTTTGGGCTGTCGGTTTTTATTTTACTTATAAAATATTAAAAATCTTAAAATTACCTGTCTGGCTTTCCACAAGTACTCTGGTTTTCTCCTCCCTTTTACCCACATATGTCGTAAACTCTTCAACAGCCACAAATGACGCTTTAAGCGTCCCGTTAACTATCGTAACAATCTACTACCTGCTTACAATCCTAAACAAAACAGTTCGCTATCCCCAAATTTTGATTCTTTCGGCACTTTCAGGAATCACTATACTGACAAAATTGAACGGATTTATACTAATACCTGCAACCATAACCGCAGTTTACTGCACAAAAGATAAAAACTTTCGGACTTTTTTCCTTAAAACTTTATTATTTTTAGGCACAACATCCCTTATCACTCTTTGGTGGTTTGCCTATAACAAACAAGTTTACGGCGATTTGATGGGCCCAATTGACGCATCTACTGCCGGCTTTGTAAAAATTCCATTCAGCCTCCAAAAAATTTATTTACTTTTAAGGGGTACCTTTGCAACCTTTTGGGTTGCCTATGGCCCCGCTAACGAAATTCGCCTGCCTGCTTTTGTCTATGGAATACTCTTTATATTTTCAAGTCTTTCGATAGCAGGCAACATAATTTATGCGGGAAAAATTATAAAAAGAAAAATGAAGCTGCCTCTGAATGGAAAAATAGTCAAAATTCTTGGTATTGCCCTGGCTTCAAACCTGGCTCTTCATTTTGCCTTTAATATTAATCAGCACCAACCCTTAGGCCGCTATTTGTTTTTATCGCTCATACAAATCGCCCTCATATTTTCTTTAGGTATTGGAATTCTTCTTACTAACAAAGCTCGTAATTTTCTACCCGTTTTTCTTATTGGACTTTTCTTCATTTTGAACATTTGGGGAGCCTTAATTTTAATTAACTCTTAAATAATATGAGAAATGATCTGTATCAGGAGTCTTTTGAACAAGAAACTTACTACTGGTGGCATATAGCGAAGCAAAAACTAGTATCTGCTTTTTTAAAAAAGTATCTGAAAGAAAAAAGGATAAGGGTTTTGGACATTGGATGCGGGACAGGGGGCATGCTTAATTCTCTTAAAACCCTTGCATTCGTCTGTGGCGTTGATAAATCGGAAACCGCATTAAAGTTTGCAAAAAAAAGGGGCTTAAAAAACCTTATTAAACACGATTTTGCTAAAAATCGATTACCTATAAAGGACTCTTCCTACCACGCTGTACTTGCCCTCGATGTTCTTGAACACCTAAAAAATCCGGACTTTGTCCTTGAAGAGATTTCCAGAATTCTGAAACCCGGGGGAATATTGATTGTAATCGTACCGGCTTATAAATTCTTATGGAGTTATTGGGACGAGGTTTTAGGTCACTACACAAGGTATTCTAAAAAAGAAATTGCTTCACTTTTAGAAAAAGAGGGTTATTATTCTATGTATTCTTCTTACTTTCACTCAACTATTTTGCCGCTTGCAACTCTTGCAAGATTTATTAAACAGAAGATATACAACTTCAGCAAGAAAATAAATGAAGCTCCCACGGACTTACGTCCAGGGTTTTCTGCGAAGGGGGATAAAAATGAAATCCACTCAGATTTTCGGCCCTTGCCCAATTGGTTAAATAATTTTCTAAACCTGATTTCATCGTTTGAGCGTCTACTTCTCTCAAGAGGCACCCTACCCTTTGGACTTTCAATTATCACAATTTCAAAGAAAAATGGTTCAAAAAAATCCTAAAGAAACTATTTCAATAATTATTGTCAACTGGAACACAAAAAACGAAACAGCTCGTGCTATAAAATCAATTTACAAAAACTGCAAACTAAAACCGGAAATTATTGTGGTTGATAACAACTCTAGCGACGAGTCAGCTTCTTATTTAATAAAGTTTTTCTCTAAAATTAAACTTATAAAAAATAAAGAAAATTTTGGTTATGCCAAGGCAAACAATCAAGGCGCAAAACTCGCAAAAAGTGAATTAATCTTAATTCTAAACCCTGACACTCAGTTTCAAAAAGGGACACTCGAAGCATTAATAGATTATTATACTTCGCACCCGCATCTCGGGGCTGTTGTCCCTAAACTATTAAATACTGACGGAACTACTCAATATTATTACCACCGCATGCTCCCTACTCTCAAATATCAAATAGCCAGCCTTGTCCACAACTACACACCGCTTAAAAATTTCAATTGGGCTAAAGAATACTTTCTATTGGACAAAAAATTTAAAACTAATACCAAAATTGAACAGGCAGCCGGTGTTTGTATTTTGACCAAAAAATCAATAATAAAAAAAATCGGCGGCCTTTTTGACGAAAAATTTCCCATATTTTTAAATGATGTCGATTTTTCATATAGATTAAAAAAGCACCATATGGATATTTATCTGGTTGCTAACTCTAAAATCATCCATCACAAATCAACTTCAACAAGCAAATTAGACCCTTACACTTTGAGACAGGAATCCCTCCTGTCCCAAATTTACTATTTTAAAAAGAATTCAAATTATCTAATTTATCTCATTTTCAAAATCGCTATAATCTTAGTACTTGCACAGCTGGTTATTTTAACTAAACTTGGGATTACAAAGTCTTACTTAAATGTCCCGATAAAAAACCAAAAGCATTCGATTAGTAAACAACTAAATAATTTAAAAGCAGTATTGTCCGAAAACAGAAACCATTCTGGACTCGTACTGGCTTCACAACTATACTTAACTAAATAAAATTCGAAGATGGAAACATCGGCAACCAGAATAGGAGTAATTCCCGTTGGAGGAAAAGGTACTAGGCTTGGATGGCTTGGAGGTTTACTTCCAAAACCATTGGTTCCTCTTGGACAAAAACCTATGCTTTACCACGTTATAAAAAATTTAGAGATAATGGGAATCAACACAATATACCTTTTAGTTAATTACAAAAGTAATCTGATAAAGCAGTACGTCGCCACAGAAAAGGAATTTAATAAAATAAAATTCAGATTTATCAAATCGGAACAACTCCTTGGGTTAGCCGAAGTTATATTAAAAACAGAAAAATACATAAAGGAATCGTTCGTAGTTATTTTGGGCGACGACTTTACCCAAAGCACAAACTTAAAAGAACTTACAACTTCACCTTTTCCACACAATGCAGTCGTGGTGGAAGCTATCGTTAAAGAAAACCAGTCTGACATTTTGTCACAAACTTGTGAGGTATATATAAATAGTAAGGGTCAAATAACAAAAGCCCTGGAAAAACCGGTAAAACCAAAGTCCAAATTTCGGGGCTGCGGCATTTACTTGTTTACGCCTGAAATTTTTAACTACATCAGAAAAACCAAATTCTCAAAAATAAGTAAGAAGAAAGAAATTACTGATTCAATCAACCTCGCAGCAAAAGACAGAAAAGCCTACGCCTGGCATTTGAAGGGTGTCAATATAAATGTAAATACTCAAACAGATTTAGAAAAAGCTACAAAGTATTTATATTCCCTAAAATGACAAAGTCAAAGCAAAAAATTCTTCATCTTGGATGCGGTCCCAAAAAAATACCGGGCGCGGTCGGAATAGATATCAATAATAATATTGGCGCAGACGTAGTTCATGACTTGAATAAATTTCCCTATCCATTCAAAAACAACCAATTTGACAAGGTAATTGCGGAAAACATCATGGAACATCTCGAAAATATTCCCAAGGTCATGGAAGAACTTCACCGGATATGTAAAAACAAAGCTAAATTAATCATCACGACAGGGCATTTCAGCGGTATAGATAGTTTTACAGACCCAACACACATTCATTTTTTTACCAGTCGCACATTTGACTACTTCATTCCCGGAACTGATTTATTTGAACTCCAATATTCAAAGGCAAAGTACAGAAAAATTAAAACGCAACTCGGACCTAGTAATAGCTGTTTTCCACTTAACTTGTTATTGAAACTCATCAACAAATACAAAGTTAACTACGAAAAACGCTTTGCCTTCATTTTTCCTGTCGGAGTTATCAAATACGAACTTGAGGTTATTAAATAAGGGAAATGAAAAGCTATTCTAAAAAATGGACTTTTGAATCATTCAACACAAAAAGAGTCTCATATATCCTACCCACTAAAAACAGAGCGAAGTTTTTAAAAAAAGCTTTAGAAAGAATAAAAAAGCTTAAGAAAAACAATGACGAATTGATTGTTGTTGACGGGCTTTCTTCCGATTCAACCCGGGAAGTAATTAAAAGCTACAAGGATATCATTGACAAGTACATTTCAGAACCGGACATAAGCCCTACGCAAGCAGTAAACAAAGGAATTCTACTTGCTTCCGGTACCTACATTAAAAATCTTACTGACGATGATATTTACTACAGCAGGGCTATGGAAAAAGCAATACAAATTATGGAAGCAAATCCCCACATCGACATCCTCGAATGCGGAGGCATCCAATATATTACGGCATTAAAAAAGATCCGTATTATTTTTAGAAAACCCGGCATAAATTATGGAAAAAGCACAAATGATATTTTTTATCATGGCTCAAATGGTGTAGGTTTTATCATACGCAGAAGTGCTCTTGCCAAAACCGGTATTTTCCCGTCAAACATTGTTAGTGACCTCGCCTTCATAATAAATTGCATTAAAAGTGGAGCGAACGTAAAATTCTGCCGTATCAAACTATATAAACAAATTGTTCATGAAACCAATATTTCTTTCAGTCCCCAAGTACCCAAAGCACTTTACAGTTTAGTAAGACAGTTTGCCCCGAAAAAATACTATGTCTTGTATACTTTTGATTACTATATAAGAAATTATATAGTTTTAAAAATTATTTTTTTCCCTTTATTAATTATTCTTAATAAGATTAATAAAATGAGGTTTTTCGTTTCTCCAAATAATTTAGAGGGAAATAAAAATATTGTATGGGATGGCGGATTCAGTTAGGTAAGTTTATTCCGAGCGAAAAAACTCCGGCATTTTAGGCCCGGAGTCCGAGTTTTCGAGGACGAGAACCGCAAGCTCTGCTTATGCCGGAGATGAAGCGAATCTTGAGCGAGGATAAGAGAACCACGGCCTTCAGGCTGTGGAAATCTATTTACCTAACTAAGTTACCCCTATAACTATTGGTTTTTAAAATTGATCTGAAAACAACAATAAAATGATAAGAAATACTAAATTTCCAGCTATATCGATTATTTTCTCCAATTATAATGGCGGCAAAGAACCCTTAGAATGCCTCGCTTCAATCAAAAAATTAAATTATCCAAAAAATAAAATCGAAACCATTGTTATTGACAATGGATCCAAAGACAAGTCACCTGAAAAAATCGCCGATAAATTTCCGGAAGTTAATCTTATCAAACTTAAAAAAGATATCGGCCTTCCGGCCTCCCTCAATCTCGGAATCAAGAAGTCGGCAGGCAAGTACATTTTTATTGCAAACGACGATATAGTCCTTGAAAAAAATAGCATAAGACTGATGGTTAAATATTTAGAAGCAAACAAAAATGTGGCAGTCTTAGGGGGAAAAGTTTTCTTCAAAGACGAACCAAAAAAACTTTCCGATTCTGCTTGCGATTTCAACTTTTATACAGGAGGAATCAAAAAAGGTTTAGCCAAAGACGAACAAATAAAGTGGCTTCAGAGCTGTTCTATTATGATTCCAAAAAGGATTTTCCAAAAAGTAGGCTTATTCGACAGTGGCTTCTATCCGCTTTACTTTGATGACTTCGATTTTTGTCTAAGAGTCATAAATTTTGGCTTTAAAATTGTTTACCTGCCTAATGTTACCTTCTGGCACGGAGTAGGCAAAACAACACAAAAATTCCCAAGTAAAAAAGTTTATTATTGGTGGTATAAAAATAAAATTCGGTTCTATTTTAAACACGCATCCCTTCTCCAAATGCTCACAGCCTTCATTGTTCAATTCTTTGCAACCGCATCAAGATCAGTGTCAACCGGACAAAACATTTTCCCATCGCTATTTAAAGCTTATTTTGTAAATTTAATCGGTCTTCGCGAAATCATAACCAAAAAAAAGGAAAATGGGCAGTCTAATGAAAAATGATAACCCAAAAAAGCTCCCAAATATTTCAATAATCATTCCAACTTTACCGGCTGAGATTCGGGCGTTTATCCGAAATTTCAAAAACCTTTCAAAAACAATAGATGCCAAAAGATGAAAATAGGGGTAGTTGGCTTAGCTATAGATAACCATTCGGGATCACGGGCATGGATTGAGCTTTCAAAACAGTTTCCAAAGTTTGGACATGAAGTTTTTGTCTATGCCGACTATTATTTGTCTGACAAAAAAGCAACTGAAGAGTTAAAACTAGCCAATATTAAAATTAGGTTGATTAAATATCCAAAAATTAAATTTTTAAGCCCTCTTCTGTCCGCCTTCAAACTAAAGCAGCAGCTAAGTGACGATAAACCTGACCTTATATCTTCGCACACAAATCTATCCTTTCTTATAGGGTCAAAATTATCCGGAATTCCTATTTTTTTGACTTATCACGGAACCCAGCAAGATGTCTGGTTCGATAAAATTTTTCCAAAAAAACCGACTTTCTTCGATCGGTTTTTAAATAACTTCTTTAATATTGCGATTAGAGGAGTGATGGCAACCCAAATCCTTTTATCGGATAAGACAATTTCCCTCACAAAATACTGCGCAGATGAAATGAAAAAGTTCTACGGAAGGGTTAGTCCTTTTATCTATTGGGGAGGAGCTCCGGAGCATTTTAAGGTAGTAAATAAAGCTAGCACCAGAGGAAAAATAAAGCTTTTATCTGTTTCGAGAATAGTTCCTTACAAGGGATTTCATAGGCTGATCGAGATAGTAAAGACGAAAAACAACGTCGAATTGACCATAGTCGGCTCACATCCTGACAAAAAGTATTTATCTTACCTTTTCAAAATCAAACCGCAAAATGTAGAAATTAAGGTGAATATAGACGACAAATCTTTAGCAAAATATTACTGCGATACCGATATTTATTTGACCTGTGACAAATTTCTCTTCTGGGGGCAACCGGTGATAGAAGCGGCGCAATTTGAAATCCCCACAATTGCCATGGATTATGCTTCTGCAAGAGAAGTGATTAAAGACGGAAAAACCGGTTTAATTGCAAAAGATGATCAGGAGTTTGAAAAATACCTTATTGAACTCTGTAAAAATAGACAAAAAAGACTTAGGCTAGGAAAAAATTCCAAGGTTTTGGCAATGGAAAATACCTGGGAAAAATCTGCCCAAAATTATTTGAAATTGTTTAAAAAATGGCTAAACAAATAAGCAAAGCTTTTCCGCGAATAAGCAAAGCTTTTCTTCCGCGAATAAATTACAATAAAGCCTATTTTGAGGACAGAGACTATTTAGATCAATTGGTAGCCCAGTCTCTTCAAATAATTTTAAAAGAAAATAATTTAAAAAGTTTGCTTGATGTTGGGTGCGGAACAGGAAGACTAGTTAAATTTTTTAGAAAAAAAGGTTTTACAGTATACGGCTGCGATACAGCAGACGAAGCAATCAAAATGGCCAGAAAGAATAACGGCCGAAACACCATAAAAGAGGCGCAGGCTACCCGACTGCCATTCAAGCAACAATCTTTTGACATAGTAAGCGCTATCTCCCTAATCGAACATTTGTCAAAAAAAGAAGCAAGAGCTTTTCTTTTGGATACCTCAAGAGTCTTAAGGCCTCACGGTTTTGTTTTTCTAATAACCCCCAATTATTCAAGTCCTTTCAGGTATCTCTTTGGCAAAAAATGGTTTGCATATAAGGATCCAACCCATATTAACTTTTTCACTCCAAAATCTATTAAACTTCTACTTACAAAATGCGGCTTCAAAAATGTCAAATTCCGCCATAAAAGCGCCTACAACGTGCCTTTCGATTGGTATTTACCTTCAGCTCTTAGAAAACTGCCAATGCCCTTCAAAAATTTATTAAATTACCTGATGGTTTCCTCGCCTCTTTCGACTTTCAGGGATAGCATTTGGGTTTCAGCAGAAAAATGAAAAAAAAGAAATACAAAATAGGAATTTTGATAGACCAACTAATTTTGGGCGGCGTCCAAAAAATTGCCGTAGAAGATGCAAGAAACTTTAAAAAATTGGGGCATGAAGCAACACTTCTGGTATTAATGCGAAAAGGTGCAAACAAAAATTACAAATTTTTTACAAAAGGGGTAAATGTAAAATTCCTTTCCGATTCTTACCCGTGGCCATTTTCAAAATCAATTAAGTTCCCAATCTTCTCTTTTTTTTCAACACTTCACGTCTTAAGTCCCCTTTTGACTCCATTTGTAATTAAAAAAGGTCAATTTGACATCATTGTAAGCCACGGCACCACAACCTGCTTCACCGCTCAGGGATTAAAGTTTCGTAACAATATTCCCTATATTGCTTTTATCCATGACCCAATGAATTACATTCTTAAAACAGCTTATTCAAACAGTCCTCTTAGGAAACTATTTCCCTTTATAAAACCTCTTTTAAAATATTTGGAGAAAAAACTTATTGAACAATCGGAAAAGGTCATATTAGACTCAAAACTTCACCAGGAATTTATATCTAAAACTTACAAAATAAAATCAGTTGTTTTACCTGCCGGAACCGAAATCCCAAAACAAATAAAAAACAATAATAAAAATTATATCCTTGCAGCAACTCGGTGGGAAAAAAACAAAAATCCCGGACTTTTATTAAAACTTGCCGGAGATATTCCAGATTTGAATATTAAAATTGCTGGGTCCTGGACAAGCAACAAGCAGTACCACGAATTTGCAAAAAGCATTACAGAAAGCGGTTTAACGGGAAAAATGTCCCTTTATCCGGAAATTTCGGAAAATGACCTGAAAACACTTTATCAAAATGCCAGAATCTACATTCATCCCATCAAAGAAGCTTTTGGCGTAGGTGGTCTTGAAGCATCCGCAAACGGCTGCCCGATAATTATTCCAGCAGGATCCGGGATAACAAATTACCTCAAAAACAATGAGGACGGATTATTTGTGCAAAATCAAAATTACGAAAACTTTTTAGAAGCTGTCAAAAAACTCTGGTTCAATCCGCAGTTAGCCCAAAAAATGGGCACATCAGCCCACCAAAAAGTAAAAGCTCTCAGCTGGAAAAATCATACACGAAAACTTTTGGAAATTGTCAACGCATGTCTGTTTCGCGCAAATACAACAATCGTCGCCCTGGAAACAGGCCACGCTTCGGAATCATACTTGTCTGGAGGGGATAAATTATTGGAAAAAATGGCAAGATACTTACCCGATAACATTTTAATTAAAGTAATTATTCCTAAAATAGGCACAAAACATTGGCGCGAAGCAAACCTTAAAAACGTTGAGTTAATTGAGCTTTCACCAAGTATATTCGATAACAAAAACCATCCACTGTTAATCTTTGCAGCTTACCTAATACGAATTTTCCAGTCATACTTCATACTTACCAAACTAAAAAACGCTCAAATAATCTATTCATCTACCAATGTTTTTCCCGACGTTGCACCCGTTTTCCTTTTTAATCTATTCAAAACAAGAACGCCGTGGATCAGCCGGATTCACCATTTAATTCCGCCCCCCAATAAAAGACCGGGGCTCATATTCGTGAATATTGCTTCTTTCATCCTGCAGGCGCTTTCCGGCAAAATGATTGCAAAAAGAAGCACTTCGATCATCGCTCTAAACCGAACCCTAAAAGAGACTCTAATAAAAAAAGGGTTTCCCCAGGAAAAACTGCAAGTTTTAGGCGCCGGCATCGACTTCAAAAAAATATCGGCTTCAAAATCAAATAAAAAACTTTCTTCCGATGCTGTTTTTGTGGGCAGACTTCATCCCACTAAAGGTATTTTTGATCTTGTCGAAATTTGGAAAAAAGTGGTTAACGCAAAACCCGATGCCAAAGCAATAATAATTGGGGGTGGAAGCATAAATGAGAACAAAAAGCTTAAAACTTCAATAAAAAAAGCGCGCCTAAATAATAATTTAATTCCTGTAGGCTATCTCTCCCAAAATTCCCTATACTGCGCCCTGAAATCAAGTAAAATTTACCTTTTTACAGATTATGAGGCAGGCTGGGGTATGGCAATTGCAGAAGCAATGGCAGCAGGTTTACCGGTTGTTGGTTACAATTTAGATATATTTGGCAACGTCTTCAAAAAAGGATATATAACAGTTCCAATCGGCAACAAGAATATTTTCGCAGAAAAGATTATTGATTTGTTAAACCATCCTCACAAATACAACACATTAAAAACGGGAGCTCTTGAGCAAGCGCGTCTACTCAGTTGGGAAAAGACCTCAGGAGAATTTCAAAAGATTATAGAAAACCTTGTTGACTAATACAAACTTCATAAATTTTCACTCGTCCTTTTCCCACCATTTTCCAAGTCGTGCATGCCCAAACTTAACAATTTTTGCAAAAAAACGGTTCAATATTCTTTTGAAAAACAAAAAGTCCAAAATTATCAGAAATGAAATTCCCGAAATCAAATAAGTTATTTTATAAATCAGCTCACCGTTGTATTTAAAAATTACTTCAAATTCGCCTTTTCTCGCTTCTTCCGGTAAAACAATATACATATACCCCGGAACCATTGGTCCGGCCTCATATATTGGAACTTTCTTACTAATTCCGCCACCCGCAACCGTTGCCTGCCAGCCGGAATAACCGGCCTCTTTAAATAATACGGACTTTGCCCTGGAACCTTTGATGATTACCTTTTCGGGCTTAGGCCGCTCGTATGAAACTTTGACATTCGTATCTTCGGAAAAATCGGCAAACGAATATATAATATTTCTTAATAGATTTATTTCTTCCGTATTCTTAAACCTTTGCAAGTGACCTAAAAAGTTCATTCCGCTCCAAATTACTTTTCCGCTTCCTAATTCCTGTTCTACCAACACAGGGTGTCCATGGTTTTGGGCAATTACCTTGGCTCCCGCACTTAAAGGCCCAACCGGATAACTAAAACTCCATGGATCTTTGTCGTATATGGGCTCGGAAAAATTTTCAAATTTAATTCTCTTCCCTATTTCCGACTCTTCCAATTTCCAATCCCAGTTTGCACCCAATGGTTTCCTTTCCGATTGTTTAAACGGGAAAATATCCGGAAGATTCTGCGCAGTCGATTCTTTCTGCTCTGTCCCCGTATCAATAAAAAGCTTCCCCCCGTCTTTAACATAGTTTTCCAAACGCTTAAAAGCCTTTTGGTAACTGTTATATTTGTACATATAGGCAACAACCATATCAAAATTTTTCAACTCTTTTTCGCCCAACTCATCAATCGGCTTATTCCACTGGACAATAATTCCCTTGCGCGAATTTATGTTGAGAAGTCCTAAATCCCTCATTACCGTATCTTGTCCGATATAATCTCCAATCACCAAAATTGAAGGGGCATTTGAACCCATATAGATTGGCGAAGTCGAAGCTTCATTGATCTCGTAATACTTAAGTTCCAACTCAGTTTCCGGAATATCCCATCCCCTTCCTTCAATTTGAAAATACTTAGCTGGTCTTTTTGTAATAACCGTTTCAGAACGGCTAATTAAGTTTTTATCATCGGAAATATACGTCGACGGTGCCGCAGTATAGTTCCTTCCGTATGCCGGAGCACCTTCCCAATACTTAATTGCATTCCAATCTATTAAAAAGGCAGCCATCGCCCTTGCCTGTTCTTCCGAATAACCCCATCTTTCAACCGCCTCGTTCTTACTAAAAATAATGTTTTGCAAATATTGCCAGCCTGCGTAGTTTCCTGCACTTGGCCCGGAAGGACCTGCATCCAGATAACCTCTTGTCAAGGGCATACCAAAAACCGCGTTCCACCAAATGTTAAAAGTAGCATCGATGTCATACAATCTATACTCTAGGCTGTTAGGATCCATCCACGAAGGGGTAAGTTTGGGTAACTTCTCCGGCCAATCACCTTTTTTTAAATTAAGGCTGATTACGGTCGGAAATGTGCTGCTTTCCGAAACGAAACTTAAGGTTTCCTTCTGAAACGCCACATAAGTAGTTTTTAAATACGGGATACCAATCATCAAAACGGCAAGACCAAGTGTTCCCCCCAGCCCCATTGCGTACGCTCTATAAGTTATGCTTTTCTTTAAAAAACCATCAAAAATCAATTCCAAATTATTGGTGCTAATTCTCCAAAGCACTGAAGCAGTTGCGCCAAAAATTACCATTGTCGGCCAAAAAACCCTGAACCATCCTCCGCTAAGCGGATTTAAACCCAAAACAAATGCGTATATAAACGCTAAAAGATAAATAAACATCAAAATGAACGGGAGCAGTAATTTTATTGCGTGACTAGCTCTGCGCTTCAACACAAACGTAAAAATAGTCGTTGCTAGTGCAAACGGAAACGAGATTCCCATCACCCAAAAAAATAAAGGGTTTGTCCTTTTGTAAATATCAAGCATACGAAGGACGGGAGGCCCTGCCGTTTCCCTTGCGTAATCAGAATAAGTTGATTGCGCTATCTCGCTAGCCCCGTGCGAAAAAGCACCGCTTATTAGCTTGAAAAAATCCAGAAAGATTCCAAGTCCGACTCCGGCGAAAGGAAAACCAATAAGCAAAACGATCATTGCGTAAACAAAAATCGTGCCCAGCTTCCCCAACACAAATAGGTTTACCTTCTTCGACCAAAAAAACAGAAGCAACATCGAAGTAATTGGTACTGTATAACCAATGAAGCTCTGGGGATGACCCAAAAGAAACAACCCGGACAAAAGAGCGGAAAAATAAATTAATTTTTTACTCCCTTTCTCGTAGCCCGTGTAAACCAAAAAAAGTGAAAGCGGCAAAAGGAACATTGTGGCAGCATATGGAATACTCCCGGACCAGTATAATGGGCTCCAAAGGTTATAAGAATAAGCTGTTGCGATAGCAAGCAATGCAGCAAGTGCCCTGCTTTTCGAAAGAGAAAAAAACAACAAATAAGAAAAGATAAGAAAAAAACCGTAGGAAATCAGTACATATACCTGAACACTCTGAACCACACTGAACCACAATAAAAGCGGAAGCATAAGATAAAAATGTAAAAGCGGATATGTTTGGGCAAGCGGCGTTCCTCCGTACCACATATAACGCCAACCCATAAAAGGCCAATTAAAATGCTCCTTTATGTAATCTAGGAGGTTAACTGAAAGAAAAAGGTCAATGCCTACCGCCGGCTCCTGTTTCCAGTAAAGAGAAAAAATAGGCCATGCAAAATATATAACAATCCCTATATAGAACAGGTGAAAGAAGATCGAAGCAAATAAGGAAGAATATTTGACCATTTTCGAGCCGGAAGAAAACATGTTACTACTTTAAATATCGCGGGAAGAGAATGCAATAGAAATATCGGTTTAAAGCTATATATCTGCCCTGTTTTGGGAAATAAGCCCTCTAAACCTTATCTTATTATCCGGATATTTCGTTCCGCAGAACGCTTTTCAGATTTAGTTATACGGGCAAGAAAAAAGCTTTTATTCTGAAAAAACCAGACTCTCCGGCTCAATTTAGCTTTTTCTTATAACGTAAATAAACTGGTAACAAAATGGCTTAATAAAGGGCAAAAATACTCTTCTATTTTTTGGCCAAATATTTATACCTCCTGAAGCATTAATTAACTTCTCGCAATTCCAGCCCGTATGATTTAAAAGTTCTGTCATTGTTCTAAACGAAAAAAGGCTAATCTGCGATCCGTACGAAGGTTTCAGAAATAAGGAATTAGCAACAATTGTTAAAACGTTATAAGGATTAGGTATCGAAATCAATAAAATCCCGTCATCCTTAAGTACTTTTTTCGCTTCTCTCAAAAGTGCCGATGGATTTTCTAAATGTTCAAGAACTTCACCAACAATTATCGTATCAAATGAACTTTCTTTAAAATATCGCGACAGTTTTTGGCAATCACCTTTAATTAACTTTTTATAATTCTTAGGCTCTCGTGTGATCTCTCTGTCAAAACCAATTGCCCCTTCTAAAAAATCATTTGGGAATTCGTTGTATCCAATATCTAAAATTTTACCGCTTGCTAAATCAGCTAAAAGCTTCCTGCGTTTACGTTCAATTTTGAAATCTGGCTGCCATTTATCCAACTTACACCTCCACTAGCTTTTTAAAGTTTCTTATCCACGCTTTTTCGGGAAATGAGACTCCTGAACTTAATCCTTATGACAACCACAAGTACCCCCACAAACATCACTGACCCGAATATCGCAGAAACATACTGATCAAAATAATTTCTGAAAAATAAAAACGAATAAAAAGACAGCGGAAAAGCAACGACCAACCCTAAAAAAACGTTGAATACATTAAATTTAGGGTTTATTTTCTTTAACTTATTCCTGTCAAGCGAAAAACCCTGTCCTGCTAAAAAGCTTACTAACGCCTCCTTTGCCTCTCCGCGCGATCCAATAACGTATGCGCACGCCACACACTCCTCAGAACCCGTTAACTCATGTTCCACCCTCTCTACACCGGCAACATCATCAGATTTCAGGTACTCGTACAAAAGGGCAAGATGGCTGTTGCAAATTTTCGGGGACACAAAAATTATTGTATTATCTTTTTACAATAATTGACAGCTACCTTCCCTCCTCATCCGGCTTCGAAAATGGCTCGTTACAAAAAATGCATATAGCTTTAAGCCTTTTTGGCCTAATAATTACGACGAAAATTTCACCGGTCTTCAAAAAAATCATCGAAATACCAATCATTAAAAGAGGCAATCCTACAGCAACCCTAAAAAAGGCTTCGAGAGTAAATTTAATAATTACCCAGCCGCTGACAAAAAGCAAAATACCGGTAATAAACCAGACAAAATTAATAATCTCGCTATAAACAACCATAAACAGATGATGAAAAACCGTATGTCTCATTAGTTAAAACTATAACGACTATAACGAAACGGGATCGTCAACATAATTTTATCTTTAATTATTCATATTTATAACTTTCAATTTTTCACTTTAAACTTTGAACTGAATTGATCCTGTATATGACATCACCCTCCGCATCATAAACTTTTTCAAAAAGATTTTTTTCTTCAAATTTTTCCGTGTTGGAAAAATCGTGGTAATATTCCTTCGAGCCGGCACCATGGACTACTAAATAACCAACTCCAAGCTGCCTAAGACCTAAATAAGCCTCTTTTGCGCTTGCCCCTTCCCTAACCTCCCAGGCTACTTTTCTCCAGGCAGTATCAACAGAAGCCTGGTCTGCCCCTCCCCGAACTTGTTGCACGTCAACTATAGAATTTAGCCAGAAAGCGGTTGAACCGGAAAGAAAAACTGTTTCATTCTTCCCCACTGTATTTTTTAGCTGATTTGCCGTTTTGAATTCCACCGTATTCCCTATATCTGTTCTTGGAAACCAAAAACCCTTCTTTGAAAAAGCATAGGTCCAACCCACAACTAAATAAACGAAGAAAACGACCAAAACTAATGAATATTTTGAAATTTGAATACTCTTTTCACTTTGCACTAGTTTTGCTCCAAGCAGGACTGCTCCTATTTCTAACTGCCAAAACCAACTGGTCCAATCCATCCAAAAATCCATATCCGCGGAAAACCTAAAAAGCGTTAAAAGGAAAAATCCCAAAAACCACAAAAGAGTAAATTTTGTGTACTTACTCCGCCTGCCGAATCCCAGGAAAACAACCCCCAAGGCCAAACCAAAAGGCACTAAACCTTTAAACAGATCGAGAAGCCAAAAAACCACAGAAGCCGCACTTTTCCCCGCAAAAGAAGGTGCCAGAAAAACTTTCAGCCAAAACCCCAACCCGTACCATATCGAGGCTAAAAACCATCCAAAGACAAGCATTACAGCAAGTTTTTTCAAACCCTGCTCCCAATGTTTATTTAAAATAAAAGCTAACAGTATTAGCCCTATAATCGTCGGGATCGAAGCAACCACATTGGTCAAAAGAAGTAAGGCAAATAAAGCTGCCATAAACGCTTGATACTTGATGCGTGATACGTGATACTTTGTAAAAACAAATAGGAGCCAGGGGCAAAATGCCTGTGCTAAAACAGCAGAAACTTCCCCCAAGCCCAATGCCGAAACCGTCTGCCAGGGTAAGACAAGTGATAAAACAAAAACCAGAACTCCGATTCTCCTGCTACCGGAAAGTGTTTTTGCAAAAACCCCCCACCCCAGGGAAGAAAAGAATATCGAAAATCCAATGAGAAAAAAAGAAAGCTCAAAAAAACCCAATCCCGTCACGCTCTTAAGAAGTACAAGCACAAACGGAGCAACCGGCCCCGTTAAATATCTAAAAGGCGTCGAGCCCAAATACCAATAAGGATAATGCCCAAAAACATTTCCTCCTTCATAAATAAACCTAGCTAGAGCAACCGTTACGGGGATAAAAGAAGTAGCAGTAGGAAACATCAGAGTTAGATTAACACAAAAGAAAGCCTACATAATCACACCTAACGGACACGACGATCCCGTTTCGTCACTCTAAATCATGGGTAAGATGTTTTATCCTATCCAGCTCTCTTGCATACTCAGCCTGATCCAAAACAAAGTTTTTGTAGTCCTCCTTTGTCTTGAAATATCCTTTAATCAAACCTAAGTCAACCAATGAATCATCCGGCCCCAAATAACCCGGATACGAAGACCAGCGGTAATCATCTAGACTCTTTCCCAAACCGGAAACCAAAGGATTCAAATGGATGTAGCGAGACACATGAAGTAACAGCTCATCGGATTCAATAAGTACATTCTTAAATCTACTTTCAAAAAGAGGGCCGCTCCTTTCGTGTTTTAAGTTCACATAGTGAGCATAGCTATTAGAAAGGCGGCGTAAAAAAGAACTTATTCCACCCGATTCAATTTCCTTCAGCAAAAAATGAAAATGATTAGGCATCAGACAATAAGCCAAAACCTCAACCTTTACCTTCGACGAAACGGGATCGTCAGAATTAGGTAAATTTGTTTCGTAACTATATTTTTTGTTGCTTGATTTGTAATGGAGAGCAGCAGCTATAAATCTCTTATAATCATAATCTTCAAAGAAGATTTTTCCCTTATTCACTCCCCTATTAAAAACATGGTGGATACTTCCAACTGCAATCGGAAACTTCCTCATGAGGAAAAAATACCATTAACGAAACGGGATCGTCAATCAACAGAAGAGGACTTTTCTAATCCTTGCCGATAATTATTCTGGCCGAGGCCGTAGAATCCTTAAGTTCTCCCACAAGTTCAATTGAAGCAAATGTTCCTTTCAAATCTTCTAAAATTAGTTTCTCTTTATCCGTAAATTCTTTTGAAACTAATAGTGCCGTTTTTTCATAATCCTGTTTATCGGCATTGCCTGTCTTAATAACCTTGTAGCCCAGCTCATCAACCTGAATAGCGGCTATTTTAGCAGCTCCCGCAACCCCGGATCCGTTTAATACCTCGAAACTTAACCCGTCTTTATCTAAAACTGCTTTTGGGCTTGCATCCGCAGTTTTAATAATCGCAGGCTGCGACGCATCAAGCGCGATCTGCTCCTCCGGTTTGGATTTAATAAACAAAAAGGAAAACACCGCCAAAACCGCAATAGTCAGTAAAAAACCGAAAGCTCCAAGAAAAATAAGCTTTTTAGCGGATTTTTCTTCCTGTTTATTGATATTATCCCCCTCGTCCTCAAACTTCAATTTAGCGTTTTTGTCGGAAACCGGCACGTCTTTTTCTTCGGTTAAACTTTCTATATTAAGAGGTGCGTCAAGATCAACCTTGGGTACATCGGAAAAATCTTCGGGAGCTTTATCGGAATCAACACCAAACTCATCGGCAACATCATTGTTACCGGCAGGTTCGTCTGATATTTCGTCCGCAATGCTTTCATCGGCAGTACTTGCCGCCGCAGTTTCCAGCATTTCCGGCTTCGTCGGCGCATCGTTATCCACCAAAAAATCTTTATCGAGACCCTCGTTTATTACAGCCGGTTCAGCTTTTTCTATATCTTCAGTCGCCGCTATTGCAGGAATAACTTCCGGAACCGTTTTTTTAACTTTGGATTTCTTCGGTGGGGCAGATGCGGATTTGTCCATTTATGTCCTACTTAGCACTCGTGGGTACTTCGTCTCTGGTATAACCGGCCAAAATTTCCTTTACCATGTTGGCAACCTGTTTTGGGTCGTATTCGCTCTTAATAATGTATTTAACTGCTCCCTTAGCAAGTGCTTTTTCCGCATCCTGCTGGCCTGCAAGGTTTGTAAGCATCACAACCGGAATACTTTTAGTTTCCGGATCCGCCTTCAGCCTGTCCAAAACTTCAAGCCCGTTCATTTTTGGCATCATAATATCGAGTAGCAGAAGTGTCGGCTTAGTCGACCTGACCTTGGCAAGACCTTCTTCACCATCTGCGGCAATTTCCACCTCAAAACCTTCAAAGGAAAATATCTTCGCATACATTCTGCTCATTAAAGGGTCATCTTCAATTATTAAGATTTTAGCCATGTTTTAAGCTTTGCCGCCTTGAACCCCTAAGTACTTTTCAACAATAGATACAAGTTTTTCGGGAGCCGCCTGGGATTTAACAATAAAATCCGTTGCCCCGAGCTTGGTTGCTTCACTGACAAACTGGACATCTTCAACATTCGTTAGCATAACAATGTTGCAGTGTTTTGTCTCCTCCGTCTTTTTAAGTTCTGCCAAAACTTCTAGCCCGTCCATTTTAGGCATCATAATATCTAGTAGTATTAATGCAGGTTTTGATTTAATGGCCTTTGAAATCCCCTCCTGCCCGTCTGCAGCCATTTCGACATCATAGTTATTAAGATGAAACAGCCTCTCATAAAAGCGCCTTACATACGGGTCGTCTTCAATAATTAAGATTTTAGCCATTATTTACAAAAATTATACTGCTAACTCGCGCCAACTGCTACAAATCACGCTTTTTTGCTGTCTATATTAGAACTTACCTTCGTTATCCGCTTTTGTTTTGAAGCAATCGGCAGGGTAAAAGCAAAAGTTGAACCTTTACCGACTTCCGACTTAATAAGCGCTATTTTACCTCCCATGGCCTCTACGGTTAACTTGGAAATATAAAGACCCAGACCTGTACCCCGTGTGTTATCCCTGGTTAAAATGTCCTGTCCGGCCTGCTGGAATTTCCTGAAAAGTAAAGATCTGCTTGCCTCGGGTATACCCTTGCCGGTATCTTCTATCGCAATCTGAATAAAATCCCCTTCCGGCAAAATCCTCAAAGACACGCCGCCGCGTTCGGTAAATTTCAGGGCATTGCCGACAAGGTTGTAAATTACCTGCTCTGTCCGGTCGCGGTCTGCCAAAACAGGTGGAAGATTATCAGCGGTTTTTGCAAGCACCAGTGTTAGTTTTTTCTCCTTGGCAAGGCTTTCAAGTTCGTACAAAGCTTTATTAACAACTTCCTCAGGACTAAACTCTTCTTTTTTGAATTCAAGCCGTTTTTGCTCCAGACGCGAAAGGTCTAAAAAGTCGTTGACGATAGAAATTAAACGCACACTCGATTCATGGATATCGTCTATCATTTCTATAAGAAGCTTGTCTTTTAGCTTATCCTTATAATATTGCTGTATCAGGGAACTGTTTCCCCTGATTGCTGTTAAAGGGGTCCTAAGTTCATGCGAAGCAATGGAGAAAAATTCATCCTTTGAGCGGTCCAGAAGCTTTTCCTCCGTAATGTCTTCTATAAGAATTACGGCTCCTATTATGCTCGTTTCAGGTGCGGCAAGTGCAATGGGAACAGTGAAAACCTGAATAATCTTTTCTTTGAATATGACTTCTTTCGCCTCCTGAGGTTTCTTGTCTTTTATGCTTGTGTTAATACTACCGACCAAGTCGAAATTATTACCCAAATAGCTTTGGATATCATCAAGTCTCTTTGGTTCACCGACAATACCAAACATACGGTAGATAAGTGAATTATGCATCAGAACTTCGCGCTTAGTGTTCACCATCAAAAAACCCCGCGGCAGGCTTTCAATAGAAGCTTTCAGTTTTGCGTGCTCTTCCTCCAGAGAATGCCAGCCGCGGCTAACCTGATCTTTGGCGCTCTCTAAGGCTTCGTTTTTCTTCACCAGCTCAACAGTCCTGTCACTAACTTCCTTCTCAATAAGCTTCCTGCTTTCTTTTTCTCTTGAGGCATTTCTAAAAACCTTGACTGCGCCGACTACCCCGCCATCCCCCCCAAAAAGCGGCGCCGTCATCGAGACAACCGGGAATTTATTTCCGCTTTTTGTCATATAATAATGATCGTCCTCAACTGTGGTTGCAATTGCATGCCCGCTTTGTATTGTTTTGGAAACAGTTTTTTCGCTAAAAGGTATTTTTTTGTCTCCCTCGTAGATTGTCACAACATCTCCCCAGTCGCGTCCTAAATATTCATCTGCCGATATTTCTAAAAGTCTTTCGGCAGCGGGATTAATAAGCACCAGCTCGTAATTTTTATCGACAACTAAAAGACCCTCACCCATAGAAGAAATAATTGCTTTGGATTGATCCCGCTCAGCTCTTAGCGTATTTTGCAATTCCTGGCTATCTTCCAGAATATTTAAAACAGCCTTTTTAGTGTCATCAAGCGCTCTATTTTGGTTTCTAAGCAACCGGTCTCCAGCCTCAACCTGCTTTATGCCCTCAGATTCCTTTTTCCCTAATTGCTGGATTGATTCCAGCAGAAAATTAACACCAAGCGTCAAACTGCTTATCTCATCATTGTGTCTAACAGGAAACCGGAAATCCAGTTCATCGCTTTTGCCGATTTCCCTCAGCTTTGTCTGTAAATTATAAATGCGGCGAAAAACCTGGCGGTCAATTAAAAATATTATGAAAATGCCGAAAAATAAGCTGCTGATTGCAACATATACTGGAAAATAACGGGATGAAGTCATACTTTGATTGAAAATTTCCCTGTCGTTTTCTACCTTATAAATAACAGCCTGTTTACCGTAAATATCGTTAAGGATCCCAAAACTTTCCATTTTTTTGTCGGAAGCAGGCAAAACAAAAACACCGTTATGTGATAAAAAATAGTCCTTTGCTTTTGCAAAATCGCCGGGAATTTCCTTATCACCAATGTTAATCGCACCCGCCGGGTGGTCAAGTAAAGTTGAAATTTTGGCAACCTCCTCCTTGTCAAAATAACGGCCGAAGATCAAAGTACCCCGCGATGGCCCCTTGGCATCACTCATCAAAATTGGTCTGGACGCAAAAATCAAAGGACCATGATCAAGCATCACTAAACCCTTAACCGCCTCCGCTAAATTCTGGTGTTTCAAAATAGGGCTTCCGCTTTTTAAATTATTTTTGAAGTCAGGACCTAAAATAATTTCTTCATTTTTCTCAAAATCAAAACCTTTGCTGTAAACTACCTCATCATCACTGTTTATAAAAACCATAAAATTGATTTTTAGGTTCATTAGAGATTGGTCCTGCAGATTGGATTTAATAAACTCCGGGTTTTTATCACCAATAAATTTGTAGGTATCATCCCAAGACGACCAGTCCGAAAGTTTTATTGCCAGATTATCAAGCGTACCCTTGGTAAAAATAATCGCAAAATTATTATTATCACGAATCACTTCCTCTCTTTCGATTTTTAAAACTCCCTTATTTAAAATCGACAAAGAAATAAAATAAATTAAAAACGCATTAAGCCCTATACCAAAAACTCCGATTAAAATTATCTTAAGACGAATACTCATTCTGATTTTTTAGGCAGTTCACTTTTTTGGGAATTTTTAAGCTTTTCCATTTCCTTTTTCAGTTCAGCCATCCTAAGTTCCCTGCCAACCATCAGCTTGTTTGTCTTTTCTAATTCACCAACTTTTTCCGAAAGCTCATGCGTCTTTTGCTTCACTTTCTCCTCAAGACCGTCATACGAGTCTTTAAGTTTTACTGTCATCTCGTTAAAGTTCTCTGACAACCCTCCTATTTCGTCCTGTGTTTGCTTTAGAACAAAAACGTCTAGTTTCCCTTCGGCAACCTGCCTTGTTGCTTGTCGCAGTAATCGGATAGGTCTTACAAATGATTGCGCCATAAAAACTGCTAAGACTACTAATACCCCGGCAGCAGCTAAAACCCCAAGTACCAGCTCCGCCTGGACCCGTTTGGTAAAAGGGTCAAGGACGCTTGCGTGCACTTCGGCAACCAATGTCCAACCAACGTTTGGAAAGCACATGGCAGAACCAATCGCCTCTTCCTTGTTGTAGGAAATATACCGGCCCAAAAATTCTTCGTTAGCACTTAAGCATTTTTTTACAGGAATGATGTCTACTACCATTCCTGCCTCATGTTTGTGGTGAGCACTTTCGTATGTGGGGTGGACAAACATTTTCTTTTCCTTATTCACCATATAAATTTCCAGTGTTTTGGGCATACCCTGATTTGTTGTCAGGGCACCTTGTTCCTTGGCAAATTGGCCGGAAAGAATACCATCCATCCTTTTGGTGTCAAAAATCACAGCCAGTACTCCCAAAGGCTTGTCCAAATTCCCCCGCTTAGTAAGCGGTGCTGTGGCAATAAACACATCTTCTTCACTAAAATGAACAGACTCTTGAATGTAAGTGGTAAGACTTACCCTCTTTTTCCCTTCGATAAAATAAGCATCTTTTGACTCGTCTTTACCTATTTCATCTTTGTTCGTTGCCGCCACAATTTTTCCTTTTGTGTCCATGGCAAAGATGCCAATAATGTGCGGATCCAATATTTTCTTTTCCGAAATTAAATGTGTGTTCAAAAGACCAACTGCCTCGTTTTGTCCTTCGGCTATTTGCCCCATCCAGTCGCGGATAAAACCGTCAGAGGCAAAATCGCTCGTTCTGCTTTTAATGGAATCCATATAGGCAAAAACCTGCCATTCTTCGACTTCTGCAATTGCCACAAGTTCGTTTTTTAAGTCGGATTCGATTTTTGCGCGGGTGTTCTGCAGGCTCCAAAGACTAAAAACGACAAGTGGTACCAATCCACAAAACAGTATCAAAACTATCAATTTAGTCCTAATCGATTTGAACGCGAATCTATTCATCTTGTTTTTCCGGTTTTTTCTTAAGCTCTTCTATCTCCTTTTTCAGCTCGAGCATTTTAAGCTCACGTCCGACCATAAGTTTATTCAATTGCTCCAAATCCGCAACCTTTTTAAAAAGCACACTTTCAGCTTCCATCCGTTCAATAACACGGCCTAGCTGGATACCTACTATGGAAACAACTTTCAAAAATTCCGCGTCCGGTTCTTGTATCTTGTCTGAGAAAAACTCTAAAACGGCTATCACACGGTCTCCTAAAATCACGGGGAAACCGAACGCTCCCTTTACAGCAATATTGTTAGCAATTTTGGCACGGGGAAAGTTGGGGTCACGGGTAACATCGGGTATCCAGGCTGGTTTTTTGTTTTGCCAGACCCTGCCCGGCAGCCCGATACCGGGAGCAAAAGTCACTTTCATCGTCACCTCATGAAAGACACGAAACTTCTCCGCATCGTCAAAGTGCCAAATATTAGAAGGCGTCAGCACGCCGGCCGCACCCGCGGCTTGATCACCCGCAAAGTAAACATGCCCGACAGGCCATTTTGTGTAGGAACAAATTTTATCCACTGCCATCCGAAAGGCTTCTACACTTGTTTTTGCCCGATAAGCGGTGATCGCCACATCTTGAATTAGCTGGAGAAACTCGTACTTATTCCGGGTATCAACCTCCGCCTGTTTTCTTTCTGTCACGTCGCGGAAAATGCCCCGGCTGGAAACCGCCTTTCCGTTCACAAATTTACAGCTGCTCGAACCCTCAACCCAGATTTTTTTGCCGCCCTTGGTTTTAAATTGCGCTTCAAATCTGCCTATCTTTTCTCCGGAAAAAAGACGTTTAAACACTCCCATACAATGTTCTTTGCTTTCAGGGTGGATAGCTTCAAAAATAGAAAGTGTTTTTATGTCTTTTTCGCTGTAGCCAAGTGTTTGGCGCCAGGCAGGGTTTGTGTAAAGGATGCGGCCGTCAGGAGTAATACTCTGGACAAGGTCGCTGGTATTTTCAACAAGGTCGCTATATAGGTCGCGGTCAACTTCTTGGGCAGGTTCCATATTGTTTATTTTATTTCAATTGGTTGGTTAAATATCTCGAAATTGCAAAGGCGGGTACAATCGAAAGAACCAGAAGGATAGCTGTCACTATAAAAGTAAGCTCAATGGATTTACCGGCCGCCGCAAGAACCCCAATTTGTTCTCGGCCGACAAAAAGCATGCCGACCGGCACATTGTCCGCATCTTTAAGCGGCAGATAGGCGGCAAAATAAGGAGTATTTAAAACCTTCACGGCCCCACTGTAGGCATCTCCGCGCGCAAGAACCGCATCCTTAATCTTCGGATTTTGCTCGGTAACACCCAATAGGCGGCTTCCGCCGGAAGAAATAGTAGAAGCCGAAAGAACATTATCTCCGTAAACAGCAGTTTCAAGACCGGTCGCGTTTTTGATTCCGTCCACAAAAGCGCTGTCCACAGTTGATGCTGCCATCACCACACCGGTTAACTTGTTCTCCGCGCTTTTTATAGGTACTACTGCTCTAATACTTACTTCGGGCCCCAAAACCCCGTCGCGTTTGACAACCGAGGAAACTGCATCGCCCAGAAGCGCCCTTTTAATTAATAAATCGTCGGAAAGCGAATCCCCGACCCTGTCTCTGTCTTCCCCGCGCGAAAGAACCTGCCCGGAATCGGAAACTATAACTAATAAATCGAGTTTTTTAGCCAGTAAAAATTTCTCTGTGATATCCGGCAAAATATTCTTTGTCTGGGATTCGATTGCGCTAACAACCTGCGTGTCCTGCGCAAGAACCTGGGCATCGGAAATAACCTGCGCCTTTTTGCTCTCAACTGCATAGTTCAAAACCCGGACATCCGTTTCCAGACGCTTCAGAGTTTCATCCTGAAGGTTTTTAAGTAAAAGACCCGTAAATGTGACGGTTGTCAAAAGAAATATTGCAAGGATCAAAACCGTAAAAATCATAAAAAGCTGCGACTGCAACCTTTTAATAAGGTAGTAATAGACCCATTTCCCAAGCAAAAGAACCGAAACAAGTAAAACCAAATGTTCTAGCATCCAGAGCCAGCCAAAAGGGGCAACCAGCTTGTAAAATGCGGCACTACTTGCGCCGCGCAACAGAGCAGCAAGCGCCAGAAGTTCGTAAAAAGTTAATACGTAAAAAGAAAGGGCGACTATTTTTAAATGGTTTTCCAGCCCGAAAGTAGCCCTTCTTAAATAAAGAAAGGCAACTGCCACCGAAAGAAGCGGGAAACTTACCGGTAATAATTTCAAAAACGGTAAATTGGCAAGCCCAATAGCTGCATTTTGTGGAGCTTTCTTAGATTTTGTCTTTGATAGTTTACCCTGAGCCTCGAAGGGCGTGTCCTGCAAGGGGTCGATTGCAAGTCCCAAAATCAGAAGCAGATAACCGCCGATTCTAAATAGCGCTGTAAGTAACGGGTTTACCCAGCTACCCAAAAGGGGTGTTATCAAAACAAGCGATTCAACGTTTACTGCGTGAACAACAAAAGAAGCGGATATTAAAAGAAGTCCAAATACCTTAAAAACATCCCTCGCTGTCTTCCGTGCCGACCACGCGTCAAAATAAAGCCAGCCTGTGGCAAAAAAAACCAAAGCGGCAAACAGGTTCAGGGCAAAATGTGTATTTTCGAAAACAAAATCAAGCCACATAATCTGCTAATAAACTTTAATATTCACTTCCACTATACTTCATTAATTAGCTAGTTAACCGATTAACTAATTAACTAAACTTATTAAAATTTCCTCTTTTGTCTGCAAAGTTGTACTTACCTTTTCGATAATACCTTTCCTGTTAAGGATTACGATTGTCGGCAGGCTGGACAGATTAAAAGGCTCAACAAGCAGCCCGTCGGAATCGGCAAGAACAGGAATAGAATATGCTCCCTTTTTCTTAAAAATACTGGCTTTAGATACCGTCTGCTGGCTCATAACGGCAACAACGTTAATCCCGCGATTGGCCTTAGCAAGTTCTTCCAAAGCCGACATTTGCGAAGAACTTTGGGGAGACCAGGTGGAAAGGATTGCCATAACTGTAGTTTTGCCGCGAAAACTGTTTAAGCCAACTTTCCCCGATTCTCCATCAAGCTGCATATAGGGAATTTCCCCTCCGGCAATATTTTCCATACCGCTTAGGCCGGAAAGGTCGGGATACTTCATCACAACTTCATGCTGCTTCCCAAAAAAATCGGGTAGTCTCAGATGAATCGGGCCAAAAGATAAACTAAATGGTGCCGCAGCAAGCGCAAAATCGGCGTTTATCGGCATACTTGCGCTAAGGCCGAAAATCCTGGACCTTGTTGTTTTCAGGTTTTTGGCACTAATTTCAAAAAAGTACTTCCCCGAAGGCAGAAAAAAACTATACGAACCGTCACTTTTTGTTTTTTGGGGATTTTCCTGAGCATATGGAGTCCCGTCCCAAACCACAAATTTATTCGAAGACGGCTCGAGAAAATAGAGGGTAACCACGGCTCCTTCAACTGGCGCATCACCGCTTGTCACTTTGCCGTCTGGTAAAACAACCAGTCTGTTTAGTTTTCGCTCTGTCTTATTTTTCGCACCGTCCAAAGATTCTGCGCTCAGTTCGTAAATTCCCCCCTGGGGAAAACTAAGTGTCCCTGACCAAAGGCCGTTATCGGAATTTTTAACAAGCGGGAAAACCTGTCCTCTTCCGTCATTGCGAGGGCTCGCAGAGCCCGTGGCAATCTCACCATCCGAACTAGATTGCTTCGCGGAGTTTACACTGAGTTTATCGAATGTGCTCGCAATGACAACCGATGATAAAATTTCAATATACGTTGCTCCTCCGATTGCGGAAAGAGTAATTTTTTGGCTCAAACGTGCCAATGTATAGATTAAACCGTCGGAATTAGGCGCAAGAACCAATGGGCCTGCCGAAATAAGGCTTGCGCCAACCTGGGGAGGAAGCCTGTCAATAACAAGCGTGAAGGCTTTGCTGTTTGCTACGTTGCCGGTTGCATCATAAGCTCTTGCCATAATTTTATAATCGCCGTCTTCCGAAATATACGGTAAAAAGGAAAACTTTGTCTGCTTTGCAAAAAGTTTGTCTATTTCGTCAACCGGCAGCCAGTTTTCACCGTTATCGACAGAATATTCAATTTTGGAAATTCCCGAATTATCGGTGGCAACACCCTCAATTACCGGGGCTTTTTCAAACGGTTTGTCAAGGTCGGTTGAAATCAAAACCCCGGGCGGCTTGGTATCTTTGATTTCTTTAGTCACGGTTACTGTTTTAGTAGTCCCGGTAACCGTTGTGGTTGTCGACCCCTCTTTCGCCGTAACAAAAGTATTATCTCCCGATTCCGAATCGTTGCCCGAAGAATCTGTACTTTTAGCATTGTAGTGATAAGTTGTATTTTTAGTCAGCCCATCAATGCTTATCGAATGTGAAGTGGTTTGCCCACTATCGCTTTTTGTCGAACCGTAACTGCCAGTTGTACCATAATCCACTACAGAATTTGAATTTTCGTCAGTGGTCCAGGTTATTTTGGCAGAAGTTGAAGATATATCAGAAACCACAATGTTCGAAATCTGCGGTCCCGCCACGTCAGTGGCTGCTGCTATTGCCACCGCAGTACTTCCGCTACAAGTAGTTGGACTATTACCGCCGGAGCTATCGGAAACCTGAACCGTCCACGAAGCCGCCGAAACCGTGCTTGACCCGGTCGTAACGCTAACACTAAAATCCCCCGTCGAACTAGCAGGAAGCGTTGCCGAGGTAAACGTAGCCGTACTCGACGTCGTCGTTGTCGACCAGCCGCTGGCCGAAGCTCCTGTCACCGTAAAATTGGCAGACGGGGATGTGAATTTTATCCAGACTGCACCAGTGCTTGAATCAGAATTAGTTACGCTAAAAACAAGAAGAGGGCTTCCGCTAACCGAAACCGAAGTCGGACTAACACTGGCACTGCAGGAAGAAATTGCCGAATTTACAACAGAAACATACGGTCCCAAAACCAAAAAAAGTGTTAATAAGAACAGGAAGTAAATCTTTTTGGACAGCATTAACTTAATTTTACTGCCTTTTTAAAACGAATGTCACAGCCATACCTAAATGCGAAATATATTTAGCGACAACTTTAAGTTTCTCTTTTTTAAAGAGCTTCTCCAGTTTCCGGATATCAAAGCTATGAAGATGCGCCCCTTGCCATACTCTTCCTTTTAAAAACGTCGTCCAAAAGCCAAAAATCAGCCTGAAAAGCATACTGCCACTATCAATTTCAATAATTATCCTGCCGCCCCTTTTTGTCACCCTCTTCATTTCACTAAGTACTACAGAAGGCAAAAGGACATGCTCCAAAGTTTCTGTCGATAAAACCAGATCGAATTGATTTCTTAAAAAAGGCAATTTATGGGCATCTGCTGTTCTAAATTTAATTTGTGGATATTTATTACGGGCAGCTTTAATTAACTTACTGGAAACATCGACGCCCCAAATTTTTAATTCTGGCTTTGCCTTTTTTATCTGTGAAAGAAAATAGCCATCGCAGCACCCCACATCAAGCAAACTGTTCTCATTATCTGGTAATAAAGTAAGGATTTTTTTAAGTTTTAGGTTATGCCACAACTTTTGCCCTAAATTTGCCTTTTCATAGTATTCGATAGGCAGTTTTTCCCAGATTTTTTTTAACTCTTCATTCCTCATAATTAACCAATATTACCCTTGATAAATTCTAACCATCTTAATTCCCCTCATCTTCCATTATCAACCCTTCTCTACCCTTTCCAAAAGCACATATTTATAACCAAACCACCAAAACGCAAACAGCCAGACAATTACAACTAAAATTGAACCGTAATCGTGGAAAATGACTGCCGTTGTCTGGCCAAAAAAATAAGCTACTAGAATTACTACCACGATTCTCAAAATATTCACCCAAAAAATTCCAAGTGCTCCGATCACGAAAACCTTAAACTTAGAAAATTTTGTGTATCTGTCTCCCTGAAGCCCGATAAATGCTGTTGTTACAAAAAACAGGATAGACTGCCAACCAATGCAGTTCCAGATGATTTCGGCAACAAAAGGCTGCGACTTACCCAAAACTACATATTCCTTTGTCGCCGAAACCGTAAATCCCATGGCCGTCAAAATTACGGCTACCAATCTCACTTCAAAAGGCACAACAAGCTCCCGGATCAACCAGTATGCCCGCAAATTAATTACCAGGCGCGTCAAAATGTCATTAAAAGTTGCCATCATCGGGAAAAAGATCAAAACCAAAACGAGGATTAAAAACAGCGTAACAAACGTGTCTCTGGAAAACGATTTATTCAAAATAACCAGCTTTTTCATTTAAGTAAACTGGAATTTTTCAAACGCTCTAAAGCCGTTTTAATGGTTTTGTTTTCAGGATCAATTATTGCCGCACTTTCAAGTTCCGCAAGCGCCAAGCCTTGCTGGTTCGTTTGCTCATAAACATAAGCTAGATTAATGTATGTATGGACAAGTGAAGGATCAAGAGCCTGAGCAATTTTAAATTCACGTGCAGCCTTCTCCCATTTTTTCTGCTTGCCGTACATCACTCCCAAATTGATGTATGAATTGAGAAAAGTGGAGTTGGCAAGTATCGCCCTTTTATAAGCTTCTATTGCCAGCGACTCTTTACTCTCAATTTGATATAACCGGGCCTGGCTATAATAACGCTCGAAATCGGAATCCGCATATTCCAGCGCTTGCCCATACAACCTGTGGGCATTTGCTAAATCATTACGCCTCGCATTCGCTTCTCCCAGAAACAGCGGAAATCTGGCAAGCTTGTTACCATTATTCTCGTTGGCAATCTCAAAATACTTCAGTGAGTTTTCAGTATCGCCCCGATCTTCGTAAGCAACAGCCAGATTAAAGTTGGCAACAGCACTTTTAGGCGTTTGCCCAACAGTTGTCAACCAGAGCGTAAAACTATCTCTCCACTCGGTATTCCGGTTTATCGTAAGGACGGAAAAGTATACAATCAAAAAAATGTAAAACCCAAAAGATACCCACTTTAAAAACAGGTTTTTTCCACTTAGTGAAACCAACAACCATCCGGCAAGTAAACAAAATCCAAACGAAGCCAGGTACAAATATCGCTCAGCCATCATTGTTCCAAGCGGAAAAATATTGGCAACCGGTAAAAGCGCCAGGAAAAACCAGAAAATGCAAAAGGTAACAAGCGGGTATTTCCTAAAACTCCAGATCCCTGCCAAAACTATAATAAGCAGAACCAAAAATGAAATTATAAACTGTCCGTCGGTGATTTTTTGCGCTAAATAAGCGGTCCGGTTAAAATCCCCTTGAGCCATGGCATAAACGCCGGGCGAAATCTCATGTGCAACCGTCAGATTTTTAGGAAAGACGGTAAGTACCACGTACTGAGCAAAGACCTTAACCATGGTTATTATGTTTAGGAAAAAATTATTCTCAGGGTAACTTTTCCCCTCCGAAATCCCAAGAACTCCATACCTCCAGATGGCATACAAAATAATCACCCCAAGATAAACCAGATAATTTTTTATTCGGCCTATCCACTCCACCTTGATCAACCTACCGAAACAAACGTCGTAAAGAAATAAAATGAAAGGCAAAACCAGCGTCATTTCATAGGAAAGAAACGCCAAAGCCGCAAAAAATAGAGAGGCTAAAAAATATGCTTTATTACCCCAGTTAATTTGTGTATTGCGCACATAAAAATAAAAAGCGGCAAGAAAAAAAGTAATACCGATAACGTCACTGCTGGAAGTAACAAAAGTAATCGCCTCTGTATGAATAGGGTGTACGCCAAATAGCAGTGCCGCAGCAAATGCCAGTAAGCGCACCCGCGCATTGTTTCGAAAAATAGCAGAAGTTACCAAATAAACCATTAGCGTAGTTGTCAAATGGATAAATATCGCAGTCAAGTGGTAACCCAGTGGTCTGTCTTTAAATAGAGCATAATTTATAGTCAAGATGATTCCTTTAAGCGGCCGGTAATCCCCAAAGTGCTCATCAGGCAAAGCACCTTTTAAAAAGAATTTAATGTTCTCATACGACCTGATCATCGGCCAGCGGATAAAACCTTTGTCATCCCAGACGAATTCATTTCCCAATGTATTTAGGTAAACACCAATGGTTACCAAACTGATTATCAGGACCAAAACCCACGGTCTGTTGAGCCGCCCAGATAAAAATTTAAGGTTCACTACTCGCAATAGTTTCATTTATTACTCTTCATTCATTAATCCAAAATCTGAAATCTCAATCATCATAATGGTTTAATAATAAAATCAGTAATCTGCCCAATATAGATTTTGCCGCCGTTATCTGCCGGCTTTCTAAAAGTCTCACACTCCCTCTTTAGAATTCCGTTGACATATACTTTCTTAACACCTCTCTCCGTTTCAAAATCCCAAACCAGACGAATGCTGTACTCTGTACCATCAAACCTGTCCGTAAAATCTACGTTGCATTCGCCAACCTCATTCCCGTCACCTGTATAAACATCAAATACCAGCAAATCACCACTTCCGACAACCATAAACAAGCTTTTTATGTCGTCTCCGTTGTAATTTCCCCAAACCAAATGCCTGTCCTCGTTTCCCCAGTCCGCTTTAGCCTTAAAAGAAAGTTCTCCCTTGGAAACTGGAAAAGTCCCGGAAGTCCCGCTAAGTTCTGCAGGCAGGTCAATTGCTGCGGGATCGCGAGCCGGCGCAGTCTGCGTGTTCGCAACAGGCGGTTGGCTTGGATTCGCCTGACCGCCTAATATTTTTTTGGTTTTGTCAGAAAGAGCAGGCGATGGCGAAAATTGCAGACCGGTTTCATTTTTTGAGCCGAAAATTTCGTTTTTCTCATTACCAATAGCATTCTTAATATCAACCTCCCTATCTGCCTGCGGAAAACTATTGGAAGCAGGCCGGTTAAAACTTGCAAAGATCAAAACCGCCCACAAACCTGCCGCAAAAGCAAACCCGGCAATCAGAGGCACATTCTTCCTATTCAAGGAAAATCCTGAAAAAAACTTCAGCATCTAAGCACTCTCCGCTTCCGCTTTAACTTTTTTAAAAGTCTTGGCAAAAAGGGTAAAGCACCGACAAGCAATAAGCTTTTTTCGGGAATTGGTGCAAACTCGAAGTTCGAACCCTGCCGCGCAACAACCCCTATTTGGGCTGTGCCTGCCCCCGAAAGTGGCGATGAAAGTTCGGCCAGATCGCCTGCCGTAAAACCGTACGAATTCTCCGTTCCCCACGAAATCGTCGTCGCATCGGACATTTTCCAGTAGGCCTGCTCGGTACCGGCGTCCGTTCCGTATACCGCGTGGGCATAAAGGTCGCTGTTTGCAGAATCGTAGGAAATGGAAACGCTCGTTAAGTTGGTCAAACCCGACCACGGGTCGGCGGGGTCCGAAGCTTCCGGCAAACAGCTTTCGTTGGTGCAATCGGCAAACCTAAGTGGCGGCGTGGCATCACCTTCATCATCAAAATAGGCAAGCTTGCAGTCATTGGTTGCCGGGCAATTTACGGCACCACGCGTTTCCGCTCCCGTCGGCAGCTTCACCGCATTACCGGTGCGACAAACGCCAACAGCGGAATCGCAATCAAAAAAATAAAGACGTTCCGAACCGCTTGTACTTACCCCGGCCCACGTTCCTTTACAATCGATTAACGAAGGGCAATCCAAGGACACTTGTTCAATAATCGTATTTCCGGCTACATCATCAATCGTGGTAATCAGCGCGGTACTACAGGCAGCAGCGTCGCAATCAACATAGAAAAGGGCTGTATCCAGGGCATCGGAATAAATCATCTGGCAATTTGTGCCATCGGCGGTGCAGTCAATTTGATTAGGCACGGAAACACCGGTGCCTCCTGCGTTTGTATCAATGTCCTGCGGGGTCACACCGCTACAGGCAGCAGCAGCACAATCAAGGTAACTTAAGTCACTATTCGTTCCGTCTTGGTATAAAATCCGGCAATCGCCGCTCGCTACGCACCAGATAGACATCCGCAGGTTATACTCCGCGGTTTGGTTATTATTAATATTGGTTTGGATATTACTCATCGTATCTCGGGTAGAACAATTGGCAGCAGAACAATCGGCAAGGACCAAAGATCCGGAACTCGCATCATTATCCAGATACACCACTTGGCAATCAGCATCGGCAATACAATAGATATCAGTCCGAAGTTTCGGCGCTGTACCTTCACCGACGTCCGTGTTTGGGGTAGATGCTGAAGGTGTATCACAATCGGCATCGTTACAATCGATAAAGGCAAAATCCGGAGTGGTTGTGTCCAAATTTTCCCCATAGGCAATTTTGCAGTTATTGGCATCAGTAACACAAAAAATCGAGGGATTGGAATCATGTTCCGTCGCACTGCCTATATCGGTATCAATCTCTCTCGGCGTCCCGGCGGCAACCGAAGAACAATCGGCATTGGTGCAGGCAACGATGTTTAAACTCGGCGTCGTTTCATCCTGGCCGTCAATGTAAACGATCTGGCATGTGGTTGCCGAGGGGCAAAAAATATCCACATCGTTATCCGTGTTATCACCTGCCGCTCCCACGTCGGTGTCAATCCCGCCTCCGGCAGTTTCAACCATCCCTGTACTTGCCGTGCAGCAGGCCACAAAACTCGTCGTGCCGGAATTAACCGTAATCGCCCAGACAGTTGTGCCATCTGTCGCTGCGCTAAAAACCGTACTGGTTACTGACCCGAGCGTTGTATTGTTTTGCGTCCATTCGCTAAGTGCTGTATCAAATACGGCCATCGAAAGGTCGGTCCCATCCTGAAACACCATCGCGGCCGTAGTGGAAGTTAAAGGCAGCAGAATCGGCCGGTCATCAATCGTAACCCCCGCTCCAAACGTAAAAAAAGGCAAATTGCCCGGATGGACATCCGTAGTAACGCATGTCCCGTCTAAAGTCGTCGCATAATAGACATCAACAACATTGGCCGTTGCATCATCGGCAAAAGCCATCAATGCCGTAGTGGTAGAAAGAGCCGCAACGCTGACAATCGTACTGCTATCCATCGCCCCCGGAGATGCCTGAGACGGTGTACACAGTGTCCCTAAAGTGTCTGTAGTCGTAACGAGCCGCTTTGCTTCCACTTTTTCCAAACTGTCATCTACCCAGATGATCATAATCATGTCGCCGGAAACACCAATGGCTGGATTAATATTGTCGGCATCAGTTGTGTCAATATCAACAGGTCCGGTCCAGTCGCCTGTCGCATCACAGTTAGTAGAAACTAAACACTTTTTATACGAAGCGTCGGGATCGGCAAAAAAAGCGTACCAGGCAGCCCCTCCGCTTGCATTGGGCATATAATGCACTTTTCTTTGAAAATTCCCATGCGCAACATCCGCATTTACAATCGTCCCCGAAACAATAACCGAAGGGTCAACAACAACCGGGAATGCTCTCACCGGATCCAAAATCCAGTTTTTAAAGCTGTCATTTAAATGCTTGGTAAGCCTATATCCTATATAATCTTTGTCCAATGTCATTTTAATGTCCTCAAAAACCCGCCCGTCGTCGTCTTTGGCAAACGGGTCACTAACTTCAAACACCGCTTTGCCACTTCTATCGAAAAAGCCGAATTGTTCTCCGTCCCCCGGCGCAATCACCTTAACATCAACCAGCTGCACCCTTTGCTCGATTTTTTCTCCGAGGGTTTTAACCGCGGCGCGGTTTTTGACCACAAACTGCTCCGAAACCATCTCGTCACCGATTTCATATACAAGATCTATTCCCGAAACGACATCTTCGTAAACAACCTTTTTATCCTCATAAATTCTGGCCTCCTTGGGCATAACTTTCTTGCCGCCGATACTTACCGTTTCAAATTCAATTTCGCGATGGTCGCTTTTAATTCTGACATTTGGTAATTGATCAAATACAAACTCAACCGTCTTCCCCCCAGCACTTTTTCTGGAAATCAACCTTGATTTGGTAATTTCTTCGGAAAGGACATTGTTTATGATTTCCTTCTTGTTCGAAGGGCTCTTCGGATCCCACGCTGGGTCTGCTTCACCCACTTTAGGTTCACTTGCTGCAGTTTTATCAACCGTCTTTATTGCCGATTCGCTCGCATAGGAATTGGAAACAGGGACAAACGGCGCAAGAATGGACATTCCCACCGTAATTGCGATTATTGCCGAAAAAGCAAAATTACCCACCCACTTGATGTTTCTCGGCCGGATCCTAAGGCCACCTGCATTAAGAACGTTAAATGCACCGCTAAAAGCCAAATTACCAGCCGCCCTTACCGATCCTAACGAAACGGGATCGTTAGATAAAACGCTTTTTGCTTCTATTCCTGCTTCTATAGGACGGCCGAAAAGGTTGCCGAAAAACTTGGAAAATCCCGGTCTGCCGAAATCGTCGGAAATTGTCCCCGTTTTCGGTGTCCTAAACCACGGCCCTTCTTCCGCCTCCAAAAATCCTTTGATAGCGGCAAATGCCTGAAACGGCACCACAATGTAAGAAAGTGCCACAAACGAAAAGATCCCCACATAGTCGCGCTCGCTTGATTCTTCCAGGAAAAGCCCGATAATATTCATAAGAGGCAGGGCAAACAGGTTTGTAAAAACTAAAGACCATCCGAAAGCAGCGGTCCAGAATGGCAACCGCGCGCCAAAAACCGCCTCGGACAAAAACCAGCAAAATGTCCCTATGACAAAAAAGGCAGCCTGCAGATAATAGGGCGAAAGATAAGCAAACTCCATTTTCTCAACAGGCGTCATCTTTTTCGAATTAAGCATGCGCGAAAACATAACTTTTATATTAAAACTGGCTCCTTCCGCCCACCTCATTCTCTGGCGTATCAATCTTCTTAAGGTCGAAACAGCCTCCGCCGGCGCCTGGATATATGGTGTGAAAGCAACTTTGTAACCGGCTTCGTATAGGCGCAGAGTCAATTCAAAGTCTTCGGTAATAGATGTGCCCCAGCCGAACTTTCGAAGAACATCCGTCCTGATTGCATATACCGACCCGGCAATCTGTTTAAGTCCGCCATAAATTTCCTCACCCGCCCGCTCAATAACATAACTCCCCGCATATTCACTTCGAACGCCCCGCGTTACCCAGTTCTGGCTTTTGTTGAGTACATGCCACTGGTATCCCTGCACGGCGGCAATGTTGGAATCCTTGACATTGTCCAGTCCTCCGCATGATTCCTGAAACATTTTGACAAACTGGGAAATGGTATCGGGGAACGGCACAAAGTCGCTGTCAAAAACGGAAATATATTCGGCTTTAGGATTAGTGTTTTCCAGTGCCTTTTGAAGCGCAGCGCCCTTAAAGCCGTCTCTGGAATTACGATGTATCAGGGTAAATGAAGGTAAATTATCGGTAGCATCTGCTTTGTAGATTTCTGTCCCTAAATCGTCCTTGCTAAATCTTAATCCCCCATACTTTTCCCTCAGAAACTGCTTCGCAATTTCTGTTGTCTCATCAGTGGAATCGTCGGCGATTATAACCTCGTAGTTCGCTTGTCCTGAGCCTGCAGAATGGGCCCATTCCTGGTTTTGGCATGCTTCTATCAGCCGCTCGACAACCCTCTTTTCGTTGTAGATAGCCGCATGGATCGAAACAAACGGCTGGCGCGAAAGAGAAACCTTATCCAGATTAACCGAAAGTGGGTTTGTATAAGAATCAGAAACTTTCGAAGTATCTATCCCGAAAAATTTGGCAATTCCGGTCAAAAATTTATGGGAAATACCTTTGCGCCCGCTGCCGCCTCCCTGGGCAAGCCTTAAAACAATAAGGATGCTGATGTAGTACTTCATACTGTATATAAAGAAGAAAATCCCAAAAACTAAGGAGATCGAGGCAAAAATTAACCCAATTTTCGAAGATCCAAGCGGGGCCAAAACAAGCATCCTGACCCAAAAAACAAACAGAAGAAACGGCAAACTCAATAACCCGAACTTAACAGCTCCAACCTTAGGGTTTGTAACCAGAAGCTTAGGAATAGTGGTAAAGGGGGAAATTAGCTGCCTTAACCTGTAAAGCGGCATTTCCGGTACATAAAGCGGTGCCACCGAAACACCGGGTACATCCACATACCCGGCAGCATATGCCAGTCTTTTGGAAGCCGTGTTCAGGTTCTCCCGAAAAAGAATATTCTGAATCCCGTGGTGGCCGACAACAGGCTTGCCATCAATCCGTGGAAGGTTTTCAAAGATTTTATGCGCGGAGTACGAGGGATTCTCCTGTACAATTTCCAGAATTTTTCCAACAATTTCTTTACCGGTTGCACGGTGATGAAACTCCCCTCTTTTATAATTTCGACTAAGGGCATCAATAAGGCCGCCATTCGCAGCAACAGCTTCGTTGTACCGCTTAAGCCAACTGTAAAATGTCGGTCTGGAAATCTTCCAAATGGTGCATATCTGGCTAATCTTCTTATCCTGGTGAAGATATTCCTCTACCACTCTGGCCCTTTGGGTGCTAACAAGGTTGTGGGCAAAAACCGTCTTTACGGGATGATTTAGGGAAAATCTATGACGGAATTCTTTTGTCTGAAGCTGATAACTAAGGAGAATATTATAAATACCGTGCCTTGATATCGTGTACCCCAACCCGGCAAGTTCCTTATTAATACCGGAAATTCCAAGATCCGGTTTTTTGACCACGATATCAAGAATCTGTTTTTCAATTTTCCATGAAACTTTTTTAGGGTGGTTCCTTCCTCTTCTATAATGATTCTTAAGCGAAGAAGTCTTCTTTGGAGCTTTTTTGTAAAGTAGTATCCATCCGTAAATCGCCTGTCGGCTGCATTTGTACTTGGCAGCAACTTCCTTAAAAGTTTTTCCTTTTACAAGTATTTCAAGAATAACCTTTTTTTTATATTGAGGTGTAAATCTCTTCATGGCAGCTTTCCCGTCAATAATCACAATTCGAGCCTCAGCTCAAATTAACCATCCTAGTTCCATGTTAAGAATCATGGAAACAAACTGTCAAATAATAATTATTGAATAATTGAGGCTATTTTAAAGCAAATCAAAGTATATATTTAGTTAAAATATACCACAATGCTTAACCTATAAACATTAACTCCGGTGTAATAACAAGGAAGAAACAAGAAAAAGCACTAACTTATAGTACGGAAGAACAGCTTCATCTTTTCACAAGCTTAAGAAAACCTAATAATTGTGCGGGTACCAATTAAATATAATATGCTGTTTCAACAACCTAAACTGCCAAACCCAACTAACTGATAGATAATATTGCTCAATTGCTAATTAGTTATAAAAACTCCGGTACCCTTAAATATTTACAGTAAACGCACGCCTGAATAAAAAATGTTTTCCAATATTTCCCGTTTGCCAGGTGTATTAGTATCAAAAATCTTAGATGCTACCCCTTCCTATCAAATCTTCCCGATTTTTAATTTAAGGTTTCGTTGTTTATACCGTCTTGCGCAAAACCCCAAAACCGGCAATAATGAAAAGTATATTTACTCACAGGAAATGCCTATCATAACAACCTATTCTCCCTAATTCCATAATAAATAAAACAACTAATCCCTACTATTAATATCACTACTTTTGTTGCGCTCTTCCCGGCTTTTCGGCAGTTTTAAATTCCGCCATCCATACCTTTCTATGCCAAAAATCTTTTCGCAAAAACCTAAAAGTCTTGCATTGCCGGAAAACCGCACTTTTGAATTTTTCCACCAAATAAAAGGGGGGCAAAATCGGTCTCCAGGAACCAGAATTATATTTACTACGACCCAAAACTTAAGATTAGAAAAACATGGCGCTACAAGCGCACTAACAGGCCCAAAATTCATTTATATTCCCTATCATTAACAAGTAAATAGGTAACCCGGCATCTTTACGTACAAGTAAAGTATTTTGAAAGATTTTCCGGAAAATTTCTGTGCCGGAATTTTGTTAAAGAGCAAGACAAAAATTTCAAATCATCAATAATCAAGCTTCAAATCTAAGACTAACTAAGACTAAATTGAATACAAATTCCCCTATTGAGACTATAATCATCAGTGAAAGACTTATAGGAATAGAGAATAGGCTTCATAACAAAAAGTCTTTCAATAAGCATATATCCTATATTTATAAAAATGCGGCCATCATTACACTACAACAAATAATATCATTTACCAACACAAATATAACAAGGCGCAAGAAAATTTGTAAAATATTCTTCGCAAAAAACTTAGTAATAATTATTAAAGAAATAAAAACTTATGAAAAAATATATATCAACAGCACAAAATTTGTTATTGCTGTCCCAACAACCCAATTGCAATTAATAGCCACCTCTGACGAAACGGGATCGTCAGAACTATATGCCATTTCCCGTCTACCTACTAACCATTCCTCTATTCATAATTCGCTATTCATACTTCGTGCTTCATCATTCACTGACCAAAACCTTCTTTTGTATAATCATATTTGCATTAAGCCAAATGCCCAAATATGCAAAAAGCAAGCCAAACCCGCCACAATCTCTTGACATATTTACGCAATTGCGTAAAATGTATTTATTATGGCTAGTGGCACAATTTCTGCAACCGAAGCAAGAGCAAAGTTATACGACCTTTTAGAAGAGGTTGACAAGTTATCTAAACGAATAATCATCACAAGACATGGCAGGGCAAAGGCCATACTGGTTAATCCCGACGAACTCGAAGGGCTGGAAGAAACCCATAATGTCCTTCGCGACAAGAGAGCAATGCAGTCACTCGAAAAAAGCAGGAAAGACATTAAAGCTAAAAGAGTGTACTCCTTCAAAGAAGTAACCGGCCAGGATCTGTAATAATGTCGCAGGTTTACTTCTCCGATCAGTCAAGGAAGATTTTCGGAAAAATAAAAGAAGAAAAGTTAAAAAATAAAATCACTCAAGCACTGCGAAAACTCTCTCAAGATCCCTATTTAGACAAAAAGCTTCAAGGAATATTAGAAGGCACTTATTCGATAAAAGTTTGGCCGTACAGAATTTTGTACGAATTTACAGAGAAAAAAGACCTAATTATTACTGACATTGGCAACAGGAAAGATATCTACAGATAATATTGAGGTATCAATCTCAACCTTCACCAATTCATTATTCAAACTTCATCCCTCATTTACCTTCCTAATCACTACCTCTGACGAAACGGGATCGTCAGAACTATCTGCCATTTCCTCCAACACGAAGTTATAACTAAACCCCCCGCGCCTCAAGTACATAGTTGTAACTAAACCACCAAAAGATGAAAAACCACAAAGCGGTAACCAGAGCCGCAAAATAATCATGGAAAACAACCGCGAAAACAGACGGGAAATAACCGCCAAGAATTGAAATAAAAGTAATCCTTAAAATATTTACCCAAAAAGTCCCAAGTATTCCTATTAAAACCACTTCCATTTTCGAAGTTAATTTAAATTGTCCCTGTAAACCCGTCGAAAAACTTACCAACAAAAATATGACCGATTGCCAGCCTAAACAATTCCAGGTAACTTTTAATACCTGTCCGTTTACATTTAAAATGTCTCCCCCGAACTTCGTAGGGACATGTAAAAGCCGCAAAATCAAACCGACAATTCTGACTTCCACCGGAACAATGTAATTCTGGATTAAAAGATAAATCGGGGTTTTTTGCAGCAGGCCCGTTAACTGCTCGGAAAAAGTTGTCAAAAAGGGCAGAATTACCAGAATAATTGTTAGAACCAATAATATATTTGTTAAAGTTTTTTTCCTCATAGCAATAAATCCCTATCGAATCCGCGCTTTCGCTTATAAGTCTTCCGGCGGCCGCAAGCATCTTTTAACCTTTCTGCGCCTGCGCAGTCTGTCTTTAATGTAAGAAACCACCCTCGGTAAAAACGGCGCGGCGGGAACCAGAAAACCAATAAATTCAGGGACAGTTAAAGCCGGAACATCAATGTACGAATCCGCCGTAGCAGCATGGGTGTTATTTTCCCTGACTGTGATCGATCCCCCTCCCGCCGCAGTTACGTCAATGTCCACATAAATCCACTTTGTCTGCTGAGCCCCAGGGATCTCCAAAGCAGAACCGGCGGTAACTGTAACATTCTGCGGTGAGGTAGTTGATGACGTATAATTTTGGTCTGCCGAAGTTACATGCACCGTTTTTGTCGCGCAGTTATCGGAAACCGTGCAGTATCCGACACGATAGCGCCAGGTCATTGTTCCCGTAAGTGCGTTTGTAAACTCGAGATGCATTGTGTATGTCCCCGTTCCCAAACTTCCGGAAGCGCCACCCGTAGGATAAAGCTGGTTGGAAACCAAAGTATAAGTCGAAACCGATGAACCGATGGTCTTGGTTGTAGTACTGGCACCCAGCGTATTATTTATAATTTTATTCCCGTCAAGCGTAAGAGTCGTTCCGCTACTACAGTTGGCGGCGTTACAATCCCGGAATTTTAAATCGCCGTTTGTTACATCGTAATAGGAAACTTTACAGTCGGTTCCTGCCAAGCAGTAAATTCCAACGTATTGGCCAACATCGCCGCCAGTATCAGGGCTCGAAAAACTAGATAACCCTCCGCATGTACCAGTACACGCAACAAACTTTAAATTCCCGTTATCTGAATCATAATAAGCAATCCTGCAAATGGTAAAGCTAACCCGACAGTCGTATGAGGCGTATTGGCCAACGCTTGCCGTCGTTGTACAACCACTTGGACAGCCGGTATTACCATCAATTATGGCGATTGCCCGCTCCCCCGCGGCATTGCAGGGGTAGCTGTCGCCATCTCCTGTGTCATCCAAACACCTTATGTGTTTTAAAGCAGTGTTTGTTACGTCATAATAGGCAACAGAGCAATCGGTTGCGGAAGCGCATTGAATTGAAGAGTACTGGCCAATATCATTTGTTGAATCAACCGTATCAATCTGGCTCGTAGAACAGGTAGCGGTATCACAATCGGCAAATTTTAAATCGCCGTTTGTCGCGTCGTAGTAGGAAATTTTACAATCGTCGGTTGCCGGGCAGGTAATTGATGTGTACTTACCGACATCGCCGGTTGAATCAACCGTTGTTGGCGTACCGGCTGATGAGCAATCTTTATTATTACAGTCTATAAATTTTAAATTTCCGTTTGTTACGTCGTAATAGGAAACCTTGCAGTCGGTATCGGAAAGGCAATAAATTGAAGTGTACTGGCCGACATCGCCCGTTGTGTCGGGTGTGAAAGAACTAAAGCCTGCGTTGCCAGAATCGCAGGTAGAATCTCCACAGTCGAGAATTATCAAGTCTTTGGCTGTTGAACTATCATAATACGCGGCGATTTTACAGTTATCGGTTGCGACACAGTAAAGTGAAACATATTGCATTGCCACAGCGGCACCCAATATATTTGTAGTGTTTACAGTACACGTAGCATTATCACAATCAATAAACTTTATATCCGGGGTTGTCGCGTCGGAATAGGCAATCTTGCAATCGGTTGCGCTAACGCAATATGTCGCTCTCCCGTATTGCGAATTGCCGACATTTTCATCCCTCATATGCCATGTTGTGCTGGAAGGGTTGGTGGCTTCACTCTGGGGTGCGGTGTACGATAATAGCGGGAATACAATTGAGACTATCAAAAGAACAACAACAAACGACCTTATAAAAAATGTTTGTCTTTTGCGTCTAAAAATCGGTTTCAGGTTAGGCACAAAAACTTTGGAAAGTCGCATGTTTGATAGCGATAGACTATTTTGCGCTGGAGTAACAGAAGTTTTACCCATTGGCCAAATCTTCAGCCTTTCTAACCAGTTGTAAATGTGCATCCTGTCAAAAGCATCCGTAATATTCCCTGTTTTCGGCGTCCGGAACCACGGCCCTTCGCTGTCTTCAAGCAGAGCTTTCACCGCCGCGTAGGCCTGGAACGGAACCAGTATATAGGAAAGGACCAAAAATGAAGCGATTCCCAGATAATCCCTTTCTTCCGATTCTTCCAGAAACAGCCCCACCAAATTCATCAGTGGCAGCGCCAAAAAGTTTACAAAGACCAAGCTCCATCCCCACGCCGCCGTCCAAAACGGAAGTCGCACTTTCAAAACAGCTTCGGAAAAGAACCATGCCAGCGTTCCGACAATAAAAAATGCCGCCTGCAGATAATACGGGGCCAGATAAATAAATTCGCTCTTTTCGCGCCTGGAAACATACGGGCTCGAAAGGATTCGCCCTGCCATCTTCCTTATATTGAATGTGTGCCCTTCCGCCCATCTCATTCGCTGTCGTATCAGTCTGCGGACAGTAGAAACCGCTTCCGCCGGTGCCTGGATATACGGAGTAAACAAAACTTTATAACCACGCTCGTATAACCTAAGTGTCAATTCAAAGTCCTCGGTAATAGATGTTCCCCATGCAAAAGCCCTAAGCAAGTCCGCGCGGATGCAGAATACGGATCCGGCGATCATGTTCAGTCCTCCGTAAATCCCTATTCCCGCTCTCTCAATAACGTAATTTCCCGCATATTCGCTTCGAACGCCCCGCGTTACCCAGTTCTGGCTTTTATTAAGTACATGCCACTGGTATCCCTGTACGGCGGCAATGTTGGAATCCCTGACATTGTCCAGACTTCCGCACGATTCCTGAAACATTTTGACAAACTGGGAAATGGTATCAGGAAACGGCACAAAGTCGCTGTCAAAAACGGAAATGTACTCGGCTCTAGGATTAGTATTCTCCAGTGCCTTTTGAAGAGCCGCCCCTTTAAATCCGTCTCTGGAAAATCTGTGGATTAACTTAATTACCGGTAAAGAACTGCCAACAGGCGGAGTACTAATGTATATCTCCAGGTTTTCGTCGGCTAAGCTTCTTATTAAGATCCTGCCGTCTTTGGCAAGTATTTCCTTGGCAATTTCCGTGGTTTCATCGGTGGAATCGTCGGCAAGTATTACCTCGTAATTGCCCCATTCCTGGTTCTGGCATGCTTCTATCAATCTTGATACGACCCGCTTTTCGTTGTAGATAGCAAGGTGTATCGAAACAAACGGCTGCCGCGCCAGTTCGACTTTATCAAGATTTAACAAAAGAGGGTCGACTCTGCTAATTCTCGCCGACCCCAGTTTAAAATATTTCTCCAGAATGGAAACAATCCTTCCCTTCTTTTTTTGCTCGCCAGAACCCGCCCCTTTTTGGGAAATTCTCATAACGATAATTAGCGAAATGTAATATTTCATTGAATAAAGGAAGAAGAAAAATCCGAATGTCAGGGCAATTAACGGAAAGAAAACGGTTGGCTTAAAAGCTTTGTCTACTTCAAAAATGTATGCGAGAAATACTATGGAAGGGAGAACAACAGGCCAGGAAATAGGATGTTTTATGATCCACTTTGGTACGGTTTTAAATGGTGCGAACAGCAAACGCCAGACGGAAAGCTTGGGTACGGGTACTTCGTAAAGCCTGGCAACTTGTACTTTCGGCTCAGGCATATATCCTGCCGCATATGCCTGCCTTTTTTCTAGTGTATTTAGGTTTTCCCGCGCAAGGATGTTTTGGACTGCATGATGACTAGCCGCTCCGGCCAAATGCGCATGAAGCATATGGACAGAATATGTCGGACTAGAAATAACTGCATCAAGAACCTGCTTCTTTACAGCCTCTCCCACGTACCTCCAGTGGCTTTCTCCTTTTGACCTTCTGCCTGAAAGTGACGAAACGGTCTGGTCTTCACTGTACCTTCTAAGCCAGGAGTAAAAAGTGAATCTGGAGATTCTATACTTTCTGCAGATTGCGGAAACTTTTTCTTTTTTTTGAAGGAAGTCTTCAATTGCTTTGTATTTTTCAAAGTCCGAAAATCTCTGTGCAATCGTTGTCTTAACCGGATGACGCGATGCAAAATTTCTTCGTGCCTCAAGGTCTTTTAATCCGTTTCGCGCCAAAACATTGGCAATGCCATGGAGAGATGTTTTATATTTACCACCGTTATCTTTTTCAAGGTAGTTGGCGATTTGCCGAAGCGTCCATACGGGATTCTTTAATACTAAATCCAGAATATAGCGTTCTTTACTTCCTTTTATATAAGAATGGTGTTTAATACCTCTTACTGTCTTATCCGGAATTAACTTGTTAGAGGCGTAATCTTTCGCCCATGCGTAAAAGGTATACCTGGAAATCCCCCACTTTTTACATACCGCGGACACCTTTTTGTGGTGGACAGATACTTCTTCGAGGATCTTTATTCTTGTAACTTGGGCAAGTCTGGGCATGGCTTCTCTCTAAAACTGTAAGTTTTATTGGGTACTGTTGTCAATATATCAAATAGACTTGCTTTACCACGCACAAGTAGGAGTATAGGAATACAAAAGCCTTTTTTATGCCGTATATATTTAGGCACAAAAGTGTTAGTTATTTCGGGGACAGATATTGTCTTGGTTAAATTTAATGAGTAAATAAGGGGAACAAAAACACAGCGGCCCTAATCCCTAATCCCTAATCCCTAATCCCTAATCCCTAATCCCTAATCCCTAATCCCTAATCCCTAATCCCTAATCCCTAATCCCTAATCCCTGCCTGTCAGACGATTAACGCTTATAAAATAGATGGTCGGATTCTTCGCTAGGTTTGATTTTAAAAAGAGAGGGTACAAATACATTCAGCAAGTAGCGAAAGACTTTTGCAGGACCTGCTGTGGGCCCAAAATTGCTTTTATTTTCAAGGGTCACCGGTAACCTTTTTAAAACAACTCTGTTAGCCTCTTCTTCCGGATCACTTGAGGCAAAGGTAACAAAACTAAGTATTGCTCCGAACAAAAACCCCAAAGTAAAGATTCCCCAGTAAAGCATATTTTGCGCTTGGCAAAGACGAGGCAGAAGACAGGGATCTTTTAGAAGCAGGCAGTATTAAACAACAAAAAACATATTAATGGAAGTGATTAAAAATAGCTCGAAACAATACACAGCATGTCGATGTATAACATTTGAGCTTGCCGAAAACCTTGCGCTTTCGGATTGTCAAGGAAAGGTTGTTACAGTAAACTACCTTTTTGTCATCTCCGATACGTCATCCTGAACCGACTCTGTCGTGCTGAACTTGTTTCAGCATCTCACTCCCTTGCGTCATCCTGAACTGACGTTTGCGTCATCCTGAACTTGTTTCAGGATCTAGATTCCGAAATGAATTCGGAATGACAAGAAACGATGGGTTTTCAACAAACTTGTATTTTCTCCAAAATAATTAAAGAAAAAGTTATTTGGAAAATACAACAAATTTTTTAAGAAATGCTGTTAATAATTTGTGGACCTCTTGCAAATATTTAAAAATATTAACAAAAATCTTCAGTATTCTCTGCAGTACTAAGATATGATAATGACTATGTGTGACGCAAAAGGTTACATTTATTTGAATAAACCGGTACAAAAAACTTCCTTTATTTATTCTTTAACAAATCTTCCTGCTTATGCTTACTTCTAAAGAAAAATATCGCCATTCCAATTAAGGTAAGTCCGGAAATCAGATAACCCAGATAAACGGTAAGAGGCTTTCTGTAAACAATTTCCAGATTAACATCCCCGCTTTTATTCGGAACGAATACCATAAAGTCCATTGGATCCCTGAGTTTTTTCCACCCGGCAGTTTTGTCTTTGATTTGCCAGCCGCTGTCATATGTCTCCTGCAAAAGGATCCCTTCGCCAGCATCAAGACTCCCGTTAACTTGCCATTTGCTATTTGACAACCTTTTTACATCAAGTTTTTTATCGCTCTTCATCTCCAACCAGGAAACGTAACTAAATATCTTTTGTTCGTCAATCGCGTTATATGGTTTTTGTAACTTACTATAACTTTGTGTATCAATAACCTTCACCGGCGTGGAGTTTTTTAAAGGAACATTATAAAAAACATCCCCGTTTTCTTCGGAAATTTTTTCAAGAACCGCATCAAATTTCCCCTGTCCTGTTTTATAATCTTTATAAGTTTCTAAAGACTCAGGACCCGTAAAAACCAGTTTACTTATATTGGCTATTTTCAGCCATGCAAGAGCAATTTGGGAACTGTTTCCGTTTGCTATCTGATAATAAATATGGTCCAGCCAAAAGTTTGTCGAAGATTGGTACAGAGCGCCGCGCAGCTGCGGCACGTTCGTAAAATAGTTAAGCCAAAAAGAATAATTTCCGGGAACAAGTACCCGCCCGTTATTTCCTTGCATCATTTCTTCAAGTTTTTTGGAAACCCGGTACTCTGCCTGCTTTTGGATATCACCCTCCGGTCTCGGTTTGGTAAATTCGCCAAGCGTTTTAACCAATTGCAAATTTGGCAAAATTAGAACAGCACAAAGAATAACAAAAGATGTCAAAGCTATAACTTTTGTAACAAAAAAAACTTTCTTTAGCCGCCATAAAAACAAAAATAGTGTCGAAAAAAGAGTACCCGCCAACACACCTAGTGCCATATCTACCTCCGTAGTCAGCCGCAGAGCCTGCGGTACAAGTTCGATTCTTTCATCGCCGGAAGCATAGTAAACATAAATTATTCCGAACAACATTAAAAACCAGAATATAGAAAACGAAATTTGCCTGTTTCCCTTACTGATTTTCCCAACCCCCACAACCACGATAAACGCAACAATTGCAATCGGAATAAAAGTCCAGGGAAAAAGAGAGAGCCAGTTATTTAAACTACTTCCCCCTTCGCGGAAAAAAGTAGACAAAAACGGAATGTTGTACCAAAAAGAGATAAAGCCAAAGGTAAGAACAAGAACGGCAATCGCTTGTTTCACACCGGGAATAATCTTATCCAATCCTCCAACGATTTCCGAAAGAAAAAACGCGGCAAAAAGCAAAATTGCCGCCCATAAGACTATCGCGTTTGTCAGCGCGCAAAGCCCGAGAAATAAGGAAGCAAGTATCAAGTTGAGTAGATTCTTCTTTTCAAAATACCGGAAAAGAAATAGGGCAAAAATCGGCAGGAAAACCAGCCCCAAGGTATGCGGGCCCTCCCCCCACTTGACAAGAATTGCAAAACGCCTTGGCTCCAAATTCCCGCTTAATGTATCTGCAGCAACTCCTTTAAAGAGTAAGGCAATAACAGAAGGTAACAAAGTGTAACAAAGACCAGCAATAAAAGCTCCGGTCTTACTCTTTGAAATCTGCCAGACAAAAAGAAATAAAGACACCGGAACCAAAATATATGCGCCAGCCGTTATCACACGGTAAGCATGGGCAAAGCTAAAATCAAACAACCTGTTTGCTGCAAGCTCTAAAAAAGGCAGAACCGGTGTATAAAAAACATGCCATGGATATCCGAAATACCAAAGCGGCTGCCACAAAGAACCGCCCTCCGCCCAAAACTTTGCCATCTGCACATACGAAATTTCGATGGATGCGATATTCTGGTTAAACTCACCGAGGAAAAAATACCTTATCGCCAAAAAATTCAGGTACCCGATTATGAAAATGAAAGCAAACGCAAGGATAGCTTCTCCCGCCGGTTGTAAGTATTTAAATTTCATGTGTCTTCATCCCTGTCATTAAAAACCTCGTAAAAAATAAGCAAAAAAAGCCAAAGTAAAAAAGCGGCAGTTATCCCAACACCAATAGTTAGTTGCCAACCGGGAGCAACTGTCCCGACTAACTTAAAATTACCCCCCGCCATCTCAAGCGCCTGGTGCTTTTCTAAAATAACTTCCCGCTTTATTACTTTCCATGGAGAAGATTCGCTTGAAAGAAAATGAAGTACCCAGGGAGACGAAACAAAAGCCAAAAAACCAAGAATTATAAAGCTGCCTATTGCAACTGCATACGAAGCAATAACTTTTAGGGCCCCGCTTCGTATTTTCTGCCTCCACGAAGAAATAAGGCGAAACTTATCGAGAAAAGAAGTGATTGCCAATGCAAGAACGATTGATCCGAAAAGACTGATAATTGGAATCAAACGATGGGGATACGGAATAAACGAACGTCCGTTGATCAGCCAGTCAGCCATAACCGCGCCAAACAAGCTAAAAACCAAAAATGCAATAAATATCAGTCTCCTTTCTTCTTTCCTGCCGAAAAAAACATAAGAGAAAAAGAGACCTAACACCCCAAGTATCAAAGGTAATGGAAAAATATAATGCAAATTTTCAATCATTGCCTTATTAAGAACGATGGTTTTCAGCCAAAACGCCGGCGTGTACCAAAAAGTAACTAAGCCAAGAGAAAATATAGCCACGAAAAACAGTCTTCTTAGTTTTAACCTTGCACTGCCCAGTAATAGCGAATTAAAAGCTACAACAATAAGAATCAGGAGCAAATTTAAAGACTGTGTACGGCTAAGAAGAAGAACCATTGAACTTAAAATCACAGTAGGACCGAAGTAGTAAAAAGTTGAATGGGTAAGATACCTGTTAAAAAAAATAATAATTAAAGGGATAAAAGCAAGTGAAAGGAATATTGCACTATCCCCATAAACAATCGAAAAAAACGAATATGCCGAAAGATATAACTCGCTGCTTTTTTCCGGAAGGAAATTCGTCAGGAAAAATACCGGTACAGCAGGAATCAGAAATATTGTAGATGCAAAAATTGCCGTAAGCTGCTTTTTTGTCATATCTCGCACCAGAAGATAAAGCGAAACAGTCGAAAGACCAAACGAAAATGTGTAAATAACTTTTAGCGAATCGTTAAAGGATAAATTAAATAAGGAAAACCCGTTCACAATTGTTGGAATAAGTGGCGTAAAAAATACTTCTTCAAAAGCAAAAGTCGAAACGCTGGGCCAATATATAACTGCCGAAAACAATCCGACGAAAAGCGAAAATAAAATTGTTACCGTATCGAGCAAATACCATGGGCTCTCAACCTTTTCTTTTGTTTCAAGCCACAAATTACTTCTCTCGGGAATTTCAGAAGAATCCATTACCAATCAATTTATATTATGCGCTCACACTTATTCAATACCCCGTTGTCGTTCGAAACCGTTTATAACAATTATAACGATCCCGTATCGTTAACTTTACTGTCTATGTTTTTTAAAATGCTAAACAAAAAATCTACAAACTACCAACTACCTACTACTTATAACTTTGGGGATAAATTTCAGAATGTCGGAAGCAGCCATTCCTTCTCCGTACTTTTCTCCCGCCAGCTCCCCCGCCTTACCATTTATATAGCAGGCGGCATGTGCCGCTTCAATTAATCCGACTCCGCGCGCAAGAAGCGCACCGACTACTCCGGCAAGTACATCGCCGGTTCCACCGACAGTCATAAGAGGTGTTCCCGAATTATTAGTAATTGTTGTAGTTCCGTCTGTAACAATATCAACATTCCCCTTCAGTAAAACTACGGACCGGAACTTTACAGCAGCAGCTTTTGCCGCCTCAAGACGCGATTCAAAATCATCGTTGACTTTATCTACCGCAAGAAGTATCGCAAGCTCACCAAGATGAGGCGTAAGAATGCAGTGCTTTGCAAGAACACTGGCAGGCGAAGCACTAATTGCCCTAAGCCCGTCGGCATCAATTACAAGTGGAACTATGAATTTCTGAATAAGTTTCGATATTGCAAGCAAACTCGACTGGTGTCTGCCAATTCCGCATCCGATCACCACGCTATTGATCCTGCGCATATGGGCAATATCCATGATTTCGGTAATGTGGCGCGAAGTAAGATAGTCGCCGCGCAAAGGATAAGAAATCAAATCGATCTGGAAATTTGCGGCAATATTTGCCGCCCGCTCGCAGGCAACAACCGAAACCAAATCGGCCCCACTACGAAGAGCCGCACAGGCAGCCAGAGTTGCTGCACCGCTGTAAAGCTTGGAACCCCCGACAACAAGCACGCTTCCATACGCACCTTTGTGAACATTTGCAGGCCTGGGAGAAAAAATCTTTGTTAAATCCATATTGGCTACGCTGGACAGTTCTCGGTTCACAGAAAAATACTACCGTGAACCATGAACCGTGAACCGATAACTACTCAATGGAAGGTATAACAGAAAAAGAAAAAGGAAAGCAAGACAAAGAAGTTACAACAAGGAGAGACCTTGTACGGTTGTCAAGGTCTCTCCTTGTTCAGGTTTTATTAATCAATTTTTACTGTGTAAGTTACAATAAGGATAATGGAAGAAAGCCAAGGTGAACCCGGACATCCGGAATCAGATTCACAAACACAAACAGACAAAAGCCTGAAAAATACCTGGAGAGATAAGGCGAAGAATCTGCCCCTGAAGTATAAAATAGGCGCAGCAGGAACAGCTCTTGTCGCGCTTGCGGGTGGAGCAGTTGGTATAAACAAAGCAGCCGAAGGAGATAATCAAACAGATTCTAATGTTTCCCCTACCCCTGTAGAAAGAACCATCGAACCAACAACGGTAGAACCCACGCAAGTAGTCGAAATAACGCCGACACCAATCGAAGCAACTCCAAACCCGATTCCTGCGATAACTCCTGTAGAAACTCCAACTCCTACGCAAGAAGTAACCCCTGCCCCCGAAACGGAAATACCGAAGAATTACGACATTATTGACAAAGGCATATTAAATCCGGACCATCCTGCCTATGAGTTAATTACGACAGAAAACTCAATTAAGGTAATTGACAGTTTTTTTGAAAATTACCCCGCGCTTTCCCATCCGCAATTTGGAAAATTGAAAATTCAAATATATCTTGGTGGAGGAAGCCGATATAACCAAAACGAACATATAATTGTCATGGACCGAGCGGCTTATGATTTCAAAGATGATTTTCTACACGAACTTGTCCATAGCTGGGACTATGCCACAACCACAAATAATGAGATTGTTCAGGTACGAAACGAGATATTAAATAGTCCGCAAACAGGCAGGCATTATCCCGATATTGAAACTTTAATGAACAGCCGGTATGAAGAAGCAGCAAAAAAATTCTCTGACCCTAATACAATTCTTACCATCAATAATCTACGCGAACTGGCCTCACTCCAGGCCGACGGCTTCTGGATACGCGAAGATACTAATGATCCTCTGTCGGGATATTTTATGGATCAATCCCTTCAGAACAAAGAAGGCCACTTCGATTCGGTAAATCAGTTTTTGGAAGATCCTCAGGTTAAAAACGTCGTAGAAACCAATAAATACTGGGGATATATGGACAATATTATAAAAGGCGACCCGCAAAAATGGGAAAATTACGTATCTAAAATTTATCCGTTTATCGGAACGGAAAATAACGCCCAGGATATGGTTAAAGCGCTTACCTCAACAGGCAGACTGATACTTATGGAAAAACTAATGACCCAAGACCCTCAAATGTCAGAATTATTTTCATCGGAGCAAATCCGGCTGATTACACTCCAATTGGAATCCCGCAAAAACCGCGCGGATGGCGAAATGCTGGCAGAAGTAATGTCAAAATGGATGCTTCTGACCGAACAGAACCGCCTTGATGGTCAGGACAATAACATTAACCGTTTCATAACCTCAATCAAGAGTCAATAAATACTAACTGTTAATTTGCAGAAGGGTCTCCGTCGTTCAGATTGTTAATTATATTCCCTCCGCCTGGACGAAACGGTACATACGGAGGATTCAAAGAAACGTTGGGCGAAATCGCGTAGTGAACCTGCACTGCTCCCGAACCTTCAGTAACACCTGTATTGCTCATATCTCCAAGCAGCTGTCCCTTCGTAACAGTATTTCCATTACTTACAGTGATATTTACCAAATGACAATAATGGACTTTGTAACCGGAAGAGTTTTCAACATCTACAGCCGCCTCACCGCTGCATGAAGAACTGGAGTATTTCTTAATTGTCCCATCCATTGTTGCGTAAACCTTCGTGTCACCAAAGTAGGGCAAAATATCCACCGCCTCCCAGGTAGTGTAACTTCCATACGAAGGCTTGTGCACTCCCAAATCGCCTACTTTACCAATAGCCGGCCAGCCGCGGGGTTCATTGACTACCGGTGGTGGTATGGTTACGGTCGGTGCCGGAGGGCAGTCGGGTGAACCGCCTGTATTCGAACCATTCGTAACCGAATTCAGGTCGGCATCTGTAGCTTGAATCACGGCATTCCAGTCATACAGGCAAGAATTAAAAGCTTCAGGGGAAACTATTCCCCGCTTCTGGCAATCATCGGTTATCACAAAAATTGTTCCTGCAGAATTACGGTACAAATTCCGTGGCACGATAACTCCCGGACAGGCGGATGGCGCAGTCACTGTAACTGTTTCCGTATCGGATATTTCTCCTCCGGAACCGTAACATGTCATGGTATATGTATACGTGCCTGCTGCTGAAGTGCTGTAAGACATAGTCTGGGGACTTGACCCGGAACTAAGTTGCTTGTGGCCATCCCAGCTACCGGAAGCACTGCAGGGCCAAACTGCATTTGTACTTATCCAGGAAAGAGTAATACTTCCTCCTGTAATTACGGAATTTGAACTTGCCGTAAGATTAACCGTCGGGGCAGGTTTGGAAACACAGGCCGGACCATTAAATGCCCTTGTTGTTCCGCCAAACATAGGTGGTGCCACCGCAATCAAATTTGTCAGGTCTTGGATATTTATTTCTTTAGAAAATGATCCTTTGCCCGGTACAAGATCCCACCGTCTGTCATAGCCCACATCTGCAGGGGAAGTATTTATTCTTCTGATTGGAGCCTGAAAACTTGTTATATCCTGGAGTGTTATCTTATTAAAGGTATCCGGAACACCAGCTGAAGTCGAAAGATCCGCGGGCCAAACTTTACTTGGCTTTCCGGGTTTAGTTGAATCAACATCCGAAGAACTCGTCGCGCAGGCTTTGTACGGATTGGTTCCCAGATAATTCTCCACTCCGTTGACATACCCGTCCTCATCCTGGTCAATACACATCGGGAAAGTTAAATCTAAGAGGCCCACATATCTGCTAACTTTCAAAAGATCTACCGTATCTACTTGCAGATTGCCGTTTACATCGGACCTTTTTATGACATCTGCTGTTAAGGGGATGGTGCTGCTTTGGCCACTTGCAAAACGACTAATATGTACTTGATCAATTGTGTCCACGTCCCCGTCTCCGTCTGCATCTCCATACCCTCCGGAAGTACTGGTGCACGGAGGTGTTAACACCGCCGCCATGCTTTGCTGTGTTTGTTTTGTATCGGATAGTTTGCCCAGTCTTTGGCCAATTTGCGGGGCTAGTGAAACAAAACCCAAAAACAGCACAACTACACCCATACCCATAAGCAAGCCGAAAGTGCGGGAAACGTGTTTGTTCATCGGGCGGTGAAGATTAAAAGTATCGCCTGGTTCTGTCTGTTTCTCCTGTTGGGCAGCATTTACAGGCATAACTTAATCTTAGGAGTAAATAACTATAAGGTCAACTTTTTAATGATCTGGTCATAATTAAGATACAATTAAACATATGGCGGAAGGTAATAATTCAGAAATAGAAACACCGGTTACGCAAGAACCGGAAGACCAAGCCGAAACCCAAGCCAAAAAAACGCTTGCCGAGAGATTAAAAAATACGCTTAAGAGAAAAAAGCTTCTCGCAGCCGGAGGCCTTGCCGGCCTCGCAACTCTGGCCGGAGTAGCCGGATTTAACGCCGCTCAGGAAGATAGCGAAACCGAAACCCCCGTTACCCCTACTCCAATAGAAAGAACTATCGAACCAACAGTAGAACCCACACAGGTTGTCGAAATAACGCCGACGCCAATCGAAACTCCAACACCACAACAGACAGAGATACCTTCGCCAACAGAACAACAAGCACCAAAGGATACTTATGAATCAATAAGGATAACTATCGAAAACAGCCAGCTTGCCGAAGAGCAAAAAACGCAGGCCGAACACCAGCTCGAAATCTTAAAAGGAATAGAAGACACCAGACAGCAATTTATTAACCGGTATAAGGAAACAACCGACGCAAACGGACAACCTCTGCTCCTTACCCTCATAAAGCAAAAATATGAAGGGATTGACCCATCCACTCTTATAGGTTTCGACCCCCATAACCCAGACGTTGCCTACGAAAACACAATCTTTTTTTTAAAAGACCAATATGACTGGGAAAATACAACTGCCCCGCAGCTTGCGCTTCTCCAGAGCGAACAGGACGCAGGTATAATTGCGCAGAAACTTACAGAACTTACCGGCTCAAACAGCGGCCAGTTTTTCTATTTGGAAGCAAATACAAAAAAGGGGTTAAATGTAACTGCAAATGCGGATTTTACTCCCCAAACGGAAGAGGAAAGACACTTGTTGGAACAAACCATCGCCCATATTGGCAGTCTAAAAGAAGAACTGCCACTTTACGGCAACATTGAGTTTCGCATCAATAATTCCAACATTAACAACCATAATTATCTGGAATCCGAAGACAAAACCATAATCAACATAACCTTGGAAAACCCTGCAATTTCGGCTCCAATTCCGCTAACCCATGCAGAACACGAAGTAATTCACGCCCTTGATTGTTCCGATGTTACCTACTGGGACGAAAACGGACAAAATCAAACAATGGAAAATTCCGTAAGGTGCGTAAGATATTTGCCTCCGGAAAAAGTTGTAGACGCACTTATTGCCCGCGAAGCTTTCCTTTCGAACCAAACTGTCGGCAGAAAATATCCAATGCGCCTGGCACCTGCCGAAAGTTTCCAGATCCAGGTATTAAACCCCCAAATTACGGCAGAGGAAGCCTCAAGACTGGCAAACGATTACGCAACCCAAAGATATGAAGAGTGGACCGGTAGCTCCTCTCAGGAGAGAATTGACCGCACGGATAGTGAAGTTATTGCCCAATTCGGGGCTGTAAGAAGCGTATTTGACGCAAAGCTGATAAAAGACGAAGACACCCGGCTATTCGACGATTACATAAATATTATTAGAAATAACTAGACTTGTTAACTGTTCGAAGGAGCACAACCCGTAATAAAGAGGTCTTCCCAGGTAGTACTCCCCTTAATCTTAACGGGAATAATATAGTTCGCCTTTATAGAGCAAAGATCAGAAACACCTGCCTGCTTAAGCATATTTTCTGCTTCCGGCTTTAGTTTTCTGAACTCATCAATGTTATTAGTGTCTATTCTGATCTTGTAGGTTTTCTCTGCCTCAACATATTGAATCTCAATATTTCCTTTTTTTACGGGGCTTTTGCCAAAATCAGCGTTTTTAGCTGTCTGTTCGGTATTCCGTTTAATTTCATCCAGCTTCGCTCTGAAAACCTCTCCTTCCCTCTTTTTTTCAGCCGTTGCCTGCTCTGCCGCTAAACTTTCCTGAGAAGACTTTCGAGCCGTTAAACTTCCAAAATTTAATCCGTCATCCGGGCCAAATACAAAAAACAAGACAATAAGAAATATAGAACTTACTCCCAATAAAAGTAAAACCATACTATCTTTTTCTTTATCCAAATGTTTTCTGTCTTTATTCATTTCTCTAATTATTAAAACGGAACTCCGGGTGCCGCGCAATAACTTGGCCTTGGAAGCCACGGCCAATGGGTATACCAGCAATTCCTCAGATACTGATAAGCAATATTTATCTGACCAAACGGATTCCAGACATTCTGGTCAGGATACGCTCCTCTTAAGTCCCAGACGGACACAAAGTCCGGATATACATCTCCGGCTGTCCACGTCCCCCCGCTATAACCTTGAGCAGACCTCCATGTACCAATTTTGAATTGCAGAACTCCATGGCAAGGGTCATTTCCCGGACAATTCCAGCCATCATTTGCCAAAGCCCCCCAGTCACCACCGTCACTTTCCCTGTCCAGCATTAGATGGATTGTGCTTCTGTATGGTTCGGGAACTACATTATTTACATACGCCCTTATCATTTCTTTAGTACACAGGCCGGGGCAAATAGCTTGTTGCGAAGGTCCGGGTTGTGGCGCCGGAGCAGTAACTGTCACATTAACCACATTGGACATAGCCTCAATTGAACCGTTTCCTCCCCTATCCAATAGCGCCCGTACGGAATATGGACCACCCGCAGACCAATCCGCTGTAAATGAAGCGGAACAACCCCAAAAACCATTTCCCGCAAGACCTAAATTACAGTTTATTAACGGTTTATCCCAGGTACCCCCGCCCGTTGTGCTATCAAACTTAATCACGTCCGAAGAAGCACAGTTGGAAAGCCCCCCGGCAGAAAGCTCAATATTTTTGCCTTTCTCTACTGAAGTAGGTATAACTTGCAAGAACGGGGTTCCGGTACACGGCTGGATAACCGAGTAACTTGCCGTTGCCTGGTTATTGTTATTATCGGTTTCATTAACAATACAAGTAGAATCTGCAAATATGAGTGCCGAAAAGGAACCGGCATTGGCGGGAGCATTGAAACTTACGTTAAATGAAGTGGATTCTCCGGCCCTTAACCTAGGAATTGCTGCACTGTTCTGACCTGCCGAATTACAGGCAGCAATACCTGCATTATTATAAAAAGTATACAAAAATGGCCCTGAGGACGGCTGTACGGGTGGCGTAACGGTTCCACAAACCGAAAATGTCCTCAAAGTATTATCCAAAAACCTTAATATGTGCAAAGAATCACTACTGTTTATAATCGGACTGCCTGTTGTGGTGAAATCATTGGTAACGTTCGCACGCCTTTTTTGTTCGTCGTTTGTTAATACATTCGGTACACCGGATACATACCTTAAAATCAGCAGTGAATCGGCTGACGTAATAACTCCGTTCAGGTCGACATCCCCATAAGAACCGCATGGCGGAATCATTGCGCCTTGATTCTTAATCGCAATGTTCGCAGTTACGCCCTCACCGAGAGCAGGATTTGTTTTGGAAAGTGCAAAATTAGTTACCGTTAAATCAGGTAAAAGGTTAACACTCGGACTGGGAATTGGTAACGGTGTTGGGTCTTGTGGAGGTTGAACTACCGAGGACGAGGGTGTGAATTTAACATCCCTGAACTGGACATTGGTGTAAACACTATTGTTATGGCTGGTTGCGGCAAGCCCGACTAAAGGCGTACTGCCCAGATTAAGGCTTTTTGAAGTCCCGTATTGAGTAAAATTGACTCCGTCACTGCTCATATAAGCCTTATAAGTTGTTCCCGTTTTTGTAATCCTCAGCCACCTGTTTAATGAAGGCGTTCTGTTTTCTCCGTCGTGGCCGGACCAGCCGCCGGCTGTCGTCCTGTACTGCAAATCGGCACCATTAGAAATACTTCCATTAACAGGCGTAACCATCATAAAAAGATGCGGACTGTTTGCCGCAGTCGATGCCCTCACCATTACTCCGGCTTTCGCCCATGAATCGGTATTAGAAATCCACGCAATCTTAGCTGTCATTGAAAAATCCGAAGAAGGAGCCCTTTGATAAAGATAGCGAAAAGAATCGGAAGTCCAAAAAATATCGCTTCCCGAAGCGCTGACGTTATACCCCCCCGTTACAGGTTCCTGACTTCCTGCTCTCGGAGAACCAATATCTACGGCCGTGTATGGTGCAATGCTCAAGTGATTTGCGCTGACAGCAGATGACCGGAAAACGCTGACCCCAACAAATGCAAAGGCAAAAAGCGCAAGGCCGAGCTTAACTACAGAAGCGTGAGGTTCAAGTACACCAATTACCTCACCAAGAGGACTATCTTCATTTGCAGACTGAGCAGACATATACAGGCTATAGTCCTGAGTGAATCGAACTTGCTCGACGAACCGAAGGACTAACCTAATCTTATGGGGTAAATATTGTACTTGTCAACAACAATATCTGTCCTCCATCAATTTTCGCAAAAGATGCCAAAACATATCATCCTAGGCTCAGTTCTCAACTTATAGTTAAATAACACAGGTATAAATAGTAAATACTAGAGGTTGTAAATACTTCGATATTACGGAATATCGGATAATTTTCCCGGCTTGTATAGCCTGCTCAATAAATAATTTGAAAGTTAGAACTACTCCTCAAGCTTCTTAATTGTCCGTTTTATGTAATCCGACTGCTCACTTTGCGTTAAATGTTTCATTTCAAAAGGGTTTAAATCAAGACAGAACACGATATCATGGTCAAAATCCCTGCCTTTTACGACATTAACAAGGGCCCAAAAATCCTTGTCGTCTTCCCTAATAAGCCCGTGGCCAGCTTCACCAAAGCTCGTCGAACCTGCCAAATGCAAGCATCTCAAATTCTTCTTTAACATGTCAGAAACACCTGTCTTTTCAAAATCCTCCTTCGGGTCGATCCCGAAATTATACGCGTGGTCAATCCCCAGAATTACCCCGTCAAGCCCGTTTCCCTCAACTGCAGAAACCGCCCTTACGGGGTCGCGGGCTTTTTGGATATCCCCCGGATTTTTTCTTGGATAATCCAAATCATTTTCAACCCAAATATAGCGTGAATTTGCCTTCAGTTCATCAATTTTCCCCCGTTTTTGCGCTTCCTCGATAATAGATACGTGGGCATTAAATCCGGAATCCAGCTCGCCTGCCAGATTCATCGCATATCGATTTTGCACAGTACCGATTGCCACGCCGACTTTCATAGCAGTCCACCTGTCTTTAAGTGTCCCCTGCTGTTGGAAAAATGAAGTTAAAAATCTTTTGGTTGCCGATGAAACACTCCAGTGGAATGGCAAGTGAATTCGCTCTATTTGGACTTCTCCATGTTCTTGTTTCCATTCTTTGACCTTATCAGCTAGTATCCTTCCGGGCCCCAACGGAATTCCCCCCAAATAATGAACAGGATATAATTCCACAGCCAGCTGTTCGCTTTGTGATCTTTCTTTATTTAAGGATCCTGCAATCCAAAAAAGTCTTTCCGGATCGGTAATCCATGCAGCAGAAGTTAATTCAACTTTTCTTTCAGTCATGGGACAGGATTCTACGCCTAAAATTTATTGGAGTCAAACCTGGAAGTCTTAAACCGAAACGGATTTATCTACCTGTATCACTTGCTCAATTAGACGATTACCGTACCCGAATTCGTTAAGTAGTAGGAGTAATTACGTGACAAAGATCAACGTAATTTGCGTATACTACGCAATGAATATGGTTACCTGTAAGTGATTCGAGGTTTGTGATTGCCTACTTGAATCACTTGCTCAATCAACCGGTTGCTGTAACCGTATTCGTTATCATACCACGCAAAAACCTTAACCATGTCTCCCCCCACTACCTGGGTCAGGGATAAATCCACAATCGAACTTTCCGGTCTGCCGACGATATCGGAAGAAACAATTGGATCCTCTGTGACAACAAGTATCCCTTTGTACCTTGGTAAAAAAGATGCTTCGGTCAAAGCCTTATTTACTTCGTCTACGGTTACTTCTTTTTCTAAAAGAAACGTAAAGTCCGAAAGCGAACCGACGGAAACCGGCACCCTAATTGCCACTCCGTCAAAAAGTCCTTTAAGTTGGGGAATAACTTCCGCCGTTGCAATCGCCGCCCCTGTCGAAGTAGGCACAATATTTGTAGCTGCCGCTCTTGCCCGTCTCAAATCCCTGTGAGGCCCGTCCTGAAGAGTTTGGTCGGCAGTATAAGCATGGATCGTCGTCATCATGGCCTTCTTAACACCAAATTTTTCCGTCATAATCTGGGCAACCGGCGCAATACAGTTTGTCGTACACGAAGCATTATTTATTAGCGTCTCCCCCTTGTACTGATCTTCATTAACTCCTAGAAGGAAAGTTGGTACATTCCCGCCCCCTTGCCCTTCCGAAGCTTTAGCGGAGGAGGGTTTTGCAGGCGCAGAAAGAACTACTTTTTTCGCCCCCGCTTCAGTATGCTTTTTCATTCCTGTTTCGTCCGTAAATATCCCCGTCGATTCGATAACAACATCCACCATCAGTTCCGACCATGGAAGCTTTGAGGGGTCGCGTGTGGCAAAGGTAGGAACTTCCAGATCTTCTACAATAATCTTCCCGACGCTTTTCCCTTCTTCGGCCGTCTTAATGTCTTCGACGAGATTTTCCCCTTTAACATTCTTTCCCCAGACACCGTAATTGGAATCGAATTTAAGAAGATGTGAAAGCGTCTTTGCATCCACCAGATCGTTAACGGCAACAACTTCCATCTCGTCCCGATGCCTGTCGAACCAAACTTTAAAAGCAGTCCTTCCGACCCTCCCAAAACCGTTAATAGCGACCTTTATCATAATTTCAGCTTAACCTAAGGCCGCTAGTCCCGGCAACTCGTGCCCTGCCAGAAATTCCAGCATCGACCCCCCACCGTTGGAAACAAAGGAGAATTTGGAAAGCATACCCTCTTTTGATAGGAATTCAACCGTATCTCCGCCGCCCACAACACTGTACGCACCGCTTTCGATTATCGCCTGTGTCACCGCTTTTGTCCCCTCGTCAAAACCCTCCTCAAAAAGTCCCATCGGACCGTTCCAGACAACAGTTTTTGCCCCTTTCAAGGTTTCTTCAAATTTCTGAACCGAACCCTTCGAAATGTCTTTTAAATTATCGGTAGTTTCTGCAATAACTACATTCTGACCGAATTTTCTTCCTTCTTTTTCTATTTCTAACGGCAAACACCCGCCAACCAAAACAAAATCCGCAATATGCGAAAGATTCTCAATAACCGGAATCTTGGTCTCAATTTTTGCGCCGCCTATTACAGCCACAAAAGGTCTTCTCAGAACCCTAATTAACTCGGTTAACTGATTAACTTCTTTTTCTAAATGAAGCCCTGCCGCATGCGGCAGGAGTTTAGGCAAAAGAATCTGAGTAGCCTCATTTCTATGTGCACTAGCAAAATTTTCGTTGACATAAACGTCGGCAAGTTCAGCTAGTTTTTTAGCAAATTCCTCATTCGGCTCAAGTTCCTCAGGCCAAAAATGCATATTTTCTAAAAGGACAATAATTGGGGTGGCAGTAGTGGAAGGGCTCCCGACAGCGCGCAATGGAGGATTGTCCAGTTGATCAGCGCTTGACTCTGGGTTTGAATGAGCACTGGCGGGAGGGAAACTACTGACAGGACCCCCGAAATCTTGCCAAAATTCAATTTTTTGCCCCAGAATCTTTTCGAGCGCCCCTTTTATATGCCTCGTGGACAAAGCCAAATCAACCTTCCCTTTTGGCCTCCCTATTTTCCCGGCAATTATTATTTGTTTCGCCCCATGCGAACGAATGTAATCAAACGTCGGCTTTAAACTTAGTAATCTGGTTGAATCCGTTAACTGTGAACTGTGAACTGTTAACTGTTGGATAGGCACGTCCAGATCCGCCCGCACAAAAACCCGCATGCCGCCAAAATTAAGGTCGCGGAGAAACTTCATATTCTAAGTATGAAATATTTAAGCTAGCACGATCAAGTCAGTGTTCGTCAAGATCTATCTATAAACAATAAAAAGTAGCACAATAGTTTTTAATTTTAAAGCTGATAAATATTTATATAGGTCAAAAGTGAACCCTCTTATTATCGAAACTTTTTGAAATTCAAAAAAAGCCCATTACCATCAAATGTCAAAACCATAGCCTGGCCTTTTTCGAGGTAATTCCTATTCTTTGCAGGTATAGGTACTTTTGGTAACTTTTTGACCCCATATACGTATGCCCACAGCAAAAATAATAAAGGGTCGCCGTGCGAAACTACAATGAAATTCCCTTCTGCTTGGGCCAGGCGCATGTCAATAAAACCACTCATTCGCTGCGCAACCCTATCTTTTGCTTCTATTCCCCTTTTTCTGTAATAAGCCGTATACAAATTAAATCCGTGAAGAAGGTAAATTGCCAGTCGTTCCTTTTTTGTTTTACCTTGAAGAAAATCACACTCAACTTCCGTTAAACTCGCACTCAGATCAACGGGAACATCCAAAATTTCTCCGATAATTTGTGCCGTCTGAAAAGTTCTTTCCAGTGGACTTGAATAAATTTGAGAAATTACAACACCACTTTTTTTGAATTTATCGGCAAGTTGCCCGATTTTCAACCTGCCCTCATGGCTTAATCCAAAACCCGGCAGTCTTCCATATAATACCCCGCGGGGATTCTCTACGTCACCGTGTCGGACTAAAAATACATTTCTTTCAGACATCATTAAAAACTTCTGTTTTTGGTTAAACGGATCTTAAACTAACATATAAAGACAGCGTAACTTAGAATGGTGGTAACTCCCAAATCGTTCTCGCTTCCCCAGCTAAATATAACGAGCCGGTGATAAGAACTAGAAGCTTGTCATTGCGAGGATTCGAAGAATCCGAAGCAATCTTACGAATAGATTGCGTCGCTTTGCTCGCAATGACAGAGTTATTAACTGCCTCAAATACCGCCTCTTGGCTGTTATTAAATGTTTTTACACTTGACACTAGGAAATCCTTAATCTCCTCCGGGTCCACAGAAGAAAAAAGGCCCGTATCAGTGACTGAGTAAAACTGCGTCGCATATATTCTATCTATATCAAGTTCCGCGAGTAATAGCCTCAAAATCCCTTTCCAATCCTTCCCTTTTTTAAACGCACAAACCAAAATTACTGGCTTTAGTCTTTTGTCCTTAGTCGTTAGTCGTTGTACTTTCTTTACCCAATTTATTAGCGCTCCCGCCTTGTCTCTGTTATGTGCTCCGTCAACTAAAACACCGTCATCAATTTCCTCAAATCTGGCCGCAAAGCGCGCACTAAAGACCTGTCTCTGCTCATTTTTGCTTAGTCTGATTCCTATATGATTTAGCGCTAAATTAACCAAAAAAAAGCATTCATTAGTAATATAAACTTTTTTCCCCAACTCAAGATCAATCTGATCTTTAATATTTCGCAATAGATCATAGTATTCTCTGTCATCAGTCTTTAGGGTACTTTCTGTGATCATTAACGCTTTTTTCTCCTTTGCAACCTTTTTTATCACTTCTAAAGCTTTATCGCTTGCCCCAGTGATGACCTTTGACCTTTGACCTTTGACTTTTGACTTTTTTATGATCCCCGCCTTCTCCTTCGCAATCTTCTCAATGGAATCTCCCAAAATATCCGTATGGTCCAGTCCAACGTTTGTGATTATTGATAACTCCGGATCTAAAACATTTGTCGCATCCAGTCTTCCCCCAAGCCCAACTTCTACAACCGCAATATCAACTTTCTCGTTGGCAAAATATAAAAAAGTGCTAGCAACTAATATTTCAAAATAACTGGGAGTTAAATGAGGCTGCTCGCTTTTAATCGCCTCCACAACGGGCTTAATTTTATTAATCAGTCCAACCAACCGCCCGACTGGAATTGCACTGCCTTCTTCTTTGTCATTCTGAACTTGATTCAGAATCTTTTTAGATCCTGAAATAAATTCAGGATGACGAGTTGGGGAAAAGATCTGCATCCGCTCGCCGATATATGTCAGATGAGGCGAAATATGTAAACCAATTTTCAAGGTGCGACTTTGGGCTCTACGCAAGGTCGTTCCTTGAAAATTGCCAACCTGTAAGGCCCTCGCCAAATAAAACGCGGTTGAACCCTTCCCGCTCGTTCCTCCAACATGAATCGATTTAAATTTTTTTTCGGGGTTGTCTAAAAGTTTTAGAAGATATTTGATTCGTTCCAGCCCTAGTTCGCGTCTTGTATATGTCTGTGGAATAAATTTCTCTAACCAATCACGGACTTCAAAATAATCTTTAAGCATTTTTTAACCTTCACTTCCGTATAGCAAGTGTATTGCATCAACCGCTGAATCAAGTCTCCGCTCTTTCATTTCAATTCTCAATCTGGCTATCGCCTCATACTTATTAAGAACGCCAAGTTTTGAACACATGCTTTCAAGCGCATTTCGTATATACTTCGAATCAGCTCCAATTTCCCGTGCAATCGATAAATTACTTTGTCCGCTTACGGCATGAGCAAAAACCGCACACTCTTTTTCAGTTAACGCACTTGACCTTGAAAATCCTGTCTCAACTTGAATAAGTCCGTTATCTGCCGCATAAGCTACTGCCAAAACAAGCGGGTCAACACCGCCCCCGCTAAATACGCTGACCGATCTGCCTCTAATCTCAACCACTTGATCCCTAGAAACCCCAATCCTCTTTGCTGTTTCTACGGGGTCTTCCCCATTCACTAACGACTGCAAAATATCCACTTCCTTTTCGGAGAAATGAACCCCGCTTGGTTTTTCCTGATTCATCAAGCGCAAACTTACCACAAAAAACCAAGCTTAATCAAAATTAATTGATCCTAAAACTGGCTTCTGTTAAATTTAAGGGGTGCAAAACTCACTGCCTCCTGTCCTTGATGCTTCGCAAAGCAACGCAAGCGGACCGCCTTATAACCTCATTTCCTATCATTTCAAAAAAGGTATCCCCGACTTTATTCAAAGCCGGCTGAACCAACTTGTAAATACACCCAAAACTTTCAACATTTCCGGACTTCTTAAAAACTTTTTTACGCCCTACAAACGTCTTGAAGTTTCCGGAAAAAATGAAAAATTCGGCGCAAAAACTTTTGCCGACAAACTTACTTTTAACCTCACATCTATCTTCGTCGGTGTGGGAGTGCGGCTGACCCTAATTTTTACATGGCTTCTTGCAACCATTCTTTTAGCAATTTTAGATCTTGTAGTTATTCCTATTTATGCCGTTATTCCCCTGTTTTCCTACTCAAAATATTCAAAGGAAATAAGTGAAACTTTTTTTCTAAAAGATATCGAAACAGGGACGCTTTTCCTTAAGAAATTTACAAAAACGGAAATATTTTCCTGGCTTTACTTATTCTTAGGGGAAAATTTCGGAAAAATTTTTGATACTCTAAGTGCTCCGAAAAATGCCGGTATAACGAATTCCCAAAAACCAACCGAAATGGTTGCGGCTCTTTACAGGAACTGGCCACCCCTTAAAACATTTTTGGAACAAAACAATATAAAAGAAAAAGAATTCCTGATCCTAATTAATTACCTGTCTTCACATTTGCTCTCACCCCAAACGCGTGCTTCATCTGCAATAGGTCAAACACTTTCATACGGATACACCAATAATCTGGACAAATATGCAGGGGAAATAACAAGCATTAACCTGCCCTCCGAAGAGAAAAAACAAAAAATTTTGGAACTGGAAAGGGTGCTGGTTCGTCCTCAAAACAATAATATACTTTTGGTCGGAGAACCGGGAATCGGCCGTCATAATACGATTTCGGAGCTTTCGGCCACAATTTCCCGGAATCAACTCCCCACGCTTTCCGGCCACCGGGTCTTACTGCTCGATACTGTAACCCTGGCGGCTGTCGGTAATAACCTGGTTGATACAAAAAATGCTTTTGAACAGGTATTTAAGGAAGGGAAAAACGCCGGCAACATCATACTTGTAATAGACCATATCGACAAAGTTGCAAGCTCACAAGACGGACGTTTAGACCTAACAGACGTATTAACCACAGTTCTAAACGACAATTCTATGCCGATAATAGGCATCACTACGCCGGATGATTTTAATCAATATATACGCCCAAACCCTACATTTCTATCCCTTTTTGAAAAAATTTCTTTGGACGAACCAAGTGTAGAAGAAACCGAAAGTATTTTAATCGGCAAGGCAATGGAGTTTTGGGGTAAAGAAAAAGTGCGGACAGATTTCGCGGCCTTAATAGAAATTGCCAAAAAATCAGACCGCCTGGTTACAGACAGCAAACAACCGGAAAAATCGATAATTCTTTTAAATGACGCAATTGCCCAGGCAAAGGCGCAGGGAACAAACACCGTGGACCTTACTCTTGTAGATTCTATAATCGGAGCCAAAACAAAAACTCCGGTTGGGGCAATTACAAAAACAGAGTCTACAAAACTAAAAGACCTCGAAAAAATTCTTCATCAAAGGATTATTGGACAGGATGAGGCAATCGATGGAATAGCCAAAGCCATGCGCAGAAGCCGCGCCGAAATCGAATCGACAAAAAGGCCGATAGGTTCATTCCTATTTCTGGGTCCAACAGGTGTTGGTAAAACAGAAACAGCAAAAGCCTTAGCCGAAAGTTACTTCGGAGACGAAGAACGAATGGTCCGCTTCGACATGACCGAATACCAGAACGAAGACGGTATCACAAGGCTAATAGGCAATCCCCAAACCAAATCACAAGGTCAACTTGCAACAAAAATCCGCGAAAACCCCTATACTCTGCTTCTTGTAGATGAATTTGAAAAGGCGAATAAAGAAATCCATAACCTCTTCCTGCAAATTTTGGATGAAGGATTTCTAACGGATGCATTTGGTAAAAAAGTAAGTTTTGACAATGTCATAATTATCGCAACTTCCAACGCCGGTGCGGAATTCATTCGCGAACAAGTCTCTAAACAAGGAGAGACCTTGTCCGAGTCACAAGGTCTCTCCTTGTCCGAATCATTAGTCGACTATATCCTCAAACAAGGCCTCTTTTCCCCCGAACTTATAAACCGCTTCGACGGAACAGTTGTCTACAAGCCTCTAACACAGGAACAAGTTGTTTCGGTTACGCAACTGATGTTAAATTCCGTTGCCAAAGGTCTCAAAGAAAGCAAAAATATTTCCCTGGAAATTACCCCTGCTCTGGCTGCCAAAGTTGCACAAATGGGCTTTAACGCCGAATTTGGTGCAAGGCCGATTCGAAGGTTGATTCAGGACAAAATCGAAGACGGAATTGCCAAATTAATAATTGATGGAAGCGCAAAAAGCGGAAGCAGAATCGATGGAAAAACCCTTCTTTCGTTCCTTTGATAACCAAACAAGGTCTCTCCTTGTACCATTAAAATTGCACACCTTGTCATTGTCGGAAATTATCACCCTACACACAACTCATAAATTCTGCACGCAGTAGTTGTAGTTGGTAGTGGGTGGTGCTTCTTTGCAAGCAGCTTCCGTCTTACTGTAAATATCTTTGTCATCAGAACTTTCCAGTCTTGCCCACAGAATAAATGTCTTCCTGTCTAAACTTACTACATACCGATAAAGATACGTACCGACTGCCGGGCTTGCCGACGGAGCCGTTGATGGCCCACCGGAAGGTGCAGTTGACGGAGCAGTTGAGGGTACTGCCGACGGAGCTGCTCCTCCAGCCTCATAAGCTCCAATATCCACTGCCGCACCAACTGGTATAGACACTCCGTCAAGATCTGGCCCGCAGCCGACACACGACACAGTTGTACCATGATCAATCCCGTAGCTATTCGAATTTAAATGAAAATCACTGCCAGAAGAAACAAATTGCGGATTTATAACTTTTGAAGTAGGGTCAACGTTCTCACTTCTGCCTCCTGCTACTTGTACAACCCACCAGCTGTTTGCGGGAGAATAATATATGTTATTGCTTTCACGATTGTAACCGCTGTCATCTATAAACTTGACGTCCGAATATACCGCTTTGTAAACACCTACCAGAATATTGTTTCTTAAGGTCAAAATCACTGTGCCTCCAACCTTACAACCGCTGCACATAACAGCCTGGGAACCTGTAGTTTGACCCGAACCCCCGGGCAGATATGCCGTATTATTATAAGCAGCAGTTCTGTAGGTAGGCCCAAAGACGCCTGTGCCGTGGACGTTTAAAAAAGCGGCATTTTCTAAAGAACTGTTCATCAAATTAAAAGCTAAAGTTGTGTCCTCGGTATAACTTACGGGGGCAGTTGTTTTACTGCCTACTTCAACAAATGAATAATCATTTACCGTTCTATTATGGTGAATATTGTTGCGCTTTGATCCGTATACTTCAACGGAAATACCGTCAGGGCCATAATCATATGTACAGGCATTATTACCGCTAAAGTAATTGTAAGCAATTTCGTTATCATCCCCGTTTAAAACAATCCCCATTGCGCCGCCGTCATCATCTCCCCCATTTGTAAGCACTGACATATAAGTATTGTTTGTAAATTCATTACTAAGCACTTTATTGTGGTGAGAACCAAATGTCATTGATACACCCACGGTACCTTCGTGGGCTTTGGAATTTTGAATAGTATTATGGTGTGCTGTCGGGTCTAATCTGAAACCGGATCTCCAGCCTTTTGGCTGAAGCACCTGTCCGCCAACTTGCGGCGAACCCGGAGGACATTTTGCAGGATCCATCGGCTCATTACAATTCGTGGCGCTTGGGGTGGCGCAGTTCACACTTGGTGAATCATTAGAAGCCTCAAGATATTCAATATTCTGATAACTGCCGGTAATTTGAACAACATTCCCGCTTGCATCCGTGTTTCTAATATGAGGCAAATTGCCCGAACCGTACGCACCAACTGTAATAACAGCTGCGCTGGTACCATTCCACTTAGCCTTTAGCGGACCAACCCAAGTGCAACCCCGTTTTAAAAGCAAGCTGTCACCCGCAACAAGTGTGGCTGTATTCGCTTTCCCCAGCGTCTTCCAGGCAGAGGCTTGACTAGTACCGTTATTAGTGTCACTACCTCCAGCGCAATCCACGTAATAGCTTGTCCCTACTGCAAAAACATCGTTAATTTTCCCACCAAATTTTTCAATAAAACCGCCAAAAGCTGTAAAAGAAGGCAAGCCTGCCTGTTTAGGGTCTTTTGGCAATGTCTTTAAGTAATCTGGCCTAAGGCCGGAAATCCAGTCATCCCCTTCACTTGATTCGGCAAACAAGTCGGCCCCTGCGTCCGGATAAACACTATTATCAATAAAATAATACTGGAGAGCTTTTTTCAGATCAGACACATGCTGTTTTCGGGAGGCGTCTCTTGCCTGCCCGATTCTCTTTAGGGGATTAATACCGACTGCAATAATTGTTGCCAAAATACCCACTATTGCAATAATTACCAACAACTCAATAAGGCTAAAACCCGATCCCGATTTTTTAAACATAAGCTGGAACAACCTTGACCTGCCGATACTGATTTTCACCATCTACCTAAAGACTAGACAATGGGGGGGGGGGGGGACGTCAATAATGAAAGAAATACCCTAATTTGAGATGGCCAAATATTCGATGTGCAATCTTAGTCTCTTTGAAATCCGCTTCGCACCAATTTAAATGATCCACAAAATCAAACACCATTCCAAAAGAATAGCCGCAAATATCATCAGTAGAATCAAAGGCTTCACCCTAATCGAACTTCTGATAGTAGTTGCCATTCTGGGAATTTTGGCCGCCGCTGTCCTTGTTGCCATCAACCCCGGCAAACGCACAGCCCAGGCACGCGATGCGCAAAGAAAACAGGATATAGGGGCAATTGCCAATGCGTTAATTGGGTACCTTGCACTGGCAAATCGATACCCAGTAGAAGCTTTTTGTGATGCCAGTACAGGAAGAAGCGGTTTGACTTGCCCTATTGATCCTGCACAATCAGCTTGGGATTCAGGAGCAAGTAGTTATATTTACCAAAATCTTGTCGTTGCCCAAGCACTTCTTAAAAAACTGCCAGTGGATCCTGTTAATGATATTACCTACTATTACAAATATGAACCTGGCGTAGTCGGAAACGCCACAGGAGGAACCTGCAACGCCACTGCCGATTGCTGGTATTGGATAGGGACCCTTCTGGAAGCACCGGAAGACCCTACCAAACCTGTCTTTCGTTGCACCGATAATCCATTAATTGCAGCAGGGGCAGGCTGCAAAGAAGTCAGCGCTGGTGCTTCTTTTAACACTGTTACAAACTAAAATACTTGCCCTCTATCTTGGAAAACCCAACAAGGAGAGACCTCGTTTATATATTTAAAATCACTTATATACACCCTGCCAATGTTCAATTGCGTTAATAAATAAACCTGTTTTTGGCAGATAAGAATAAATAATCCTGTATGGCCAAGCCTTCAATGACCTCAACTGGTCAAATTCCCCTTTCAATTTTTTCCCTATTAAAGGATTTTCTTTAAGTAGATGGATCTTTTTAAAAACTTTTAATTTTTCAGGTGGGGAAAGTTTTCTAAATTGCTTGGAGGCAACTGAAGAAAATTCAAGATGCATCAATCATTTGATGTCTTTTTCCGAAATACCTAATTCCGCAAGAAGCCTCTCTTCGGGAATTCCCTTACCAGCCCGTCTCTCTTCCTCTGACTTTCTTATATCCATGACCAATTTTTTATTGGACATAATTTCCATCGTTTCTTCCCATGCTTCGACTTCTTCAGGCGACATCAAAACAGCCTTCGCTCCACCCCTGAGAGTAATTACAAACCTCCTCGATTTATTAGAAACTTCATCAAGCAAAGTGTAAAAGTTGTTCCTGGCATTGCTTGCAGAAATAACCGAATCTATTTTCATAAACTATTAGTACCAAATTAAGTACCACTAATCAATTGCCAAAATGATAATGGAGACATCGACATCTAGGCTTTGCACAGCACTAAATATTAATGCCAACTCTGTGGGCCGTAATGGGATCGAACCATTGACCTCGACACTTTTTTTGCTCCAGCAAAAATATCAGGATAATTTGTAACTGTGGGTCTGCCTGGATCTGACTTCTCGAGTTTTGCTTCGCAAAAGCGAACCAGGGACCTTTCTTTTTTCTGAAAGAAAAAATATCAGACAAAGTGCTGATACATTTAGGCTTTGCGCAACAACTAAATAATTTACTAATGTGTGGGTCCGGATGGGATCGAACCATCGACCTTCACATTATCAGTGTGACGCTCTACCACTGAGCCACGGACCCAGAAGTAAATTATTTAGTTGCTCTCAGTGTAACGCTCTAACCAGCTGAGCTACAGACCCATGTGGTTACAAATTATAGCTGATATCAGTGTCGCGCTCTCTGCCTGCCCCTCGAAGCCTTGGCGAAGTGGGGAGCCACGGACCCAAATCTATGCGCGATATGGTGATTTCTCCCTTGCCAGAAAGTAAGCACCGCCACCGCCAACTAGCATTAACGCACCAATTCCCGGAGCAAACAACAACGTAACTGCACCGATTCCTGCAACCACAATGCCGCCCCGTCTGAATTTCTCTTTTAAATTACTTTCGTTAGGTCTTTCTTGCGCCATTTTGGAGGCGTGGATGGGAATCGAACCCACGAATAACGGTTTTGCAGACCGTTGCCTTACCACTTGGCTACCACGCCGAGTCTTACTTGCAGCCACGTCTGACGCGGCGCCATCCGGCTTACCTTGATCCGCCAACCAGCGGAGAAAGACTACCGAACCACTTGCAAGGGTAAATTTTAACAAAGTAGACTATTTTTCGCCAGAAAAACAAGAAAACTAAATGAATTATTTTTTACTAGAAAAGAGAAAGTTGAAAGTATTTAAGACAAATAAGTTGATATTTCTGATTAAACCCTAAAAAGTGGCACCCAGAGACCATCCGATGCTTTACGCAAAGGAGGTCATAAACCCTAAAGAGTTTGCCATTTTTAACGACTGTAGCAAAAGTCGTCACGTCCGCACGTGAGTTGGCGGACATCTGTTGCCTAAGACCCGAAGGTCCTAAGCGAGAATCTCCTAGAAAGGAGGTGATCCATCCCCACCTTCCAGTAGGGATACCTTGTTACGACTTAGTCCCCATCGCCGATTTTGCCTTGGAACCTCATAAAGAGATACTTCAGGCACCCCCGACTTTGTTGGCTTGACGGGCGGTGTGTACAAGACCCGAGAACGTATTCACCGCGGCCTGCTGATCCGCGATTACTAGCGATTTCAACTTCATGGAGGCAAATTGCAGCCTCCAATCCGAACTGAGGGTGCTTTTAAAGAGATTAGCTTCTCCTTGCGGAGTTGCAGCTCGCTGTAAACACCCATTGTAGGATGTGTGTAGCCCAGGGCATAAGGGCCGTGCTGACTTGACGTCATCCCCTCCTTCCTCCACGCTTTTAGCGGGCAGTTTCCCGTGATATTTAACACAGGATGGGGGTTGCGCTTGTTGACCCACTTAAGGGTGCGCCTCACGGTACAAGCTGACGACAGCCATGCAGCACCTGTCCTAACACTCTCGAAGAAATTTCTGTTTCCAGAAACGTGCAGTTAGGATGTCAAACCCTGGTAAGGTTTTTCGCTTTGTTTCGAATTAAACCACATGCTCCACCGCTTGTGCGGGTCCCCGTCAATTCCTTTGAGTTTTAGCCTTGCGGCCGTACTCCCCAGGCGGAACACTTAACGCGTTAGCTTGCGACATCCACCCGAAGACAGACATCTAGTGTTCAACGTTTACGGCTAGGACTACAGGGGTCTCTAATCCCTTTCGCTCCCCTAGCTTTCGTGCATCAGCGTCAGAACTCACCCAGTAGCCTGCCTACGCCATTGGTGTTCCTTGCAGTCTCAACGCATTTCACCGCTCCACTGCAAGTTCCAGCTACCTCTGTGAGCCTCAAAGCATGTCAGTATCAAAGCCCGACCCCACGTTGAGCGTGAGAATTTGAGCTTTGACTTTACATGCCGCCTACGCAACCCTTTACGCCCAGTAAATCCGGATAACGCTTGCACCCTACGTATCACCGCGGCTGCTGGCACGTAGTTGGCAGGTGCTTATTCGCCAAGCCTTGAAAAACTTGGCAAAAGGAGTTTACAACCCGAAGGCCTTCTTCCCCCACGCGGCGTCGCTGGATCAGACTTTCGTCCATTGTCCAAGATTCCCAGTTGCTGCCACCCGTAGGTGTATGGACCGTGTCTCAGTTCCATTGTGGCTGGCCGACCTCTCAGCCCAGCTACCCGTCATCGCCTTGGTAAGCCTTTACCTCACCAACAAGCTGATAGGACGCAGGCCGCTCCATCGGCGGGCGGTTAAGCCCTTTTACCTTTCGGTGTTATGCAGGATTACCCCTCCTTTCGGAAGGCTATCCTCCACCAATGGGTACGTTCCCACGCGTTACTCACCCTTCCGCCACTCATTCTAGCAAGCTAGAATTCGTTCGACTTGCATGCTTAAGGCACGCCGCCAGCGTTCATCCTGAGCCAGGATCAAACTCTCAAGAAAAATTTTCAATTTAAGTTTCTGCGAAAATTTTTCGCAGTCCCGCCGAAGCTCGAAGAGCGAAGGCGGACAAAAATCTCCAATTAAGAAAGTTCAATCTAAAAACTCTAAAGAATTTACATTTTGCTTTCAGGCCATTTGGTTCTTTGGATATTAGATAAAAAACCTAATCTCCTAATCGCCTATAACCTAATCGCCTAATTTGGGTACCACTTTCTAAGGTTTAATCAGAAAGTATCAACTGTTAAAGAGCAAATCGAGTCAAACTCGATGCAGTCCTTCCGAAGCTTTACACAAAGGAGGACAAAAAAAGCGCCTTACGCGCCTTGCTAAAAGTTTAAAGGCAATAAATGCCTATTTATTCAAAAAGCTAAATAATGTTAGTTTTATTTCCTCGCTTTCTGCTTTAAACCCTTAACACTGCGCTCCAAGCAAAGACTAATTCTACATATGTTGACAAGCCGTGTCAACGACCTTATCCTTAAATTAATGCCCAGATTAATTCGTAGTCTTGAGTCGGTAGTTAATAGAAAAAAATCTACACACTACAAACTACCCTTCAGGGTGAACCTTCAGGGTGAACCCACTACCTACTCCAAAGTGAAACACGGTTTCACTTTAATTGAACTTCTCGTTGCCCGCCATCCGAAGCTCTGGCTTACAGAGCGTAGGAAAGCAATTCATGGATTTACATTAATTGAATTGCTGGTGGTCATCTCAATTATCGGCGTTTTAGCAGCACTTACCCTAGCCTCTTACGGCAATGCCCAGGCAAAGGCCAGAGATGGGATCAGAAAAAGCGATTTAGCCCAAGTCAAACGGGCCTTTGAACTCGCTAAATCAGACTGCAGTGGAAACGCCTGGTATCCCAATCTGAGTGACTATGGTACAACAGCAAATACTAGCATCAAGGACTACTTCAAATATAATGGTTATATGAGCCCTGTTCCTTTTGATCCCAAAAATAGCGGCACACAAGTTTATACTTTCTATAAGACCGGGGCAACAGTAAGTTCAACAAATGTTTGTCCTCCTGCCGCCGTAGGAACAAATATATCAGGAATAGACAATTACACTATTTATGTCACGCTCGAAAGAACAACAGATCAAGCTGGTTCTGAATCAAGAGACAAATGTGACGGAAAACTCGGCGTTCCAGCAGCAGCCTCTTATGTGCCAGGTACTTATTACATTTGTAGCAATTAGTCTTTATTGACATTCCTGCCACTTCGCCCCACAATTTAATTAATGCCCAAGAAAGTTTGTAGTTATGAGTTTGTAGTTCGTAGAAAGAAAACTACCCACTACCAACTACCCTTCAGGGTGAACCTTCAGGGTGAACCCACTACCCACTCCAAAGCGAAATATGGTTTCACTTTGATTGAACTTCTCGTGGTTATAACAATTTTAGGAATTCTGGCAGGCCTCACGCTTGCAACTTTCAGTGGCACTCAGGAAAGAAGCAGGGATTCACGAAGAAAAACAGATCTGGATGCAATAAAAAAAGCGTTGGAATTAGCGAAGCAAGATAGCACAGGGAGCTATTATTACCCTGCATGCAGCCCATCAGCTGTTTCTTGTATTATCTCTGGAACAAATACAAATCCTCAACTCACGCCAGGTACTGGAACTCCTTACTTGGCGAACGTACCTACCGACCCAAAAACAAATACAGGTTATACTTACATCCCCACCCCAGCTTCATGCACTGCCACAACTTGTACCACATATACACTCATCGCATGTGTCGAAAACGGAAGAGACACACAGAGTGTCGCAGATGCCACAAACTGCCCAACCAGCCCTCAGAAAGCATATAAAGTCACCCCAAATTAATCCTTATTAATAACTTAATTTACTTGTCACCGGGCTCAGTAAAAACCTTTATTGTTCGAGCTTGCCTGCCCTGAGTTTAATCGAAGGGTCGAGAACTTCTCGACTTGGCTTTTAGCCTCGCTCGAAGAGTAAAAACGATAGGTTTTCACAAAGCTCTTGTTACCTATCTGCCCGTACAGAACTCGTTTCTTGTATGGGGTTACTTATTGACTGTAAACTGTGATTAATGCCCTTTCGTAGAAAATCCGAATTAAGAATACCGAATTATGAATCATGGAAGAAAAGAAAAAATCATGCTTCATACTTCATGCTTCATGCTTCAAAATCTGGTTTCACTTTGATCGAGCTTTTAATTGTTATAGTGATAATTGGAATTCTTGCAACGATAGGTATATATATGTCGATAGGAAAAGTTGCCCAGTCCAGGGATGCCGTAAGAAAATCAGATCTCAATCAGATTAAAAAGGCCCTAGAATTTGCTAAATCTGAGTGCAAAACAGGCGTCTGGTATCCGCTCAAGGCAGCTACAGCAGCAACACCAAAAACAAAATACGATGACGCAACTTTAGGTTTAGCAATTTATCTTTCAGACCCAGACCTTAAACACTTGAAATCTCCACTTTACGATCCTAAAAACAATGCCACATATTATTACGGTTATTCGGTAAATGTTACAGGATCCGGACAATATTCTACTTTGGTTTGCCCGGATGTAGATACTGCCCCGAACATAGTCTCTGGAAGCAAAGATTACAGGTTAACCGTAACACTAGAAAAAACTAATGACCCCGATATTGCAAAATCCAAAGCTAAATGCCCGTGGAGTTCTGATTTTACAGGGCTTTCAGATTATTCTGCTTCTACCTCATATGTTTACGTCGTCTGCCCGAACTAAGCTTCTTTTTCCAAAGCCCGATACAAAATAATCGCTAAGGAAACCATTATCCTTCGATATCAGCCTTTGCCTATGGCGAATCTGATATATCAGAGGAGCAATATTGAAACTAAGTTTCAAATTGACCTGCTGATATAAACTCAGGACTTCAGCTCTATGAGCTTCAGCATTAAATTGATCGGTACAAAACGATAGCTAAACTCACCATAACGTTTAAACTTTTATTTACCCCGAACATAGGCAATTCGACAATTTCATCTGCCAATTTCAAAGCTTCTTTGCTTACTCCGCTGGTTTCATGGCCAACAATAAAAGCAATCGGTTCTCTGTATTCAACCTTTCGAAAGTCCACACTCTCTTTACTCTGCTCAATTGCAACTACCTTCAATCGAGGTCGTTCCTCGCGGAGTCTCTGGCGAGGTGCGACCTCATATAAATTCCTAACGTTTTTAATTGCAGCCGCAGCAGTTTGCTGATATTGCCACGGTACCCACTTTTCGCACCCCACTGCCGCTTTGCTTATCCGGTGATACGGCGGAGTCGCAGTGGCCCCGCAAAGATAAATTTTGGAAGCTGCAACAGCATCCGCTAACCTAAAAATCGACCCGATGTTATAAGTATCCAGAATGTTATCGCAAATTATATAAATCTCTCGCCTCTTAATCTTGGCCAAATCCGCCTGAGACGGACTACTAGATCTTAGTGCCTTAGCATTTAGTTTTGTTGTCATGAAGCTAATTCTACCAACTACCCTTCAGGATGAACCCACTACCCACTGTTTTTGTCGGCTCATTCACACGAAGTTCTTTAGCATTCAATTTCATCATCAAATTTTAACAAACAAAACCCAATTAGACACAAGTCTATTCAAACTTTCGTATTTACTTTATTAGTTCTAATACACTAGACTATTAATACTAATGACAAAAGTTTCCAGAAGATTTATTGATAAAACATTAGAAAGTTACATTTTCGCTATTTTTTTGAGAACAATACTCAACCTCAAAAATTTTGACGACGCTAAAAATTTTTTGGAAGACCTTCTTTCGCCTACTGAAAAAACAATGCTCATAAAACGATTGGCAATTGCTATTTTGCTATCCAAAGGTCACACCTACAATGAAATTGATCAAACTTTAAAGGTATCCAGAAATACTATTATGAATGTCTCCAATTTCTTAAAGCACAGCCCCGGCGGAGGCTACAAAAAAACAGTTCAGAGGATAATTTCAGATCAAAAAAGAGAGGAATTATTTGATAAAGTTGACGAATTAATTCTTGCCATATCACCAAAAAAATTCTATGAAAGTCCAGCGTACGAAAACAAGAAAAAATCCGGAAGAGAATTATTTATGCGAAAACTATTAAGAAGAAGGCTGTAAAAACATCTCCCTTGCGGTTCAATAGTTCAAACTATCGAATTGTTAATTACTTGACCGTAACGCTTTTAGCGATATTGCGTGGCTTTAGGCGCGCAGTTCTGCCCAGCAGAACGAGCACCGCAAGCCAAGAAATCATTTTACGGTGACTGATTTGGCTTAGACCCGCAGCGCAAGCGAGGATCGCAGCAAAAAGTTTCACTTCACTGTTACACTTTTTGCTATATTTCTGGGTTTATCAACATTATGTCCCAACTCCACAGTCATGTAATAGGCAAGAAGCTGTAGAGGAATTACATTCATGACAGCACTTACTTCCCCGCAATCCGGCACTTTTAGAAAATAATCAAAGCCCTCATAATTTTCCGGCGAAATTCCGATAACTTCGGCTCTCCTTGCTCGTACCTCATTTACAGCATTTAAAACGTCCTGCTTTGCTTTATCATTTGAAACAGCAACAATAACCGGTACACCTTTTTCCATAAGAGTTATCGCGTAATGTTTTAAGTCTCCGGAAGGCATCGCATGTGCATGCCTATAAGTTCCTTCAATTATCTTCACCATTCCCTCCCGAATGATATTTAAGTTTTGAAATTTCCCTAGCAAAAAAATATCCTTTTTGGAAATCAAGTGTTTTGCCAACTGCTTAATCGCATCCAAACTCTTTTTATCATTTAAATATTTCCCCATGGCAAATGAAAGAAGTTGCAAATTTTTGACTCCGCTCTCGGTTTTTCCGCTTGCAGCTTTTGCAACCAAATAACCCCACGCCATTTGGGAAACAAAAACTTTCGTGCTCATAACGCATACTTCCGGTCCTGCGCCAGACATAAAAGGAAAGTCCGACATTCTTGTCAAGGATGACCCCTGCATATTCACAAACGAAGCTATTTTTACCTTTTTTTTCTTTAGCTTTTCCAAAATTTCCAAAACGTCTGCTGTTTCTCCGCTTTGAGAGGGCGCAATTACCAAATCATCACCGGTTATCAAATCGAGATACTCTAAAGCTTCTGCCCCAATCAAACCGGTTGCCTTTATTTTGGCGTGTTCCCTTAAATAAAATGCAACTTGAGAAGCCGCAATCCCAGTCGTTCCGGAACCGATTGTATATATATTCTTGGCAGACTTAATCGCTGACGAAAGTTTAGCTAATAGTTTTTTATCTTGACTCAACACCTGTCTGATTACATAAGGTTCCTCATTTATTTCCTTAAGCATAAAGTGGGGATACCCCTCTTTATCGATTCTGTTATCCTCAAAATTTATTTTTTGCACCTGATACTTAATTGCTCTTCCGGATTTAATGTCAAACATTTCAACTTTTCCTTTTGAGCATTTGACCATCTGACCGTTCTCAACAACGATCATTTTCTTTGCGTAAGGAGCAAAAGAAAGAGTATCTGAAGATAAATAAATTTCATCGCCTGATAAACCAACTACCAAAGGAGACCCGTTTCTTGCAGCAATTATTTCACCGTTTTTTGTAATCAAAATAATGGTATTTCTGCCAGAAAGCTGCAAAAACGCTGCACAAACAGCCTCTTTTAGCTCTATTAAGGGTCGGACCCCTTTAGGGGTTAAACCCCTAAGTTGATCCTCTATAAGTTTAACAATTACTTCCGTGTCCGTTTCCGTTTTAAACTTCCAACCATTTTTTACGAGAACAGATTTAAGATCCATATAATTTTCAACAATTCCATTGTGCGCCAAGGAAAATGATTTATCAGAAGAATAGTGAGGGTGTGCATTTGTTTCGGAAATCCCTCCGTGAGTAGCCCATCTTGTATGGCCAAGCCCAATAATAGATTCCGGAAGATTCAACTCTCTGTCCAAATCACCTATCGCCCCAACCTTTTTTGAAGTTGTTATTTTGTTCTTTTCAAGTACAGCAATCCCCCAGGAATCGTACCCGCGGTATTCGAGACGTTTTAATCCACCCAAAATAATATTTGCGGCATCACCTGCCGGCTTGCCATTCCGAAGCTTTAGCAAAGGATGGCCGATGTAGCCAAAAATCCCACACATAAATTTTGTTTTTGGTAAATTCTAAGTGGCGTTACTTTGAATTCCTCAAAGTAGAAGGCATCCGCAGATAATTTCGACTTTAATCTCGCCCCTTAGGGCGGACTTTACCTCTTTCGAGCTCCTTCTCCTCGTATCTACGTTCAGTTTACATAAACGTAGCCACACGCTGCGCCAAAACTTTACTAATTTTCTCCTTTCTTTAACGGATAATCTTTAGCTTCGATAATCACTATTTCCGGTACTTTTTTGTATTTCTCATTCTTAACCAAAACCGGTTTCCCGTCGCGCTCTACAACATAATATGCAAATCCCTGCATTGCTTTCACCGCTTCATAATCCGCATGCCCTGGCAAAGAAACGGGGTCCACTTCTTCAAAATTAACAGGTGAATCGTCTGCCGTCACAAAAAAAGTCCTGGAAATATTGGCAACCAAATGCCCCCACTCCGCAGGAATAAAAATCGCATCCCCAGCCTTAACATGAACCACATACATTTCCTCAATTTCTTCATTTATAGGATTTCCGGATCCATCAACTGCCCTCTTTTGGACCAAAACCACACCTTCTCCAAAAAGCACCCAATAAGTTTCATCCAATTTCCCCACATGATAATGTCCGTAAGTCTTGATATATTCCCCGCCAACCAAACCCGGTTCCCATACTGTTATATTCTTTTGTTCAGACCCTCCCCGGACCATATGGTAGTGAACTACCGGTCCCTCTTCATTTGGGTCCATAAGCACATCGCGCATTTTTTCATGCGTTCTTTCTGCATAATGCTGTTTAGTGTAATCTTTCATTAACTACTCTGCCTTCCAAAATCGTCCTCAACCCTTTCAATGTCTGCCTCGTCCGAAAGGTTGTTAGGATCTGAATGTATCCAAATTTCAGCGACAACTCCTCGCCCATCGAGACCAGCTAACCTGTGTCTGGTGCCAACCGGCAAATCTATTGTTTCGCCTTCATTGAATACCTCTGATTCCTCAGGTTGCACATCAGACTCGCTGCGGTATGCGCCAACGGGTCCTTTTATAACTCGCCAAAATTCTGCCCTTCTTTTATGCTTTTGCCAGGAAAGTTTTTTACCCGGCTCAACAATCAAAAACTTTGGACTTAATGTTGCCCCGTCCGTCGCAGGGGGTAAACCTACTCCATTAAAAAATTCTTGAAGAAACCTGAGGGCTTGATCATCAGAAATTCTCAAAAAACCTCCCCATGGACGTTCCAAATCCTCTTCCACTACAAAATATCCGCTTTTTTTGAGGTCCCGAGTAAGATTTGCTGCAAAAGTATCTTTTGGCAAATCATCTCCGTAGTGAAACATATCTACGGATTTCATTTCGGTCATGAATTAAAAAATAAGCAGAGTTCGAAACTAGCTTCCATATCGTCTCTGTCTTGCTGAATAATCACTAAAAGCTTTGGTTAATTCCTCCATGGAAAAATCCGGAAACAAAAGCTTGGAAAAATAAAATTCTGTATATGTAGTTTGCCATGGAAAAATTCCGCTCGTTCTCATTTCACCGGAAGTCCGGATTAAAAGATCCGGGTCAGGTATTCCCGCCGTATCCAAATTTTTACTAATCAAATCTTCGGTAATCTGAGATGGCTTAACTTTTTTCTTAATAAGCTTTCTAAAAACCCTGACAATTTCATCATGACCGCCGTAATCAAGGCAAATATTCAAAATATAACTTTTATTTGCCTTTGTCTTCTTTTCTAAGCCCTCTAAAATTTTTTTAAGAGCTATTGGCACCCTATCTCGCCTTCCAAGCCATTTAAACCTTACACCCTCTCTTATAAGCTCAGTTATATGCTTCCTTAAGAAGATCTGGTAAAGAGCCATTAAGTACTTGACCTCTGTCCCGGGTCTTTTCCAGTTTTCCGTTGAAAAACCCCAGATCGTCAATACTTTTACTCCGACATCTTTGGATTTTCTGACAATTTCCAGAGCTTTCTCAAGTCCCTTCTTGTGTCCTTCCATTGCCTCCAGGCCGTGTTTTTTTGCCCACCGTCTGTTTCCGTCCGGAATTAGAACAACGTGTTTGGGGATAATTTTAGAAGTTGGCATATATGTACCAATAATAGGAAGAATATCAAAAAGAGTAAAGTCTTTCAACAAAATTAACTTTCTCTCTCTCCTACAAATTCGCAAAGATCATTAAAAATAGCCAGATGTTCACTGTTCTTAGTAAGATAAACTGCTTTTTTCTTTGCTTTCTCAATCATTTGTCTGTTCTTCGCCCTAGCCCAGGTAAGCGCACCGCACACTTCGACAATTTTCCGCACTTTTTTAAGCTCATCCATATTTGCTCTCTCATTCCCCCAAGTTTGAGAAAGAAATTTCAGTTCCTTACCTTTTGCAAGTTGTTTTGCCTTATGAATAAGAAGGGTATTTTTCCCTTCACGAATGTCTGAAAGGGACGACTTACCGGTTACCTCCTCGTCCCCAAAGATACCCAGAATATCATCAGTAAGCTGGAATGCACTCCCGATTAATAAGCCAAAATCAATGAACCTTTTCAGGCTATTTTCCCGCATCCTGCCTGCTATTGCCCCAAGCAGAAGCGGCCCGACAAAACTGTATCTTGCTGTCTTTAAATTGGTCACCTTTTCTATTTCACCAAAACCGGCTTTTTTGTTCGAGTTATAAACATCTAGGGCTTCTCCGTATCCGGTTTCAACTAATACTTCGGAAAATTTCCTAACCAGAGAATTTTTTATATCAGGGGAAAAATTACTTTCCGAAATTAACCTGAAGGCTTCAAAACAGGCAATGTCGCCGATTATTATTGCCTGGGAAATTCCGTAATGATAATTCAACTTCTTCTCATACACTTTGTGCATTGTCGCTTTACCTCTTCTTACCTCCGACTTGTCAATTATGTCATCATGAATTAAAAGAAAGCTGTGAACAAGCTCAAAGGCTAGGGCAACAGGCAAAATCTTATCTATTTCGCCTTTTCCGTAAGTTGTGTAACCCAGGTAAACTAAAAACGGCCTAAGCTTTTTCCCTCCTTTAGAAAAAGTGGATAACTCTTTGTAAAATCCTTCAATTAAAGGCGAATACTTTTTTCCTTCCCTTATTTTTTTCCCGAAAAATTTTTCCTGATAAATTGTGAATTTACTTAAAAAAGCTTCAATTTCTTTACTCAAAGAAGAAAATTTCATCTTATTAAGCTCTTTTACGGCCAAAACTGCCCAAGGGGTATATTTTTTAGGATTATTAAAAACATCCAAAACCAACCGGTTAAAATCCACCTTTTTAAATTCATAAACTTCCTCTTTATTGGGAATAATTTTTCCGTTGTACGAACCTATAAGGATTGCGCAGTATTCGTTTTCGCAATTTTTCCCGTCGCGTGCAAAATAACTAAACCCTCCGGCTTTCTTAACCGCAATATGAGAAATTCCCATCTCTTTTTTAAGTGCTCTGTCACTTGCCTCCTGATAGCTTTCATTCCTATTCGAAATGTGAAGATTATGACTGATAGCTGTTAAATCCCAAAAACCGTCGAAAAGTTTATGTTTCCTTTTCTGTAAGATAACCCTCCCGCGCCTGTCAAATACAATTGTCACAAAAGCCCTGTGTCGCATGCCGTTTCCCGTGTGGCACGCTTCTTTGGGCGCATAGCCGGTTTGCATGTCACCTTCATCAACTAAAATTAATGTCTGCTTCATTCTTGTGGCAAAGTTTAACAAAAACTCCTAATTTCTTCGAATTTTGCTAAAATAGCAGCTCGATGAACAACACAAAACTAAGAAATTTTAAAGACGCAATAGCCAGGCGGAATTTTTTGGAGAAATCCCTCAAAATTAATTTGAAAAGTATAGCCGCCACTGTTATTTCGGAAAATCAGGTATCAGGTAAAAATATTGAAAATTTCATCGGCGGCGGACAAATACCGCTTGGCATAGCCGGCCCCATCATCATTAAATCGGATTCAAAAAAATCTTCTCACTTTGTACCTCTTGCCACAACCGAAGGAGCTCTTGTTGCTTCCGTTTCGCGCGGAATAAAGGCAATCAATGCTTCAGGCGGTGCAGATGTATATATCGAAAAAGTGGGTACAAGCAGGAGTCCGGTTTTTAAAACCGAAAATATTAAACATTCAAAACAAGTAGAAAAGTTTATCGGAAAAAATTTCGCTTCCCTAGAAAAAATTGCATCACAAACATCTTCCCATTTAAAACTAATAAGCCATTCGACAAAAATTATCGGAACAAGTATATACGTCAGGTTTTCTTTCGACACACAAGATGCAATGGGTATGAACATGGCAACGATCGCAACTGATTCGCTGGCAAAATTTATCGAAACTAAAACCAAGGCCGGTTGTATCTCGATAGCTGGCAATTTTGATGTCGATAAAAAGCCTTCGTACCTTAATTTTCTATGCGGTAGAGGCATAATGGCCTGGGCAGAAACAACTTTAAAAAAAGAAATTGTAAAAGAAGTCCTTAAAACAACACCAAAACAGCTTGTCGAAACAGTTTATAGAAAATGCTTGCTTGGTTCCATCGTAAGCGGAACGCTGGGTGCAAATGCCCATCACGCCAATATTATTGCAGCCATTTTTCTGGCAACTGGTCAGGATGCAGCACACGTAGTTGAAGGGAGTATAGGAACAACAACTGCAGAAGTTACGAATAACGGAAATCTCTATTTTTCAGTATATTTACCAGCCCTTATGCTGGGAACGGTTGGAGGGGGTACTCATCTTCCAACGCAAAGTGAAGCAATAAGGATAATGCAAGTCAAAAATCCCGAAAAGTTTGCCGAAGTTGCAGTAGCAGCAGTTCTTGCCGGAGAATTGTCCTTACTTGCTTCTCAAACAGAAGGGACTCTGGCAAAAGCTCACCAAAAATTAGGGAGGAAAAAGTAAAATGCAGCTCAACTTATCACTTATCACTAATCACTTACTTGCCCCAAGTGTTATCGAAGGGGCGCTTTCTATATGGTAGGTATCACATCTTACGGAGTTTATATTCCCCGTCTTAGGTTAAAAGTAGAAGAAATTGCCGCTTTTTGGAACAAAGATCCCGCCGAAATTCAAAATCATTTAGGTATTTTTGAAAAATCGGTTGCCGGGATGGACGAAGATACAACAACCCTTGCAATCGAAGCAGCTCTTGAGGCAATAAACAACAGGGAAATTGACCCTGATGACATTGATGCTATTCTTATTGGATCCGAATCACATCCTTACAGCGTCAAACCAACCTCAACTCTAATTGGTTCTTTTTTGGGACTTTCCGGAAATTTTATTGCGCTTGATACCCAGTTTGCCTGTAAAGCGGCAACAGCAGCAATACTGCTTTCGGCGGGTTTAATTGAAGCGAAAAGAATCAAAAATTCCCTTGTAATAGGCGCGGACACAGCCCAGGCAAAACCGGGTGACCCTCTTGAATACTCGGCGGCAGCAGCCGCTTGTGCCTTTATTCTGGGAAACCGCACACCGATTGCAATCTTAAAAGAATTTGCTTCGTATACTTCCGACACACCGGATTTCTGGAGAAGAGACGGGCAAAAATATCCGTCTCATGGCGGAAGATTTACCGGTGAGCCTGCATATTTCCACCATATAATCTCCGCCGCGAATCTTCTATTTGATAAAACGAAAACAAAACCGGACTACTTTGATTACGCAGTATTCCATATGCCCAACTCCAAATTTCCAAAAGAGGTTGCAAGACGTCTGGGTTTTTCCCAAAAGCAATTAAAAGACGGGTTTATTGTGGATAAAATTGGTAATCCATATTCGGCATCTTCACTAACCGGCCTTGCCGGAATTTTGGACATTGCCAAGCCGAACCAAAAAATCTTTGTCGCCTCCTATGGTTCCGGTGCCGGAAGCGACGCCTTTATTCTCGAAACTACCAATCACATTTCAGGTTTTCAGAAAAAAATTGCAAAAAAAGTTTCCACCCAGATTAAAGAAAAACAATATACCGATTATCCCCATTACCTAAAAATTGCAAAAGGCCGAAACTACCATCTATGAAAATTTCTATAACAGGAACCGGAATAACGAAGTTTGGAGAACTCTGGGATAAATCATTATTAGACCTTGCATTCGAAGCGGGCGAAGAGGCACTCAGGGAATCCGGCCTCAAAAAAGAGCGTGTAGACGCACTGTTTGTGGCAAACATGCTCGCAATTAAATTTGATACCCAAGCACATCTTGGGCCTGCACTTGCACAAAATCTCAAACTTTCCTGTCCCGCCTATCACGTCGAAGCAGCCTGCGCCTCAGGGGGTCTGGCAATAAACCTGGCCAGAGAATCAATAATTTCCGGCCGCAACAAAAACGTACTTGTTGTAGGTGTTGAAAAAATGACAGATGTGCCAACCCCTGATGCTGTTGCCGGCCTTATGGGGGCTGCATCGGAAGAAGAAAGGGATTCCGGTCTGACATTCCCCGGTCTTTATGCCCTGATGGCAAAAGCTTATTTTTCCAAATTTAAATCAAACGAAAGGGATCTGGCCTATTCATCGGTAAAAAACCACTTTCATGGATCTTTAAATAAAAATGCCCAGTTCCAAAACCTGATAACCGTTGATCAAGTTCTTTCAAGTACAAAAATCGCCGACCCTCTGAAACTCCTTGATTGCTCTCCGATTACGGATGGCGCAGCTGCAGTAGTTCTTTCCTCCCAACCTACAAAAAATGCGCCTTTTATTTCCGCAAGTCAGGTTGCAATCGATTCCTTAAACTTAGCCCAAAGAGACACATTATTCGAAATAAAAGCAAGCCAAAAAGCAGCGAAAAATGCCTTTCTGGAAGCAGGTATAGAAGCAAAAGACCTTGATCTTGCCGAAGTCCATGACTGTTTTTCGATAGCAGAAATAATGGCGATGGAAGACCTGGGCTTTTCCCAAAAAGGTGAAGGAGCAAAACTTATAAAAAGCACTCAAACCACACTTGGAGGGAAAATGCCTGTTAATACTTCCGGTGGCCTAAAAGCCTGTGGCCACCCGGTTGGGGCAACCGGAGTAAAACAAGTAGTAGAAGTTGCAAGGCAGCTAAGAGGAAGAGCCGAAAACCGGCAGGTTGAAGGCGCAAAAATTGGCCTTACCCACAACGTTGGAGGGACAGGAGCAACCGTTGTAGTACACATTATTCAAAATTAATATGGAAAGTCCGCCAAAAGTCTGGAGAAAATCTAAAACAATTGCAAAAGAACTTGGCCAAAACGGTCTTGTTATATCGTTTACAAAAATTCATGCAGCCCCTTCCGGTTTCGAGCACCAGATTCCCTACTTTGTTGCCATCATCAAATTTAAAGACGGCCAAAAGAAAACCTTAGAAGTCGTCGATGTTAACCAAACCGGCTTAAAAATCGGAACAAAAGTCACAACTGTTCTAAGACGAATCAACCAAGCCAGCCCGGAAGGAGTCATCCACTATGGCATCAAAGCTAAACCTGTCCAAAATATCAAGCAGGTGCGCAGATGACAGATCGAAATTTAGGAGATATTTATTCCAGAAGAAGTAACGAGTTTGGTCCGAAAACATATTCGGATCAAGCATTTACTGAAAAAATCGCCTCAGCCATAAAACTTCGTAGTCTACCAAGTAATGCAAGAGTACTTGATGCAATGTCAGGGCCGGGAAAACTTGCAGAAATGCTTAAAACACAAGTTCCAAACGCACCTGCCAACTTTCACTTTATAGATCTTAGTCCGTCTCAACTACAAAAAATAACGGAAGGCGACCGCGTAACAGGTGACGTCAGACATCTTCCATATCGTCCTGAATCATTCGACATAGTTTATGCCCGGTACGCCATTAAAGATCTACCTGCAGAAGATCAACTAATTGCAATGAAAGAATTAGTTTCTTCCATTAAAGGCGGCGGGGCTTTTGTTTTAATCGATATGTATGTGCAAAATACCGTAGTTTTAGACTGGCTTAACAGACAACATAGCATGAAGCAGGAATTCAGCGGCCGGGATATCAAGCGTGACGGACATTGCAATATCAGGACTATGCAAGGCTGGATTGAAATGCTGAACAGTTCGGGACTTTCAATTGAAGCCGTATACATGCACTTAAGTCAGGTAACAACAACTGATTGGTTAAAGAGTAATCAGGTTAGTGAAGAACAGTTACAAATGCTCGATGAATATATTCTTTCTGCTCCACCAGATGTTATAAAAGCCTTCAGTATAAGATCTGTTGATGGCATGGTTATGATCGATTATCCAACTTGCATCATCCGGGGAGAAAAAATATGATCCAAGTGTCATGTCCAGGTAAAATCCACCTCATTGGTGAACATGCGGTAGTTCATAACTATCCGGCAATTATTGCTGCAATAAATTTGGATGTAACTGCAAAAATAACAACATCCAAAACAAAACAAGTATTTGTTGAAAAAAGAAACGCGGACACAAAAGTCTTAAAGTTAACAGACATTATCGAAAAAGAAATAAAAAAAATGACCGGCACAAAAACGATTCCGTCTTATCAAATGGAAATATCGTCAAATATCCCAATCGGCAAGGGCTTAGGCTCGTCTGCCGCTCTTTCGGCAGTTGTTGCAGCTGCCCTTATTAAGTATTTAAAGCTTAAAATTGATCTTAGAAAACTGGAAGAAATCGCATACCTTGGCGAAAAATTCTTCCATGGAAATCCTTCCGGAGGAGATTTAGCGGCCGTAATAAATGGTGGTCTCGTGTGGTTTCGGAAAGAAAATGAACTTCTGAAAATTCTAAAACCACTACCCTTCTCCCCGTCAAAAAAAATAAAAGCGTTCATGCTTATCGATAGCGGAACACCAAAAGAGTCGACAAAACAAATGGTAGAGAAAGTCCAAAAACTTGTTAACAAATCCAGAGAAAAAGTCGAAAGCATTTTTGAAGACCAGGAATCTCTTGCTCGAAGAATGCTAATAATCCTTAAAAATGGCAATGAAAAAGAACTGATTCAAATAATCAAAAAAGCTCACAAAAACCTCGTAACAATTGGTGTTGTAAGTCGAAGAGCTTGTGACATAATCGAAAATATCGAAAGAATCGGCGGAGCTGCAAAAATTTCCGGGGCAGGAGGGATAAAAGACGGCTCCGGCATGCTTGTTTGTTATCATCAAAATCCCCAAAAAGTGCTAAAATTCGCATCGAGTTACAATCTTCCTGCCCAAAAAATAAAACTTAATCCTAAAGGGTTATCCATAAATGAAAATTAAAGTTTCGGCACCGGGAAAATTAATGCTTTTTGGCGAACATGCTGTTGTCTACTCTCATCCATGCATAGTTACTGCTGTGGACCAGCGCCTAAGTTTAAAAGCCCAGACAATAGATGAGCCTGTTTTGCAATTAAATGCTCCCGATGTAGGCATAAAAAATTACACAAAAAGCCTCAAACAGCTTGGAAAAGGCGAAATCCCCAAGGAGGCCAAGTGGGTAGAAATTGCAGCCAAAAATTTTGCCAGAAAATATCCTTTAAAATCAGGGGTTAGCATCCAAACCCAGTCCCAGTTTAAATCTACTTTCGGTTTTGGATCATCTTCGGCAACTGCAGTTTGCACAATTAAAGCTCTTACCAGCTTGTTCAAAAATAACTTATCGAATAAACAAATTTTTGACCTTTCCTATAAAACAGTTCTTGATATTCAGGGAGTCGGTTCAGGTTTCGACGTTGCAGCTGCAATCTGGGGCGGAACCCTGCTTTTTGAAACTGGCGGGATTGTCATAAAACCTCTCAAGACAAATACTCTCCCACTGGTAGTTGGTTATACGGGCATAAAAGCAGATACGGCAACTATCGTTAAAAATACGGCTTTAAAAATGAAAAGATTTCCTCAAATCTTTAAAGATATTTACAACTCTATAGAGAATCTGGTTTTAACGGCCGAAAAAGCGATAGCAAAAAAAGATTTAAAAAAACTTGGCGAACTCATGAATTTCAATCAGGGATATCTGGAAACAATAGGGGTTTCTTCATTAAAATTAACCTCAATGATTTTCTCGGCAAGAGAAAGTGGTGCCTACGGCGCTAAACTTTCCGGGGCTGGCATCGGTGACTGCATGATTGCCCTTGCCCCCAAAAACAAATCAGCTGTCGAAAAAGCTATCGAAAAGATAGGCGGACAAATTCTAAAAGTAAAAACAAACGCCCAAGGAGTGAGAGTCGAACGATGAAAGCAACAGCCATCGCCCCTTCAAACATTGCCTTCACTAAATATTGGGGCAAAAAAGACGAAAAATTACGGCTTCCCGAAAACGGGAGCATCTCCATGTGCCTTTCAAACTTACTGACAACGACAACTGTTGATTTTGATTCAAAATATAAAAACGACGAAGTTATTATTAATGGTAAAAAAGACAAGGATGAAGCAAAAAGAGTAGTAAAACATTTGGATAGAATCAGAAAACTCGCGAAGATAAACTTAAGGGCAAAAGTTGTCTCCAAAAACAATTTCCCAGCATCAACCGGCCTTTCTTCTTCCGCTTCAGGTTTTGCCGCATTAACCGTTGCAGCCGCAGCTTCAGCCGGCCTCAAACTTTCCGAAAAGCAATTGTCGATTCTTGCACGTCAAGGATCAGGTTCAGCTTGCAGATCGATTCCAAGCGGTTTTGCCGAATGGCTGGACGGAGACACCAGTGAAACATCTTTTGCTAAAACAATTTTTCCTAAAGATTTCTGGAAAATTGCGGATATTGTAGCTGTTGTCAGCGATCAAAAAAAGGAAGTTTCAACAACAGAAGGACAGGGATCCGCATCAACAAGTCCATTCATGGAAACCAGACTTCAACAGATGGCCAAAAAAAATCAGCTGATAAAAAAATTAATAAAAGAAAGAAAGTTCAGGGAATTTGGAGAACTTATTGAAAAAGAAGCATTGGAACTTCATTCAATCTTTCTTACCCAAACTCCTCCGTTAATTTATCTGTTGCCGGAATCACTAAGTCTTATAAAACTAACAAATAAATGGCGCAAAGAAGGTCTGTCGGTTTACTTCACAGTTAATACCGGCCAGGATGTCCATTTAATTGTCGAACAGAAAAACATCAAAAAACTCCAAAACAAGCTCAAAAACCTAAAATTTGTGAAGAAAATTATCATTAACTACCCCTCAGGAGGCACAAAACTGAGCTCCAAGCACTTATTTTAACAAGTTCAACAAGATTGATCTCCTTCCCTACTTAATTACTTAAAGGTCGGACTTTGCGGAGTCTTTTGGCAAAGTCCGACCTTGTCCTAATATCTTCGCCATAGCAATAAATTGCATCAGTAGCTACAAGTTGAGTTGACAAAATTTATATTAACCATATAATTGCTCCAAATGCCTGAAAGACCAGATCTAAAAATAATAGCAATTGATACTATCGATACGTACGACGAAACACTTAAAGGAGAAAAGACTGCAGATAAATTATTAGCGGTAGCAATGAGGCACGGAAAAGGAAATAGTAACATAGGTGGGTTGTATGAATTTTTTCATGCTGGAGAATCATGGTCTTTCTCGACAAGATTTGACCCCGATTCCCAAAAAGCATTTATAGATTTAGGAAGAGTAGGTCACGACTCTCTTATTGTCTGCCATACTGGAGAAGATGAGAAGAAACCAGACATATATGATTTTGATGGAAATTTAATCAGAGGAGAAAAACTACAAAATATTGATATATTAATCGATTTTCTAAAAGACTACTATATAAACGGGTTCCCTATTACACAAATTTAATCCTCTATCTCAAACCCGTCAAACTCTTCCAAATTGTGCTTCCATTCGACTTCGACATTTTCAACCTTCGCAAGCGGCGGCCCTGCTTCACACCACTTAATAAATTTTTCAACTGCCTTTTTATCTCCCTGTGCAATTAATTCAACTGCTCCATCCCGTCTATTTCTTGCAAGCCCCACGACCCCAATTTCCTCCGCCTTCTTCTGCGCAGTTCTCCTAAAGAAAACTCCCTGAACCTGGCCGTAAACTAAAATGTGAGCTCGCACGTCCATAACGTAAAAAGAATTCTAACACGAAGGGAAAATAAACCTAAAGGATCGAAGTTTTTAAATCGACATGCATTTCATCGACAAACTTTACGCCTTCTGCTTCCAGCCTTCTTTTCTGTTCAACTGCTCCGTCCCAGCCAAGGGCTGGTCCGCCTCTGGCGGAAAATGCCTGTCGCCCTGGACCACCAAAATTTGGTGCCAAGCGCCCGTTTCTATCTACAACTCTATGGCAAGGCACATCAGATGATTTGTTCTGATGAAGCGCCCATCCAACCTGCCTTGACCAGTTTCGCCTGCCCAATATTTCAGCTATCGATCCGTAGGTCGTAACCTTCCCCTTCGGGATTCTCTTTACTGCTTCGTAAACCTGATCTCTAAAATTGTTGTTTTTCATTTTTTGCTATTTACTATCTGCTATGAACTACAAACTACCTACTAGTTGAAGGCGTTCATCGTAGCTTCGATCCCGCCTGAAATAAAGGATCTGACAGCCTCATTGGATTTCCCGATTATACTGTCAAGTTCTTTCATTTCTTCCTCATCAAACTTCTCCAAAACATATTTATCTACATCGATCTTTAAGTCTTTTTCTCTGGGGTGCGAGATACCGATGCGAAGCCTTGCAAAATCCATAGTTCCCAGACTTTTTATAATACTCTCAACTCCGTTATGGCCCGCGCTGGAACTGTCAAAAGAGATCCTGATTTTGCCGAATTCAAGGTCCAAATCATCATGAATTGCCAAAACATCCTTTTTTTCAATCTTGAAAAAATTTGTAACATTTCTGACCGCTTCCCCGCTTTTATTCATAAAAGTCGAGGGTTTCAAAAGAACATAATTCGATGCTTTAATGAAATATCCAAGGTAATCCGGGCTATAATGCCAACCTTTTGCCTCCTCTTTTGCAAAAGTATCTACAACTAAAAAACCTATATTGTGTCTTGTGTCTCTATATTCTTGACCAGGATTTCCTAATCCCACTATTAACTTCATAATATTATTGACAAAAATATCTTAATTTAACCAAGCTCCAGTAGCTAGTAACCAGTTACTTTGCTCGCAATTTTTCCTACCAAGGGCCATTTAAAAAAATCTCCCCTCCATGCCCGAAATATTGAAACTATCCAGAACATAATAGCGGCAAAAACCACTAATGTACTGAAAAAATCTCCAACAACGCGTAAGAAGCCAAGTGAACTAAAAATCAAATTCACAAGAATATTGGCTACAAAAATTCCGCCGAATAATATCAGTGATTGCATAGCATGGAACCTCACAAATTTATCCCTTCTCTCTATTAAAAGAATTGCAATCGCAGTTATATAAAAGAGGGAATAACTAACCGCAGCCATCAAATTTCTATTTTGTGTTCTATTCATATTTACGAGCCACGCGAATAAATATTAATATCAGAGGTTCGCTTTGAGCATGACCGAAGGGTGCTCAAAGCGAACTGCTGATATTCATATTAAACTAAGCTGGTTTGCTTCGTCTTTCTTAACCTCTTCTAAGCCCTTTATACCCTCTGCACCATCTTTACCATCCAAATAATCAGTGATTTTTTGGAAATCTTCCTTTATTGAAGTCAGAATTGCCGTTGCGCGAAGCGCCGCAGCCGGATGATACATCGGCACTATTGTTGTTTCTCTACCCTGAAAATCAACCAGGAACTTTATGCCATGAACCTGCGAAATTTTTACCTCCGGCAGGAATTTACCCATTGAAAACCTGCCCAATGTGACAATAATTTTAGGGTTAATTATTCTTATTTCCTCATCGACATATGGCGCAAATGCAGCAATTTCGTCCGGTTCAGGATCGCGGTTTCCCGGAGGACGGAATCTGACAACATTGGAAATGTAAACATCGCTTCGTGTAAATCCAATTAATTCGATCAACTGATCCAGAAGCTTTCCAGCGAGTCCCACAAACGGCCTCCCCTGTTTATCTTCAAAGTATCCCGGTGCTTCCCCTAAAAAATATAATTTTGTATCGGGATTTCCCTCACCAAAAACCAGTCGTGTTGCACCTTCGCGGAGCGGCAAAGACACATCCTTCTGCATCTTTTCTTTAAGGTCTTTAAGAAGTTCCTGCTTTGTCACAAGACAATTTTAACACTACAAACAAGAAGTAATTACGGAAATCCCAAAAGAGGTCAAACAACTAACTCTTCTGCTTCCTCAATAAGGTCAGCCGAAGTTAAATAACTATGATCGTCAATCCCAATGGATACTCTTGAGGGGATTTCATCGCTTTTGTCCGTTCCCACTATTTTTATTGAACTCCCCCATTCTTCAATCCCGTCAATATTCGTGATTAAGTAAATTCGTCTTCCGAATTTACTTGGATTCGTAGGATTCACCCACCCGCAAATTACGTCAACACCTGAAACAGCTCTTCTTAACTGAAATATTATTCTCATCGACTCCAAATATGGACCAATCTCTGTTAAAACAAGATTTCTTTTCCCCAATTGTAACAACCAACGATCTTCATCTCGATCCCTTAGCTCCAAAAGCCTCCCTGCTCCATCTACACTATTTTTAGCCAAAAATCCTCTGGCCGCTTCCCATTGAGCTTCAACCGATTTCTCAGAATGTGTTGCTTGCTCTACCATTGCCGCGAAGTATAGATCTGCCTACTTTTAATTGTCAACAATTTTTGTTTTTGAAGTTTCCCACTATGAACTACCAACTACCTACTACGAACTACAAACTTTTCTTCAGTGCCACCCCAAATGCCGCACCAGCCAAACAGGTGTCGCAGCCTCCGTTGCATCGTTTTCCAAAAAGTCCAAAATCTCAGCAAGAATCATAAAACCCGCATTTGTCCAGGCAAAACCGGAAGGTGTCGGGTATTTATCCGGTACCCCGACTTTTCCGTGCACAACATCATACTTTTCCCAAAGTTCGCCGGTTTCTTTAAAAATCCTAATGTTTAGAGAAAGCCATTTCAATACCAATCTTTTTGCTAATTTGTTATATCCATAGCGCATTAATCCCTCAACAGTCCGCAGCTGTAACGGTGCCCACCCGTTTGGCCAGTCCCATTGAAAATTCTCGACAAACCGCACACTCTGCACTACTCCGTAAGGTCTTTGGAGTTCATGGTTTATTACATTTACCACTTTTTCTGCCTGTACAGTCGTAGCAATTCCAACATTCAAAGGATAAACACCGGCAATCGTTATTAAATGGCTTTTTCGCTTATTCACAAAATCGTAATCGAAAAAATACCCAACTTTTTCATCCCACATCAAATCATTCATCGCATTAGCCCGCTTTTTTGCGGCCGTCAGATATACTTCTTTCTTCCGTTTATGACCCAAAACCTCAAAAGCTTTCGCAAGGTCAACTTCATAAAGATATAAAAGAGAATTCAAATCTACCGGCAGAAAATCCATGCATCTTCCCATAAACCTGGCCGTGTTATCCCAGCCGGATTCCGCTTCTGCCAAAATATGCAATGCATTGAGATCGTAATATCGGGAAAGTCCCCTATGTGCTAAACGGAAATTCTTTAAATGGGTTCTTCCCATCCACACTTCCATATATTCCTGCTCTAAAAGTTTAATTGCTCGCCCGAACCATTTTTTATTTTTCGTTTTGGTATAAACCATCCAAACCATACTGGAAAGTAGCGGCGGCTGCGAGCGCGAAAGAAAATACATCCTGTTTGCGTTTGGAATCACTCCAAAACGTTCAATCAAATGCAGCAAATTATCGACCATTCCTATGGCCAAATCACTGTACTTAGGATGGTCAATTAAAGCCCTCACTACAGGATACGAATCCCAATAGTATTGTTCCTGGAATATTTCGCGCTCGGCAGGAACAACGTAAGCATTGGGAAGGCCTATTAAAGTCCTCTCGTCTTTAGGATGGTACCTAACCAGTTTCGGCCAATATGATTCAATATACGCAAGAACGTTTACAAGATCTTTCTTCTCTATTTCCCAATGAGGCTTTCCGTTTGAAGACATATAAAGATTATAACCAAACCAACCAACTTCTCGACCAAAACCCCGCTGGTTAGAGAAAAAGGTCGTTAAAGAAGGCAACTACATGGAAAATTTATTTAACATAAACAAGACTCAAACAAGGTCTCTCCTTGTTTCAAGCTATTTTCTTCAATACTGATTTTTGTATAACTTTTTAACCTCGTCAACTGTCGTCGCATCTTCAACTCTTTTTAGGCCCGCAACAAAGTGAGGACCGCAAGCGCACCGAGCAACAATAAAATTATTTACGTTTGAACTGCATTTCATAAAGTTTTTTTACCTCACTAACTGTTGTGGAATCTTCTGGACGCTTCTCCGATTCGCGAAACTTCACCAATCTCGGAAACCTTAACGCATAGCCCACTCCATCTTCCTCTCCTGCAGTATGAATCGGTGATTTGGTAATTTCGTCGGCATAAACTTCCAAAACCACCTTCGGTTCCACCCAATAACTCGGTTCGATTTTAGAACTTACCCTAGCCGGCTTGTGCGCAACCTTCAATTTCTGCGCAATTTCATGTACCTGTTTAAATTCCTCATCTGTTAAACCGGTCCCAAGCCTGCAAATCGTCACAAATGCGTCATTCTTTTCATCATAAACCCCGACTAAAAGCCCGCCAACTCCAAAAACAGTTCTTTTTCCTTTGCCCGCATAAACCCCCAAAAGCACGCAGTCAACAGTGTCCGCAAGATCTCCGCTCGATGCCCTCTTAAACTTTATCCAGTGAAAACCGCGCCCCCCTGCCTTATACGGCGAATCCAGTTTTTTAATCATTAATCCCTCAAGACCGTCGGAAATTGCCTCATTAAAAAACCCGCTAATTTCCCGTGCTGTCGAAATAATTCTTTGCTCGGCAATTCTGATTACGGCATTTCCTTTGGGAACTACTTTTTCAAGAAGCTTCCGCCGCACAACTTCCGTTTCCTCCGTTATGTCCTTGCCGTTTAAATACAAAATATCAAAGGCAAACATAACCAAGGGCAGTGCTTTTGCGGTTTCCGCAATCTTGTATTTGCGCCTGCGCTTCGTCGTTTCCTGAAAAGGCAAAAATTCTTCCGTCTGCGGATTATAGGCAATGGCTTCGCCCTCCATAATCGCCGTTTTTGCCTCAACCTCATTTAATACCCCTTCGGCAAGATCCGGAAATGAATGCGTCATGTCCTCCAAATTTCGGGAAAAAATCTCTACCTTATCCCCGTTTTTATGAATCTGAACCCTAAATCCGTCAAATTTAGGTTCGGCTGCAAACTTGTCTCCCATGCGCTTGACCACTTCATCGGCATTTGGCATTCGCTCCGCAAGAGCCGGCCTAACAGGTTTTCCGACAATCAACTTGATATCCGCCAATCCTTTTTGTCCTTTTCTAAAAAACACCTCCGCAACAAAACCCAGATCACTTGTTTTGTTGTATGCGTCCTCAATAACCGGACGCAATTTTTTGTTTCCCGTTTTAGCCAGTGACAAAGCGTCCATCACAGTCGGGTCGCCAATCCCCAGGCGAAGAGTTCCTAGAGGAATATTAACGATATGCTTTACCGATATTGGATCAAGCATTTTCAATATATCCGAAAGCGCAGAAACCTTCTTTTCTACCGTCCCCTCACCAACAAAATCTGCAATTTTTCTAAGACCCCCAAAAACCTGACTCACGGTCTGTGAACCGTGCCACCTCTGGCGAGCCTCGCCTTTGGCGGGAACTTTCAACCGTGAACTTTTTGCTAGCTCCTGCGCCGCCAACCCCATATTTCCCTTTTGACGATAAAGCTTTATCACTTCTTCTTTAGTACCGCAATATGCGCGGGCGATTGCCTGTGCCACCATAGATTCGGCCATTCCAAGCTCAATGGGTTCAAAAAACGGCGCAACCCTACCCTGAATCAAATAACAAATCTTTCCGATTTCATCTGCGTTGGATTCTTCAAACAATTTCGACAAAATATCAACTAATTCGAGTCGCTTAGAAGTCGCCTCTAACTTCTCGTAATATTCCGCTAACTGAGAAAACTTCATAACATTCCAGTCTAATACACTAGACTATATAAACTAGTGATCCCTGTACTTCTCCCCCCTTCTTTTTCGCCAATTTCCATAAATTATTTATCATGTAATTTACCGCTCAAATCTTATCCGCTTCATGGTTTTTTATACTCTTTTATCCTTTCTTCTATTTTGCCTTTGATCCAAGAAGGTATTGTATTAGGTTCTTCGATTTCAATTATTTGTGCCAATCGCTCTTCTATCTGCCTGCTAACTACATATTGGACATCAGAAGGCAACCTGCCATCAAACATTTCTCTTCCAGCCTCATCCTCTACTTTATATCTTTCCTTAACATATGCGACCCTCCCTTTTAAAGAAACAATTTCACTTCCCAAAGTAATATCGTCTACATAATGCATAATAAGATCGGTCAGGGGAATATCTTTCTTGAGAGTTAAAATTTCTGCTTTTGGATCCTCCAAAAAATGCACTAATGAATAACCACCTGCAAGCTCTGTTAGTTCTGCTATATCATCCTCATACCCAAGACTTCTAATAAATTCTGCTTGTTCCAAGTCAGCTTCTTTTGCACCTTCCGCTCCTCTTAGGTTAAACGCTTCCCTTTCCTTGCGTTTATATACGTCGTGAAGCAGTGCAGCAGTTGCTCCCTTTCTCTTTTCATTTTCAGATAGACCTACTGCATCCGCCAAAACATCAAAAGCCTCAAATTCCACCAACTCATGCTCGACTACGTTTCTCCAACCTTCACTTTTTGGAAAAAGACCAGCCAGCTTTGCAGCTCTCATCTCGCGGATATGCCCAAGTGCTCTTTTCTGCCAGTAACTAACCTTTTGGCTCTCAAAATTCTCCATTATTTCAAAGTATACACAGCTCCCTTTGTTGAACCCTTTTTCTTAATTAACCCTTTTTTCTGCAAATCTTTAAGATCCCGAAGAATCGTATCGTCGGAATAATCTCGGAGCAGACTGCGCCATTGTTTGTTGGAAATCGATCCGTAAGTTTCAATAAACTCCACCATTTTTAATTGTCTTTCCGAAAGCGCAATCTGTCCTGTTTTTCCTTTGAGTTTTACGTCCAGTGATAACTTTTTGACCTTTTCTTTAACACGGTTTAACTCTTCAGCCATTCCCTCGCAAAAGTATTCCAGCCATGGAGTTAAATCCCTCTCCGATAAACTTTCGACTTTTTGGTTTGATACACTCTGCAGGGTTTTGTAATATCTCGGTGCATTTCTGTCAAAATACTCCTCGATCGAAAAAAACTTTTTGACATCGTAGTCTCTTTGAAATAAAACCATCGTTGCAAGCGCTCTTGCCGCCCTGCCGTTCCCGTCTACAAAAGGATGGATAAAGGCAAGCACATAATGGGTAATTCCTGCAACCAGAACCGGATGGACCGACTCCGATTCTTGCGAATTTAGCCACACAAAAAATTCCTTAGAAAGTATTGGTACATCCCCCGCTTCCGGCGGTTTAAAGCTGATTTCCTTCGTTTTCGAATTCTTAACAACAACCTGCGTCTTGCGGTATTTTCCGGAAGCCTCGTTTCTTAAAAGTTTTTCGACCGTAAGTTTATGAATTGCCAGTAAATCTTTTTCATTAACTTCCTTCTTTTTTCCGTCTATGTACGAAAGCACCTTCCTATAATTCAGAATTTCCTGAACATCACGATCCCGAGCATCGATCTCCTCACCTTCCAACACAGCCGCAACTTCGCCTGTATCCAAAGGATTACCTTCAATGTGCGTCCCGTGATGAACAGTTCTGATTATCGCTTCCTGCCTGAATTTGGCCTCATATGCAGGAACCAGCGGTGCATTTTCGATGATTTCGCGAGAGGCTTCTATCTTTCCAATCAGACCAAGGATTGTGTTTGTAATAGTAAATTTCGGAAAAAACACTTCAATAATTATCGCATAATTACCGCAAGATTTAAAGTTCTATTATTTTTGCTTTTTTCAAAAGCTCTTTCGGCACGGACTCCTTCTCTGCCGCTGTAATTATCGTCTGTTGCTTACCAACTACTTCTAAAACAGCCTCCCTATGTTCCCAATCTAACTCCGAAAAAATATCGTCAAGGGCCAGAATCGGCCTTGCTTGTTTTTTTAACTGAAAATATTCGAGTTCCGCAATTTTTAAAGCCAGAACCGCCATTCTCTGTTCCCCTCGGGATCCGAAATATTCAAGATCTCTCTCATTCATTTTAAACCGGAAATCATCCCTTTGCGGCCCTGAAAGGGTAATTCCGGCAGAAATATCACGTTCCCTGTCACGAATCAGTTTCTCCTCACTAATAACGCTTTGCTTAAGATCCCAGGAAACATTCCATGCAGAAACCTGTCCGCTGCTTGGAAGGTTTAAAAATTCAAAAAATTTTTCTCTTTCCTTCGAAATAAACTTCCCGTGGGACACTAAACGCTCGTCCCAAAAATCCAGTTCATTTTTTTTGGATTTTCCCTCAATTATCCGGGTTAAGACCTTATTTCTTCGGGTAATTATTTTGTTATACGAAGACAAATTCCGCCAATATTCACGGCTTAAAACGGAAAGAATCTGGTCAACATGGTGCCTGCGCAGCGAAGGCGATCCGGAAACCAAATCCAGATCAGCGGGATGAAAAACAACTATTGCAAGACTGTCTAAAAAATCCGAAAGTCTCTTCTTGATATTGTCAGTAAAATAAGCTTTCCCGACACGTCTCTCATCAAGAGCCTGTATCGCAACAGTTAATGTTTTTACAGCTTGAAAGTTATTGACTATTCCTTCAATTTTTGCTTCATCTTTCCCAAAAGTAATTAAATCAACATCTGTTTCGACCTTCTGGGATTTTATTCCGCAAAGCAAACTTATTGCTTCGAAAATATTGCTTTTCCCCGAACCGTTTGGTCCGATTATAACTGTGAGTTTCTTATCAAAATCAACTTTCTTTTTTTGGAAATTGCGGAAATTGGAAAGGCTCAGCTCTAAAATGTCCATTTGCGTCTCATCATACTCACAAAAATAGATAGCGCAATAAAGAACATCCCGGCAACCGTTAAAACACTGGCATAACCAAAAAGCGCTACCAAGCCTGCAGCAAGTGGCGACATAAGGGTTGCAATTAAAGAAGATAAAACAAAATTTGCCCCAAAAACACTCCCCTGGTATCTATGGTCAATTCTTTTTTGAATAACCGTTCTTGAAGCTATCATCACGCATATCAATCCAATGGCACTAAAAAACAAAAAAACCGTAGCAAGAATAATTAAATGAAATTGCGCATTAAATATTCCGGCAAAAAAGCCTAATACTGCTGTTGCAAGCCCGACAACCAGTAGGCCAAAAACAACCAAAAACCCTTCTCTTTTTTTAAAATGGCTAAAAAAAGCACCTGAAACTATCCCTAAAACCGTCGGGGGAAATATTAAAAGAGGGCTTTTTTCGACAGAAAGGCCGACTACTTTGTCGAAAAAACCCGGAGCAAGGGTTGCTGCAAAAGATATCACGCCCTGCATAGAAGCAAAAATAAAGAAGTAAAACAGGATCGTTTTTGCACTAAAAATATATCTAAAAAACCGGAAAATATCTAAAAGGGTTACAAATACAGATGCTAGCGCTAAACGCCTGGGCGGAAGTTTCGGCAAAAAAAACGGTAGAAGCGCTGCCACAATTAACATAAATTCACAAACTAAAAGCAACCACAAATTTTCAAAGAAAAACTGCACAATTGCCGCAAAAAAAAGTCCCAGCATTTGCCCGCCCGCAAGGGTAGTAAAAAAAATTGAATTGCCGTCTACCAGCTGCTTTTTTTTAAGAAGCTGGCCGCTTGCGGCGGTAACAGCCGGGTAAAAAAAGGAATTACCGGCAAAATATAGGAAGGAAAGTGCAATTAAAAGAACTACATCCTGTCTAAAAACAAGGATTGCAGTAACTACCAGCGTGATAAAAACGTTGGTGATAATAATTATCCTTCGTCTATCCAATATGTCGGAAGCAAGACCGGCAATAGTCATTAAAAGAAAAGCCGGGGTCGAAAGAGAAAGGATCACACCGCTGACTCCAAAATTACTTCCGGTCTTTGTAAAAACGGCTGTTATCAAATAAAGCAGCAAAAAAGCCGAAGCAATTTGGCCGATAAAAAGAGTTGCAATTAAAACAAAAAAATTTCTGTTACCAAGAACAGAAAGGTATGAACTAAAGTTTTTTAGCATTATTTTAGCTTTTGGCAGTTATGCCTGCCCGCCAAAGTCTACGGCCTTAGCCGTTGGCAATTCGGGCAAAAATGCGCGCTCCTGCCGTCCATCTTCTCGCGGATAATAGGTGTTTTACAATGACCGCAGGGCCTTCCGGTCATATGATAAGCTTTGGCAAAACTTAAATACAAACCCTTTTCTCCTCCGCTTCCGACAAAAGAGTTCGCGCTGGAACCTCCTTTTTCTATTGCAAGGTTCATGCTCTCCCTAACACCCTTATAAATTGCCCTAAGCTCGGCATCCAAAAGGCTAACAATTGGACTTTTTGGATGAATTTTTGCTCTCCACAGACCCTCGTCGGAATAAATATTACCGATCCCGGAAACCACTTGCTGATCCATAAGTACTTTTTTTATTCTTCCCTGAGGTTTTTTTCTTAACCGATCTTTAAACTCGTCAAAACTCATCAAAAGAGGATCCGGTCCAAGCTCAGCCCCTATCGCTTCTTTGACTTTCGACTCTTCACTCCCGACTATTTTTACCCAGCCGAATTTGCGCATATCATTGAAGTAGAGGTACCCGCCGTTGGTAAATTCAAAAGTGGCGCGTGTAGTTTTATTAGGAACCGGTAAATTTAAAGGCGGGATTGGATGGCCGCCCACAATCCTTGTTTTTTCGTCCTGATAAATAAGTTGTCCCGTTAGCTTAAGGTGAATAACAAACGCAATATTTTTATCCGTTTCAATTACAATTACCTTCCCTCTGCGATTAACTCCTTTAATTTTGACGCCCTTAATATCTTTTAATGAAAAGTCTCCCCAATAAAACTTCTTCGCCCAGTCGTACTCAATCGACTTTATTTCTAAACCCTTCAGCTTCTTATTTAAACTGTTAACTATAACGGTGACTTCCGGTAACTCTGGCATTTCGATACAAAATACTTACAAAAACTATCTATAGCTTTGCTAAAGTTCCTTTCCTTCTAACCAACGCAAACATATAAGTAAAAAACCCGATAACAACAACAAAATAAACTAAATTTAGGCCAAGAGCAATAAAGAATTCGATAACCTCCAACTTCCCGCTTCTTAAGGTAAACCTCATCCCTTCAAATACATGCGAAAGAGGCAAAAACCAAACTATTTTTTGAACAAACTTCGGCAATATTGAAACCGGGTAAAACACTGCCGAAAAGGGCTGCAGCGTCAGCGGCAAAATCCAAGTTAGCGGCCCAAGAGTATGACCAAAGCGCATAATAAGTGCCACATTAAAAATACCCAAAATAACGGCAAAAAACACCACGTTTATCCACAAGAAAACTAAAGAGCTGCCCAGTGAACTTAAATTAAAACCATAAAATAAGGCGGCAATCAACCACATTGCCGAAAGCGAAACAAAAACTTTCAAGATTGTAATTGCAACCAAACCCCCAATGTGTTCAAGAAGAGTAATTGGTGATGCGAGCACATTCATCAAATTGCGTTCCCAAACGTCCCACATAAAATCAATACCGACTCCAGTCCCTACTCTTTCAAAAACTATCCACAAAATTAGACCCCCCATAAAAAAAGCGGCTAGAGTTGAAGATTGCACCTGCACATACTTTGCCAAAAATCCCCAAAGCAAAAGCCCCACAATTGGGAAAATAAAGATATCGGCAAAACGCTCCAGCTGGTGCATTGTCAAAAAAATATGCCTAAGCATAATTCCCCAAACCCTTGATAAACTCACAACTCCCCCCCAATATCCGGTCCTTTTTGACGCGAAAGCCTAATAAAAACTTCGCGCAAATTCGGTTCTTTTGATTCAAGTTTTATCTCCTGCCTGGTTAGCTCAAGCGGGCTTCCCTGCGCAATAATCTTGCCATGGTTAACAAAAACAACTGAATCGGCAACTTGCTCAATTTCCCACATATTATGGGAAGTATAAATAATACTGATTTTGTCCTCCTTCTGGATTTCTTTAAGGACACTGATACCTTTATCCACAATATCCGGGTCCATTGATGCCATTGGCTCATCAAGAAGCAACAATCTTGGCTTGTTTAAAAGTGCCTTGCAAAGGTTTGCTCTAGCCCTTTGCCCAAAAGAAAGCTCTCGGATAAATTCCTTTCGTAAATCACCTATTTCAAATGTTTCAAGCAATTCATCAATCCGGGCCTTCGCATTGGCAACAGAATATAGCTTGCAAAAAACTAACAAACACTCATAAACCGTTAAATGCCATGGCAAATTGTATTCCGCACTGCAATAGTTAACCTGCTGCATTATTTCCGTCCGATTCGCAAACAGCTCCTTACCGAAAATATTGATCTCTCCTCCGTCTGGCTTCACAATCCCCAAAAGACAATTAATGGTTGTACTCTTTCCTGCCCCGTTAGGCCCCAATAATCCTAAAATTTCACCTTTTGCGACAGAAAAAGAAATGCCGTCGACAGCAGTAAAATCATCAAATTTTTTTACAAGGTTTTTAACCTCCAAAACTTTTTGAGGCATATTGGAAAAGATTGTAGCAGAAACTTAGAAGTATTAATTACTTGTCGTAACCTGTTGCCCTGGCCGCGAAATCATTTGCCAGAGTGTCATGAGGCTTTGAGGTTGAACCTCTACTGGCGGATATTTCCCTTGCCTTCTTTCCCCGAAACCCTCGAGGCATCAGATCCAAAAGAGGATTTGCAGGATCTACAATAAAAGTTTGTTTCCTCTCTCTCGACATGCAAAGTCCATTATCAACTATTTCAGGGGAAAATCAACTGCTTGACACAGATTCTACAAACTCCTTAATTTCCTTTTTAAACCTTTCTATACTAAACTTTTGTGCGTGTTTTTGGATAAAAACCGAGTCAAAATAGCCTTGTTTCTCCAAATCCGCAAAATTATTAATGGCGAGAGTTAAAGAACCGGAAGTTGCAGGGTCAAAATAAACACCCGTACCTTTTCCCTTTCCTGCGGGTATTGCATCGATTACTGTCTCTAGT
>Ga0209514_10000252_pt1 | contig 118045 bp, 102 predicted proteins | sample Subgrocontami58m_FD_187452 | JGI IMG/M metagenome (GOLD analysis project Ga0209514, IMG submission 187452) | Subsurface groundwater microbial communities from S. Glens Falls, New York, USA - GMW37 contaminated, 5.8 m (SPAdes) (version 3) | ecosystem: Environmental > Aquatic > Deep subsurface... | reverse complement strand
CTTACCCCACCGGGGCCAAGCGGTCATAGTCGCTGAGCAATTAACGGTCATAGTCGCTGAGCAGTAACACATGACCGGGTCTCCCTTGACAGTCCCCGTGCCGGTATGGTATCGATGTTGGCATACCTGAACGGGGGATTCAGCACAACTCCAGCGAATACCGTAAGGAGGGAGCATATTGGAAAGGGAAATCATCAGGGCCAGGGAGGCGGAGTCCCAGGAGGTCCACTATTACGACGACATCTTCAATCTGTGGGCCAGCCGCCGGGAGACGAACAATACCGGCAAGGTAGTCATCAAGGGAACAGAGATGCCTTGGGAGCAGAGCCGGCAGGCCAGGCTCAAGCATTTCCTTCATCCTGTCATTACCGACACAGTTGGCTTTGGCTGGTTCGTCTTTATCCAGGACATACGTAGCCAATCCGGTCGCCATGTGCACCAGGGGGGATTGTCCCTCTATATCGTTGAGGGCAAGGGCTGGACGGTGGTTGACAAAGTCCGTTATGACTGGGAGGAGGGCGACCTGATTCTCTTGCCGGTTAAGCCGGGGGGCTGTGAACATCAGCACTTCAACGCGCAGCCCGGCAAGCCCTGTACGTGGCTGGCAATCATATGGGATCCCTTCATTAACGTTCTGGGGAACGAGCTGACTCAGAGGGAGTACTCTCCGGACTGGACGCACGCGTAGCGAGACGGGACTGCCCGTCGAACCTTCAACAGAAGATCGCTGAGAGCATTAATAGAGCTGGCGCTCAATGCCAGCTCTATTAATGCTTACATTTCCTCTCCAGAACAGCCTACCGTTCACGCCCGGAACAGCGCCCCGTTGTTCTAGCTACCTGCCCGGGCTATAATTAACTCAGGTAGATGGCGAAAAACGTAATACCTGCCTCCGGGGTATACTGACTCAAGGCCCAAAGAGTGCCTATGGTCAGTTTCCATATAGGACACGGTCGATAGGCGGAGTGTCCCCGTTGCGGATAGGAGAATAGATATGGAGATTAGCGCTCGTAATCAGTTGCCCGCAACTGTCAAGTCGGTAACGCTGGGGAACGTTATGGCCGAGGTGGTTATGACCGTCGGCAACTACGAGATCGTGGCGGCCATCACCCGTTCCTCGGTTGAGCGGATGGACATTAAGGAGGGCGACAGGGTAACGGCCATGATCAAGGCCACCGAGGTTATGGTTGCCAAGTAGCGCCTCCGGTTTTTTCGAACTGCCGCGACATAGCCTCCTGCATATTCCCCTCGTACCGACCCGCGCCGCTCAGCGGCGTGCTTGAGCTATCTCGTGGCTCGTTGCCTGTTCCAAGACCAAACATTTGCGTACTCTCGGTGTTATAATGTTTCGAGAGAATTCTTACCAAACCCTGCAATTGCGCACATGATGATTGGTTGTATTAACTAAAAGGGGTGTATTTCGCCTTAGCAATATGTTCACCTTGACTTTGTATATTCAGCATGCTAAGCTAAGTGAAGGAGGAGCCCCGTTTCCGGGTTATCGCGGGGTTCGGCGGAAGGGACTACCAGCAGCAAGTTAGTAATGTTGAAAGTGTACGGGGGTACACTTTTTTAATTTAGACCGCAACAAAGAGGCGAAGAGGCCTTGGACTTATTATATCGTATTATAGGGGCCGCTGTAATTGGTCTGGTCGGGTGGAGTCTAGCATCCTATGCCGAGGACTTACTCAAGTATCCTGAGATCAATACACCCCTCACCATAGCAGCTATCGTCGTTGGGGCTCTTGTGGGCTTCCTGATTGCCGCGCCTTTGACAGTCCGATTCTTTCACTGGTTGATGCACCAGGCCAGGCGTGTCCCCGCCCATGATCTTGTCTCCGGTCTGGTCGGGCTTTTCATGGGGCTGCTGGTCTCGGTGCTTCTTGCCGTTCCCCTGTCGCTCCTGCCTGGCGTTATCGGCCAGCTCGCTCCCTTCGTCGTGTCAGTCGTCATGGCCATTCTCGGCGTCGCCGTAATGGTGACCCGGCAGGTGGACTTCTTCGAGGCTGTTCGTAGTCTCGGCCATATCCCTGGCACTCGGGACGGACGGGTTCACGGCGCGTCGAAGATTGTGGTCGATACCAGCGCAATCATCGATGGGAGGATTGCCGACATCAGCCATACAGGTTTTCTCCAGGGCACACTGATAATACCTCGGTTTGTCCTCAACGAGCTTCAGAAGGTTGCCGATTCGGCTGATAGCCTGAGGCGGAACCGGGGCCGGCGAGGCCTGGAGGTACTGAACAAGCTTCAAAAAGACTCCGTCATCCCAATCGAGATTATTGAAGGTGATGGGGATGAGCAGGGAGAGGTGGATGGCCGCCTGGTAAAGCTGGCCAAGAAGATGCGGGCGCTCATTATCACCAACGATTACAACCTCAACCGGGTTGCCGAGATCCAGGGCGTTACGGTTCTCAACGTCAATGAGCTGGCGAAGGCCCTGCGGTCGGTGGTGATGCCCGGCGAGGAGATGAGCATTCGCATTATCCAGGAGGGCAAGGAGCAGGGCCAGGGTATCGGCTACCTGGATGATGGCACAATGGTTGTGGTAGAGGGTGGCAAGCGCTATATCAATACCCAACTGGACGTGGTGGTTACCCGGGTCCTGCAGACCGTGGCAGGCCGCATGATCTTCGGCCAGCCCAGGTCGAACCACAACTCGTGAACTCCAGCATGCCACGGCAACCGGAACGAGTAGGTGCGGTCATAGTCGCTGCCGGACGCGGCGAGCGTATGGGCGGTACCGATAAGATATTCGCCCTGTTATCCGGGGAGCCGGTTCTGGCTCACACGTTACGTGCTTTTCACTCCAGCCAGGCGATCGACGAGATCGTGCTGGTATTGAGTAAGAAGAACCTTCGCCACGGACGGGACCTCATAGAGAAGCAAGGCTGGTGGAAGGTCAGACAGATCTGCCTGGGCGGACCGGAGCGGCAAGATTCGGTTCGGGAGGGCCTGGCGCGGCTGAGCGGGTGCGAATGGGTCGTGATTCATGACGGCGCCCGTCCCCTGGTAAGTCATGCCTTGATTACGTGCGGGTTGAAAGAGGCCCGAGACAAAGGAGCAGCAATAGCCGCCGTCCCGGTCAAGGACACTTTGAAGGTAGTGAATCCGGGGCTAGAGGTGGAAGATACCCCGAACAGGTCGACTTTATGGGCTGTGCAGACGCCTCAGGTGTTTCGTTATGACCTTATCTGGGCAGCCTATAGCAGGCCCCAGGACCCCGCTCCCGATGATGCAGTCCTGATTGAGCGGCTGGGACACCGGGTGAAGGTCTATATGGGCTCTTATGATAATATTAAGATTACTACACAGGAGGATCTGGTCATAGCTGAGACGTTCTTGCAGAGAAAGGCGAAGGCCCGATGACGCCAGGCTTCAGGGTTGGCTTCGGCTACGATATTCATCCGCTGGTCAAGGGGCGCCGGCTCGTTCTCGGCGGAGTCGAGATACCTTTTGGACTGGGTCTGGACGGACACTCAGACGCGGATGTGTTGGTTCATGCGATAATGGACGCCCTGCTCGGGGCTGCAGCCATGGGTGACATAGGCCGGCATTTCCCCCCGGGGGATGCGGAATACAAGGACGCTGATAGCCTGGGCCTCCTGCGTCGAGTCCACCAAATGTTGGACGAGCATGAGTGGCGGGTCGGCAACGTGGATGCTACAATAGTTGCACAAGAACCGCGTCTGGCCCCGTTTATCGAGGCCATGCGTCGGTGTATTGGCGAGGCTCTTGGGCTGGCCGTTGATTGCGTCTCGGTGAAGGCCACCAGCCCTGAGGGCATTGGACCTTTAGGAAATAGCGAAGGGATCAGTTCCCATGCGGTTGCGATACTGATGCCTAAAGACTGGACGGAATAGTAGAGTCACTGGCGATGTCGTTAGTAAAGAGTATAAAGAGAGATATCCAGGTCATACTTCAGCGGGACCCAGCCGCGACCAATCCACTGGAGATAGTGCTGGCGTATCCGGGCTTTCATGTGCGCCAGTTTCACCGCCTGGCACATCGCCTTTACGTCTGGAGGGTGCCGGTACTGCCGAGGTTCATCTCTCACGTGGCCCGGCTTCTCACAGGCATCGAGATACATCCGGGGGCCAAGATTGGTGAGGGGCTTTTCATCGACCATGGCATGGGAACGGTCATCGGTGAGACCGCGGAGATAGGCGACGACGTGACTATGTACCAGGGCGTGACCCTGGGTGGCACGGGTAAGGACCGCGGTAAGCGTCACCCCACCGTGGGCAACAGGGTGGTGATCAGCACCGGGGCGCAGATACTTGGAGCCATCACGATAGGTGACGACACCAAGGTCGGGGCGGGGTCCGTGGTCATAAACTCGGTACCGAGTAATGCTACCGTGGTTGGAGTACCTGGCCGGGTGGTCGCCTTGTACCACCCGCAGAAGGGCGCAGTCGAACGGCTGCCGGACCCCGAAGCGGAAATGCTTCAGTGCCTGCACCGCAAGGTGCTGGAGCTGGAAGAGCGCGTTCATGAACTGGAAGGCGCTCTACGAGTGAGTGAAAACGGCAAGGCGAGGGCCGACGAAGTTGCCGTCTTCTCCGTCCCAGTGGAACCGAAAAGGGTCAAGAAGCGTTAAGATAGGCCCTTTTCCGCTGTCCTCCAAAGCTGACTAAACTCCTTGACTTTTGACGAGGATTGGCTCTATAATGTTGTGATTTTGAGAGCTTCTCGGAGCACTCTGGCCGACGTAGCTCAATGGTAGAGCAGCGGTTTTGTAAACCGCAGGTTGCGGGTTCGAATCCCATCGTCGGCTCCACCGCCTGGAGGGGTGGGTGAGTGGCTAATACCAGCAGACTGTAAATCTGCCGCCTGGAAGGGCTACGCAGGTTCGAATCCTGCCCCCTCCACCACCTGAGTGTTCAGGGTGGCTCGCCAGAATTCGGTCATCCAAGGCCCACATAGCTCAGTCGGTAGAGCACGTCTTTGGTAAAGACGAGGTCACCAGTTCGAATCTGGTTGTGGGCTCCATAGATATAGGGAGGGTTTTTCTTAATGGCCAAGCAGAAGTTTGAGCGGACCAAGCCCCACGTAAACGTGGGAACCATCGGGCATATCGACCATGGTAAGACCACGCTTACGGCGGCGATTACCAAGGTCTTGGCGACCCTGGGCAAGACCTCTTTCCGTGCATTCGATTCTATCGATAATGCCCCTGAAGAGAGGGCCCGTGGCATCACGATTGCCATCGCACACGTAGAGTATGAGACCGAAAAACGTCACTACGCTCACGTGGACTGCCCTGGCCATGCTGACTATATTAAGAACATGATCACCGGCGCCGCCCAGATGGACGGAGCTATCCTGGTGGTCAGCGCTCCGGACGGACCGATGCCCCAGACCAGGGAGCACATTCTTCTGGCCCGCCAGGTGCAGGTGCCCAGCATGGTGGTCTTCCTGAACAAGGTTGACATGATGGAGGACGAGGAGCTCCTGGAGCTCGTAGAGCTCGAGGTGCGTGACCTTCTATCCAAGTACGAGTTCCCTGGCGACGAGATTCCCATTGTCAGGGGTAGCGCTCTGAAGGCCGGTGAATGCGGTTGTGGCAAGCGTGAGTGCCAGTGGTGTGGCCCCATCTGGCAGCTGATGGACGCAGTAGACTCCTACATTCCGACTCCTGCCCGGCCAATCGACAAGCCCTTCCTTATGCCGGTTGAAGACGTATTCGGTATCAAAGGCCGCGGGACCGTGGTTACTGGCCGTATCGAGCGCGGTATAGTCAAGGTTGGCGATGAAATCGAGATAGTTGGAATCAAGCCGACTCGCAAGACGGTGGTCACCGGAGTCGAGATGTTCAAGAAGATCCTGGACCAGGGCGAGGCTGGAGACAATGTTGGGTGCCTCCTGCGCGGCATCGAGCGGGAAGACGTCGAGCGTGGCCAGGTGTTGGCCAAGCCCGGGACGATTACCCCTCATACCCACTTCCAGGCCAAGGTCTACGTACTGAGCAAAGAAGAGGGCGGACGTCATACGCCGTTCTTCAACGGATACCGACCCCAGTTCTATCTCCGCACCACTGACGTGACGGGCACCTCTGAGCTTCCGGAAGGAACAGAGATGGTTATGCCCGGCGACAACGTCGAGATGAAAGTGCAGCTCATCCAGCCTGTGGCTTTGGAAAAGGAGCTCCGCTTCGCCATCCGAGAGGGCGGACGAACTGTGGGAGCCGGTGTAGTCACCGAGATTATCGAATAGGAGGCCGGCTCAAGGCGAATTATGGCCAAGAAGGGTGAGGCGCGTATCATCATCCACCTTGCATGTCCCAAGTGCAAGGAGAGGACATATACTACGTTCAAAAATAAGAAGAACGACCCTGACAGACTCGAGCTGTCCAAGTTCTGCCCCAGATGCCGAGAGCATACACCACATAGGGAGACCAAGTAGGCAGAAAGGGCCTGGGGCGGCGACATAGTCGCTGGATTCCCAGGCCTTGGCGCGGGAATGAGAGAGAGGAATGCCAGTTAAAGCACCAGCGAAAGCTCCCCGCTTAAACGTACAGTTTTTCCATGAGACCTGGTCAGAGCTGAAGAAGGTGGTCTGGCCCACGCGGAAGCAGGCCACTAACCTGACAATGATTGTCATCGCCGTTTCTGCGGCGATGGGCCTTCTGCTGGGTGGACTAGACTTCGGTTTCTATCTGTTGTTCCAGCAGCTAGTACTTCAGGCAGGTAGAGGGGCATGATTCGGGTCCCGCACAGACGGGGTGTAAATGGAGGATAACGGACAAGACCGGCACTGGTATGTGATCCATACCTACTCCGGGTACGAGAACAAGGTCAAGACGAACCTCTTGCACCGGATCGAGTCCATGGATATGCAGGACAAGATCTTCCAGGTGATCGTGCCCACAGAAGAGGAGATAGAAGTTAAGGAAGGCCAGCGCCGTACGGTTGAGCGCAAGATCTTCCCAGGCTATCTTCTTGTCGAGATGATCAATACGGACGAGAGCTGGTCGGTGGTGCGAAACACACCCGGGGTTACCGGCTTCGTCAGTGCCCAGGACGAGAAAGGAAGGCCTATACCCACCCCTCTGGACGAGGAAGAGGTAAAGGCCATCTTGAAGCGCATGAGGGCGGAGACGCCCAGGGTCAAAGTAGGTCTGAACAAGGGGCAGTCGGTGCGTATTATTGACGGACCCTTCACCGATTTCATCGGGCTGGTGGAGGAAGTCTACCCGGATAAGGGCAAGGTACGCATCATGGTCTCGTTCTTTGGACGAGAAACTCCCCTGGAGTTGGACTTCCTACAAGTAGAGAGGGTCTAAATGGCCAAAAGAGTAAAGGCAATAGTTAAGCTACAAATACCGGCGGGGAAGGCAAACCCGGCTCCTCCCGTTGGCCCGGCCCTGGGCCAGCACGGGGTGAATATCATGGCCTTCTGCAAGGACTACAACGATCGCACCGGCTCCCAGGAAGGAATGATTGTTCCCGTAGAGATAACGATCTACGAGGACCGCTCGTTTACCTTCGTGCTGAAAACGCCACCTGCCTCCGATCTGCTGAAGAAGGCTGCAGGGGTTGATAAAGGCGGGGCGAATCCGGGGAGCCAGCGGGTGGCCACGATACCTAGGGAGAAGCTGCGCGAGATTGCCCAGACCAAGATGAAGGACTTGAACGCGTTGGATCTTCCATCCGCCGAGAAGATCGTGGAGGGCACCGCCAGGAGTATGGGCATCCAGGTGGCTGGATAGACACAGACTGGCCGGAGCCGCCCTGGGGCCGGTGCTCGGGGTGTTCCCCGAAGGCCCACCGGCCGATGATGATGCACTAGGGGTCTAAGCACTATGGCAGAAAATGGAAAGAAATACGCAGAGTCCATCAAGCTGGTGGACAGGAATAAGGGCTACGGGCCGCGAGAGGCCCTGGAAGTGGCCAAGCAGGCTTCCTATGTGAAGTTCGACGAGACATTAGAGCTGCATCTGCGACTCGGCGTTGACCCACGGCACGCCGACCAACAGGTACGTGGCGTGGTGCTGCTGCCTAATGGCCTTGGTAAGCCCGTGAAGGTACTGGTCTTCGCACAGGGTGAAGGCATCAAGATTGCCGAAGATGCCGGCGCTGACTACGTGGGTGGAGACGACCTGGTCAAGAAGATAGAGGAAGGCTGGCTGGACTTCGACGTTGCTCTGGCCACCCCCGATATGATGGGTAAGGTCGGTAAGCTTGGCAAGGTCCTGGGCCGGCGAGGGCTTATGCCCAACCCCAAGTCTGGGACCATCGCTCCGGCTCAAGACCTGCCCCGGTTGATTCAGGACGCCCGCAAGGGCCGAGTGGAGTTTAAGCTCGACCGGACTGGGATTATCCATGTGCCGATCGGCAAGCTCAGCTTCGAAACGGATAAGCTGCTCGAGAACCTGACCTCTCTGGTCGATGCCGTTGTTCGTGCCAAGCCCAGCGGAGCCAAGGGCCAGTACGTGAGAAGCATCAGCGTGGCTTCGTCGATGGGGCCTGGTATCAAGCTTGATCTTCCTGAGACGCTCTCGTTGAGCGCTGCAGCCTAGCCGGACCAACCGGTAGGGGCGGTCACAAGGACCGTCACAAATACCGGGCCGCAGCCAGGCCCTGGTCATATAGCCGTAGACAGCAGGCGCCCGAAAGGGCTTAATACCTTCCTGCCGAGGCACAGACTTCAAGGGGATAGGCCCCTTTCAGGTCTTCGTGCGCAGGCATGAAGACCTTTTGTTTTGGACACAATTGTGATCGGGCGATCAGGTGATGATGGTTGGCTGAGCCTCAATCACTTGATCACGAACGACCCGGTCACCATGAGAAGGGGGTGATAGAGAATGGCTACTGAGAAGAAGAGGGCGGTAGTAGCCGAGTTGATCGACATGCTGTCCCGCAGCACCATAGCCATACTTACCGTTCCGACGGGCATGACCGTCGCTGAGACCACGGACATGCGCCGGAAGCTACGTGAGGTTGGTGTCGAGTTCCGGGTAGTCAAGAATACCCTGGCGCGTCTGGCATCGAAGCAGACCGGCAAGGAAGCGTTGGACCCGCTACTGGCAGGTCCGACGGGCATCGTGTTTGGCTACGGCGATCAGGTAGCGCCCGCCAAGGCGCTCCTAGACTACGGCCGGGCCGCCAAGATGGACATTCGTATAAAGGGCGGCATACTGGATAGCCGCTTGCTCTCCGGGGATGAGGTTCGGCAACTGGCACAGTTGCCGGGCAGGGACGTTTTGATCGCCCAGGTACTGGGTACCCTCCAGGCTCCGATTGTCGGTTTGGCCTGGGTGTTGAAAGGTAACATCGCAGGGCTGATTAATGTCCTTCAGGCCCATAAAGATCAGCTAGAACAGGCGACTGCATAGAGCGGCGGGCCACAAGGGGCCGGGGTATCGGGGGCATCTCCGAAAGCCCCTGGGACCATGGAAACGCCTCTTGAGCTTGACCGCCGGGTGACGCACTACTGAGTAAGGAGAAGAAATGGCAGATAAGAAGTTTTCCAACGAAGACATGATAGAGGCAATCAAGGGAATGACCGTGCTGGAGTTATCCCAGCTGGTGAAGGCCCTGGAGACTGAGTTTGGAGTCAGCGCAGCCATACCCGCGATGGCAGCCGCCCCGGCCGCTGGAGCCGGAGCCGCCGCCCCCGCTGTTGAGGAAGAAGAGCAGACCGAGTTCAACGTCATCCTCAAGGAGATCGGCGCCAACAAGATCAATGTGATCAAGGCTGTCCGTGAGGTTACTACCCTTGGGCTCAAAGAGGCCAAGGACCTGGTCGAGGCTGCCCCGAAGCCGGTTCGTGAGGGAGTCAGCAAGACCGAGGCGGCAAGCATTAAGTCCAAGCTGGAGGCCGCTGGAGCCACAGTCGACGTAAAGTAGTTCCGCACGATGCTGGGTGGGGCCTACCGGCCTCACCCAGCTGACCCTTAGGGCCAGCTACCGGGGAATGTTACCAACCTGGGACGTTTGAATTGATCACGAGCGGCAGGTAGTGACCGTTTAGCCGGTCCACTACCTCCAGGCTCACCGGGAGCAATACGGGAGAGTTCTGGACGTCTCCCTGTCCGTTCAGTATCACTGATGTGGTGTAGGCGCCGGCAGAGCTGATCCCCGTCAATGAGGCGGTCAGCGTGACCGGCCTGGTACTGAGCTGGCCAACGCGGCCCGAAGCAGGTGTCACTGTCAGCCACGGTACTGTCGGGCTTATCGTGGCGGTCCAATCGAAAGAGACTCCCCCCAGATTGGCGATGTTCAGGACCCGGGTCGACTGCCGGGCGTTTAGTTCCGTAAGGAATTTGGCGCTCCCTGCTGACATACTCAGTATCCCGGACGTGGCTGCCCGTGCGGCGGCGTAGGCGTCTATCCTGCCGTAACCGTAGAAGGTGTCCTGTCCGGGTAGTCCCAGATCGACCGCGGTACTCTCAATCAGGCGAGCTACCTGTTCGTTCGAGAGGCTCGTGTTGGCTGACCAGATGAGTGCAGCGAGTCCAGCGACATGTGGCGATGACATCGAAGTCCCGCTCAGGTACTCGTAGTCGCCTCCAAGGGCCGGTGTGCCGAGGCCTGTGAGCACGCAGCTGACTATGGAAACACCTGGGGCCGCAACGTCAACAAACGGACCTCTCTCGGAGAACGTGGCCCGCCGGTCGTTGCTATCCGTAGCCGCTACGCCGACCACGTTTGGAAAGGACGCCGGGTAGTAAGTGGGATTAAAGCCCCCGAATCCCCCGTCATTCCCTACCGACGAAACGATCAGGATCCCTTTGGTATCGTGTGCATAGTTGACGGCGTCTTCGAGCGTCTGAGAGAGTTCCGGCGTGCCGCTGCTGATATTCATGACGCGGGCGCCGTGGTCGGCAGCCCAGATTATCCCCTGGGCCAGGTCTGCTACACTCCCCATCCCGAAAGCATCCAGTACTTTGACAGGCAATATCTTGGCACCCCATGAGATGCCGGCGACGCCTGTCCCATTATTGCTCGCGGCCGCAGCTATCCCTGCGACATGAGAGCCGTGGCCGTTGTCATCCTGGGGTGGGAGCCCCGGGTACATCATGTTGATCCCAGGCACCAACTTGGTGGCCAGGTCGGGATGCGAGAGGTCAACTCCAGTGTCTATCACCGCGACAGTGACGTTATCCTTCCCAACGTCGATGTCCCAGGCTGCGTCGGCTCGTATTATCTTCAGGTTCCATTGGTAGAAACTGAAGAGCGGATCGTTGGGCTCCACAAAGGCTCGGACAATGTAATCCGGCTCAGCGAATTCAACACCAGGGCTCTGTCTCAGCCTTTGGACCGTTTCTAGCTCTTTACCCTCTTCTACCGGTACGGAGGTAACACCAATCCTGGGTATTGGCTTGCCATCGGATACTTCTTGTATAGCTACGCCAGGCCGGAGCTTAACGAGGATGCGTCCGGGTGTGTAAGTGGGGGGGCTCTGCTCGTCATCAGCGTATGTTCTTACGGCACTGCAGAGCAGGAGAGCCAGCAGGAGCACGGAAACCACCGTGCGGTATCCCCAGGCTACCATCCAGGTGACCCTTGCGCTATCGCCGGGAGATATTGGCGGCTCAAAGGCCCAAAGTGTAGGGACACCGGCACCGGCCGCGGGCTGTTAAGGGTAGTGGTAATAGCCGATTCAACGGTTATGACGCCTTCGTACGACCCTGCGGACAACCTCCCCGGATTGACGGAAGCCGTTACAGTGACGGGCAGAGTGACGCCCGATGATGGGCTGACAGATACCCAGGATGGGGTGCGTATCGTCCATGCCGAGCTGCCACCGCTGTCGTCCCTGACGGACATTGCGATGGGAAGTGGTAGATGCCCCGGCTCTGCCAGGAAATTCAGGCCCTCCGGCTGTATGGAGAGCGATGGCAGAGCCGTGTACGACCACAGCCCTTTGCCATAAGTCCCCGCGTAGACCTGTGTTGGGTTCGACGGGCTGATGCCGATAGACGTTACAGCTTGCTCCCGGAGTCCAAGCGCTGTCCAATTGCTGCCACCGTCCACGCTACGGAAGACACCCTGGCTACTTCCCAGATACAGTGTGCTGGTTGCCACAGGATGCGATTCGATTGTCAGTATCGTTCCGCCTCCGGAGAATGGCATCGCTTGCCAGTTGTCCCCGCCGTCAGCACTCCTGAACACCGAATCGCCTGTAGCAACATACAGCAGCCCAGGCGCTGCCCTGGATGGGCTGATGACCGAAATGTAGTCCTCAAATCTGTGCAACAGCGTCCACGTCTGACCGGCATCGTTACTTGCATACAGGCTCTCCGGCGCCGCTTCCATTGTCAGGTAGAGCCGAGACGGGTCGTTTGGGTGGACGATCAGGTTCAGTACCTGGGATGCAGTAGTCAGACCTCCGTTGGACTGACGCCATGTGGCGCCGGCATCATCGCTGATGTAGACGCCAGTGGTGCTGCCAGCGTAGACCCTTCCCGGGACTGTGGCTATGGCGGAAACTATCGCTCCCTTGAACTGGGGGACCAGGTCCCAGCTTACTCCACCATCCCGGCTGAGATAAAGTCCTGAGAACTTGATACCGGTTATGTATACCATGCTGGCGTAGACCAGCCCCGGGTCTACCGGGTCCACTGCCAGGCCGGACGGGATGCCAACGCCCAGTGGAGCGGCCTGCCAGGACGTACCGCCGTCAGCAGTGCGATAGATTCCTCCAGCCCAGGCTCCGGCATATGCCAGGTTTGGGTTGGCAGGGTGAGTGACCACGCTTACTACCTGCGACGCGGCGATCCCTCGTCCGGACTCTGTCCAATGGGAGCCTCCATCATCGCTGAAATAGAGACCCCCTGCGGACGTTAACCACATGGCTCCAGGGGATTGGAGGCCAAGGGTGAGCGAGGTCGGTCCCCGGATGCCAATACTCGCTTCCACCAGATCCCAGGTGACGCCTCCGTCCGTGCTGCGGTAGAACCCGGTACGAGCTCCCGCAGCGTAAACGGTCTGTGGGCTTTTGCTGACGGCCAGGGCGACTACATTCGCCTCCAGGGTATTCTTCCCCGCCGCCTGCCATGTCCGGCCCTCGTTTCGGCTGATGAACAGCCCCTGGCCGCGAGTTGCGACGTATACCTTGCGGTGGTCTAACGGGTCTACTGCGATGGCCGAGACGAGGCCCTGTGAGAGTCCGGTAGAGAGAGGGACCCAGCTTTTGCCTCCATCTACCGTCTTGTAAACCGTGCCGCTCAGGCCCTGGTATCCGGCGCCTGCATACAGGACCTTGCTATTCGTGGGGTCCATGGCTAATGCTTCAACCGACGGCAGCATGCCAATTCTAAGGCCAGTGTTCCGTCCCTCCCACTGCTGGCCGCGGTCCTGGCTCTCGAAGACCCCGAGGAGTGTGCCAGCATAAAGCCTGGAAGGCTGGAGCGGATCAATGATGATCGTGTAGACGTAGGAATAGCCATATGGGTCTCGAATTATCCCATCGGATGCCTCTGTCCAGGTCAGCGCTCCGTCATCGGAGCGATAGATCCCCCTATTGGTCCCAGCATAAACCGTGCTCGTTTGCAGGGGGTCTATGGCCAGGGAAAGAACCCCGGTCGTGCCGAGCCCCTGGCTTGAGGGAGCCCAGCTCCGACCTCCATCGGTGCTCTTGAACACGCCGCCTGTGCTGGTGCCGGCGTACATTACGCCGGCGATGACCGGGTCCAGAGTGACTGCGTAAACGAGGCCGGGCGGCCCTCCCGTTGACGTCCAGTCGTTCCGCCCGGCTGTTGCAGGCGAAGCTCCTCCGGCTATGGTTACGATCAGGAGAAGGAGCCCCGCCATGCGGGTAAGCAACCTGGTCACAATCCGGCGCCCGAGTAGTTCACCTTGAAGATCCAGACCGGGCCGTCACGATAAACCGCCTTGTGGCCGGCGACCAGAAGCCTGTTCGGATCGATGTATCCGCCCTTTTCACCGATAAAGATGTATGATATTCCCTCCTCCTGCATCAGCAACACGCCTTCCTTCGTGTACAGGTGTGACTGCAGCGAGCGAGCAAGGGCATTCTGCATTGAAGCGTAATCCTTACCAGGGGAGCTCTCAGCGCCGTACATCAGCAGCGGCACATTGACCTCCCTGTCCGTCAGGAAGGGAATCCACCATCCCCCATCCGAGCCAACCACAAAACGGTCTCCGTAGGCGAAGAAGGAGTTGATCAGAAACCGGGCGTTCTTGGGGGTATTACCGGCGATCCATTCTATAGCCTTCTGGTCAGCGCGGGTAGCAAGAACATATTGACTGTCGATCAACCCTGCCTGTCCCCAGGCCCCCCAGAGTCCCGCCAGGACGGCCAGGAACGCAATCCCATAGACTACGGACCGCGATACTCGCCGCGTAACCTGTATCAGCAAACTTCCTAACCAGCCTATGAGAAGGGATACCGGCATGTAGAGCATGATCAGGACGGCGAAGTTGTTCAGCCATGCTCCCCTGCCCAGTCCCAGTCGCTCGGCGTTGGCCATGGCAAAGAGCAAGACTGTCCAGATGCCGAGAATCGCGGCAATCGGTTGCTTCTTCCGGACGGCCAGAGCCAGCCCTGCGATCGCCAGGATAAGCAAGGGCAGACTTACATAAAAGGTTATGTCTCCCAGGGCGTTATAGCCGACCATCCACCGGTCCCATGCGTCAGGAGAAAGCTGCGGAACACTCTCCTCGCCTCTGGGCAGGTTTATAGCTAGATACCAAATACGAGGGATAGCCAGTCCGAGGGAGGCTGCTCCCACGGCCGCCAGCCATCCAACGTGTGACAATGACTTCTTAATGCCGGGGCGGGTCCACAGCTTCCAGGCCAGGTAGGCACCCAGGAACGCTACATAGAACAATATTACCCGGTAATGCGTCAGGAATAGCCCGCAGGTGGCCACCGACGCCAAGCCAAGGTAGCCCCAGTGCTTCCTCTCTGCTGCTTCTATTGTGAGGAAGATCGCCACAGGGAGTATCACCTGCCCTGCGAGCTGAGTATATCGCCCCCAGTTGACATAATAGCCAGGCATCAGTGAAACAAGCCCCACAACGAGAGCGCTCAGGAGAGCGGCGGTGTGGTTGCGGGTCAGGCGGTGGGCCAGAAGGTAGATGCTGGCAACGCCTACTGCATTAAGTATCTGGCCAAAGATCAGTATGGATTTTACAATTGGCAGTCCCGTGATCCAGCTAAAGAAGGCCACCATAGAGTGGAAGCCAAAATGGTAGGTTAGCGAGTCCAGTGGGAAATATGGGTAATAGGAGTCAGGCACCTGGCCCCTCTCGGCTATCAGACGAGCGATCCACGAATGGTGCAGTGAATCCCCCCAAGAAGGAATGGAGAGATCGCGTATTGCCAGGAGCCGGACTGCAACCGAGACGCCCAGTACCAGGATGAGCAGAGGGTATTGGGGGTTTCTTCTGGCCCAGCTTATCAGACCCTGACGTGGAACGTCCCCCTTGCGCCAGGTCCACACAAAGACCAGTGCGGCCAGAATGACGAATGACCATGCTGTCGGGCCTCCCCAGGTCAGGCCTCCGAGCGTCGACCACAATAGCAGAACGGGAGATAGAGCCATGCCGAGGACTACGGCCACTATTAGGCGCTGGAAAGGCTCCATGTCCCTGTCCGGAACGATGCGTGAGAGGACGTACCCTGGCAAGAAGAGCAGGGCGCCCTCCGGCAGGAGGGCCCAGAGGTCGGTCACGGGCAGAAGAGGGACTCCGGCCATCTGGAAAAGCGGATCAAACCTTGGTTCGTCTCACTATGAGGTCGGCGATCAGTCCGATACTCAGCAACTGGAAGGCCGTGAGGATGATCATCAGGGTGGAGCCAGGCACATGCCAGTCATACACGATGACGTCACGTATTAGCTTGATGATGCCGGCTCCGAACAGTAACAGGCTGAGCGGAAGGAAGATCTTCAACGGATTGAAATAGGTGATGGCCCGGATGACCAGAAGAATATAGTTATAAGTGTCCCGGATCGGATGGAAGTGGGAGCCCCCTCCCTTGCGTTCGTAGTAATCGATCGGGACAAACTTGACTGAGTGTCCGCTGGACAGGGCTGCAATTGTAATAGTACTGACCCACGAATGGCCGTTGGGCAGAATCGGGAAAAACTTGCGGGCCATTTCAGCGTGGAAGACCCTCAATCCGGAGTTGAGGTCCGGAATCTTGGTCTCGGTAAGGTAAGACGCCAGCAGCCGGATGAAGTTTTTGGCCGGGGTGCGTAGCCAGCGCATAGTGCCTCGCTCATACCGTCTGGCGCCAATTGCCATATCATATTCGCTCATGCAGGCCAGCAGCCGCGGGATATCATGGTTGGGATACGTGCCATCACCGTCGGTCATGACAACGATATTCCCGGCAGCATGCCGGATCCCAGTCTTCAGGGCCGCTCCCGTGCCCCGGTTCTCTGCGTGCTGGATGAGTTGTGCCCAGGGCCTGTTTCGCACGATCTCAGCCGTTCGGTCGCACGAGCCATCGTCTACTACGATAATCTCGTAACATCGTCCGGTCGAGTCCATGGTCTCGTGGATGATGTCCAGGTCTGCGCCTATAGCAGCTTCCTCGTCGTGCACGGGAATGACAACGCTTATTTCAGGTGACGCTGAATTCAAACTCGGCTCGCCTCCGCAACTTCCACCCATTCTAGCACAATCGCTTCTGTGTCGGAACCTGAGGCGAGGGACGTTCGTAAGCTTATCTGGACTGTGCTCTGATATTGGGAAGCGGGGATAGGCAAGTCAGCCTCATAGACGCCTGACTGTTGTCCTACCAAGAGGCTTTGAACCGGCTGATCGTTCAGATAGACGAAGAGGGGCTGCGGGCCCCGGCCGGCGGCCCACGCCCGAACTTTCAGATGAAGGAACGGGCTTGCCGGCCGGCGCAACTGCAATTGGACCGCCTCATCTACTCGTAACGGACCCATATCCAGGCGATATGGATACCCGGCAACCGGCTCCAGCCGGTAAAGTCGTAGCGGGAAGATGAGAGGCACGGTCTCCTCCGGAAAATGGTCCGACGCCTGCTCCATAGACTCCAGTTCCAGCCCCCTGCTATCAACCAGGTCGTAACGGATGTCTCCTGAAAGGTGCTTTGGATAACGGTCCGAAAGGACCAGGTAGACGTTCTTGCCGTCTGCCAGCCATTTCCTTACGCCCTCCGAATAGAACGGTTCCTCCATCTCTTTCTGGAGTATGAAAACGGTCTTCCCGAAGAAGTTCTGAAGTGGAGAGGCAAAAACGTTTCCCTCGATACGGGGCTTGAAGAGGACGACTGCCGGGTCTTCGATTTGGCGCGCCCATCGTCCCAGGCCATCCATCGCACCCCGGTATTCGGTCTGCCAGAGGAAGTGAACATCACGCTGGACGGAAGCTCCCAGGAGGGCCACAAACAGCAGGGCGGGAAGGATTACAGACAAGGGGGCGAGGAAGCGGGCCGGAGGCCGATTTGCACGATGCCAATTCTTGAAGCGGAGCTCTGATAACGCGACGGCTGCCAGCAGCAGAAACACCGGGATCACCAGGGGAACGTAGCGCCGGATCGACCAGAAGTGGACGGGATAGGCCAGTCCCGCCGTAAACAGGTAGAGGGTTGTCTGACCGGCAAAGAGTGTCAGCAACGGCCACACCTTATGGTTCAATCCTCTCCCAACGAACCGCACGAAGCCGGCCAGGCCCAGAATTAGACCCAGCGGACTTAAGTACCAGCCGAGCCTGACCAGGCCTTCCTCCCGGAACAGATTGAGGTAGATGGGGGTGACCCCATCAGAACTAAGGAAGACTGAGGACGCGCGGTCGGGACTGAGAGGCCACCAGAAGTAGCCGTACAGCGCCACGCCTCCCACTGCAAATGCGAGACCGATGGAAAGCAGCTTACGACGCTCCGTTATCCAATCTCCGGCTGTGCTTAATTCATTCCTGAAAAGGATGGCAGCGGTGAGCGCGAGTGCAATTACCGCGTATGCGGCTACTGCCGGTATGGAGCGGACGGTGGATATGAATGGTCCCAGGTTTATCCATGTATATGCGAATGAGAACAAATAGACGTGGACCGCCGAGTGAATCGCCAGAAGCCCATAAGGCACCAGCACATTGAGGTACAGGCGGGCCGGCGTCCGGCCCACGTCATCCCGTCTCCCGAACAGCCATGCCAGGAGGATTCCGAGCGCCACAACAACGGGAAGGAATAGCTGGTCGACCTTTGCCATGTGTGCCAGTCCCAGGGAGACGCCGGCGAAGAAGAACATGAGGCGGCTGCGTTGCTCCTCCGCGAGCACCCAGGCCGTCAGGCCCCCGAGCACCAGGACCTGGATGGTAACCTCTGAGATAGGGTAGCGGGCGAACCAGATCTGCGCCGGGTTGACCGCCAGCAGACCGGCTGCCATGAGCCCTATACCATTGCCCGCCAGCCTTCGGCCCAGCAGGAAGAGCGCCCATACTCCCAAAAAGCCAAGGACCGGCGACACGAAGAGAGCAGCCTGGAGCCCACCGATTGCATAGAGGACCGCCAGCCAGACGGGGAAGAGGTGGAAAAAGGCGGGAATTACGGTGTTCTCTTCCCCATTGGGCATCCAGAAGGCCGGCAGACGTACCGCCCCTACGCCGATCTCCCCCCGCGATTCCAGCAGGAAGGGGCGCAGGCTCTCTCCTAGCTGGGACAGGAAGGGGTCAGTGACGGCAATCGACCCATAGCGGGCGATGCTGGCCCCGGTGCTGAGATAGATGCCCGGATCGAATGTCCCGGCGATTACTTCCGCCGGACGGGAGAAGGCCCATCCTGCCAGAACCATGATGCCGACAAGTAAGAACGAGGTTATGTCTAACCTCGGGCGCCCGAGCCAGCCCAGGTTCACTGTCCGCCGGTAGATCAGCGCCAGCAACAGGCAGTAGACTCCGAGAACTGTGCCCAGCAGGACAAGGGAAAACGTCCCGGTCTCTGCTAGGACTATGCCTACCCACGATATGAGCAATATGCTGATAAATGGTACGAGGAAGAGTCTCTCCCAGAAGTCCAGGCGCCCGGCTCCTCGCCAGCAGGCAAGGGTCAGGTACCCGGGACCCAACAGGAGCAGGACCAGGATAAGCAGAGAGATCATGGACTGCCGCCAGCTAACCTGATGTTGAGGCGCTCCCGTTGGTTAGCGAAGAGCTCGCTGCCAGGCGTCGCTCAGTACGCCATATCTTCCATGGGTTGCTTAGAGAGCATAGATGTGCGTCCCAACGGGACTCTGTGCGCCGCAACGATTGCACGTGTCGCCGTTTCCGGAGGGCGGCTCCAAGTCCTTTTAGCGCATCCAGCCGTCCGGCAACGGAGGGGACCCCGCGGCCGGAGATGATGTTGCCCAGGAGATAAATGAGGTCAAAGGCCGCGATCACTGGCAGCGCAGGAAAAACCTGTGGCGAGGGATAGTTCTTCACCGTGGACCAGATACGGTTTCGTGCCAGGAGGTAGGCCTTCAGTCTGGAGCCCTGACCCGCGGTAGCGGAATGCACGTGATAACACCGGGCCGCCGGGGCGTAAAGGCACCGCCATCCGGCCAGGCGAGCCCTCCAGGCCAGGTCGGCATCTTCCAGAAAGGCGAAGAAGTCCTCGTCAAAGAGGCCGATCTCGTCCAGCATCTCCCGGCTGTAAAGGGCGGCGGCGGCGCAGGCGCCGAACACCTCCCGCGGGCTTTCCTCAGCGGGGTTATCCTGACTGCCCCTATGCAGGTTCCAGGCAAACCCGGCGCGGTCCAGGCTTATGCCGGCCGAGTCCAGCCGGTCCGGCGCTGTGACCATGAGGACTTTGCTGGCTACCATAGCTACTTGGTCAACCGTCCTGGTTGCCTTGATCATCTCTTCCAGCCAGCCTGATTCCAGCCAAACATCGTTGTTAAGCGTGCCGACCAGTGGAGATTCGCTCTCACGAATCGCCCAATTGACGGCCGGCGCGAAGCCAAGGTTAGACGGGCTCGCCAGGACTCGTACCCAGGGGAACTCCTCACGCACGTAATCTGCAGAGCCATCAGTAGAGCCGTTGTCTACCAGGACTACCTGGAAGTCCGTGATTGTCTGTGAGGACACGGAGATAAGACAGGCTTCCAGGAGATGGCGTCCATTCCAGTTGGGGATGATTAGCGTTACCAGCGGCATTTACGTGGTGTTACCCATAATCCTGACACGTCTCAATTGTATCTATCTTACTCTCCCTCTAATCTTGTGGCAACCAAGCTTCACCCGCGGGCGCCAGCCGGTGGCTGACACAGTCTTGGATGGGTATGATTGCTCTTCACCTGAGCCTTAAATGTGGTCACCCGATCCAGTACGAGCCGAAGAAGTACATCGTGACGATGCCCAGGAACGCGGTAAACGTGCCTACCAGGCAACGGTGCACCAGGGTATTCCGTCCAAGCACAGAGAGCAGGATAAAACATGGGAATACCGCCAGCAGGTACCTGGACATGCTGGCCAGCGGATAACCAGCCACCGTGGTAGACGTGGCGAAGAGAAACGCGGGCACGGCGTAGAGCGCATATGACCTGGGGAGGCGACAGACCACCAGGATGGTCAGAAACAGGAAAGCGAAGAAGATGAGGGTATCCATCATAACGATCGCCTGGTCATAAGGCTTGGCTTGCCGGAACATCACACCCACCGCACTCAGGGCGGTATCCCACAGCGGTGTGTCAGCTCTTTCCCAGGCTGATGTCGTGAACATCAGTCCTGACGGTATGCCGGTTTTAGACCATACGTAGCCCGCCCAGGCCGCCAGGGGCGTCAGTATGGAGGCCAGACTCAGAATCGAAGGCCGCAGCCCCTTCTGGCGGACGTATTCATATACCAAAGGGAAGATTACGATAATACCAGCCGCCCGGGTAATGCAGGCGAGACTTCCCAGCAGCACTGCCAGTTTCCAGCGGTCCGTCCTGGCGAAGTAGAAGGCCCCCGTTACCAGCGCCAGGAGCGTTGACTCTGTGTAGGCGACTGAGAAGAAGAGGGACATCGGGAAGATCGAGACGTACGTGACAGTCCGCCGGGCAGCCGCCTTGTCTAGATCCAGGGAGACCAGCTTGTGGAGCAGGTACAGGTACGCAAGGAAAGATAGATTCGAAGCGAGGATCAACCCGAATCTGGTATTGCCTCCCAGGGCGACTGCAATGAACTTGCCCAGGAACGGGTACAGGGGGAAGAATGCCAGGTTCGATGGCTCGGCGAAGGACCCTGACCACAGGTAGCCATCCCGGGCAATCTCGAAATACCATCCGCCATCCCACAGAGCAAAAGAGTCCGGGAAGTTGGGTATACGGTCGGCCGCTACGGGAATGAAGCCAGCAAAAACGGTTGCCAGGAGAAATATGGGCAGACGTGACCCAATGAAGGCTGCCAGTGACACCGTTATCGCCTCCGAGCGCAAGGCGGCGAGGACCGGGGTCCTGGAAAGCATTCCGGCGATAGAGTGGCGGCTTTCCCGAGAACCTGCTACCATACCGGGCCTTTGGACGAAACGGACTCGATGACGCCTTTCCACTTTGGTACCACCGATTCCCATCCGTAGTTTGCTTGAACGTATCGTCGTCCCTGGCGTCCGAGCGTCTCCCGGAGGACCGGGCGAGCGAGCAAGAGCTCGAGGCAAGCCTCGAACTCGGCATAGTTGGTGTAGAATAGCCCTCCGTTGCCGGCTAGGCACTGGTCGGCCAGAACATCGCACCGGCCGTTCGCCAGAACAGGCACTCCACGGTCCCAGGCCTCCAGGAGGGCGATGCACAGGCTTTCATAGGGCGATGGGGCTACCAGGACCGAGGCCGCTGCCAGGGCGTCCCACTTGTCTTCCTCCGGTACAAATCCGAGCGCCCGGATGTCCGGCCTCTCCGGCAGGGGCATGTCAGCCCGGCCCAGGAGCACCAGGCTTGGGCCCTGGGGGAAGGCACTCTTGTACCGGCAGAAGAACTCCAGTAGCTCGGGACAGCCCTTCCATATCTCGATACGTCCCATGTACAGGATAAACTCGCCATCTATCTCATACCGCTCCCTGAAACGCTTTGCATCGGGCTGCTTTGCAGGTCCCTCCAGTACTGTACCCACCACCGTGCCGGGAATATGGCCGTTATTGAAGAGCCTGCGTACCAGCTTCTCCTCCGTAGCCGTCAGGAAGAGCAGGTGGCGAGGTTGGGAGAACAGTTCCCGGAAAATGCCAAGATGTATCGGCGGCTCATCGTGGGCGGTGGGTACCAGGACCGCTCTGTCCGCTACCAGCGGCAGCCCCAGCGCTGTGGGCCCATAGAGGTAGGTATAGAAGATAACGGCATCGTAACTGGGTCCCCGGCGCCGGAGATGGTCAAGAAGGCCCGGGCAGTTGGGACCCTGCTTCTCCAGCCATGTTAGCTCATCCGCGCGGGAATGGGTTTCACTGTAAACGCGCCCGGCGAATGCCCCAAAGTCCGGGGCGCGTCCTTCTTTCACCGCAAAGCGCAGGACCTGGACTCCCTCCAGAGAGGATGTGCCCGGAGGGAAATGGTTTTCCCAGGTAAGATGGTCTAGGGCGCAGGTAGTCAGTACCGTGATCTCGTAGTGCTCTGCCAGGCGCCGGGCGATGGAGCGGCAATGCTGCTCCGCGCCCCCGGTCACCTCCGCACCATAGCGCTGGACGACGAAAGCTACCTCAAGGGGAGGCATGGCTGGTCTGAGCTCTCACTGTCTTATTACCCTGTCCAGGTGCTCCCGCAATGCCTTCGCTACCTGCTCCTGGCTGAAAGCCAGCGCTCGCTGACGGCCCCTGGCCACGAGCTTCTCTCTGAAGCCCTTATCTTCGACCAGCACGTGTAGCATCTCGGACATGGCCTGGTAGTCCTTGCGCCGGAAGAGTATGCCGGCGTCGCCCAGGGTCTCGGGGACGGCGGTAGAGGCGTAAGCCAGTACCGGCACACCAAGATGCATGCTTTCGACCAGCGGGGCGCAGAATCCTTCATGCTCGCTAAGGCACACGTAGGCATTCGCCCCATGGTAGTAAGCGAGCAGGTCGGTATGGGGGACCCGGCCGGGAAAGCTTACATGCTTCTCAATTCCCAGGTGCTCTACCATAGCCTCCAGCCAGTGGCGGTAAGCCATACCCATATCGCCCGGTCCCACCAGAAAGAGCCGGGACCGGGGGTTGATGCGGTGGTGGTAATGATAGAAGAGCTTTATTACGTCCTCAGGCCGCTTGTTGGGCACAATACGGCCTACCGACAGGATATTGACGCACCCATCATCCAGTTCCCTCAAGAGGCGTCGGCCAGGGGTGGCGTTCAGTTTTTCAAAGTCTACGGCAATAGGTAGGACACCGGTCCGCGGGAACCCTGCTTCTTCCAGTTCCTGGCAATTGAATCCTGAGTCCCCTAAGGCCAGGGCAGTAACTGGCACGAAACGGGCCAGGGCCTCTCGCCCTTCCAGGGTAGCCCGCTCCGCCTCGGGATTGAAGCCTCTGAAGTACTCAGCTGGGGTTATGTTATGGTAAACCATGACCAGGCGAGGGGGACGTAGCGAGAGCAAATACTCGGCGGACTCTGACCAGATGGAATAGTGGAGTATTGTCACTTCGCCGTCCTCCAGGCGGTGACGCCTCAGGGGTTGAGCGCTGGCGGTCGCCTGGGGGTGCACCCGGTCGGAGTAGATGGAAGAACGGTAGCCCAGGCTCTTCAGCATGCGATCGATCCCCAGGCAATCCATAGAGATGGCATCGCCGTCCACCAGGTCGGCCACGAACTGGCTTACCTTCGGGGCGCGCCTCAAGATAATTTCTCCCGAGCTATGAGCGCATGCTCCAGGTGGGCAGCAAACTGCATTTCGACGTTCTCCCTGGCGAAGTCCCCTGCCCGCTCTCGACCCCTGGCAACCAGCCGGTCGTGCAGCTTCCGGTCAGTGGTTAACAGGTGTGTCATCTCCGCAATAGAGGCGTAGTCCCTTTTCTTGATGAGGATCCCGGCATCTCCCATTGTAAACGGCACCGCAGCGGCGTCGTAAGCTATCACCGGGACCCCCAGGTACATGCTCTCTACAATGGGAACACAGAACCCCTCGTGCTCGCTCATACACAGGAAGACGTCCGCCAGCCGGTAGTAGGCCATCAGGTCCTGGTGAGTGGCCTGGCCGGTGAGAACGACGTGGTCGCCGAGTCCAAAATGGTCCACGAGCTTTCTCAACCAGGGGAGATACGGGCCGACCGCCATATGCGCTCCCACGAGAAAGAGCCGGCTCCGGGGGTTACACCGATGGTGGTAGTAGTAAAAAGTCTTGATAAGATCCTCTTGCCGCTTGTTGGGGACCAATCTTCCTACAAAGAGTATGTTGGTGTAGTCATCATCGTAGGCCCGCAGGATTTCCGAACTGGCTGCTCCGTCCAGCCTCTCAAAGTCGACCAGGATTGGCACTACCCCGGTTCTCTGGAAGCCGGCATCCACCAGGTCATTGCGGCTGTATTCGGACTTCGCCACCGCCATGACGGCCAGGGGCGCGAACTGGGGCAGGGCATCGCGGCCCTTCTGGGTCAGCTCCCACACCACCGGCTCCGTCCCTCGAAAGAATTCCGCCGGCGTGATGTTGTGGTATATCAGGAGCAGCGGCTTCCCAAGTTGCAGGAGGAACTGGGCGGCGCCGGACCAGGCGGAGTAGTGAAAGATTATCAGGTCCCTGTCCTGAGGCCGGTAAGACGAGTAGTGCTGGCCGATCTTCCGGTAATGGCTGTCGATGCGGTCCGCATAGACCGATGCCTGGAAGCCCCATCGTTGCAGGAGCCGGTGGATCTCAATGCAGTCCGAAGCGGATGCGTCCCCGTAGGAAAGGTCGGATATGAATTGAACGAGCCTGACCCTGGGCGAAAAGCGCTCTCTCAGCTCAGGCAGGGACGGGGTATCCGTAGGAGTTGGTCCCGGCATGCTCCTACTGATGTCCTCTGGGGCGGCGGCAACGAAGCTGCTCGATTGTCTGCCTCAGCTCAGCTACTTCTCGTCTCAGACGCTCTATCTCCGCGTCGGTGTTCTTCCGGTCTCGCTCTGTCTGCCTGGCCAGATGGGCAAGCGCCGAGGAAGTAGCTGAGTTAAAGACGACCTGCTTGGAGCTCAACAGATCGGCGTAAAAGCGGACCAGTTGATGAAGTGGCCGGCGGAGGGCGTTTACCAGCCGCTCCTTGAATGTCGTAGGGATCCTGAGCTGGTCGCCAACGTAGATCTTGTCGTAAGTCAGGCCGACCTGTTGGAGGCTCTGCTTCAGCCCTGCTTCAAGCGAGAGGAAGCCTCCCAGACCGGGGTCGAAGACCAGGGAGTCCACCTCCACCGCCAGAGGTTCCCGTTTGCCCAGGTTTTCCCGGATGCGGGCCATAATCTCGGCAACGTTAATCTCCGGGTCCCTTATCTCGATAATGTCCTCCAGGTCACCCGTATGTTCCATCGTCCTCCCCTTAGCTACACTGAGACCAGCCTGGCCTTCCTTGCAGGTTATTCCGGCGCTGGTGGCCGGTGAGACCCGGTCAGAGCCCGGCAAGGGTATCTTTCACGAACCGGTAATAGAGTTCGGCTGTCGTCGACCATGAGCGGCTTTGTTGAACGTAGGCGCGGGACGCCTGTCCCATCCGCTCTCGAAGAGGCAAATCCCCGGCCAGTCGTTCCAGCGCGTGCGCTATGCCGTCTATTTCACCTTCATCAACCGGTACCTGTATACACGTACCCGGCGGCAACTCAGCAAAAGAGCCCACGCCCGAAACGACAACCGGAGTGCCGGCACTCATGACCCTCAATACCGCCCCAGACGTCTCGCCGCTGGTGGGGTAGCGCAGGTTCAGGCAGATGTCTGCGGCCGCGGCATACGCGTAGAAGTCCTCTATTGGGACACGTCCTGTCAAAATCACTCGCTCTTCGAGGTGCAGGCTCTCGACGACCTCCCTCAGGTTGTACCAGGGAGGCACCTCTCCCACGACCACGAACCGGCTATCCTGATTAGACGTGAGGAACCTGGCAAACGCCTTCAGCGCGGGCTCCAGCCTCTTGTTCGGAGTGGCAAAGCCCAGACTGGCAACTATCAGCTCTCCCTGGGACAGCCCCAGGCGGGCCCGGCTCTCCTCACGGGAACTGACTCTGGCGCTGGAAACCCCGTGTGGTATCACGGCCAGGTTCGCCTCCGGACGCTCAGCCCGGACCAACCCGGCGGCGAATTCGCTATGCACGATTATGCCAAGGTTGAGGTCGACAACCCGCTGGCAGAGGGGATGGTCGGAGAAACGGTATTGATTGTCTAGCAGGGCTGTTCTGGCTTCGGTTATGCCTTGTTGACCGTATAGGTAGCCGATCTCTCGCATATAGCCTGCCGGGTTGCCCCGGCCGATCGTCAGGGTCGAGATCAGGGGGTGCAGATAGATATCATGAAGCACAGTGAAGCTGGGCAGACGGCGCATGGCCTCAAGTATGTATTCGTGACTCAGGTCGTTGCCCAGGTGATAAAGGCAGGCATCATACCGGGAGTGGCGCCTCTCAAATTCCGTGTGAGGGTAGATGGGAAACTGTCCTGCCAGGGTGCAACCGTCCAAACTGGAGCTGTCCACGAAGAGATCGATAGCTCCCCAGTTGGCCAGCTCAGGCAATAATTCCTGGCTGTAGTCAGCAACGCCCGAATGGCAGGGTGGGAGCGGGCTAAAGTAGGCGATCCGCATCCTTCGCCTCCGTTGCCGTCCGGGCATCCAGGGTTTCCTCCAGCTTCTGGACCGCCTCTCTAACCGCGGATAGGTCCGATGTAGCGCTGCCGCTCAATTGGTTTAGCCGGTGGCGCAGCCTGGCGACCTCTTTGGCCAGAGATGCCTGGTCCCGGTCGGCAGAGATTATCATCCCCTCTGCGTCCCGGATCTGGCTGGACAGGGTCCGCTCCTGCTGTTCCAGAATCGTGCACATCTCGGTGATGATCTGAACTACGGTCAGGTTGAAGGCTATCTGCTGGTCCAGGATAGGACGCACGTACCACTTGGTAGACATCCAGTTCCAGGCTCGCCGCATCGTGACGATGACAGGCCCCAGGACCGGCAGGGAGGAGGTGAACGGCTGTTCCTGCGGCGCCCAGGTGTTATTCGCCTGGTCTACCAGCTCACGCAGCTTGCTCATGATACCCCAGCCCTCGTTCCCGCGTACAGCGGCAGTATCTGCTCGTACACCCGGTCCCAGGTGTAGCATTCCAGGGTCTTCTTCTCACCCCGCGTGCCCATCTGCAGGGCCAGTTCTTTATCCGTTAGCAATTGCTTTACACGCATGGCCAGCTCCGCCTCATCGCCGAAGCGCACCAAAAACCCGTCATCCCCATTGGAAATAACATCAGGCACGCCTCCCGCCGCTGCTCCGATGACTGGCTTCCGGTTTAGCCATGCCTCCAGGTAGACCATCCCAAAGGAGTCGGTTCGGGATGCCATCGCGAATACATCACCGGCATCCAGCAGGTCGGCCTTCTCATCCTGAGATACAAAGCCGAGCACCAGGGTTCGTGCTTTGACCTCATCCGGCTGGGCTTCATAATAGAGACGAAAAGGATCCATCACCGGCCCGGCCATCACCAGGTGAGCCGTGAGGCCCTGTCCCCAGAGCAGCTTCATTGCTTCGACCAGGGTCATACTTCCCTTGTCGTAGGCCATGGCGCCCAGCGAGAAGACGATTGGCCCCTGTATGTTATGCCTTTCCCGGAAGCGCTTACCCTGTCCTGTCATCTCCCGAGGCTCCGCCCCTCCGGGGACCTTAACCACGCGGCCGGGCGGAACGCCGAGAGCCAGCAGGCCCCGTCGCTCGATCTCGGTGTGGACGGCCACGTATGTGCTTCTGCGCATCATCTCAATCTGATTTGGCAGCGTATAGTGCCGGCTTACTTCGTCGCCTTCGTTCTCACCCAGATGCGTGTGAGGACTCATAATGAAAGGCAGTCCTCTGGCCCGGGCGTACCGTTGAGCGTAGTATATCAAAGAGTCGAAAGGGATGTTGCTGGCATGAACAACCCCCGGAGGAGGGTTGAGTCGTGCCAGTTCTTTGCGAAGCGCCGGTACCAGCGGGGTGGTCGCTCCAAGAGCGAAGAGGGCCTTATGTCCCAGCCGGGGCCCCCGGGATACCCAGGTCATGGCCCTCCTGGTGCCGGGGAATACTATCCCGCTCAGTGGCAAGTGACGCACCGGGAGACGCCGGATGATTACGCCGTTGTGTACTTCCTCCCCGGCTGGAAGGGATCTCTTGCTCGCGTCCCAGAAGTACTCCAGGTCCCAGGCGTTGGTAGTCAGCACGGTTACCTGGTGCCCGTCAGCCGCCAGCCTCTCCGAGATTTCCTGTAACCATCTCTCAGAGCCTCCGATATATGGCCAGTACCGGGGAATGACGTGGAGTATTCTCATATCCGTAGCCGTGCCCGGATCCTGGAGAGGACGCCTGGAGCCGGGTGTTCGCCTGGCCCGGGCGGCTCGATATGGGCCTCGATGGCTAACTCGCCCATTAACTCCAATATGTCAGGGGTGGCGGAGGGAAGGGGCTGATTCATAGCGCCGGCTGCCTGGTAGGCGTGTTGAAGGGCTCGCCTCTCGTCTTCGGACTGGACTGATCTTAACCACGCCCGTTCGGCGGGGAAAAAGTCGGTGGAGATTTGCGCCGTTGAATAATGCTTCAGAATGAAACGCAGCCTTGCCGTATGGTAAGCACGATAGTAGCCGTGGCTATCCCTGATCGTTGTGGCTGATTCGTAGTGAGTTATTACCGCCTGCGGAACGTAGAGCACCCGGTATCCCGCCTCCCTGGCACGGAAGCAGAGGTCAGTGTCCTCAAAATACGCCGGGCCAAAACCCTCATCGAAATTGCCGATCGATTTCAGGACGTCCCGTCTCGTTGCAAAGGCAGCGCCGGTCACGTAATCGACATCTTTTGGCTGATCCCACTGGCCTTCGTCAATCTGCCGGTAGCCATAGTGATCGGCGAGGGCTTGCGGGTAGCGAATAATACCCCCGGCATGCTGAAGGGTGCAGCCGTCGGGATAGTATATCTTGCTGCCGGCGATGCCGTTGCCGGGGTCCTCCAGGCCCTCGACCAGGGCTTCCAACCAGCCTGGCCGAACGGTGGTATCCTGGTTCAGGAAGGCGATGAACTGCCCCTGGGCCTCTGCAATCCCGTGGTTCATGCCCCCGGCGAAGCCGAGATTGCGCTGATTGGCGATCACACGCACGCGCGGGAAGGACTGGGCCACCCATTCAGCGGAGCCATCGGACGAGCCGTTGTCGACTACCAGGACTTCTGCATCCTTGTAGGTAGACGCCTCCAGCGACGAAAGACATGGACCCAGGAAGCTCCTTCCGTTATAGGAGAGTACGATAACCGACGCCAAGCCTGTCATGAGCCGGTCCGTGGCTTCGATCTGATTCCGGTCAGGCGCGAGATGGCCCATGAGAACACATCAGCTCCAGCAGCCGGAACCTGTGGGGTGGTGGTGCGCTCGCCACGAGCCGCCAGCCGTGGACGATCGCAAAAGCGCAGGAGTGGTGCGCAAGCTGTACCCCAGTGCAGCGAGTCTCTAACACCCTGGAATCTTGTTTGCAGGCTGTCCCTCAGTTGTGGCTGCTCCAGGAGCTGAAGGAGGGCCTTGCCGGCGCCTTCGCTATCCTGGAAATCTACCAGAAGGCCCAGCCCATTCGCCTGCACCTGCTCGGCAAGCGGGTCTCCGCGGGTAATCACCATAGGCAGCCCTGCCCAGAAGTAGTCCAGCAGCCGGGTGCGGGAAGAGAAGCGTGTCTCGACCAGGTCCAGGTGAAGGCTGATCCCCAGGTCCGCCTCCAGCAGGTAGTCACCCCTTTCGGGGTATGGCACCCAGTCGTTGAAGAAGACGTACCTGTCTAGGAGGCCCATCTCCTCGCTTAGCCGCCGTGCGTCGAGTGAGGCCCTCATCTCAGGCACCGCCTCACGGTTGGGGTGGCGCGTTCCCAGAAAGAAGAGGCGCACGTCATCCCTCCTGGAGCACAGCCACCCCATGGCACGCACGGCAGAGATGGGATCAAGCCAGTCCCAGACGCCTCCTCCCCAAAGCACCACCTTGTCCTCGTTTCGTATCCCCGGCCAGACACCCTTGAGGACCGGTCTGTTCTTGCGAGGTGGCTCGACCGGGAGACCGAAAGGGACCACGGCAATAAGTGCCTCCAGTGAAGGGTCATGCCGGTATGCTTCAGGGGTCAGCCGGCCCCATGCCGCCAGCATTCCCAGCCAGAAGTCGCGCTGCCGGAGGTTAGCGCAAAGGAAGAAGTCGCCGGTCTCCAGGAGGTTCTTCAAGACGCGGAGGCCCGATTCTTGCCGTGCCTGCTGCTCCGTTACGCTGAGGCTGCGGTTTATCTCCAGGTTCTCGAGGATAAATGGATCATAAAGATCGACCACGATTGGCTTGCCACAGTCCTTGATCCAGGGGAAGAGTTCCAGGGTGTCGCCACACAGCAGCAGCGATTCTGCTCTCTGAACGAGAGCTGTTAGAGAATCCGGGTCTTGCCGGTTGTAGGCCGCCAGCTCGATCCCCTGTCCCGGGAGATCAGTCTGGTTTGGACAGGCGAGCGTTATCCGATGACGCGCGGCGAGGCCTCTGGAGATCTCCCAATACCGGATGCCCGGGCCTGCCATGTGGCTGCCCACCATATCATGACTGATAACAAGAAAGCGGGTCATTGCCCGGTTCCGCGGTCCCGGCGCGTCCCCAGTCCCATGCGCCGTCTAAGCTCTCCCGCTCCCATCAGCAATCTCATGATCTTTCCGCTCTTGTACCCTTCCACCAGGTCCTGCAGTCGCCCTATTTCCTCATGCTGGCGAGCGGTAGTCTGGAGAAGCTCTTGGATCGATCTCTGCGATTGAATCTCCTCGCACAGGTGCTGGAACAGGCGGAAGTAAAGGTAGAACTGCTCCTTGGACAGCCCGTCATTGAGGATGATTGACCGGCTCGTGTCCCGTATCTGGGGGTCCTGCGCCAGGATATCCCAGTCCATATCGTCAGAAACTATGCCGCGTGAAGACGCCTCCTGCCAGACAGGAGTACCCGGATACGGAGTCAGGGCGTAAACATCCACAGCATGGAACCCGGAGGCATTCTTCTTGATGAACTCGTAGGTAGCCGCCAGGTCCGTCTCGTTTTCACCGGGAGTGCCGATAATGAACGAAGCAAAGAGGTGAAAACCGTAGCGTTGGCACAGGTCTATGACCCCCTGGTTGTCCTTTACCGTGGTGGTATCCTTCTTCAGGTAGGACAGCATACGCTGGGAACCGGATTCGGCTCCGAACCCGATCGCCTGGACGTTCATCCTCTTCAGTAGCTCGCACACTTCTTCGTTCAGAAGGTCGGCCCTCGCCGATGCGCAGGAGAGGGTTACCCTGCCGGTTAGTCCCTCCTGTTCAAGAAGCTCCGCTATCTCCCTGAGGCGGGCGCGGTTAGCGATGAACAGGTCGTCGTACAGGTTTATGGTTTTAGCCCCCCAGTTCTCCACCAGGTCCTTTATCTCGTCTACGACGTAGCGTGGGGAGAAGAACCGCGTGCGTCCCCAATACTGAGTAGAGAAACAGAATACACACTTGTACGGGCAGCCGCGGGAGGTAAGCATGTGCATGTCTTGCCCGAATGTTCCGTCCAAGGAACCGGCCAGCAGGTCACGGCGGGGGAACGGGATACGATCGAGGGGCTGGATCAGCGGACGGCTCGCGGTGATCTCCGGGCCGTGCTCGCTATGGAAGACTATCCCTGGAGTACTGGCCAGGAAGTCGGGACCTAGCCAGCTCTTGGTCTTGTACTGGCGGCAGAGGTCGAGGAAGGTCTCTTCCCCTTCCCCAATCACTCCGGCGTCGAAGCAGCTGGGCAGCGTGTGGGGTAAGGCCGAAATGTGCGGACCACCGACCACTACCGGTATCTTGAGGGCGCTCTTAATTCTCTGCGCGGCGTTGATGGCCCGGCTGAAGTTATGGGTAACTGACGAGACCCCCACGAAGTCCGGTTGCTGCTCGATAATCTCCTGTGGGTCCCGGCTGAAGACAATGCGGTCTATGCCGCCGTATTTGCCGAGATAAGAGGCGAGGTATGACAGACCCAGCGGTGGGTATCGCCTCTCTATCCGGCTTCGGTCATCTATTGCTTGTAGGAGCCCTACCTTCATGGACAGCTGACTTGGGCTCTATGCACCATTGGCATGGGATGTGCAGGAAGCCATTGCGCTCCTTCACCGTCCTCGGCTGTACGGTGAACATATACATTCGGTCGTGGTGGTCATAGGGATGCAGGCAGGAATGATCGTAGATCGCAGCCGACAGTCGGTAGGTGCCCTCCAGCAACGGCAATGAGGGGACAAGATATTGGACCACGCCCTCTCCTTCTACCCAATCGATGTCGTAGTCGGACGTCTTGGTATTCGGGCCGTTGATGAGCAGGTTGTCAATCCGGTGTATGGCAATGCCGAATACGGGCTTCTCTACCCGCTGCCTCGCTCTGTAGTGCATCCGGACCAGCATCGAGTCGCCCGTGTCGAATACGCTCCCTGGCCGACCCTCTGCGTCTACGAATTCCACGGCGGTGAGCTCTACCTCCCTGGTGCCCCACCGGTGGGTTTCCTCCAGGCCTGACTGGCTATGGCTCTGTGCTCCTTCAAGCCGGGTCTTGTTCTTTATATTGGCCCATTCCAGATACTTGTCGACTACCTCGTGGCTGGGACCCTTAGCTCGCTCCACGCCCGCATCAAGCCATACGGCCTCGTCACAAAGGTCTCTGAGTGTCTGAAGGTTGTGCGAAACCAGGATAATACTCTTACCCCGATCCTTGATCTCCCGTATCTTGTCGGCGCACTTACGCTGGAAGGCCTCATCACCTACCGAGAGGACCTCGTCGATCACCAGCAGGTCGGGGTCTGAGCTGATGGCAACCGCGAATCCCAGGCGGGCGTACATGCCGGATGAGTAGTGTTTTACGGGCGTATCGATAAATCGCTCCAGCTCGGAGAACTCCACAATCTCGTCGAGCCGCGCCCGCATCTCTTTCCCGGTCATGCCCAGGATCGAGCCGTTTAAGAATATGTTCTCCCGTCCACTCAAGTCCTGGTGAAACCCTGCTCCCAGTTCCAGGAGGGCCGCTATTCTCCCCTCCACCTTAACATTACCGGACGTAGGGTTAATTATGCGGGTGATTAGCTTCAGGGCCGTGCTCTTGCCTGAGCCGTTTTCCCCCACCAGGCCGAACGTTCCTGATTCTCCTACCGTGAAGCTGACGTCCCGGAGGGCCCAGAACTCCTCGTTGGAGCGGTCCCGGTGCTTCCATTTGTTTACGAACGCCTCCTGGAAGGAGCGGTGCCTTTCGTGGCGGAGGATAAAACGCTTGGACACGTTCTCGAAGAGGACCATTACACTTCCTCTCCAAACGTTGGGGCATGTTTGAGGAAGAACCAATAGCCGAGCACGAAGACTGCTACCGACGTTGCCGTGGTTCGTGCCAGGAAGTCCCAGGCTGGTGCAGCGTCATAAAGCAGAATTACTCTGTAAGTAGAAATGATTGAGGCCATAGGGTTGATGATGTACATCACTCGGGAGAAGTTGGAGGTCAGGTCCTCGATATTATAGAAGACCGGCGTCATGAACATCCATGCCAGCACGAGCACTTCCATGATCACCTGAGTATCCCGGAAGAAAACGTTGATGCTGGATAAAAAGAGGGCCAATCCGAGCAGAAAGATGATATGGATCAAGAGGACGAGCGGAAAGTAAAGGGCTAGAGGGCTGACACTTATCTGGAAGAAGATCAGCATCAAGCCGAGTATGATTGACGCCAGCAGAAAATTGACGACATTCGAAAAGACCAGAGAGATAGGGAGTATCTCTCTGGGGAAGTAAACCTTCTTTATCAGATTCCCGTTCCCCACGATACTGCCCATCGAGCCCATTACTGAGCCGACCGTCAGGTTCCATGGGAGAAGGCCAATGAGCACAAAGACAGGGAAGTTCGGAATGTCGTTTCGCATGAGGATCCCGAAGACCAGCGTGAAGACAGACATCATCATAAGTGGATTCACCAGCGACCACGCAAAACCCAGGAAGGAGTTCTTGTATCGAGCCTTGAGGTCTCTGGCTACCAGGTTCTTTATCAGCCCCCGGTATCGAAGCAATTCGCCCAGGTGCTGTCTAAAGCTAACCATTCGTCACCATCTGATGCCTTAGGATAACATAGGCAGGTACCTTTGCCAAGCGAAGCGACTGCCCCGGGTGACCGTCAGGGCCGGGCGGGCACCGCAACTTTCCAGCCCTTGACCTACCTATGTAATTTTGGATATATTACTCTGGTAATCGAATGTTAAAGAGGTTTTCAAAATGAACCTGCGCATACCGGGACCCACTCCGTGTCCTCCTGAAATCCTGGAGGCCATGGGCACCCAGATGATCAACCACCGCGGCCCGGAGTTCAAAGCCCTGCTGATGGACGTCCTGGCCCGGATGAAGGCCATATGCCAGACGGATGGGGAGGTGTTGATCTTCACCTGTTCAGGCACGGGGGGTATGGAGGCCGCAGTAGTCAACACCATATCTCCTGGTGACCATGTTCTCTCCCTGACCGGCGGAGCTTTCGGGAACCGGTTCGCTAACATCGCCGAGGCATTTGGGGCCAGGGTACAGCGTCTGGAGTTCGAATGGGGCCAGCCAGTTGATCCGGAGGCCGTCAGGCAGGCCCTTCGGGATGATCCAGAGATCAGGGTAGTGCTGATAACCCATAATGAGACCTCTACCGGCGTTACCAACGATCTGAGCTCAATAGGGCCGGTCGTCAGGGAGTTCGACAAGCTTCTGCTGGTTGACGCGGTCAGCAGCCTCGGAGCAGTTGACCTGCCCATGGACAAGTGGGGTTGTGACGTGGTCGTCACCGGTTCCCAGAAGGCCTGGATGGTGCCACCCGGACTGGCGATGGTTGCAGTAGGCCAGCGGGCCTGGAAGGCCATGGACCAGGCGAAGTCTCCCCGGTTCTACTGGGACTTCCGCTCGATGAAGAAGTTCCAGGCGACGGGCGAGACACCCTTTACACCTGCGATTTCGCTGTACTTTGCCCTGGCTGTTGCCCTGGACGCGATCGAGAAGGAGGGCTTTGCCAACGTGGTGGCCCGCCACTCCCGGGTCGCTGCCTATGCCCGCCAGATGGTCAAGGAGCTTGGGCTGACCATATTCCCCAACGAGGCTTATGCGTCCAATACCGTGACCGCTATCAGGGTGCCCGAGGGGATGGAGGTCAAGCCACTCCTGAAGACACTTCGTGAGCAGCATGGGGTTGTGCTGGCTGGTGGACAGGGTAAGCTGGACGGAAGCATCTTCCGCATCGGCCATCTCGGTTACGTGACCGAGGCGGACATGGAAGGCGTCGGCCGCGCCCTCAAGGCAGTGCTACCTCACGTCAAAGCCAGGGCCTGACAATGGCTCACAAGGTCCTGGTCTCTGAGCCGATCGCCGAAGACGGCATCGAGATACTCCAGCAGAAGCTTGATGTAGACTATCGCCCTGACCTGAAGGCCGAACAGTTGCTCGAGATTATCCCCAACTACGATGCCCTCCTGGTCCGTAGTGGGACCAAGGTCACCGAACAGGTAATCCAGGCTGGGAGACGGCTCAAGGTCGTCGGGAGGGCCGGCGTAGGCGTCGATAACATCGACGTGCCAGCGGCTACTCTCCGGGGCGTAGTTGTAGTCAACGCTCCCGGCGGAAATACTATAGCCGCGGCCGAGCATACTGTTGCAATGATGCTCTCTCTGGCCCGCAATATTCCACGCGCTGATGCGGCCCTGCGGGCGGGCACGTGGAAACGCCAGGAGTTCATGGGCCGGGAGGTGCGCAACAAGACTCTCGGCGTAGTCGGCCTGGGGAAGATTGGTGCAGAGGTCGTTCGCCGCGCCCAGGGGATGGAAATGCGAACAGTCGCCTTCGACCCCTTCGCTTCGGAAGACCTGGCCCGCCTTCTGGGTGTCGAGCTCATGTCGCTCGATGATCTTCTCAAGCGTTCCGATTTCATAACCGTTCACACTCCTCTGACAGATGCAACGCGCGGTCTGATTGGAGCCAGGGAGCTGGCCGTCATGAAGCCGACGGCCTATATCATCAATTGTGCCCGCGGGGGCATAATCGATGAGAGCGCCCTGCTTACGGCTTTGCGGGAAGAGAGAATCGCTGGGGCCGCCCTGGATGTCTTCACTCAAGAACCTCTGGGCCAGAGTCCCCTCCTGGAATGCAATCGCCTGATCCTGACTCCCCATCTGGGGGCGATGACTCATGAGGCCCAGGTATCGGTCGCAATCGACGTAGCTCACGAGATTGTTAGCGTCCTCGAGGGAGGCCAGCCCCGCTATGCGGTAAACCTGCCTCTGATCCTTCCGGAAACCCTGGCCTTCCTTTCTCCGTTTGTCTCTGTGGCCGAGGCCCTGGGAAAGCTGGTTACCCAGCTGGTGGACGGACAGCCTCGCATGATCGAGATGAAGTATTGCGGAGAGATATCGCAGTACGACACAGCGCCGCTTACTGCCAGCGTCATCAAGGGGATGCTCTCTCCAGTCAGTGAAGCACAGGTGAATCTCGTAAACGCCCTGGCAGTGGCCCGCAGCCGCGGACTGCATGTCCGGGAACAAAAAGAGAGCCAGTGTGAGAACTTCAATAGCCAGGTGTCCGTAACCGTAACTGCCAGCGGGGGACAAGAATCGGTCTCGGGTACATCTATTACCGGCGAGCCCCACATGACGCAGATTAATGGGTACTGGGTGGATGTGCCTCTCTCTAAAGGCCTGCTCCTTCTGGGCGAGCATCTCGACCGGCCGGGGATTATCGGCACGGTCGGGACCCTCTTGGGCGCATCTGACATCAACATAAGCTTCATGCAAGTGGGGCGGCATCAGCCTCGAGGCAAGGCGATCATGGTCCTGGGTCTGGATGAGGCGGTCAACGAGGACCTGCGTCAGCAGATCCAGGCGATTCCGGATATGGACTCCGTCAGGGTGGTAAGACTATGACTTCCTTGCGTTGTACTTCAGGTTGACTAGACTTGTCCTGGTCCGCCACGGCGAGACCACCTGGAACGTTACCGGCTATTACCAGGGGCGTACCGACACCGACCTGTCGGAGAGGGGCAGGCGTCAGGCAGGGTGCCTCGCCAGTCACCTGCAAGGCACACATTTTGATGCCATCTACTCCAGTCCGCTGAAAAGGGCCCTGGACACGGTGGAGCAGCTGGCCCGTGATGCCGGGCAGGAGATACAGGTCGAGTGTGGACTTACCGAGATCGAGCACGGGGTCTGGGGAGGCCTCCACAAGTCGGAGGTACAGGAGCGCTACGGTGAGACATTGCGCCTCTGGCTGGAGAACCCCACCCGTGCCGAAGTGCCGGGCGCAGAGTCTCTGGAAGATGTGCGGAGCCGGGTCCTGGAGGCTATCTCCTGCATCATCGAGCGTCATCCGAGTCAGACAGTGCTGATCTGCACTCACGACGCGGTGCTCAAGGTCCTCGTCTCCTCAGCGATTGGCCTGGACCTGGACTCGTTCTGGGCCATTCAGGTGGACAACGCCTCGGTCAGCGTACTGGAGCACGATGGCCAGCGGGCGAAGCTAGTTCAACTGAACGACACCTGCTTCCTGGGAGCGGAGCGCTCCGACAGTCGCGGCCAGGCACTTTAGCGCCCCTCGCAGTAGCGGTCGTAGGTGGCGCGGCACCGAACGTCGGACAGTTAGCTCTAATACCACGGCGCAGCAACAATGTCCGTCCATCGGTTCAGCCTGCGGCTGTGTTGCTACATCGCCTGCCAGTGGTTAAGCCTACTTCCGCTTAGCCACTCTGTCATTCCGGCCTCCGCCGGAATGACAGAACAGGAACCGGAATGACAGAACAGGAACCGGAATGACAGAACAGGAACCGGAATGACAGAACAGGAACCGGAATGACGGAACAGGAACTGGAATGACAGAACAGGAACCGGAATGACGGAAGAGGAACCGGAATGGCAGCTCGGGACGGGCCACCGCCGGAATACTGGACCGGGCTTCAAGCAGCCAATTCTAGCTTTCGGGGGAGTTGCCCTCTTTCTCTGCTTTTTCCGCTACGTAAGAGGCGCGGGACTGTGCCGTGACACGCGTGCCTCGTTCCCTGCACCAGCGCACCAGGTCTTCCACATCGACATCGACCCGTATCACCTCTAACCCTCGGTCACGCAGCCGGCGCGATACCGTCTGCGCTTCGACAAGCCATTCCCCGTAGCTGGCTTCCAGCTTGCTCCGGTCTTCGGATACCCTGAGCAGCTCGTCCCACTGGTCTTTCCGATACCATGCGATGCCAACAACCGGTCGCGGTCCTTCGGTCATGCCCTTTCCAATGCTCCTGACGTCGCTTCAGGCCTGACTGAGAGGCTGCCCGGCCGTTTCAACTCTGGGCACTCTGGCCCTTAGCCTCCGCCCTGACTTTCTCCGGTGTAATCGGAAGCTCACGCAGGCGAATGCCGGCCGCATTGTACAGGGCGTTAGCCACAGCCCCTCCTGTAGGGATGTTAGGTGACTCGCCGAGAGATTTCGAGCCGAACGGTCCGTCCCCCTTAGGCTCTTCAAGGAACATCGGGGTCAACGGAGGCATGTCCACTGCTGTGGTGAGACGGTAATCCTGGAAGCCGGCGTTCACGGTCTTTCCGCCATCGAAGATAACCTGTTCGGAAAGGGCGAACCCAACCCCGAAACTGATGCCTCCCTCCACCTGCCCCTCTGCCATCTTCGGATTGATCGTGCGGCCAACGTCACTAACGGAGGCTACCCTCAGAATCTTCACATCTCCGGTCTCAGGGTCGGCCTCTACCTCCGCCGCCTGCACGCTAAAGCAGTCGCACGGCCGGCTGGGATAGAGATTTCCCTTCACAGTGGACGCGTCGTAGGCGGGTGCGACGGGCGCATACGAGCCGCGGCCCAGAATGGGGCCACCCTGAACGAGGCTCATCCCAGCGATCCTGGCGATGGGGACAGCCCGGTCCGGAGAGCCCTTTACCCGCACCATGCGGTCCGAAGTCTCCAGGTCCTTGGGGTTGGCCTCCAGCATATGTGCTGCTCTGTCCAGTACCTGCTGGCGGGCATCGGCGGCAGCCAGCCTCACGGCGTTTCCCGCGGTAAACGTAATGCGATTGCCTACACTGGCCATGTCGTAAGGAGTAGCATCGGTATCTCCGGCTACGATGCTCATGTCCTCCAGCCGGAGCCCAAGCTCCTCAGCGGCGATCTGGCAGAGTATGGTATCGGAGCCGGTTCCGAGGTCCATTGCCCCGGTCAGAAGGACGGCTGTGCCGTCCTCGTTTAGCTTCACCTGGGCTGCGGATGAGATCCCTCCCACCCCCCACTGGCCGCAGGCGATCCCCCAGGCCCGGCCTGGCGCTGGCTTCTCCTGCTGGTCAAGGTAGGACTGAATGGACCGCAGGGCACCCTTGAGGCCTATAGGCCCGTAGACCTGGCCGGTCGGCGAAAGGTCGCCCTCTCCGACAGCATTCTTGAGCCTTAGCTCCATCGGATCAATGCCCAGCTTGTGGGCGATGATATCCATATGCGATTCCACGGCGAAGGATGCCTGGGTCGCCCCGGGCGCTCGCAGCGCTCCGCAACTGGTCTTGTTGGTATAAACGCAATACCCGTCCGCCTGAACGTGGGGGATCCTGTACGGACCCAGGGCGTAGATCGTGGCATTGGAAGTGGTGGCTGGCCCGAAGTCGGAATACGCTCCCGTGTCCATTATCACCGTGGCCTGACGGGCTACTAGGGTGCCGTCCTTCATGACGCCCGATTTCAACTTTATCAAAGACGGATGGCGCGGGTGGTTGGAGATAAAGTCCTCGACTCGGTCCAGGGCGATCTTAACGGGGCGGCCGGTCTTCATGGCCAGTAGGACGCAGACAGGCGCAGCCAGTGAACGGGTCTTGCCCCCGAACCCGCCGCCGCACCGGACGCCAATGACCCTGATCCGGTTCATGGGCATATGGAAGATCTCAACCAAATGGCCCCTGATGACAAAAGCCCCCTGCGTCGTGACCCAAACCGTGACGCGTCCCTTTTCGTCTACTTCCGCCAGCGCAGCATGCGGCTCCATGTAGGCATGGTAGACCATCGGCGTGCGGAAGGTATCTTCAAAAACGAAGTCTGCCTGGCGGAACCCTTCCTCGACGGTTCCCCGCTGGATGGACATATAGCAGCAGACGTTGCCGGTGCCCTTGACTACTCTGATGGCGCGGTAGCTGTCCAGGTCCGGATGCAGGATGGGAGCGTTCTCTGCCATAGCCTCTTCCGCATCGAAAACGGCCGGTAGTTCTTCGTATTCCACCTTGATAAGGTCGAGGGCTCGCTCGGCGGTCTGGTCATCAACAGCCGCCACCGCGGCCACCGCTTCGCCGAGGAAGCGGACCCGGTCTGAAGCCAGCGCGGTCTCGTCGATCACCGCCTGGCCATAGAGGCCGGGGGGTAGATCTTTGCCGGTAACCACGGCCTTGACCCCGGGCAATGCTTCGGCTTCGCTCGTGTCTATCGAGAGAATACGCGCGTGCGGGTAACGGCTGCGCAGCAACTTGCCGATGAGCATGCCAGGCCGTCTCAAGTCCTGGCCATAGATAGCCCGGCCGGTTGCCTTCTCCACGCTCTCCAGCCGAGGGAGGGACTTGCCAACAACCGTCAATTCTTGAACCACCTTATCCTCCTATGGGCTCTTTGTGTCTGGCATTACCAGCCGGCGGCGCTCGATCTAGTTAGTGTGGGAGCAAAGGTCCAGTACACCCGGTCGGACACCAGCAGGTGAACGGGGACCGTGTAGCTGGCGCCGGTGACGCCATCCACCTGGACCGTGATGCTGGCGTCGTAGCGTCCGGCCGGCATGGAGCCTTTGTTTATCGAAATATTGAGGTTAGCCGGTGCGACTCCGGATGGCGGATCCACAGATAGCCAGGTGGCAGAGGAGCTTACACTGGCCGACCAATTGTAGGGGTTTACCAACGAGGAGACCCTCAGAGTGCCCGTCATGGTGCGAGTGTCGGTGACTGCAGCAAAGAACCCGATGATGCTAGGGCTCATCGCCATCTGCGCCTTTGCCAAAGCCGCGCCGGCGTCCATAAGACCGAATCCGTATTGGTCGTCTCTCCCTGGTGAGCCGAGGTCTCGAACGGTTGAGGTTATGATGTTGGTCACTTGGGCATTCGTCAGGTTGGGATTGACAGCCCAGATAAGGTTGGCCAGAGCGGAGACGTGAGGAGCGGCCTGGGACGTGCCCTTGGTCGTGGCGAACATCTGGTTAGGCACCAGGCTTATGATCTCCTCCCCTGGCGCAACGACGGCCACATAGCCACCGTGCTCGGAAAACACTGCCCGCTCGCGCTTCTGATTGATCGCTCCAACCGCCAGAACATTGTCGTCTGCAGCCGGGTATATAGGCGGATTGACGGTCTTGCAGTCGTTGTCACGGTAAGTCTCCGGATCGGCGCAATTTCCTGATGCAGCTACGACGAGCGCGCCCTTGTTATAGGCGTAGTTGATCGCGTCCTGTAGGATATCCGACCTGTCTTCGCCACCGAAGCTCAGGTTGATGATCTTGGCCCCATTATCAGCGGCGTAGACGACACCCAGGCTGGCCGATGCATCGGGAGCCTTGCCGAAGTGGTTGGCAATCTTGACGTCCATGAGCGTGGCGTCCCAGGACATCCCGGCCACGCCTCCGAACATGACATCGTCAGTGTTGTTGGTACGGGCAGCGGCGATGCCGGCAACATGCGTACCGTGATACCCCAGCCCGTCAAACGGGTTGTCCTCACCGATATAGTCGATGCTGGAGAGTACCTTGCCTTTCAGATCACCGTGGCGGCCGTCTACTCCGGTGTCCAGGATAGCTATAACAAAGTTTGGTGAGCCCGTGCTGATGTCCCAGGCCGCGGGGGCGTTAACGTCGCGCAAGTTCCACTGATAATAGTAGGTCCCCAGGCCATTCATACGTGTATAGAAATAGTCCCTTGGCTCTTTGAAGACGCTGTATGTGTACTCTGGCTGGACTTTATCTATGAAGGGGTTGCCGGCCAGTCGCTGCACCCATTCCAGCTCTTTGCCTTCGGGAACGGAGAGGACCGCGTAGCCGAGTTGCGGTATCTCCTGCGCAAGCTGCACCTCCTGGCTTCCAAGGGATGATACCATGTTGGCGGCCGCCGTGTGAGGCTTGGGCTTGACGATTACCCGGCCCGGTACGAAACGTCCTTCGGTTCCCGGACTTTCAGCATTGGCGGGAGTGGCCTGTGAGAAAGCTGCCAGGACTATCAGGACGAAGGCTGCCCACCTGCAATTCCAAAAGCGCATACCGGTCCTCGAGGCGAAAGATGTGGTCATTATAGCACGGCCCCTTGCACAGTTCGAGGGGTTTGTCATGATTATTCTCACCCAATGCTCTGACGGGCACCCGATTACACCGGCCAACTTATGGTAGTTGTATGTAATATGGTAAAATTTATGTGATATGGGTATTATCGAGCTGCCTCAAGAACTCGTCCTCAAGATAGCCGCGGGCGAGGTGATAGAGCGCCCTGCATCGGTAGCCAAAGAGCTGGTGGAGAACTCCCTGGATGCCGGAGCACGACGTATCGAGGTGGAGATTCGGGGAGGAGGCATCCCCTTCTTGCGGATCACTGACAACGGCCGCGGAATCGAGCCTGATGAAGTAGAATTGGCCTTCCGGCGCCATGCTACGAGCAAGCTTTCGAGCCAGGACGACCTGGCATCTATCGGCAGTCTCGGCTTCAGAGGCGAGGCGCTGCCAAGCATTGCCACCGTTGCCGAAGTAACCATGCTCACCAGGACCTGGGAACAGCCTCTGGGCGTCCTGGTGCGTCTCAAGGATGGCATGGTGATCGACAAGGGGGAACGCGGCGGCCCGCCCGGTACCACGATCACCGTCAGGAACCTGTTCTCAGGGCTTCCAGCCCGGCGCAAGTTTTTGCGTCCGGCAGCTTCCGAAGGGCGCCGCGTGACCGAGATCGTCGCTCGTTATTGCCTGGCATATCCGGAGGTACAGTTCCTTCTTTACAACGACGGGCGGTTGACGCTCCAGTCACCCGGTGACGGCCAGTTGACCTCGGCAGTGGCGAGCCTTTATGGAGCCCCTGCCGCCAAGGCTATGGTGGCCCTGGATGCTAGAGAGACGAGTATGGCTATCCAGGGGTTGATCAGCCCGCCGTCAGAGACCAGGGGTAGCCGCCAGTACATCAATTACTTCGTCAATCGCCGGTGGGTCCAGAATGCTTTCCTGGCCCGGGCCCTCGAGCAGGCTTACCATGACCTCCTGCCTGCCGACAGATACCCTCTGGCAGTCTTGAACATATACCTGCCACCTGACGAGGTGGACGTGAATATCCATCCAGCCAAGAGAGAGGTCCGTTTCTACAGAGAGGGTGAGCTCTTCACCTTCATTCACCGGGCTGTTCGAGAGGCCCTGGGGAAGTTCGCCCCGGCCAAGACGGCCTTTGCCGGGACCGGGCCAGGCGCCAGCACCGTTCCCAACCGTCCACTTGAGACGCCTCCCGGCGGGTTTACGCGGGCGCCATCATACGAGCCTCAGCAGGGGATAGTTTCATCTGCCTTCCAGTCCCCAACGGTGCCGCTGGAGACGCCGGAGGCGAGTCCGCTGCAGCTCCAGCTGCCAATTCTAAGGGTAGTTGGCCAGATGGGTGACACTTATATCATTGCGGAAGGACCTGACGGCATGTACCTGGTGGACCAACATGCCGCCCACGAGCGTGTCCTATACGAAAAGCTCAAGTCGGAAAACGGCGAGCCAAACAGGCAAGGCCTGCTGGACCCTCTGGTCCTGGAGCTGTCTCCGGCGCAGGTCTCGCTCCTGGCTTCCACGGGGGAGCAGTTGGCTCGCTGGGGTTTCGAAGTTGAGCCTCTGGACCAGAACGCATGCCTTCTACGGGCCGTGCCCTCCTTGCTCAAGCGGGCGAAGCTAAAGGAGGCATTCCAGGAGATACTTAATCTCCTGGAGGAGACCGGAGGCGGACCGGCCTGGGAAGACCGGTTGGCCCAGTCGCTGGCGTGCCACGGCGCCGTGCGGGCCGGTCAAACCCTTACGCCGCAGGAGATGCGCGAGCTGCTCCTGGCGCTGGAAGCTACCGAGCTGCCGTACACGTGCCCCCACGGGCGGCCGACGATGGTCTATCTTAGCTCCTCCCGGCTTGCCAGAGAGTTCGGGCGGTGATCAGACAGGCATTGGCGGCTCCCTCAGTATGATACAATCAGTCCGAGCCACCCATGCCTAAGAAGATTCTCCTGGTAGACGACGATCCCGTCCTTATCGATACCCTGCGCTACCGGCTTTCGCAGGAAGGATTCGAGATAATTACCGCCGGCGACGGCGTCCGCGGCCTGGACCTGGCCCGCAGAGAGCATCCGGACCTTCTGGTCCTGGACCTGATGTTGCCTGAGTTGGACGGCTTCGACGTCTGCCGGATCCTCCGGCGTGATTTCAACGTCCCAATCTTGATGCTGACGGCCCGGGAGAACGAGATGGACAAGGTCATGGGGTTGGAACTGGGTGCCGATGATTACCTCACCAAGCCGTTCAGCCTCAAGGAATTTATTGCTCGAATTCGTGCGCTGTTGCGTCGAGCCGGATCCTGGGAGAAACCGGAGAGACCCACCCTGTTGACTGCGGACGGGGTCCAGGTAGACACGGCTCGCCGGGAGGTGATATGCCGGGGCCAGAGGGTGTTGCTCAAGCCCAAGGAATTCGATCTCCTCGCCTATCTGCTGGTGAACAAGGGCCTGGCTCTTTCCAGGGACCGATTACTGGAAAAGGTCTGGGGCTATGAGTCGGCCGTCGACACACGGACGGTGGATGTCCACATACGCTGGCTTCGGGAAAAGATCGAGCCGGACGCGAGCCATCCTCAGCTTATTGAAACCGTGCGGGGGTTGGGTTACCGGTTCCGGGACCGTTAGATGACCGAAGTCCTGCTCGTCGCTCTTATAGTCGCCCTCGTTGCCGTCGGTATCGCATTTCACAGGTCCCGGCTGGCCCTGCATGAGGCCAGGCAGCGCGGCAGGACCCAGCAACAGGAGGCTGCCCTCTGGAAGTCTTCTGCCCTCGGTGCGCAGTCCATGTTGGAACAGATTATGGCCCATGCTGCCGACGCCCTGGTGATAACCGATGCTGAACGGCGAATCGTCCATGTTAGCTCCGGTGCGGAGGGCCTCTTTGAAGTAGAGTCGACCAGAGCGCTGGGCAGGCCGTTTATCGAAGTAACCATGGATACCGATCTCGATCAGTTGTTGCGCTCTTGCCTAGCCTCTGGGAAAACCGAAGCCGGGTCAGTGCGCCTGACCATAAGTCATACGATGCTCGACGCGACAGCCGTGCCCCTTTTTGCAGGCCCGGAGGCTTCGCATGTCCTTCTGGTGATGGAGGACGTAACCGAGCTTCGCAAGCTGGAGACGGCACGCCGGGAGTTTGTGGCCAATATCTCCCACGAGCTCCGCGTGCCTCTAGCCGCCGTTAAGGCCATGGTAGAAACCCTCCTGGATGGCGCCCTGGCTGACCCCTCTGCGGCGACTCGCTTTCTCTCTCAGATGAATGCCGAGGTCGACAACATAACGCAACTGGTCCGGGAGCTTCTGGAGCTTTCAAGGATAGAGTCGGGCCAGACAGAGCTTCACCTGGCGCCCGCGGAAATCGGCCGCGTTGCTGAGAAGGCGGTTGGGAGGCTGCAGGCGCAGGCGGACCAGCAGGCCGTTCGCGTCACTCTGGAAGCCGATCCCGGAAACCCCGTTGCCATGCTTGATGAGGACAAGCTGGGCCAGGTAATCCTCAATCTGCTGCACAACGCTATCAAGTTCACTCCTCAGGGCGGCCAGGTCGTTGTTCGGACTGGCACTCTCCAGGACGGCGATTCCCGTTCGGTCTTCGTAAGTCTACAGGATACCGGAGTTGGGATACCGGAGGAAGACCTGCCGCGTATCTTTGAGCGCTTCTACAAGGTGGACAAGGCGAGAAAGCGCGGTGAAGGCACCGGCCTGGGGCTGGCGATCGCCAAGCACGTAGTTCAGGCCCACGGGGGCCAGATTTGGGCGGAGAGCTCCGAAGGTAAGGGGAGCACCTTCACGTTCACCTTACCATGGAGGTCTACGGTGGGAAGCTAGCATGAAGACGATACTTTTTGTTTGCGTGCAAAATGCGGGCCGGAGCCAGATGGCGAAGGCTTTCCTGGAGAAGTTGGGCGGTGGGAGAGTCAGGGCTCTATCTGCCGGCACCATGCCTGCTGAGGCCGTCAATCCTGTGGTTATTTGCGCTATGGGGGAGGTGGGCATTGACATCAGCGCCGAGAAGCCGCAACTTCTCACCAGTGACTTGATGTCTGGCGCCGACCGGATTGTGACGATGGGCTGCGGCGCCGAGGGAGTTTGCCCCGCCACGTTCGTACCGACCGACGACTGGGGCTTGGATGACCCCCAAGGCCAACCTCTGGAAGCGGTGAGGGCAATCCGAGAACAAATCGAGGCAAGGGTGCGTCAACTTCTGGAAGACGAGTTCTCCGCCGGCCAAAGGGACCCCTCTTTACCGCGAACCTGAACAATAGAGCCCCAGGCATGGTATGCTTGGGGCCAGGGGGATGAAACCAAAGCCAGCGCTGATGGATGCGGTCCAGTTAACAATCATTTAACTTTCATTTAACCTTCGGTTAAACCGGCCATAACACAGTTGGGTTATGCTAAGGTTAGAAGAAGGCTAATGGAGGAAGCAATGCACATTATTCGAAAGGTGTTGTTCCGGAAAGGTCACCTTTTGTTACTTCTGGTCGTGGCCCTCGTTGCAGTTGCCTGCGGCCCATCAGGCACACCCGCGGCTCCAGGGGCGATCAGACCCGCAACGTCCGGCAGCGTTTCCCTAAACGGGGCTGGGGCCACCTTCCCCTTCCCGCTCTACTCCAAGTGGTTCGACGAGTATGCCAAGCTTACGGGTACCCGGATCAACTACCAGTCCATTGGTAGCGGGGGCGGGATACAGCAGGTTACCCAGAGGACTGTAGACTTTGGGGCTAGCGACGCACCGATGACTGATGAACAACTTGCGGCTGTCAAGGGCGGTATGCTTCACATCCCTACTGTGCTGGGGGCAGTGGTTGTCGTATACAACTTGCCGAACGTACCGTCCGGCCTAAAGCTTGCCCCGGGGACCGTCTCCGGGATCTTCCTGGGAGAGATAACCAAGTGGAGTGACCAGCGAATTGTCTCGGACAACCCGGATCTGAAGCTGCCTGACCAGGCCATCGCGGTAGTGCACCGGTCTGACGGCAGCGGGACAACCAACATCTTCACCGACTACCTGAGCACCGTGAGCGCTGCGTGGAAGTCCAAGGTGGGGAAGAGCACTTCGGTCAACTGGCCGGTAGGGATTGGAGGCAAGGGCAACGAGGGTGTTGCGGGACAGGTCAAGCAGACCCCTGGCTCCATCGGCTACGTGGAACTGGCCTACGCGACGCAAAACAAGCTCCCTTACGCTTTCATCAAGAACAAGGCTGGGAAGTTCGTAGAGCCGACTCTCGAAGCCACGTCTGCAGCTGCCTCTGCGGTCCAGATACCGGATGATTTGCGGTTCTCTATGGTCGATCCGGCAGGAGAGGGAAGTTATCCTATAGCGGGCGCTACCTGGATCCTCGTCTACCAGGAGCAGACCGACCAGGCGAAAGGCAAAGCCCTGGCCGACTTCCTGACCTGGGCATTGACCAGCGGGGAAGGCATGGCGAAGGACCTGCAGTACGCTCCGCTTCCCCAGACCCTATTGTCCAGGGCTCAGGGGAAGGTGAAGTCCATCACGTATCAAGGGCAGCCCCTCGCACCTTGATGCTTGAATCCGAAGCGGGCCTCTGAATCAAGAGGCCCGCTTCTCTGCGAGACCCGGCTACTAAACAGTTCGGGGGTATGCTAAACTCAGGCTGAGCATGGAAACAGTAGAAAACACCACCCGGCCGCCAAGGTCAATTCTCGGCTCTGTCCGGTCTTTGAACCCGGGCGATTTAGCTTTTAGGGTCATAGTGGTTCTGTTCGCGATCACCATCCTCATCCTTATGGGCTTGATGGTCTTACAGATGACGGTCTTCGCATGGCCGTCTATCCTGCGCTTTGGCTTTGGATTTGTGAGCGGAACTACATGGAACCCGGTTACCGCAGAATTCGGCGCATTGCCTTTCATCTACGGTACGATCGTCTCCTCAATTCTGGCCCTCTTGATCGCCGGTCCTATTGGTCTGGGGATTGCCGTCTACCTATCTGAACTGTGTCCCAACCTGCTCCGAACCCCGCTCTCGTTCCTGGTTGAATTGCTTGCTGCCATCCCGAGCGTAGTGTACGGGCTCTGGGGTATCTTTGTCCTGGCTCCCATATTGCGGAACTGGGTGGAGCCGGCTCTTGGTGGCACATTGGGGTTCCTGCCGTTCTTTCATGGCCCCGCGTATGGGGTTGGGATGCTTGCGGCGGGGCTGATACTTGCAATCATGATCCTTCCTACCATAGCCGCGATCTCTCGCGACGTAATCAGGGCAGTTCCAGACACCCAGAGAGAGGCGATGCTGGCGTTGGGCGCTACTCGCTGGGAAGTAATCGGGCGGGCGGTGGTTCCCTATGCTCGTTCCGGTATTATGGGCGCGGTGATACTTGGCCTGGGAAGGGCATTGGGAGAGACCATGGCGGTAACCATGGTGATCGGAAACCGTCCCGATATCTCTGCATCACTGTTTGCACCCGCCTATAGTATGGCCAGCATCATTGCCAACGAATTCAGCGAAGCGACCTACGATCTCTATTTGGCGGCCATTATCGAGGTCGGTCTGCTGCTACTGGCTGTGACCGTGCTCCTCAATGCGGGCGGCCGGCTTCTGGTCTGGGGTGTCGCCCGTGCGCCGGGTGGTAGGAGGGGGGAGTAGGGTGCAGCTGCGGCGCAAGGCTACGAGCCTGGTGATGGAGGCCCTGGTGCTCGGCTGCACAGTAGTCGGCGTTGTGGCGCTGGTCAGCGTTCTGGGGTACGTGGCGGTCAACGGACTCCCTGCGATCAACCTGGACTTCTTCACGCAGTTGCCAAAACCAGTCGGTGAGCCCGGAGGGGGCATGGCCAACGCCATCGTCGGAACCCTGCTCCTTCTGGGACTTGCCTCGGCTATAGGTCTGCCGGTCGGGATCGCTGCCGGTATCTACCTGGCAGAGTTCGGAGACAATCCGCTAGGTACAGCGGTCAGGTTCGTTACGGACATATTCACCGGTGTCCCGACTATAGCTATCGGCATATTCGTGTACACGTTGGTGGTCCTGCCGATGCGAAGCTTTTCAGCCCTCGCCGGGGGAATAGCGCTGGGTATCATCATGATACCAACAATCACCAGGACGACAGAGGAGATGCTGCGCCTGGTGCCCCATTCCCTCCGCGAGGCTGGGCTTGCTCTGGGCATCCCGCAGTGGCGCACTACGCTCAGTATCGTTCTGCCGGGCGCGGCCGGGGGCATCCTTACCGGAATAATGCTGGCGGTAGCGAGGGCCGGCGGTGAGACTGCGCCTCTACTCTTCACTGCATTTGGGAACCGTTTCTGGCACTCCGGGCTGGACCAGCCCGTCGCCGCGATGACCCTCCAGATATTCAACTATGCGATTTCACCCTATGACGATTGGCACGCTCAGGCGTGGGCGGGATCCCTGGTGCTGGTGGGCATAATCCTGGTGCTCAGCGTGGCCGCCAGGTATTTCGCCTCCCGCAAGCGTTTTTCTTGAGGTAGATATTATGCTAGATATCAGAGGGCTGGCAAAGCTAGCCCAAGAGCGGAGCCCGGGCCAATCCGATGAGAAGAAGGGCCGGGGTAAGGGAATCACGGTAGAGAGCCTGAACGCCTGGTATGGCTCCTTGCATGCCATCCGGGACATCAACATGAACGTATTGCCGAACCAGATCACCGCGGTGATCGGTCCGTCCGGTTGCGGAAAGTCCACCTTCATCCGGTGCCTGAACCGCATGCACGAGGTCATACCGCGGGCCAGGGCAACCGGCAGGGTCTTGCTGGATAAGACCGACATATATTCGCCGGAGACGGACGCAGTGGAGATTCGCCGGCGGATCGGAATGGTCTTTCAGAAACCCAATCCGTTCCCTACTATGTCTATCTTCGACAATGTCGCCGCTGGCCTGCGGCTGAACGGCGTCAGGGGGCGAGGCCGGTTGCAGGATGTTGTGGAGAGGAGCCTGCGCCGGGCAGCGCTCTGGGAAGAGGTAAAGGACAAGCTCAAGGAGTCCGGTGTTGCTCTCTCCGGCGGGCAGCAACAGCGTCTGTGCATAGCCCGGGCCCTGGCCGTGGAGCCGGAGGTGCTGCTGATGGATGAGCCCGCTTCAGCCCTGGACCCGGTGGCGACTCTAAAGATAGAAGACTTGATGCGGGAGTTGCGGGACGAATATACTATTGTGATCGTGACCCACAACATGCAACAGGCTGCGAGGGTCTCTGATTTCACGGGCTTCTTCCTGTCAGGGGAAGACCGGTCGGGCGAGTTGATAGAGTTCGGCGCCACAGGAGAGCTTTTCACCCGGCCAAAGGACAAGCGGACAGAGGACTATATTACCGGCAGGTTTGGGTGAGGGCTATGACTAGAGAATTACTGGACAAACAATTACACGAGCTATTTGAAGGCCTTCTCTCGATGGGCGGGATGGTCGAAAAAGCCATCGAGAGGGCGATCCAGGCGCTGGTTAAGCGTGACACACGTTTGGCCCAGGACGTGATCGACGAGGATGCCGCCATCGACAAGTTCCGCTGGAAGCTGGAGGAGGAATGCCTGCGTCTGCTCGCGACCCAGCAGCCCATGGCGACTGACCTCCGGACCGTTGGGGCAGTCTTGAGCATACTGGCAGACGTGGAGCGCATGGGGGATCACGCTGAAGGAATCGCTCGGATTGTGCTGCGCATCGCCGACCAGCCGCCCCTGAAGCCTCTGATCGATATTCCGCGCATGGCCCGGAAGTGCCAGGAAGACCTCCATCTGGTGTTACAGTCCTTCATCAACCATGATGTGGAACAGGCCCGGCGCATATGCGCCGAAGACGATGAAGTGGACGCCCTGTACAAGCAGGTCTTCAGCGAATTGCTGGTTATTATGATGGGAGACCCTCGGACCGTCGACCGGGCCACATACCTCATCTGGGTCGCTCATAACCTGGAGCGCATACACGACCGTATAACTAACGTGGGTGAGCGGGTCGTCTTCATGGTTACCGGCCGGTTGGAAGAGCTGAACGTCTAGCCCATGGATGTAGATGTTATCTACTGTGGTGATGCCAGCCGCATGGTGGAGGTGGAAGACGGCTCGGTGCAGCTGGTGGTTACTTCGCCCCCTTACAACGTTGGCAAGGCCTACGAGGCCCCTATCGAGAATGGGCGCCATCTGGAGAATCTGGATGGGTACCTGACCTTCCTTGGGACCGTCTGGGAAGAGTGCGTGCGCGTGCTCTGCCAGGGGGGGCGTCTGGCGATAAACATAGCTTCGACCTGGCGCCAGCCATATATCCCCTTACATTCACTTATTACTAACCAGTTGCTCGGTCTGGGGCTCATCATGCGGGGCGAGATCATCTGGGACAAGGGCGCATCGGCTGGCGTGTCTACAGCCTGGGGAAGCTTTGCACGCGCCAGCAATCCCACCTTGCGAGACGTGCACGAATACATCCTGGTATTCAGCAAGGGTACTTTGAAGCTGGAGTCTCGCGAGAAGAGCAGCGGGATCGCTAACCAGGATTTTGTTGACTGGACTCGCAGTATCTGGAGGTTCCCTACGGAGTCTTCCCAACGAGTCAAGCATCCTGCCCCCTTCCCGGAGGAGCTCCCGCGGCGCCTGATTCTGCTCTACACTAACCAGGGGGACCTGGTATTGGACCCTTTCATGGGAAGCGGAACGACGGCACAGGCGGCTTCCAGGGAAGGAAGACACTATGTTGGGTATGATAATGACCCTGCATATTGCCTGGCCGCCCGACAGCGCCTGTCGGGGATCCAGACGTCTCTGCCAAGCATCGGTACGGATGGCGTGAAGGCTTCGAAACCAGCGCGCAGTAGACAGGGGAAGCTGGGACTGTCTCGCAGTCCGTGAAGACATCAGACACCGGCCGGCATGCTGATACCCCGCGGGGTACGGCCTCGAGGCAGGGTGGAACCTACGCCCTGCTTCTGTACCTGGGCCGGCCGACCGAGCTGGAGGTGGGCAGGATGGGCCGGTTCTCTTTCCCAAAGGGCTATTACGTCTACCTGGGCAGCGCCATGAACGGACTGAAGGGCCGCCTCGCGCGCCACATGGGGGCTCCTAAGAGTCTTCACTGGCACATCGACTATCTGGCAGCCCATGCAGAGCTTGTGGAACTGTGGTGGCAACCTGGAGATGAGAAGCTTGAGTGCCCCTGGGCGGCCCTGGCATCCAGGGCTCCTGACGCCACTCTGCCTGTTGCCGGCTTTGGCTCCTCTGATTGTAGCTGCCTGAGTCACCTTGTATATTTCCCCTACCGGCCGTCTGCGAAAATCCTGGAGTTGGAGAACATCTCAACACTCAAGATCAGCCACCTGGTCCACCTCCAGTGACCCGCATCATTACCCTTTCCACGGACTTCGGGACCGAAGACCCGTACGTAGGAGTCATGAAAGGGGTAATCCTGGGAATTAACCCCGGAGTCCGCCTGGTTGACCTCACTCACTCGGTGGGAGCCCAGCAGGTTCTGGAGGGGTCCTTCCTGCTTGGAACCGCCTTTAGCTATTTCACTGAGGGAACGATTCACCTGGCGGTCGTTGACCCAGGCGTGGGGAGCTCCCGGCGAGCCCTGGCGGTAGAGGCCGGTGGTTATTACTTCGTTGCACCCGACAATGGACTCCTGACCCATGTGCTGGCGGAGTTCGGCCATATGGCCAGGGGCTCAGGTGACAGGCCCATCCTGACGGACATCGGCAATGGGGTGCGGGCGTTCTCGTTGACCAACCCAGACTACTGGCTGCACCCGGTCAGCTCTACCTTCCACGGTCGGGACGTCTTTTCGCCCATTGCTGCTCACCTTTCTCTCGGGATAGGCCTCGAAGAGCTTGGTGAAGAGGTGTCTTCCCTGCTTGTCTTTCCTCTGGAGAGGCCCGGCCGGGAGGGCGGCACAATATCGGGACGCGTGATTCATATAGACCATTTTGGGAACCTGGTAACGGACATTCGGATCGGGGACTTCCCCGATGAGCCGGTGGATGTTCTCATTGCGGGGCGGGTGATTCACGGTCTTAGCTCGTTCTACGCCGATGCCGGAGTAAGTGATGATGTCCCGCTGTTGGCGATCGCCGGCAGCACAGGATACCTGGACATCGCAGTCCGCAACGGCAATGCCGCACGCTTCTTGCGTGTGACACCAGGGGCGCCGGTGCAGGTCGTTGTTTCGAGGGGGAGATAAGACGGTGAGGTTGCCGCGAAACGTGCTTGCACTGTTGGTCGCGTTAGTCCTGGCGGTTGCTCTGTCCGGCTGTGGGGCGGCGGTGTCGGTCAGCCCGTCTCCGATCCCGACGGCTGCCCCTTCATCAACCAGTACGCCAACAGCCACGGCCACACCCGCCCCAACGGTGACCCCAACCTCTACGCCTGTACCGTCTCCTACCCCCTCGCCGACGCCGGTACCGAAGCCCTCGCCCAGTGCCACCGCCAGTCCTACGCCTGCGCCTTCGGCGTCTTCCGGGCAACGGGCTCTGCAACACGTCAAGCAACTCTCCGTAGCGATAGGGTCCAGGCCGGCAGGCACTGCAACTGAGCGGGCGGCCGCAGACTATATTGTCTCTCAGTTCCAAAGCTATGGGTATACGGTCCAGAAGCAAAGCTTCGGATTTCCTTACTTCGCTGACAGGGGCTCTACGCTCGAGGGCCTCGCTCCTCAGGACAATGACCTGCACCCGCTGACAATTGGGCTTTCGGCAGGCGGTAGAGTCGAGGGGCCGCTCGTCAGCGCCGGAAAGGGACGGCCTGAAGACGCACCCCAGGATGGGTTGAAAGGACGCGTCACCCTCGTCGAGCGTGGTGATATCACGTTCGATCAGAAATTGGCGAACATGATAAAGGCGGGGGCTGCTGGCATTATCATATACAACAATGGCCAGGGCAACTTCCGCGGGCGACTCGCTGACCTGGCGAGCATACCGGTGGTCTCCATATCGCAGGAAGAGGGCAACCGGCTCCAGCAGGCGCTGTCGCGCGGGCAGGTTACCGTTCGGCTAACTGTCGATGCAATCAGTGAGAGACGTCAGGGCCAGAACATCATTGCCACCAAGCAGGGGTCCCGTCCTGACACCGTGATCTTCGGGGCTCACTATGACTCGGTGGAGGCCGGCCCTGGAGCCAATGACAATGCTTCAGGGGTAGCTGCGGTCCTCGAGCTGGCGCGTCTTGCCCAGCCCGGACCCCTGACCCAGCGCTTCATCGCCTTCAGCGCGGAGGAGCTGGGGCTGTACGGAAGCCAGTACTACGTCTCCACTTTGAGCCAGCAGGAGCGAGGGCAGATCAAGGCTATGGCGAGCCTCGATATGGTTGGTGTCGGAAACCGCATGAGATTTGGAGGTACCCAGCAGGTTGTAGACATGGGGCTGGCGATCGCCTCGGAGCAGGGGATTCAAGCGCTGGCTCTCACGGGAAATGCTTCCAGTGGCAGTGACCACAGTAGCTTTATCTCCGCCGGGATTCCAGCGGCACTCTTCCACTACACCGTGGGAAATGACCTGGACCCTCGCTATCATTCTGCCGATGACCAGGCGTCTTTTGTTGATCCTGCTAACCTCGACAATATGGTACGAGTCTGCCAGACACTCCTTTCCAGACTGGCCGGGAGCCGGTAATATGAAGACACCGGCCTGGGTAAATGTTCAGGTCAGGTACTGTTCCACATGCAAGGTGGATTACCCACGCCACCAGCTCAAGTGCCCGCAATGCGGCCGGGCCCTGGTAGACAAGACGCTGCGAGTGCCGGCGCAGGAGTCCTGAATTGGCCTCGGAACAACTCAAGATCGGCCTTGTACTGGGAGCCGGAGGCATCCGGAGCTGCGCCCATATCGGAGTGCTGAAGCTCCTGGTCAGAGAGGGCATCCCCATCGATTGCATCGCCGGGGCCAGCGCCGGCGCCCTCATAGGGGCAGGTTTCGCCGGTGGGATGACGCCTCAGGATATCGAGAATACTTTCCTGGAGCTATCCATCTGGGACTATGCGCGATTTTACCTGGACCGCATACGCATCAGGCGCTCCAGCAGGGTGGGGCGAAGGATACTCGATTTGAGCGGCTCAGTGCGTCTTGAAGACCTGCCAATACCCTGCGCTGTCGTGGCGGTAGACCTGTATCGGAAGGAGCGGGTGGTCTTCCGAGAAGGGCCGGCGAACCCCGCCATCATGGCCGCTATCGCTATCCCGTTCATCTCCGGCCCGGTGCGAATCGGAGGCCGCCGGCTCTATGACGGGGGCCTCATCGATCCAGTTCCAATCGACCTGCCCCGGAGTATGGGAGCTGACAAAGTCATAGCGGTCGATGTGGGCGGGCCACTTCGGGGTCCGCGCCTGAGTTTGCCTGGAAGACTGCTGGCAACCATTCCGGCTGTACGGGAGCTAGGCAACCTGCTGGAGCTCATGGGTGGGACTGTTCCCCAATACGCCGGAGTTCCAGAAGACATCCGGCTCCGTCCTGATCTCAGAGGCATTGGCCCGAACTCGATAAGACGGACCAGCATACGGCGGGCCATTGACCAGGGGGAAGCCTGCGCCCGTACCGCTCTGCCGGCCATAAGGAGGCTTCTCTCATGAAGGCACCCGGAATCACGGAGCGAAGAGTCAAGATAGTAGCCACTTTGGGGCCAGCCACGAACACGCCGGACCGCATTAGCCGCCTGATCCAGGCCGGGGCAAATGTTTTTCGCCTTAACTTCTCGCATGGCTCGCATGAAGAACACGCCCGTTTGTTTGCTGCCGTGAGACAGGCTGCCGGCGACCTGGGCCGCCACGTCGGAGTGCTTCAGGACCTTCAGGGTCCCAAGATTCGCATTATCGGCGTGCGTGAAGAAAGCCCCCTGGAATTAGTCCCGGGTCAGAAGCTGGTTATTGCATCACAGCCCGCTCCCGGAGAGCCGGGGACGCTTTCGACAACCTACCGGGATCTCCCACGCATTGTTTCACCGGGGGGCCGTATACTTCTCGATGACGGCCACATTGAGTTGAAGGTGATTGAAGCGGCTGCCGACAGGGTGGTATGCCAGGTGGTCAACGGGGGCTTGCTGAAGTCTCATAAGGGGGTGAACCTCCCCGGCGCTCCTCTCGACATACCGGCGTTCACCGAAAAGGACGAGGCCGACCTCGAATTTGGGCTGCGTCTGGGTGTGGACTGGGTGGCATTGAGCTTCGTTCGTCACGGGGATGATGCCAGGCCCTTGAAAGATTTCATAGAGCGCCGGGGTGTCCGGGTGCCTGTCCTTGCCAAGATCGAGCGGCCTGAAGCTCTGGCTAACCTCCGTGGGATTCTAAAGGTCTTCGATGGCGTAATGGTGGCCCGCGGAGATCTCGGGATAGAGTTGCCTCCTGAGGAGGTCCCAGTATGGCAGAAGATCATTATCCGGCAGGCCCGGGCGGCGGGGAAAGTTAGTATAGTAGCCACTCAGATGCTGGAGTCTATGATAACCAGTCCCCGGCCAACTCGTGCCGAAGTATCAGATGTGGCGAACGCCGTATTTGACGGCGCCGACGCCGTCATGCTTAGTGGTGAGACTTCGGTGGGTTCTTATCCTACGGAGGTTGTGGCCCTGATGGCACGCGTGATCAAGAAAGCACAGCCCGTCTATTCCGCTTCCGAACTCGGCAACAGCGAGCGTCAGTCGGGCGCCGGTGCCCTGGCACATGCCGCCTGTGGGATGGCAACAGACCTCCGGACCCGGGCGTTGGTGGTATTGACCCGGTCAGGCATGAGCGGACGCTCAGTCTCAACCCGAAGGCCCTCGGTGCCGATCATTGCATTTACCGATCGCGCCGAAATGGCCCGGCAACTGGTCCTGTGGTGGGGGATTACCCCGATGGTGATTGACTTCCCGGTTTACACTGAGGAGGCCATAAACCGCGTGGAAACGGCGCTGCTATCAGCGGGAACGGTCAAGCCTGGCGATGAGGTAATCATCCTGGGCTCTACCCCCCTGGCAGCCCGAGGCGCCACGAATTTTCTCAAGGTGCACAGGCTCAGACAGAACCCCTAGATCCCGTCAGTTACCGAACATCGCTTCATGTACTTTGCGGCTGATCGCCAGCGGGTCTTTGCGCTGCCATATGTTCCTGCCGACCGCTATTCCCGCCGCTCCCGCTTCCAGGACATCCCTGACCTTGGATACAAATTCTTCGTCGGTCCTGGTGGTTACTCCGCCAGACATGACCACCTTGGTCGGGCCGGCACAGCGAACGACCCAGCGGAAGCTCTCCGGAGAGCCGGTGTACTTGACCTTGACCATGTCGGCTCCCAGCTCCAGCCCGACGCGTGCGGCATAGGAGACGATTGCGCACGTCTCATCTATGGCCAGCTTGCTCTGTTCCTGCTCTGACAGGGCAATCTTGAACGTTTTGGAGGAAGATGTCTTCTCGGTCAGCGCCCTTCCGCGGGGATACATCCAACCTATCACCGGGACCCCCCTGCTATGGGCATCCCTTACTATAGCGGCGAACTCCTTCTGCATCTGGTTCCCGTACTTTGAGCCCGTGTAGACGGTATACCCAACGGCCGTTGCCCCCATGGCAATCGCGTCCTCGACTGGACGAAGCGGGGGAGAATAGGGGTCTTCCTCCGTATACAGCTCAGTCGTCCCGTTCAATTTTACGATGAGCGGGACCCCTGAATCCCTGATCTGTGATTGGAACTTCTCGGCCAGGCCGGGCTGGACAACCAGTCCCGTAAATCTCCCCTTCTGGGCAATATCCAGAATGTATTCAAACCGGACGCTTTCCGGGTTGTCAACAAAATCCCTGGGCCCATGCTCGAGGCCCTGATCGTATGCCAGGATCATGGCCCTCCCACCTGGCATTATCTTCTCTAAGAGCTGCCTCACCCTGTCCTCCATGCCGTTTCCCCTTCCTATAATCTAATAAGCGCTCAGGCGAGCCTTTCGGCAATTGCGTCAGGGCCGTAAGCTGGAGGCCCCACATAGCCCGATTCGGTCCGGACCAGGCAATACGCTAACCGAGGAATCTCTCTGCGGTCCGATAGATACCTAGATTGACCGTTTTGACGCGACCTGCGACCTTCTCCAGGGGCACTGATACCAACCGGTTCCCTCTCAGTGCCGTCATATAGCCGTACTTCTCCTCTTGGACAAGGTCCATGGCCTTAGCGCCAAACGCCGTAGCCAGGTTCCGGTCATAGGCTACCGGGGTCCCGCCCCTCTGGATATAGCCCAGCGATGACACCCTGGTGTCCAGCCTGGAATCTCTCTCAATGATGCTTGCAAGGACCTGTCCCACCCCTCCAAATCTCGGCGATACCTCCGGGTTCTCCTCATCGAGACTGGGCTTGGTGATCGCCTTGCCTTTTATCATTGTCCCTTCCGCCACTACCACTACGCTGAATGCGATGCCCAGGCTGTTACGTTCCCTGAGCATCCGGCACAGCTTCAGGATCCTCGCCTCATCCATTGGGATCTCGGGTATCAGGATTGCATCTGCCCCGCTGCTCATTCCAGCGTAGGTGGCAATCCAGCCGGCACGCCGGCCCATTACCTCGAGGATCATAACACGGTGATGGCTCGCAGCGGTAGAACGTAGCCTGTCGAGGGCATCGGTAGCGATCTGGACGGCAGTCTGAAACCCAATAGCGTAATCGGTCTCTTCCACGTCATTGTCGATGGTCTTGGGTATCCCAACCACGGGGAGGCCCATCTGGTGCAGTTTGTAAGTTGCCGTCAGCGTGCCTTCGCCTCCAAGCACCACCAGGGCCTCCAGGGCCATGTCCTGGAACGTGCGAATAACCCGCTCGGGCCCGTCCTTTTCCCGCAACGGACTGGTTCTGGACGCGCCCAGGATCGTCCCGCCTCGATCGATTATTCCGGAGGTCTTGGCGCGGTCCAATACTTCAGACTTGGGCTGGAGCATTCCTTCCCAGCCGTCCCGGATGCCAATTACCTCGTAGCCCATATTGATGGCAATCTTGGCGGTTGCCCTGATGGCGGCGTTCAGTCCCGGGCAGTCTCCGCCGCCTGTTAGAATTCCGATTCTCTTCATCGCCCCACTTCAGCCGCCTTTCTTCGAATCACCCGAGGGAACTCCCCTAATTAAACGCTACAACCTAAACGTCTTAGTTGTCAACATATAGTGTAAGACGGGTTCTGCCAAAAACAGGGGGCTCAGCGTCACAATGTCAGGCAACTGGTTAGTGTATTGCGGATTGGGTGCTGCATAGAGCATCATTCATGGACCGATACACAAAATCGTTGGTTGGGTGCTGCGTGGAGCATCGCCCCTAAGCTAAAGCTATGGGCTAAGTTTACGAAGCCTGCTAAACCAGGCTGGGATACGGGTAGGTGGTGTAGCATGTCTGCCCCTGTTAAGGCAACCAGCAAGAGCGGTCTTGGCTCTTCCGTGTGAAAGCATACCGACCACCTGATCAGCCTGCTTCAGCATGCTTTGTTAATGTAGCTCATGGCTTTAGCCCGGAGCGATCCACCATGTAGCACCCAACGTACGGTTTGCCCGAACCTGACGTCACTGGCGATGCCCATGCGACAACCAACGGACGAATAGACCCACGACCGGACACGACACCAGAGCCAATTCCATCTTTGTGGTGTCCCGATGAAAACGCTCTCCCCCCTATGCCAAGGGTGGAGTTGCCTATCCCTGTTGCGGAGAGATCAACTTAGGGCGAGGGGCAACGTATGTTATAATGGGCCTTGGAAATAGTCAGCAGATGTCCGAATGGTATATATTCCTCAGTCAGTTTAGTGCTGCCCTGAGCGGTCCCCTTGGTGCTCTGAGCGGCGGGACAGGTGTACCCGTATTGAGCGCATACGTCCTGGGTCTTGTCGGCGCGACCGCTCCGTGTCAGCTTTCGGCTAATCTGGCGGCTCTGGCCTACCTCTCTCGAGAGGGGCGGGGCTACCGGCGGACCGCCGGAAGCATAGGGGCCTACCTCTCGGGGAAGATCCTGGTTTACTCGATAATCGGCCTGATCGCTCTCGTTTTCGGGCTGAGCCTGGTCTCCGCCTCCTCGATCCCGTTCTTCTCTGTCGTCCGAAAGGCCATGGGTCCTTCTCTGGTGTTGGCCGGTCTGCTCATGGCAGGGGTCCTGCGATTGCCCTTCTCACTTGGCGATAGCTTGAGACTCCGCCTGACGCGTAATGCCAGGAACAGGGGCGCATGGGGGGCTTTTCTGCTTGGCGCGGGGTTCTCCCTGGCATTCTGCCCCACGCTCTTTGTCCTGTTCTTTGTGCTGTTGCTGCCCCTGAGTGCAGGATATCCTGGAGGTTTTGTCTTCCCCGGCCTCTTCGCCATAGGCACGGCTACTCCTCTGCTAGTGCTTGGTCCGCTCATTTCGCTGGGCCTTCTGGGGCGCTATGGGCTAGCGGGGAAGGCGCATAGTGTGGATCGAGTGGTCCGCATAGTAACAGGTGCGGTCTTTGTCATATTGGGTTTGAACGAAATAGTGAATTACTGGCTGGCATAAAATGAACGAATTTCCCGCAATGCTTCTCCTGCCGTTCGTAGGCGGAATCATCTCTTTCCTGTCACCCTGTGTGTTGCCTCTGGTACCGGCATATCTTTCGTTTGTCTCCGGGCTGAGTGCCGAAGAGGTACTCGTCAGGGGCGCCAGGCGAAAGGGACAGACTGAGCGCATGGTCATGTCTCTCCTACTGTTCATCATGGGCTTTAGTATCATCTTCGTTCTCATGGGAGCGTCCGCATCTCTGGTCGGGGGATTCCTTCTCGAGCAAAAGGCTCTCCTATCGAGGGTTTCCGGGGTACTGATAATCCTTATGGGCCTCTTCTTCATGGGCCTCTTGAGAATTCCCTGGCTCAATATGGAGAAGCGTCCGTTCCTCACCAATAACCCGGAGAGCCCGACTGGCGCCATGAGTATTATCCTGGTGGGGATGGCCTTTGGTTTTGGGTGGACCCCCTGCATCGGACCTATTCTCTCATCCATCCTCCTGTATGCCAGCGCCACCTCCACGGTGGGACTGGGAATGGCACTGCTATCTGCATATGCAGTTGGATTGGGGATACCCTTCTTGATATCCGGGCTTGTGCTTAACCGGGCCATGGGGGCGTTTGGCTGGATGAAGGGTAATTACCAGTGGATAACCCTGGCGGGGGGATTCCTTATGATTGTCATGGGGTCCCTGCTGCTTCTGAACCAGGTGAGCTATATCAGCCGCTTCTTCCAGCAGTTCTTTCAGGATATAGGTCTGGGGTTCTTGTCCACCATCTAGAGGTCGGGAGCTGCCAGACTAGACCATCCTTCGCAAAGGGGGATTCCCCTTCTGTCCCGGAACAGCAGATGGCGGATCTGCGGGGTGGTCGCTGCCAGAGGTCGTGTCTGCGGGTTTCTGCAGCTCTTGGCGCCCCGTGCTTCTCCACACATGCCATACCCGTTGAATCACTGTGATATGGGTCAGCACTGCCAGGAGGGCGAGGACGATTACCATCTGGGAGAGGATCAGTCCGAGTGCGAGCAGGAGGACCCGCTCGGGCCTCGCCACCAGGCCCACCTCACAGTCTATCCCGAGGCCTTCGGCCCTGGCACGAACGTAGCTTACCATAAGAGATCCTAACAGCACTGCGAACAGGAGCAGGATCTCAGCTATCCGCTGACTGGCGAGGTAGAACCAGAGAAGACCGACCAGAATAGCTGCTTCTGAAAAGCGGTCAACGACGGAGTCCAGCAGTGCGCCAAAGCGCGTGGTGCGTCCGGCGAGGCGAGCCAGCGCTCCATCCAGCATATCGAACAGCCCGGCAAAGATGACTAGAAAGCCTCCCCAGAACTCCAGGCCCATTGCCAGTACCAGCCCAACAAATGCGTTCAGGACCAGTCCTGTTATGGTCAGGACATTTGGGCTGATACCTCGCTGGGCCATATGGCGCACGGGAACCTCGAGTACCTTGTTAGTTCGCTCTTTCAGAAGTTCAGCTAGCATGGGCTCATCCTTCCGCGGGGATTAACCTTGCGTCCAGGGGAAAGGTGCGTGGGTATCGCTCGCTCAAGAGGCGCTGGTAATACGCCAGCACCCGGCCGGCCACTGCGCTCCAGGTGTACTCCCTGGCTTTCATGCGGCCGGCGATGCCCATTTGTGTGCGCAGAGCCGGATCTCCCGCAAGCCTCAAGAGGGCCTCAGCGAGAGCCTTGTCATCTTTGGGGGGCACCAGCAGGCCATCCACCCCGGGCTCTACCAACCGGCGGTAACCCTCGATTTGCGTCGCGACAATAGGCTTTCCGGCCGCCATCGCCTCGAGCAGCACGATTCCGAAACTCTCCTGCCCCGTGGCCGGTGAGCAGAAGATATGGGAGCTGGAATAATAATGGGGCAACTGGTCATGGCTTACTCTGCCGGCGAAAAGAACGTCAGGTAGCCCGCGCCGTCTCACCCATTCCTGGTACCGTTCCGCGCCCTTGGCGACGGGACCCACAATAATCAGACGGGAATTCGGGATGTGGCCCCTCAATGTCTCGTATGCTTCCAGCAAATAACGCACGCCCTTGCGTTTCTCCATACGTCCGACGAAGAGGATATTGAGCTTGCCATCGTCAAGCTCAGGGAGTGGTCCGGCTGGAGCGGAGAAGTGGTTGTAATCGATGCCATTGGGAATAATATTGTAATAACCTGGGAAGTACTGCCGGACGAATTCCTCGGCAGGCAGAGAGACGGCTATCTTCCCATCCAGTTTTCTGAACCAGCGCTTGAGAATCCGCTTGCCGTAGTGGTACGCCAGATGCCGACCTCTATAGGCATGAAAGGTCCCAATATTGACGGCGTCGGAATAGCGCAGGACCTGGAGTGGCAGAGCTGGGAGCAGCGGCTCATGGAAATGAATTACATCGAACTGTTCCCGGTTAAGGATTGCCTTCACCTGGCCGGCCAGACGCAACGACAGAGTGATACGGGCAATGGAGCCATTAGCAGGGATCGACACCGGCTTCCCCACAACTATCACGCCGCGCCTGGCTAGCTCTTCGCTGTCGCCCGAAGACGGAGCGAGTATCTTGACCCGGTGTCCCCATCGGGTGAAATGCTCTTCCAGGTGGGAAATATGGGCAGTGACCCCGCCCGGATAGGGGAAGTCATATGGCGATACAAGGGCTATCTTCAACTGGCACCCCTGACCAATCGCTGCACAAAGCCTCCCACATGCTTGCCAGGCAGCACCACCATGCTTCTCCATTGTTGGGCCAACAGCTCACCCGGCGTCAGGTCACGAAGGCTGATCGAAAAAGCGTGGATTCCAGCGGTAGACCGCTCGGCCAGAGCCTGACGCAGGTCGTCTACGGTCCGTCCGGGGAAGGTTGTGCATGCGCATCCAATCTGGCGGAGGAAATGGGCATCGCTACCGCCAGTCTCGGCGAGGCCGTATACGGTCTGATTGAGATGCTTCACCTTCTTATAGGATACCCTACCGGCCATGGGATTGATCACTTCAAGGGCATCAACATAGATGCTCTCCAGTGGCGAAGCGATGATCTTCTCCAGTGACCTTTGACCGACACTCCGGGTTAGCCAACTCATCGGGTGGGGAACCACACAGATACCCCCCTGTGAATGAATTGCATCTATGGTCTTCCGCAGCGAGCGCAGACCAGGCACCGGCTTCTCGATGAAGAGAGCCAGCAGGTGCCCTTCCAGGGTAGTTACCTCAGTCCCGGCGATAACCTGAAAATGGTAACCCTTCTGTGCAGCCATCTCCCTGGCCTTCAGCCCCCCGGCCAGGCTGTCATGGTCGGTAATTGCTATGACGTCCAGGCATGTCTGATGTTCTACGTGCTCCAGCAGTTCAGGAAGAGGTGCAAGTGCATCCCCCATGCCGCTATGGATATGCAGGTCCGCCCGTCCCGGGCCATCTGCCTCGCGGCGGCAGTCCATCTCACCTCTCACTAAACACCCCCGATTCCTGTTTGCTGATCTGCTTCCAGATGGGCTCAAACACTACCCACTGATCGGGGTAGCGACCAATATACTTCTCGAGCAACGACGCCATTTTCCTGGCCCCGGAGAGCACCAGGTCGTCCTCGGTCTCCGCTTCACCAAAGGTTATCGGCTCTTCCACATAAGCAGTGAAAGTATTGTTTTTCTCTCGCACCACGAAAGCGGGTACGATCGGCGAGCCTGTCTTGAGGGCCAGAAAGATGGCCCCGGCGGGCAGGCGGGTCTCCTCTCCAAAAAATGGCACGTTGAGACCGTTCCCCTGCAGGTCACGGTCACATGCCAGCCCAACAATCTCTCCCCTCCGTAGCGCCCGCAGCACTGAGCGGAGGGCAGCCGGGCCAACCGGCTCGAAGCAGAGCCCCTGGCTGTTGCGCAGCGCCGTCACTAGCCTAAATAGCTGGGGAGGCTGAAGAGGCTCAGCCAGAGCCGTAACTCGGAAGGACCGTCCGGCCAGGACCTGTCCAACGAGGTCGAAGTTACCGAAATGAGCAGTTGCCAGTATGAGGCCCCGGCCCAGCGCCAAAGATTGTTCCAGTCTGTCCCAGTTATGAATGGTCAGTATCTTCTCCACCTGAGCAGACGCAAGACGGGGCACTCTGAAAAGGTCAAAGTAGTTCTTGGCGGCATTCTGGAACACCCGGCGGGCCGTCGCCTTGAGTCGCGCCGGGTCCGCATCGGGGCCAAGTACCCTGCCCAGGTTAGACTCCACGGCAGCACGGGCTGGCTTCGCCAACAGATATGCCAGGTTACCAATCAGGGAAAAGATTGGATATCCTATTCTGGAAGGCAGAAAAGGAAGTACCAGGGAGGCAATTCTGAACGCAAAGTAAGCTAACACGGGTCCAGTACCGCCTGCCGCTTATTGCGAGGTGGGGTTGCACCCTCTGCCCGTCCCGGCCACATGGCGCGGAAGGCAAACCACTGGCCCGGATCCATCCGAATGATTGTCTCCAGGGAGTTCACAACGCGTTGTGTAAGCTCCTGCACGTTTTCATCGGTGCGATCGCCCTGATCAGGGAAGATCAAATCGCGCACGATCCCCGAAAAGGTCCCGTCAGCGTTACGTAGCAGGCAACAGGGCACTATTGACGCACCGGTCCTGATGGCCAGTGTCGCCACACCAGCCGGCAGGGTTGCAGGAGCGCCAAAGAACTCGACGGTCACTCCGTCCGTCACTGGACGGTCGATCAAGAGGCCCAGGATCTGGTTATTCCGCAGGGCACTGAACGCCGCCTTGGTGACCCGGCCGCTGGGGATTATCGTGTACCCCTTGTCCCGTCTGGTCCTGACCACCGTATCATTCAGAGCGGGCTCTTTGAAGACATCCGCCACTACACTAAAGGTGTAGCCCTTGCGTCCGAGGGCGGCGCCTCCCATGTCCCAACTGCCCATATGCAGGGTTGCAAAGATCGCCCCCTTGCCGCGTGCCAGGGCCGCGTCGAAGACGTCCCACCGGTCGAAGAAGACCAGCCGGTCTATCTCCGGGCCACTGAACCGTGGCAGGCAAAGGAAGTCCGCGAGGGTCTTGGAGTAATGCCTCATGGCCTCCCGGGCGAGCCTCCGGGCTCGGGAGTCATCACTCCCAGGGCCGAGGACCTGCCTCATGTTTGCTATAGTGTGGCGCCTTCCCTTTCTCCAGAACAGGAAAGTGATCTCACCGACCAGAGAGGCCAGGACATAGCCCGCCTGGCGGGGCAGCCTTTGCCAGATGAAGGCGCCTACGAGATAGGCTAAGTAGCTTATTGGTTATCCCCTTGGATGAAGCTCTCCACCCGTTGCCTGGCCTCCTCATCCCGATATTGGATGGGCGGAGACTTCATGAAATAGGAGGACGGGCCGGTCAGCGTGCCCGCGATGCCCCGGTCCATCGCCAGCTTGCAGCAACGAATGGCATCAATGACCACTCCGGCCGAGTTGGGGCTGTCCCAGACCTCCAGCTTTAGCTCAACGTTCAGAGGGACATCCCCGAAGGTGCGACCTTCCATGCGTATGTAACACCACTTGCGGTCCTCGAGCCAGGGCACGTGGTCGCTCGGACCGATATGGATGTTGTCGGCGCCAAGATCGTAGTCAAGCTGGGAGGCAACGGATTGGGTCTTGGAAATCTTCTTGGACATAAGTCGCTCCCGTTCGAGCATGTTCAAGAAGTCGGTATTGCCCCCGAAGTTCAACTGGTATGTCCGCTCCATGCGGACCCCGCGGTCCCGCATGAGCCGGGTGAGCACGCGATGGGTAATCGTTGCACCGACCTGGGACTTGATATCATCACCAATGATCGGAACGCCCCTTTCCTGGAAGCGCTTCCGCCAGTAATCCTCTTTAGCAATGAAGACCGGTATGCAGTTGACGAAGGCGCAACCCGCCGCCAGCACCTGTTCAACGTACCACTTGGTGGCCTCTTCACTGCCCACCGGCAGGTAGTTGACCACAACGTCGACCTTGCGGTCTTTCAGGATCTGGATAATATCTGCAGTAGCGCCAGGGGCCTTCGTGATAACCTGCGACAGGTATTTACCAATGCCGTCGTGGGTCATGCCGCGGTCTACGTTGACGCCGAGATTGGGTACCTTACAGAATTCTATGGTGTTGTTCGGGGGTTGGTAGATCGCCTCTCCCAGGTCCTTCCCTACCTTATTAACATCTATGTCGAAGGCGGCTACGAAGTCAACGTCTCTGACATGGTAGCCGCCAAGGTTGACATGCATAAGTCCGGGAACGAAATCGTCTTCGCAGGCATCCTTGTAGTAGTGTACACCCTGAACGAGTGAGGATGCACAGTTGCCAACCCCTATTATCGCCACATTAATCTTGCCCAAATATCTCTCCTGTTTTCGTGATTGGTGGTTTGCGATCACCCGCTGGCTAATACGCCGGCTCTATTCTTTACCAGACCAGCCAGCTCCTGTTGACACCATGCCAACTGGTCGAGGTTCAAGGAACAGTAGACCACCCGCCCCTTGCGTCGTGTGTTTACGAGGTGAGCCCGTTTGAGACTTCTTAGATGCCAGGAGAGCAGGGGTTGGCTCACGCGCAGAGCGATAGCTAGCTCCGTGACCTTTACCTCCCGCCCATCGGCGAGGTGGCTCACCATCTCCAGACGAGACGTATCGGCCAGAGCTTTGAGGGCTAACTTTAGTTCACGCAAGTGGAGCCATTCATAAAGAATCGCTTATATATTACCATCAACCCAATCTTTGTCAAGACATCGGTCAGGAGTATTGTTATTGACTGTGTTCTCCTATTAGAATAGACTTGTTTCGCCAGTGCCAACCGCATATTACATAGAAAGGGACTGAAGAGCCATGGACGATTACCTGCTGACGGAAGACCAGCGGGCTATGCGCAAGATGATGCGAGATTTCGTTGAGAAGGAGGTAGCTCCCAAGGCTGCCCACCTGGACGAGACCGGCGAGTTCCCGTGGGATAATTTCAAGAAACTTGCGGAACTCGGAGTCACAGGTATGAAGATACCCGAGAAGTACGGTGGGATGGGCGAAGGAATGGTAGTCGCCACTATCGTCCTTTCAGAGATAGCCCGTGGGTGTGCCTCGACGGGCGCTACCCTGCTTCTTCATACTGGTGGAGGAGCGGACTCCATAACAATGTTCGGCAGCGAAGAGCTGAAGAGCCAATACCTGCCTCTACTGGCCAGCGGTGAGAAGCTAGCCTGCTTCGCTGTCTCGGAGCCTGATGCCGGCTCTGACCCGGCCGGTATGCGCAGCACTGCTCGTCTGGACGGGGACAGCTACGTTCTGAATGGAGTCAAGTGCTGGACCACCAACGGCATCGAGGCGGATGTCTACGTAGTAGCTGCCAAGACTAACCCCGATGCGGGGAACAAGGGAATATCCTGCTTCGTTGTGGACAAGGGAACGCCCGGCTTTACCTTCGGCAAAAGGGAAGAGAAGATGGGCCTGAAGGCCAGCTCCACGGCGACAGAGTACTTCGACAACTGCCGCGTGCCCAAGGAGAGCCTGGTTGGTGCAGAGAACAACGGCTTCAAGCAGATCGTCCTGGCCCTTAACAAGGAGAGACTGGGCAACTGCTCTCTTTGCTTCGGCCTGGCCAGCATCGCTCTGGAGAAGGCCGTCGAATACTCTAAGGAGAGGAAAGCCTTTGGTTCGTTCATCTCCGATTTCCAGGGCATCAGGTGGATGCTGGCGGAGATGGCCACTAATCTACGGGCGGCTGGTCTGCTCATTCACAGCGCGGCTCAGCGCGTCGACATGGGGCTGCCTCACCACATAGAGATTTCTATGGCGAAGCTATTTACTAATGAAGCGGCTCTCAAGATCACCTCTGATGCTCTGCAGGTCCATGGTGGTTATGGATACACCAAGGAATATCCACTGGAGCGCTACATGCGGGATGTCAGGGGCTTCCTTATTGGTGGCGGTACCACCCAGATCCAGCGTCAGATAGTCGGGTCTAACCTGGTAGGCTAATAGCTTCGGCTTCCGATAGGAAAGGGAGAGCGGCCCGCAGCCGCTCTCCCTTTTTGGCTCCCTGATTTGCCACCGGCTGCCTCAAGTCCTATGATGGAGATACATTTGCTGTAGATATCAAGGGGGAGAGCATGGCCGGGAGTTCAAGTGGGAGCCTAACTCAACAGATAAAAGACTATGCCCTGGATTCGGGGGCTGACCTCGTCGGAATTGCCAGCGTTGAACATCTCGAGCAGGCGATTCCCACCGACTGGAAGCCGCGCCGTTGGCTCTCAGAGGGCAAGAGTGTCATTTCGTTCGGAATCGGCGCCCTGCACGGGGCGCTATCATGCACCGATGATAACCTCAAGAATTATTCCAATCAGATGGTCCTGAATTCGCTCGATGATGTGTCCTACCGGGTCGCCAAGTATATTGAGAGGATCGGGCACCATGCCATTGTGATCCCTTCCGGGCCTCCGACCGACATGCATCCTCCTGGCACCGGCATGTGGGGCTGGCTCTCCCAGCGCCACATAGCGGTCGAGGCCGGGCTCGGAGAGATCGGTCTAAACACTTCGACTCTGGTGCCCGAATTCGGGCCCCGCGTCTACTTTGGGTCCGTTATTACCACTCTCGAGCTCAAGCCCGACCCCAAGCTTACGGAGCCACTCTGTCTCGGGGAGAAGTGCAATCTTTGCGTGGAGGCCTGCCCGACGGGATCCCTCAGCGTTCAGAAAGGTCCGGATGGCGTGGCCGTGGGCGTAAACGACAAGGAGAAGTGCCAGCCGAATGCCCAGGCCTGGGGACTGATGACCGCCCTCCGTCATTTCCGCGATATCGCGGTCGAGCCGGACCAGGCGCAAAGGCTCAATCTCCTCTTCTCCGAGAAGACGTGGCATATCTGGCAGAGTCTCATCACCCATGTCGGAATAGACGGCATGTGCGGGGTCTGCCTGGATATCTGCCCGGTCGGCCGCAAGCGCAAGCTGCGCACGCTGAACGAAAAAGCGATCGCCGTGCATAAAGACAAGGCCGCTTTCGAGGAGTACTACCGGAGGTAGGAGTACCTGGGAGCCGGATCCGACCGGACTAACGTCGAGGAGGACGAAGTATGATTCAAAGAGTCCATGAGCATATCACCATGGAACTCCAGCAGAACACGCGCTCGGATACCGTCTTTCTACTCACCGCAATTCTTCTCAATCTCCTCGCTCTTGGGGTCAACTCAATCGTATCCAGCCAATCGAATAAGACTCCGACTACATGGATCGTCTTTGTCACATTTGTTTGTCTCGTCATAGTTATCAATCTGGTTGTAGTAGCCGGGCTATCCAAAGGAAAAGAAACAAGACTGAAGCTTCTGGCCGGTATTCTCAAGATGTACAAGGACCAGGGCGTGGATGGATATTATGATCCCTCTGTTCTGCACAATTATACCGCCAGATACAACCTGTTTCTTATCGCCGTCGTTTTCACCGGAATAGTAGCCATCCTGATACCTTCGGTCCTGATCCTGAGCTGACGCGACCGGCTGGTTTACCAGCTTCTTGATGATTTAGACCGTGCAAATCATCTGGATTTGGACGCACTAATCCAGGCTTTTTGTTTGCCCCGTCTCTACGAAACTGCTACAATTCTCTTGCTGATAATATACAGGTAGCATTACCGCGCCTACCTGGCGGGTGAGGCGCCCATCCCTAACCAGTCCGTTAGAGGTCGAGCCGCGTAGATGATTGACGATAAGACTCTTTATGAAGTAGCACTGACTCGTGAGGAATACGGCCTCATTGTAGAGAAGCTTGGACGGGAGCCCACGCGGGTTGAGCTCGGCATGTTCGGGGCGATGTGGAGCGAGCATTGCGGCTACAAGAGTAGCAAGCCGGTCCTTTCCCACTTCCCAACTAAGGGCTCTCGTGTCGTTGCCGGAGCCGGCGAGGAGAACGCCGGGGCGGTGGACATTGGAGATGGCCTGGCTGTGGTCTTCAAGATGGAGTCTCACAACCATCCGTCGGCTATCGAGCCGTACCAGGGCGCAGCTACGGGCGTAGGAGGAATCATCAGGGATATCTTTACCATGGGCGCCCGGCCGATCGCACTGCTGGATTCCCTGCGGTTCGGTCCCCTGGACCGGGAGCGCAACCGTTATCTGTTGTCCGGCGTGGTTGGGGGCATTGCAGGATATGGCAACTGCATCGGTATCCCAACGGTCGGTGGCGAGGTCTACTTCGATGACTCGTACACGGGCAATCCCCTGGTCAACGTGATGTGCGTCGGGATTGCGCAGATCGATTCCCTCGTTAAGGCCCAGGCCAGCGGCGCCGGCAACACGTTGATGCTAATCGGCGCGGACACCGGCCGGGATGGCATCCACGGTGCAACCTTCGCCAGCGTGGAGCTGGATCAGCGGTCCGAGGAGCGCCGCCCTGCTGTCCAGGTCGGTAATCCCTTCCTGGAAAAGCTGCTGATGGAAGCCTGCTTGGAACTGGTGAAGACCGACTATATCGTAGGCATGCAGGACCTGGGAGCGGCCGGGCTCACCAGCTCCTCGGTCGAGTGTGCCGCCAAAGGGCATACCGGCATCATCGTGGATGTTGCTCGTGTCTCGCGCCGGGAGACTGGCATGAACGCCTACGAGATCATGCTCTCCGAGTCGCAGGAGCGGATGCTGGTGATCGTGAAGAAAGGCTACGAGGATAAGGTCAAGGCCATTCTCGACCGCTACGATCTTCATTCCGACATTATCGGCGAGGTAACCACGGACGATGAGGTGACCATCAAGGATGGCGATGAGGTCGTCGCACGGGCGCCTGCCACGATGTTCGCGGATAACCCGGTCTATCACCGGCCGAGCGCCCGCCCGGCGTACCTGGATAATGTGCAGGCCCTGGACCTTTCGGAGCTGCCGGAGCCGTCCGATTATGGGCAGGTGCTTCTGGATCTCTTAGCCACTCCGAATATTGCCTCGAAAGAATACATTTTCCGACAGTACGACCATCAGGTGCTGACCAATACGCTGGTTTTGCCCGGTGATGGGGATGCTTCTGTCCTGCGGATCAAGGGCACGCGTAAGGCCATAGCCGTAACGGCCGATGGTAACTCCAGGTACTGTTATCTTGACCCTTATGCCGGAGGCGCAATTGCCGTAGCCGAGGCAGCTCGCAACCTGGTCTGTAGTGGCGCCGTTCCACTGGCTATCACCAACTGTCTGAATTTTGGGAATCCGGAGAAGCCGGAGATCTTCTACGGGATGGAGCAGTCTGTTCTGGGGATGTCAGAGGCGTGCCGGGTCTTCGAGACGCCGGTCGTCAGCGGGAACGTCAGCCTCTACAACGAGACCGAAGGAGAGCCGATCCATCCGACACCGGTGGTGGGCATGGTCGGCCTGCTGGAAGATGCCAGCCTCCGGTGTACGTCCTCCTTCAAGGACGAAGGTGACGTAGTCGTGCTTCTCACCGCTGGGGACGCTGACCCGGGACTTGGCGGAAGTGAGTACCTGTTAGTCCGGTACGGCCGTAAAGCGGGGAGACCGACAATAGACCTGGAGGCGGAAAAGAGGGTCCAAAACTGTTGCCTTCAGGCAATTCATTCCGGTATAATCAAGTCCGCTCATGACTGCTCGGAAGGCGGGCTGGCGGTAGCACTGGCGGAGTCTAGCATTCTGGGTGGTCGGGGGTTTGCCGGCGACCTGGCGGGGGACCAGGGGCAGAGGAGGGACGTGCTCCTTTTTGGTGAAAGGCAGTCCCGTATCATAGTTTCCCTGAAAGCCTCCGATCTGGATTCCCTGCGGGGTCTGGCCAGCGCAGCGGGTGTGTCCGTGCGTGAACTGGGAGTGGTTGGTGGAGATAGGCTTATCTTGAAGGACCTGATGGATCTGCACGTGGATGTGGTTGAGGGGATTTGGCGGGGTGCGATTGAGCGTACCCTGCAGTGAATCAACGGTGGACTAGGATTGTCTTGGCCGCGGCCTTTGTGCTCGCGGCCCTTCTTTTGCCGGCAGCTGTCCCGGCCTCCAGGGCGGAGGCCCCAGCGACCCAGGCCGGCTACGACTGGTACCGCTACCAGGGGGCATCGGACAGCGGGCCAAGCGCCAGCGTCAACTGCGAAATCACCTCCATTGCAATGTCTATACAGTATTCTCGCGACAATCTCCGAGTCCCCATTTCCACCGTCCGTGAATTCGTCGGCAGGGACGGGCCTACTTTTACGTCTGACGCCCGGCGGGCGCTCACGAACTGGGCTGTTCCCTACCGGGGCGTGCAGACCGTGCGTGAGATTATGGACGCACTGGCGCGGGGACACATAGTGATGGTGGGGCTGATAATGAACCGGATATCCCCCGGTGCAGACTATCAGAAGGGCTATTCGCCCCCTTCTCAGCGCTTCGGCCGCTACAATTCATACGAGGGAGCCCACTCTGTAGTGGTTAAGGGCGTTACAGAGGACCAGGGGTGGTTCATTGTAAATGACCCGAACGTGTGGGATAACAACCCAATATACTGGTATTCTGACGGCACGCCAAAGGGCAAGGACAGGTACTACCCGGTAGGGGAAGTGACCCGCGCCATGAACGATCTGGGAGATTACCCAAGGGGGCTGGAGATTCTGGCTGCGGCGCCCGCGTCCGTTGTTATCGACCCTGCCGGGCCACAGGTGCAACTGATCTCTCTAGTAGAGGAAACTCTTCCTCCTCCGCCCGCGCCTCCAGTGCTCTACCCCAGGCAGTCCGGTGACATAGCGGCCCTGGGCTCTCTGGGAATATTCTGGAAGAGCGTTACACTGACCTTCCGGATGGCGAACCCGCGTACCGATGCCATCGAGGTCGCTCAGGTAGGCGTGCAGGGCAGAGACCCTACCGGAGCGGAGTTCTTCGCAGCTCATGGCCCAGCCACCATCCGGCCTGGCAGCGACTTAGCCTTTGCAATCCCGATGGTCGCTGAAAAACCGGGAGTCTGGCAAGTTCGCCGCGTACTCTACTTCGCGGAGGACCAGTGGCGTGAATTGCCATCGTCTGGCTTCCTGCAACAGATGGATTTTGTCGTCCGCTAATCAGCTCTAAGGTCGCAGGCTCCCCATTTTCTTGACCTGTTCCCGCAATGCTGACAAAGCCTGGTCGATATCGGATAGCGGGTAGACGCCTACTTCACAGAATGGCGTCATGGGATATCCCGAAACCAGATCGTTTAGCTCCTCCAGCCTGTCCCGAGATGCAGCGGTGGCTTATGGTATTCCTAATGGGACTTTAGTCCTAACCACAAGCACGGCCCGCTGTTAGAATGTGCTAAGATTATTGGAGGTAGAAGTGTGAGCGTTTTCAATCTAACCCAGGAGGAGTCGTTCTCCTCGGAGCATTACGTGCCCAAGTTCCTTCATTCGTCGGATAAGGTGCGGGTGCTCTTACTTTGCCTGGAAGCAGGGCAAGAGATCCCCCCTCATACCAGCCCTGAGGCAACTCTCTATGTAGTCAAGGGCAAAGGCACCATCACGGTAGGAGAGGAGCCGGTTTCGGTGGAAGCGGGCACGCTCGTAGTAGTGGGCGCCGGGGTGAGTCACGCTGTGAAGAGCCAGGAGCAGATGTCCCTGCTAGTTACGGTGGCGGGAGAATAGGTCCCTGCAAGCGCCCAACCCAACGACGACTGATATGAATACGAGAGGTGTGATAATGGAAGGACCGATAACCAAGGACACTGTTGTTGAGCATATTATTAAGACCTATCCCGAGGCCCTGGGCTTCCTGGTGAGCAAGGGCGTGGACTGCTGCTGTGGGGCGTACAATACTATCGAGAAGGGGGCGGCCGAGGTCGGCGCCGATCTTCCCTCTATACTGACTCAGCTGAACGCCATAGCGGCGGAGAAGGACGCGACCACCAGCCAGAAAGCGAGTTAAGCCATGGCAGAAGAGACAAAAGCCAGGACTGCAGAGTGCATGATGTGCCACTGCGACAGCCAGGAGAGGGCTCTGATAGCGGTGTACTTCAAGAATCAGGACCAGTGGGTCTGTGTTGGCTGCCTCCCCATGCTTATTCACGGGGCTCACTAAAGGAGGGTGAAAAATGGCCCAGGAGCATCAGCTTGATGTCAGGCCTCTCGACTTCATGGCGCGATTTTCCGCGATCTTTGGTAAACTAGAGGAGCTGCCACCGGGAGATAGCCTCCTTTTAATTAACGATTTCGAGCCTGTGCCTCTCTTCGGAGCACTGGACAACCGCGGGTACAGCTATGAAAGCCAACAGGTTGCTGAAACAGAGTGGCATATCAAGATATCCAGGCGCTGACACAATTTGAACAAGAGGAGACCTGCCTGATGCTGGAGATAACAAAGGACACACTGATTGGCGACATAATCAAGACTTATTCCTGGGCCGAGCCAATCATCGAGAAGCACTTCGGCCGGGGTTGTTTTACCTGCACGGGCATGAAGATGGAGAGCATCGCATTCGGAGCGATGATGCACAATCTGGACCCCGACGTAATCGTCCGGGATCTCCAGGAGGGGGCGGCCCGGTCAGAGGCCGCAACAACGTAACCGGGCTTTGAGGGCATCCCTTTTGGGGGAGCCCTTCTTGCGTTCAATCCCCAAATTCTCTACTAAGGAGGCGTTGCCGCATGACTGCGAGCGTGACGAACTTCATCCGGTCCGCTATTATCTATCTTGCCATCGGCGTTACCATGGGCGTTCTTATGGTGATCAACCCCGGTTGGGGTGCCTCTCTGCGCACTGCCCACACGCATATAAACCTGGTCGGCTGGGTCTCCATGATGATCTTTGGTGTGGGCTACCACGTGCTGCCGCGTTTTCGGGGGAAGCAGCTTCACAGCGAAGGTATCGCCACGGCGCAGTTGATCCTGTCGAATATCGGGCTGGTTGGCTTCGCTATCCTGATCACCCTCTTCGCTGTCTACGGTGGAGACACGTTCAGGTACGGGGCGGCCTTCTTCGGGGCCGTCCAGGCGGTTGGCTTTTACCTCTTTATGTACAATATGCTCAAGACGATGTGAGGGCGGCACCAGGCTGGTAAGGCGACGGACACCGCTTCAGTTAGTAGTTCGTTGCTGACCTTTAAACAGGGTCAGATCCAGGCAAGCGCTACCTCATTTAGGAGCTGTGCGAGTCGGGTCTTTGCTTCGTAGGCGCCTACCGATTTCATTTGTCCTCCGGAACTTTAGACCAGTCTAAGGCCGCAGTGGAATCTGTCAAACTTCGTCAAGCGTCTGCCTGGCCTGGGCCATCGCGGTCCGAACGAACCGCAGCTCTCCGAACGTGTAGCCCTCGCCGAGGCTGTCCATGACCGGCTTAAGCACCGCGGTGCCAAGCCGGTTGAAGGCTTCCTCGATTGCCCGACGTTTCTCCTCGCTGACCAGGCGCTCCAGTGGCAATCTCTCGCCAGCTTCCATGACCTGGGTCAGGTGATTCTCAATGGTGGATTCTTTGAGCTCGCGTATGGCTGCAATCTCGGCTACGCTGTGTCCCTGGCGGAAGAGGTCAAGGGTCGTGCGGGTTGTATCCCCTGGCTCTCTTTTCAAGGGTTGCGGGGAGGTCCTGTGGGCGATTGCATGAGTTTTACTGCCGGTCTCTTGTATGTAGCCAGCTATCGATTCCAAGAACGCCTCACCGTACGCGGAGGCCTTGTGCTGCCCCACTCCCTCGATTCGTAAGAGGTGTTCTCGGGTAGTCGGCAGGGCGAGAGACATCTGCTTCAGAGTCGTGTCGTGGAATATTACGTAGGGCGGGACCTGGAAAGCGTCAGCCAGTCTCTTCCGGACTGAGCGGAGCCTGTCAAGCAGCGCGCGGTAGTGCTCGTCGGCTATCGGGGGTAAGTCCAGCCCTCTTGGAGGCGGCGACAGAAGGACTCGCTCGCTATTGAATAGGACACGTCGCCCAAGCTCGGTGACTTCGATTGTCGTGTACTCTCCTACCTGGCGCATGTATCCCTTGCGCAGCAACTGGTGCGCGAGGTGTTGCCATTCCTTCTTGGAACGGTCCCGGCCGATGCCGTATACGGAAAGCCTGTTGTGCCGGTGGCGTAGAACGGACTCGGCTCGCGAGCCTCGAAGTACGTCAATCAAGTGGGTGATACCGAACTGCTCGCCGGTGCGCCTGGCACATGAAAGGAACATCTGAGCAGCTACCGTGTGGTCCACTTCTCCGGTTGATGATAGACAGGCATCGCAGCAGGGATCGGGCTGTTCGCTGAGGACCTCGTCGAAATAGGCCAGGAGCGCCCGCCGCCGGCAGGTGGCGATGGTTGCCCAGTCTGCCATTTGCTGGAGTTGGCTGAGGGCGATTTGCCTTTCGTCTTCCGAGGCTTTTTCTTCGATGAAGTAGCGGTGCTTGGCCATGTCGCCGTAGCCGTAGAACAGAATACAGTCGCTCGGTTCGCCGTCACGTCCGGCCCGGCCACTCTCCTGATAGAAGCCTTCCAGGGACTTGGGCAGGTCGTAGTGTATGACAAACCGCACGTCCGGCTTATCTATTCCCATGCCGAAGGCGATAGTGGCGACGATGATATCGATATCATCCTTGATGAAAGCGTCCTGCGTGAGCCTGCGCTCCTCGTTTTCCATGCCGGCGTGATAGGGAGCGGCATTGAACCCATCAGCTCTCAGTCTGCCCGCCACCTTCTCTGTCTCGGCCCGAGCCTGGCAGTAGATGATTCCGGAGGCTATCGGGCGGCTGCGCAGGTATTCGATCAGTTGCGCGTATGGAGACTGCTTTAGCCTGACGTCGTAGAAGAGGTTGGGGCGGTTATAGCTTCCCGTAAAGCTCTTGCCGTTCTCCAGATGAAGCTGAGCCCTGATATCAGACTGGACCCGGCGGGTCGCGGTTGCGGTGAAGGCGCCAAATATGGACTTGGGGAAGAGTTCGCGGATTTGTTTGATTTGCCGGTATTCCGGCCTGAAGTCGTGTCCCCACTCTGAGATGCAATGGGCTTCGTCGATGGCGAAGAACCGGACGGGCAGTGATGAGAGCAGACGGAGAAACCCCGGATGCATCAAGCGTTCCGGGGCGACATAGAGCAGCTTTACTTCTCCACGTGTCAGGGCAGCTTGCCGGCGGCTGGCTTCCAGCGAGGTGAGGGAGCTATTGATGTAAGTAGCGGAAACCCCTAACGCCTGGAGACTGTCCACCTGGTCCTTCATCAGCGCGATCAAAGGCGAGACTACGACGGTAATGCCGTCGAAGAGAAGGGCAGGCAACTGGTAGCAAAGAGACTTGCCACCTCCGGTAGGCATCAGAACAAAGACATCAAGCCCGCTCAACACGGACTGTACGATCTCCTGCTGGAGGGGTCTGAAGGACCTGTACCCGAAGATCGATGTGAGGGCCGCTGTGATTTCGGCGTCACTTATGGGCTTGTTGTTCAAGGCAGCCAGATTATAAGCCCGGCGAGACGGCTGGCGCAATAGTGGGAAGCGGACCGGCTGCTGTGACAAGTTATTCCCGCCTGTTAAGGAAACAGACACGGCGTAACAGTAGCATGTTGAGGAGAGGTGTGCGTCAATGTACTGGCAGCAGGAAGGGAGCGAATGTTGAGTGTCTGGAGCAATTGCCTCGGCCTGGGCAAGACTATCTTCCCACTCCTACTGCTGGTCGGTGGATTGGTCTTTGGCTTCTCCGGGCAGAGGGATCTAGGCGCTGCCCAGACCGACCTCACAGATGCCGTGATCCTCTATGATAGCCATAACGAGCGCAATTCGGACGTGGATTTGCGCAAGATCACGGACTATTATGGCTTGACGTGGGCCAGGGTGGATGTCTCGGCTGCTCAATTGCAGGTAAGCCAGCTACGGGACGAATACGGCAATATCGTGCAGGCGGCATACATCAATCTTCCCACACTGAGGGGCATGAGCGCTGATAGTCTGCGTGTACTGCGGACTGCTGTAATCACTGAAGGCCTCAAGCTTCTAATTACCGAGGTTAGCAGTGTCAGCTCCGAGGTCTCATACCTTACTGGTGGAGAGGTCGCAGGAGCCCAACCCCCGGCCAGTATGGGCACCCAATACTCGATAACAGCCCAGTTACCTGAAGTATCCCGTCAGTTCTCGGGGCAGACAGTAGATACACAGGCGACGGCGAACGACTCCGCCCTTATCATAGCCTCAGGAGCCAGCCGGACCACGGTCATTGTTAACGGAGGAACGCCGTCTTCGAGCATGTATCCGGTCTTCGCACGGTACCGCGATGGCAAGGGCGAGATCTTTCTGCATTCAACCGTCCTTAGCTATAATCTTGAAGCTTCCAAACTGGCGGACATCTATTACGCCTTCCGCGGCCAGGGGGCAGAGCGTGAGAAGTATCAGGACTTTTCAAGAATCGTGCCGCTGCTGATGTTCGTACGATACGCGGGAGGAGAGGAGACCTGGCACTCCGACCGGCCTTTCGCCAATCTCACTATTGACGACCCGCCTCTGGAACAGCCATTCTGGAGCCTGGCCTACACCACCAATTTCTATACTGGCCTCCTTGACAACATGAAGTCCCACTCGTTTGCCACTACTATCGCATTTGTGCCGAAAAACTACCAGACCACACAGCCCGACGTCGTTAACCTATTTCGAGAGAACTCGGGTTATTACTCGCTGGTGGTTCACGGGAACAATCACAACTGTCCGGACATGCCCGCTTCTGCCGGTCCCACCCAGCTCAGGGCGACGGCCCTGGAAGCCTTGGAGCGCATGCTGCAACTTCAGCGGACAACTGGCCTTTCGTTCGGCAATGACATGGTTTTCCCTTGCGGAATGTACGACCTCGAATCGCTTACGGCTCTGAAGCAGACTGGGTTTAATGCAACGGTTAACGGTAACAGCGTCCCGGGGAACGCCTCCGTGCCATCCTACTTCGATTACGGGATGTACCAGGCCGAGCTTGATTTCAGCGGTTTCGCCAGCATACTTCGCATGGATGTAGAGACGTCCACCCCACTCCACGATCTCTTCATTGGGAAGCCCCTGCTTGTCTATACCCACCCGGCGCTATTCCGGAACGGGATGGACGCCTTCAACAGGTGGGCGGACAGCTTCAATGCCGTCGCCGGCGGGCTGGAATGGAGAAGCCTTGACTATATTGCGAGGAGGCTTTACCTGGAGAAGCTCAACGATGACCGGAGCGTCTCAGTGAAGTTCTATACCCGCAATCTGATTGTCCGGAACAACTACTCCGAGGGCAGGGCTTTTCATTTTAACAAGAGAGAGGACTCGAACATGCCGATTAGCGCCGTTGCGATTGGGGGAACGGCAATTCCGTTCACAGTACAGGAGGGCGCCCTCAAGTTCGATGCATTTATCCCGGCCGGGCAAGAGGTAGAGGTTACGCTCACCTATTCAAGCGAGGCCACGCAGACTCCCACACCTCAACATAGCGTGACCCCGACGGCATCGGTCAGTCCGAGTCCGGTCTCCTCTCCAAGCTTTACACCCACGCCAACACTCCTGCCCAGCTTTACACCGACTCCCACTGCCAGTATCACACCAAGCCCTTCTCCAAGCTCCACACCAACACCTAATCCAACCTCGACTCCAATGCCGAGCCCGACTCCAGTGCCTACAGACGTGGCTACCCCGACCTATGTACCTAGCCCGACCCCGACGAGCACACCGGCGCCCACCTCAACACCGTCGCCGACTCCGACGGCGACATCTACGTCCACGCCAGTTCCAACGCCAGCAGCTACACCGACGCCTGTTTCCATCGGGCTATCCCGTCTCTTCAGGCAATACCTGCCGGTTGTGGGGAAGAGTCCGGAAGCGTTGCTGGAACACCCGTATCTCGGTGGGCAGTAGGAGACTGAATCCCTGGACAGCGAGCAGGCCGGTGACCACCAGCGCGGCGATAATCCGCGGGTTGTCGATTGGAAACCCCAGCCGGTAGGTAAGCTCGAGTCCTGCCGTGCAGGTTACCCCGGCCAACACCGGCATCAAGAAAGTCATCTTCGGCACAAGGCGCTTGAAGATTGCGGCTCAGCCGGAGCGGCAGGGCCTTCCCTCCCGGTCGCTCTGGTTGAGGCAAGGCTATAACGAGGAGTCAGGATTGTCAAGCTGGATCTATTTGCAGCTAATCTCTTCCAGTAGAGGATCCGGAGGCGGCGTGGTAATCTGGCCCTCGGTCAGGGTCAGCTTGGTGGCATTGTCGAACCACTTGAGGATGTTACCGTCCTGGTCAAAGATACCCAGGCTCACGGAATAGGGCTTCCCCTCTTCCACGGCGGTGAAATGGGCGCTGAGCTTGCCGGGCTGGGCGTTGGATGGAATCATGGTTACGTCCTGTACTGCCTGCCGGGCGCCCATCTCATACAGGTATGCATGGACGGTATAAGGGTCGCTGGACGAAGCGTTAATGCTCAGCCTCATCACTACTTCGGTTTCCTCCGGCTGTACTTCGAGACCCTCATAGACGAAGGGGTACCGGATCTGGACCTCGGCCGCATTCGCCGAGGGGAGCAGCACGCTACCCATGTCGCCTTCGTTCAGGTGGTTCCGTGTCCAGGCTGCAAAGACTGGAGCAGTATCTTGCCAGTTTCCGGAGTTGTCACCACTCCAGAAGCTCCAGGCGAACGCTCCGGCATACCCGAGAGTATAGGTAGTATCCATGACATCCGACATGGAGTAGTAGGAGCTATTCATGGGGAACTCGCCCAGTACAATCGGCCGGTCGAGTCCGGCAGACCGGGGATGCGTGGCCAGGCGTTCGTAGGGCTCCATCCAGTCGTACCAGCTAAACGTATAATAGTCGAGTCCGAGACGCTGCCAGTAGCGCATGTTGCTGAAGCGGTTCGACTCCACGGTGACGAGTGCCTTGGTGTTGTCATGAATCGCGTCACTCATCTGCTTGATGAAGTCTCGTATCACAGAAAGGGGTACCTTGATGCGACCGTCCTCATCATGGTACAGCTCTTCCACTCCCCATTCAGGCTCGGCGATTGTCTCATAAGCGATGACACGGTCGTTGTCGCCGAGGTGCCGCAGCATCGGCAGGAGGCCTTGCCGGACGAAAGATCGCCGTTTTGCCGGGTCCAGGAGGCTAGCGGCATGTCCCCCCATCTGCACGCCGTTGCTGTCGCAATCAATAGTCCATAGGCCGCTGGCGAAGAGGACCAGGACCAGGTAGATATCGTGTCGTGCAGCTATTTCCACGGCCGCATCCAGGTCTTCCAGAAACTTCTCGTCCAGCCCCGTCACATATCCTTCTGAGTTAAAGGTGAATCCGTAGCGTCCATCGCTGAAGACCCGCCATTTTACGATGCGCACTCCGTTTGACGCCATGTTCGCGAAGTCTGCGTCGATTTCCTGATATGTAATGGGATCGCTCACGCCCATGTGCCCCCAGGCGCCCGTTCCGAAATCCTGCCCCGTCTTCCAGGGATAATTCACTCCCGCCCAGAACACGGGCTGTCCTCCCACGTTCAAGCGGTTAGTGGGTGGAGCGGTAACCCAGAACTGTGGTACCATCAAGTTGAGCAGAGTCAGAATCACCAGGGCTGTCGTGGCCATGAGGAGCCACCGGCGCAGGCGGAAGATGAAGTAGATTCGCCCTAACAAGTTCACGAGCCTCATGTCTTCACCTCGAGGTCGCTATAGGATTATGGTCCTACAACCGTAATATTCAGGTCCATGCCCTGACCGGCATGATTGCCGACCGGACAGAACAGCCTGTAGGTGCCGGCCGGCAGCTCGATCTCGATTTGCCGGGAGGCGCCCGGAGCCATGTCTCCGGTGTTTATGTCGATATTGTTGCCCGTTATCTCCATGGCATGGATCGTGGACCCAATGTTCTCGACCACAAACCGGATCTTGCCCGCGGGAAGGGTTGTCCTGGAAAGCTCAAACTTCCACTCTGTCATCGTGACATTCACGTCCCGGTCCTCGGGACGGAGTCCTGAGGGCAGCGCAGGCGTAGGCGATGCAGCTACCGACCCGGCTGCGGCTGTTTTGACTGCCGGCAGGCCCGGAGTCCCGGCATTTCGGATGCGGTAGATGGCGTTAATATCGGAATAATAAAGGGCGCCATCCGGTCCTGTTGCGATTCGTAACGTGCAACCGGACGTTACGACTTCCTCGGAGGCGATCCGGTCCGTAGTTAATGGAGCCAGATGCACACGGCGCAGCTCCCCGCGATGGAAGTTGCAGTAAAAGAGATCGTTCTGCCACTCAGGTATCTGGTCGCTCTTGTAGAAGGCGACTCCAGTTGGCGCAACTGGTGGATTTAGCACTGAGATCGGATCAACGATTTCTGGCTTGTTCTGAAACCCTGCAGGGGGCCAGCCATAGTTGCCGGCTCTGGTTACGACATCCATCTCATCGTTGTCACCCGGTCCATTCTCGCCGGTGATCAAGACCCCGGTGACCGGATGGAAGTCCAGGTCAAACGGATTCCGGAAACCGTAGGCCCATATCATCCCGGATTTGTCCGGCTGGGCGGCAAACGGGTTATCTTCGGGGACCGTACCGTCCGGGTTAACCCGCAAGATCTTGCCTCCAGGTGAGGCAAGATCTTGTGCCAGTTCCATGTGGCCGGTCTCGCCCAGCGTAATGTAGAGCTTACCGTCTGGCCCGAAGCGTAAGCTACCGCCATCATGGAATGGCCCGGATGGAAGATCGGGCACTATGGGTGTCAGGTCGTTGCCCTTTCCGTCCACATCGGTTAGCCGGACAACATGGTTTGGCCCGTTGGCAGAACCGTCACGTGGCTCGGCCCCGCCTGCCTCGGTATAGAAGACGTAAATGTAATGGTTGGCCTCAAAATCAGGGTCCACTGCCAATCCCAGGAGCCCGGTTTCCGCCTCTCCGGCGACCGTAAAGTCAAAGAACGGATCGGGCAGCAGAACACCGTTTTCAACTATCCTTATTCTCCCAGTACGTACCTCACCGTAGAAGAGCCTTCCGTCCGGAGCAAATGCCATTGCCGAAGGGAAGCTCGCGCCGGGTACGAATGTCTCTTTGACGGCGCCCTCCGGCAGCCGGTCTGAAACTGAGGGCCCAGCCTGCGGTGCGTTAACAGTGAGTGCCGGCGTTGGACTGGCTGCCTGCATGTCTGCTGCCGGACCTGTTGGAGACGCCTGGTCAGTAGCCGGCGCGAATGCTACCGCCACTGGCGTCTTGTCTAGCTGCACCGTTTCGACGGTCTGGCTTGTCGGAATGTCGATGACCGATAGCGTCCCGTCCCCGCGGTTTGCGACGTATGCGCGGGCGCCATCCGTGCTGATGGCAATGCCGGCGGGTTGTGTCCCCACGTCAATGCCGGACAATGTTGAGTCGGTTGTTGCCCGGATGGACCAAACCTGGTCGCTGCCTGCTGTTGTCACAAAGATCTGACTATCCGGACTGATTGCCGCCCCCTCCGGCTTTCCAGGCAGGTCGATGCGCCGGACTATCTGCTGATTGGCAGTATCGACTACCACGATCTGATTGAGTATGTCTATGAACCCATAAGCTATGGGGGCGGCTGGGTCAGCGAGTACCAGCATCGGGGCGCCGCCTGTCTCGATAGGTGGCAGAGGCCGGCCGGTGCTGGCGTCGATTACCCAGATTACTCCGCTTCCGTAGCCAGCGACATAGAGTAAGCCTCCCTGCTGACCTGGAGCAAAAGCGATATCTCTGAGGTCGCGGCGGACGAGCACCCCAGACGGCTGCTCACCGAGGCTGACCTGGCCGTATGCGCTGCGGCTGCCTGCATCAAGAAACGAAACACTGCCGCCGTCCTTCATGGCAACGAAGGCCCGTCCTCCGTCAGGCGAAAAAGCTACGGCATACGGTGCCGATCCCAGGCGCGCATTGCCTCTCGAAAGGCCGTCAGGCAAGTCCATGAAATAGACGTCCGAATTTCCTGGCTGAGTGCTGAAGAACCATGCCGTGCGTCCGTCAGGAGCTATGCTTACTCTTCCAACAGAGATACCCGACGGTACAGTCTTGCTAACGAGGTTGGTGGCTGAATCTACTAGCGTCAGGCTCTGACCCTCACTGCTGGCAACGATAACCAATCCCGGCGGTGCTGGCGCCACCGTATCTGCCTGCAATTGCTGGGGCTCAGCTGATACGGAGGGCACGGATTCTTGCTGCGGGATTTCGGGAGTCGCAGCGGTCCTGCAAGAGATGGCTGCGAACATGAGAGCCGTGGCTACTGCTAACCACATATGACGGCCTCCTGTTGCCTGTACCCTGGCCCCCCGGCTGCATGCGGACAGGGGGCCAGGGCGCGAGGCATCTATGATGAACCACCACTTGTGGTGGCGGAGTACACCACGGGTCACGTGGAGCATGCCGATCATTGTAGTATCTCGTCCAGGAGTTTCCTGGCGGCCTCGATCTTAGCCTGATCGCCTCCGGCCGCTTCTACTGCTGCTGTCGCGGCTGCCCGTAGGCGGTTCGCCTTAGGATCGGTTGCCCCGTTGAGGGCCCCGTTCAGTTTTGTCGCCGCTTCCTTGACCGCCGCCTCTTGCTTGGCTCGTTCCTCCGGCGATATCGTCTTCCCATTGCCAGTGTCCCTAAGGCCGTTCACCTGATTGCGGAGTTCGTTGGCGAGTGGCTGAAGGTCGACCGGCGCGGTAGTGGCTCCATTCTTGGCAGTTGCTGCACTCGCGGTCTGGGCTGACGCCCCTCCTGTCACTGCGTTCAGATGGACCAGCGCCTCACCTAGCTTGCTGGTATCGCCGGCGAAGGCGGTTCGCAGCGATGCTATGGCCGCGCGCATTTCCTCGGCAGGCTTGGTGCTCGCGTTCTTAACCACTGCATCCGTCTGGTCTGCCCGGGCGAGCAGTTCGCTCTGCAGATTGAGCAACCGGCCGTTATCGTTACTCTGGAGTGCATTCTGGAAAGCGGTGACCTTGTCTTTCAGATCGTTCGCCATCTGAGCTAGGTCTTGTGGGGGCTGTTGCTGGCCATTAACGGTCGCCACCGGCTGCTCATCTCCGGCAAGCTTGCTGAGGGCCGATCGCGCACCGTCCAACTTGGCCAGGTCGCCGGAAACTCCGGACCGAACTGCGCTGATGGCATCCCGGAGCGCCTTAGCCTGGGACGATTGGTCCGACGCTATGGCTGCAGAATCTTGATCGGCTTCAGCGATGATCTGCTGCTGGAGACGAAGCAGGTCGGTCCGGCTGTTGCCGGCCGCTGCAGTCCGGAAATCATCGACCTTGCTTCGCAATGAAGAAGCTATACGTTGAATATCCGTGTTGGCCTGGTTGGGCTGATTTGGTGCATTTGCGGGCCCGTTCACACGAGCCAGGGCATCTGCAGCCGCTGCCAGGCTCTCGGTGTCGCCATTCAGTCCTTTCCGCAGGGCACTGAGTGCCGCCTGAATAGTCTCGCCTTTTTCGGACTTATCCTGCTTGGTGGCCTGTTCCGCCTGACTCAGGTCGTTCAGCAGCTGTCCTTGCAGCCTCAAGGCATCCTCAGGCTTCCGGTCCTTAAGGGCCTGCTGGAAGTTCTTCAGCTCTTCGCTGATAGAGGCCATCAATTTCGTTTTGTCCACAGGAGCGGTGGCAACCGTAATGCCCAGGCCCGAGCCAGAGGACTGGCTGCCTGTGACATCCGTCAGTTTCGCCGCGGCGTGGTCCAACGCGTTGTTGTCTCCCGCAGCACCCTTCCGTATATCAGCGATAGCCAGGCGAACCGTGTCAGCTTCCGGTGACTTGTCGTTCTGCAGCGACTGGGCTGCCTCGTCGGCAGTGGCTACGAGGTCGCGCTGGAGCTTGAGCATTGTGTCCATGTCGCGCTCCTTGACAGCTGCGCGGAAGGCGCTGAGCTGGGTAGCCAGGCTAGTCGCTGCCGGTTCCAGTGCTGCGCTCGGTGGAGGCAAAGGAGGCAGTGTAGGCAGCGGCGTTGGTGTCGGCGCTGGCTTCGTTGGAGTAACCGGCGCCGTGTCGGTCATCCCGGTCGTGTTCGTCACCCCAAGAGCGGCCTCCGGCACCGTTGCATCGGCCGGCAGCTCGCCATTGAGCGGCGCCGTACTATCGGGAGCCGGAGCGCTCGGAACCTCTGCCTGTGAAAGGGCGGCGTCCGTGCTCGGAGCGCCAGGAGGCTCGGTGGATGTCTCTGCTGGCTGGCAGGCCGTCAGCGCCAACGCCAGCCCCATTCCTGCAATCACCACCAGCAGATGCCGGTCGGTGCGCCGGAGTATTGCTGACCAGAAAGGGCTTGGTCTAAACTTCCTTCCCCAGGGAAATTCAAACATCGTAGTTCCTCCAAACCGGATTACTGGCTACTGTCAGTAATCCGAAAGTGAGTTGTTGCCTCCTTAGAGGAATCATCACCTACCATGGTGAAGGTTATGAGGTCTCCTATGTTGCCCTGCGTCGTGTAGCTCCCCACGCCAGTGAACGCCCCATCCGAATCAGCGGTTGCCTTGGCAAGGACCTGGCCGCTGCCGTCGTGAAGGTGAATCTGCACGTTCTCGCCGCCGGCAAAGCCATTTCCAGCAAAGCTGACCGTGGTCCCGGCCGGGCCTTCGTAGCTGGTGAGCTCAGCCGAGGGCTGCAGCTCAATAACCTGGTATGCGACATTAACCTCCACCTGGCTGACATCGCCCACTACCGTCACCGGTACTGAGCCCGGCTGAACGTCAATAGGGATTCGACCAGTAGCGTTGTCACGGAACGATCCGTCAGGGCCAGACTGGAAGGTCGCGATTTCTTGGCGGTCTGCGCCTTCGCCCAGATAGGCATGCAGCGTCTCGCTTCTAGCCCAGCCGGTACCGATTAGTCCGACGGTGCTGCCGGGCCTGCCAGCATAGGTGCTTAGCTCCAGGGACGGCCCGAACGACTGCGCGGAGAACGCGGCTTCAGCCACCTTCCCAGTGCGCTGTCCCACGAAGATAAGTTTGTTGTCTCCCTTGACCACCGGCAATTGGAAGGCCTGTTTCATGGAGAACTTACCGCTATCACCGGTCTTGAAGCTTGCTACGGGCTGGCTGTCACGGCTATTGAGGTACACCAGTATGTCTTCGTTAACGGCAAAGTCCTCTCCATCGAATCCCATCTCGTAGTACGGTGGTGGCGAGTAGTTGTCCAGGACTACCCAGGGGTTATAGCCCTGTACGTTGAAACCAACGGACATGGGAAGCTGGCTCTTCTGCCCAACGAAGAGTACCGGGAAATCACCCGGGTCCATCATTGGTACTTTGACGGTGCCGCTGGCTTTTCCCTGGCCGTCGGCGTTGTAGGTTCCAAGGAGCCTGCCCTGGAGGCTTCCCAGTCTGACCTCTACCGCTTCGTTCGGGATGAAGCCGGTCCCGGTGAAGACAAATGACTGCTCAGGCTTCAGACTGTTGTGGTCCAGGTCTACCTTAGGAGGTATCCGGTTTAGATTGAAGCTTGCCTGCGCGCTGCGTCCGCTGTCCCAGCCTCTTACCTGGAGCGTGTGGCTTCCGGGCACCAGGTCCTGCGGTAGATTGATCGAGACCTCATTAATGCGCCCGTCTTTGTCCGCATTGACCGGCTCGAAATCAACCGGGCGTCCATCGATGCTAAGCGTTATCGCTTCGTTGGGATTGAACCCGGACCCGATAAAGTTCAACTTGGCGTCAGGAGAAACGTCCTTGCCCCGCAACAGGATGAACGTGCTCGCATTATTGCCGGGCTCCTGCTGAGTCTGCGGTAGTGTGGCGGGCGCTTGCTGCGGCGCCGGGGTAATTTGACTCTCCGGCGCGGGCTTGGCGCGGCTGGCTGGGGCCTGAGTTGGAGCGTTAGACTGTACGTCTGACGAATTAGGTGGCGCTGCTCCCGGTTCACCGGTGCTCACGCTCGCGGCGGGAGTACAGGAGGCTAGAGCCAGCGCGATACCGGCCGCAGCCAACAGTATGAAGATCTTGTGCTGCATTATCTTGGCCATGGAAGTGCCTCCCCGCGCCGCGATGGGCTGAAACGCAACTCCCAGGCTACCAGGAGAGCCTCCATGACGATGCGCATGCTCATCTTGGATTGACCCACACGGCGTTCTTCAAAGATGATCGGAATCTCAACAATATGGAATCCCTGACGGTGCAGACGGTAGGTTACCTCAATCTGAAAGGCATAACCGTTTGAGCGGATAGCATCCAGGTCAAGGCTCTGCAGAGCCTCTCTCCGGAAGCCCTTAAAGCCCCCTGTCAGGTCGTGATACGGTAGCCCAAGGATCAATGATGCGTAAAGGGAGCCTGCCTGACTAAGGGCCTGGCGCCATGGGGACCAGTTACGGGTACCGCCTCCTGACACATAGCGGGAGCCAAGCACGACCTCTACCTCATCCAGAGCCTTGTGCAACTTGGGTAAGACTGCGGGATCGTGGGAGAAATCGGCGTCCATCTGGAAGATCCGATCGTAACCCGCGTGGAGCGCGTAGCGAAATCCATTCGTGTACGCAGTCCCCAGTCCGAGCTTGGATGGGCGGTGCAGCACTGCCAGCCTGCCCCTCGACCGCCGTGCTAGCTTGTCAGCGACTGCCCCCGTGCCGTCGGGCGAATTATCGTCCACCACGAGCACGTCAAAGGGGCCATTCGTAAAGACCATGGACGCCAATAGCCCCAGGTTCTCTACTTCGTTGTAGGTCGGAATGATGACCAGGCTATCCCTTCGGGTTCGCCTCACGGAGCCAGGTAGCTCTATGGAGGCCCCAGGCCCGGCCCCTATTTCGGTTGGATGAGCTCTCATCGGCATGGTATCCTCCTTTAGACGAAAGCCAGGCGCAGTACGTTGTTGATGCTAGCCGGGCCATTACTCTTTGTAGCGGGTGGTATTTTCAACTCCCGCCCGGGTTGAATCAGGCTGGGATTCTCAATGCCATTTGCCTGCACGATCGCTTCAACAGTAGTCCCATACTGCTGGGCGATCTGTGACAGCGTGTCCCCAGGCTTCACGGAGTATACGTTGTAGGCGTTAGGACTTGCCTCAGGTGTCGGAGCAGCCGCCGGTGTGGCCGTGCTTGCGGCCGGCTTCGCCGGCTCAGGGCTAGACTGCTGGGTCGGCTGTTGGGTCGGCTGCTGGGTTGGTTGCGTTGTCGGTGGTTGGGCCGGTTGAGTAGGCTGTGATTGGGTAGGCTGCCGGGTTGCGGGCTGAGCCTGCTGTGGTGCGGGAGCCGGCTGAGTTGGCTTGGCCGGCGTCTGTTGGGCAGGCTGCGACTGCTGTGGCTGGACCTGCTCCCCGTTTGTTGCCTGTGATTGCTGAACGAGGGGTGCTCCCGTGTTGTCGTCCAACCCGCATACAAACTCCGGCTGCGGTGGTAGCTGCACCGGTACGTCAGAGGCCATTACTTCAATAGCTGCGGTGGTGGTAGCCTGGCTCTTGCTGGCTAGCATGGTGAAGAGCAGCTGTCCTGCCGCAGCGTCACCTGGGATGACATACTGCCCCCCGGCTCCAGCGTTTCCTCTATCGTCGGTGGCGAAGCAGGCGACCTCTTTGCCGGCACTGTCTTTCGAACGCCCTGTATAAACATGCACTACTTCATTTCGGGCGAAACCGGAGCCGTAGAAGGTGACCGTCGTTCCGGGGCGCCCGCCGTAAGTGCTCGGCTGCACGTTAGGTGTGTACGGAAGTATGTCGAAGCTGGCCGTCGCAGGCGCCTTACTCTGTTGGCCTATGAAGATAAGTGTTTGTTGCCCTCTCAGAATGAACGGGACCAGGAAGCCTCCTCCGCCCGAGAAGGTTCCGTCCTTATTCGTCTTGACGGTGGTGATTGGGTCACCGTTGGGGTTGTTGAGGTACACTTGCACGTCCTCGTTCGGCCCGAAGTCCTTTAATCCGAAGTTCAAGACGTTGTCAGGCTTGATGGCATAGCTGGAAAGCTCCGCGCTGGGGAAGAGACTGAGCATCAGGAAATTCGACGTGACTGGGGACTGGCTCTTCTCTCCAACGAAGATGAAGGAGTTGTTGCCAACTGCCCCATAGGGCACCCGGATCTGGGCCCGGTCAACGGAGCCTTTGCCATCGGACCGGAAGGAGCCTATGGACTCCGTGTCCAGGCTGTTCCAGAAGACCGCTACGCTCTCATCGGGAGCGAACCCTTTGGCCGAAAGCTCCACGACGTTACCGGGCTGTCCTACTTGCGTGCCCAGCTTCACCTGTGCGTTGCCCCCGGCTACCGTGCCCGTAGTCTGTACGGACTTGGTATAGCCTGTTCCGTCCGAATTCCGTTCACGGGCCTCAACGAAGAATGGGCCCGTTGCCAGGGTATCCGGAATGGTGAAGTTGACTCCGCCGAAACTACCGCTCTTGTCCACCTGGAAGAAGGTTACGGTAGCGCCGTCTTCATTCTCCTGCCGCTTGACTACCAGGTCTACAGTTGACCCTGGGTCGAAGCCGCTGCCGGTTACGCCTATTGATGAGCCCTGCTTTGCCGTGCTAGGGTTCAAGAGGATTACCGGGCCGCGTGCAACGCTTATGCTCTTCCCGTTCACTTCGATGGTCGATGGTGGAGGAGTAGGCTCTTCTTGCAGCGCGACTGGCGGCAAACTGGAACCGGGCGTTGTCTGGACATTCGGCTTTGCGGCCGGTTGGCTGCCACCAGGAGTGACTCCTCCCTGGTCCGCAGTTGCTCCGGTGGTGTCCAATGCTACCTCGCTTGGCCCTGCCGAGCGGGTGATGACGTTGCCGGCAGCAACAAGGGCAAATATCACTCCTGCTACGATTATCAGGATCGTTTTTCGGCTCTTCATTATCTTCATCCTTTCTGTGAAGGATTACTCACTTCTGGATCTGGTAGACTTCCAACCGCACGCCTCCGCCGTTTGGCCGTTCTCCGACCCAAACAAGCTTTGCGTTCTTGATGCCTTCTAATATCCAGTCATAGTGACCGTCCCCGTTGTTCTGCTGCATCGTGATAAGCATCTGGTTGGACATGACAATGTAATCGATGTTTCTCCAGTTCTTGGCGAATAGCTTGTCGCGCACGTCAGGGTCTGAGGAGACCTTCCAGTGTGAGTGTGCGAACCGGTAATAAGGGCGCACATCATGCAACTGGACCCATATATCGTCATCCGTCACGATCTTGGCATTGGACGGAATGTTGTGCCTCACGAAATCGACCTGCTGGTCCTGCAGGTAGGTTAGATCGAGCTTGTAGAGGTCATGGGTCACGACCTTCCCGAACTCGTCAATCACCAGGACATAACCCCAGGTGGGGTGGAGTAGCAGTATGCCAAAGAATATGCTGAGCGCCGCTCCCCGTCCGACGGTTGGGAGGTACCGGGCGAGATGGGCGAACAAGATGCCGATGTTCATAGCCAGGAACGGCAGTAGCGGCAAAATATAGAACTCCAGTACGACGCTGCCTCTGATCAGATAAACTGCGTAGCCCAATGCCAGCAGTGAGGCGGCCAGGTAACCCCGGCGCTCAGGGCGCTTTAGCAAGCCGATGACCAGATTGATCATCATGGCGGCACCCCCTGCGGCCAGGATGAAGACGTCTTTTGGTACCCACCGGCCGACCGAAAACTGCCAGAACAGGCTGGAAGGATCGAAGGCACTGCCTTGATTGCGGTTGAGTTGCCACCATAGGGTATAGAGCAATGATACGTGGTCAGCAGGCGGATTGTTTGGATCGAAATCAAGGTCGGTCGGGAAAAGCTCGTTCTTCAGGGTTGCATAGAGGAAGTAGAACGATATGCTGGCAGCGAAAGAAAAGGCCCAGAAGCCCAGCGCAAACCTGAAGTTAGGCCTGTTACGCACGTGATGGTAGAGAAGGTAGATGACTACCGGGGCAAAGAATATGCCGTTCTCCTTCGTGAGTGAAGCAATGCCCAGGCACAGGCCGCTCGCCATTGGAACCATGATGCCTTTGTTGGAGCTGGTAGCCAGGTAAAGGCCAAGGAGGATCCAGAAGACCAACATGTTATCCAGCAGTACCTGCCTCTGATAGAAGATTGCCAGTGGAGAGAGGTTGAATAAGAATGTAGCTACAAAGGCCGCCATCCGACTCTGGGATAGCCGATAGGTAACGTAGAACAGCAAGAACACGTTAGCGACATGGACCAGAAGCATCAGCGTTCGGCCAGTGTCAATAGCGTTGCCGAACGTCGCGAATTGGAGAGGCAGCAGGCGGACCCAGGCTGCGATCATTATCCAACCGGCCGGAGCGTGGTCGTAAAAGTAGGTGTAGGGCGAAAGCCGGGCTTCTCGCAAGACTGCCCAGGCCTGTTGCATGTAAACGCCTTCGTCCGTGATGTAGAGTGGGTAACTGAAGAAGTTATAGCCGTGAGCAATCGCGCCCATCACCATCGCCAGACCCACCAGGAACCTCGTTGAGAGGAGCCATCCATGCCAGCTGGCTGGCTGCGAGGTAGCAGGCCCGGGGCTGTCAGGCTGGTTATCACCGGGATTGTCCCCGTGTCCCCAGTCTTTGTGCCCGTTATGAGGGGGTTCCCCCGGTCCCTGGGTCCGCACCTCATGTTCTTTCGGAGTCTGTTCCAAGAGTCTCATCTCAAACCTCTGGAGAGCGTCGACGCTTCGCTACCGACACTGCGCTAAGCGCCAGTGCGAACCATCTCCTCGTCCTCCTGTTGCGTCTTAGGCTCCTGCCGAAGCGCTCCAACATGCTTCGTCTTCTCCCAGTTGTTGATGCCCTTCATCTCCCGGACTACCGCCCTGACGGCGGCATAGGAAAGCACCCATTGGTATGGCAGGTAGCTAATAGCCATCATCAGAGGCGCCTTCCAGGAAGGCTTCAATCCGTGAGCGCTGGTGAACTCATAGAGTCCGATAACTGACAGGACAAAGTGGGCAGCCAGCAGATACATCGGTATGGTCAGGAAGATAGCAACAAGCACCGGTGTCTTGACTGTGACCGCCATAACCATTGAAAGAACCAGGTATACTCCCAGCACCGCCTGAGCGAATGGGAACCCCAGGGTATAGGCGCCAAGTAGCTTCTGCTCGAAAGTCGGGAGCTGTTTCCACTCTCCTTTTTTGAGAGTCTGCAGGAAGCCCTGGCTCCAGCGGGTACGCTGCCGAATAAACTGGCCAAGCGTGGGAGGTGTCTCTTCCTGCGTAACATAACGGTCGTCGTAGACTACCCTCACTCGCTCACCGGCACTGCTTATGCGTATGCCGATATCGGCATCCTCTGTCAGGTTATGATCGTCCCAGCCTCCAACTCGCTCCAACACGTCACGAGTGAAGAAGACTGTATTGCCTCCCAGAGGGATAGACCCCTGCTTGGCATGGTAGTGCAGCCGGCTTTTGAACCAGAAGAAGTATTCCAATACGTTGAGGGTGGAATACCAGTTAGTGTCGTAGTTCATGAGCTGGACACCACACTGGACGACATGCACGTCTTCTTGGACCATCACAGTGTTGACCACGTTGAAGATTTCCGGGTGAATGTCATCTTCGGCATCAAAGATGGTCACGATATCGTTAACGGTGCTCTTGAGCCCGAAGTTAAGTCCATGAGGCTTATTGACCGGGGTATCGCTGAAGACGAGGACGTGAGCGTTGGCTATGCCCTCTCGCTTGAGCTGGTCTATCTTCTTCTGCGCCTCCGCGATCGTACCTATGTCATCGGCCGAGCAAATCACCACGACCTCCAACAGATGGAGTGGGTAGTTGGCCCTCACAACACGCTCGATAGTCTCTTGGATGACCTCTTCCTCGTGTCTTGCAGGGAGCATTACCGTAAACGACTTCTTGGGCTCCAAGAAGCGATCCGGCGCCTTGGCCTTTTCGAACACCTGAGGCTGGTCCCAGGTGTAGAGCATGATATAGAGCGTGTAAGCGGATTGGATGGTTAACATAAAAGTGATCAGCAGTGCTCCCATGACTGCAACGTCCACAAGCAGATTGCCGGCTATTGATGGCAGAATGTTGAGAGACACTATTCCCAACCCCAAGTCCATACTAAGTTCGCTGCGAAGTTCCAGGCGGTGGCCAGGGCTATTCCTACCAGGTTTGCGAAGAGGTAGTGCAGTCCCAGGTAAGTGGCGAGTGTCCAAAGAGTCGCAGTGGTTATGGCAAGACCTCCTAGAGAGACGACGTTGAATTTGGCGAACCTGCTGAACAAGATCCCCTTAGCTTTGAAGGTCCACCGGTTGTTGAAGTAGAAGTTGCTTATGATCGCAATCTCCACGGCTATTGCTGAAGCCAGTATCAAGGGGAGTTGGACCTTGTCGTAGAGCAGGAAGAGGGCAATACTATTAACAATCACCCCGGTGCCTCCCACGACCGTGAACTTACCGAGCTTCCCCCAGAATTCGCAGCTTCCGGGATCTGTTCCCCAGACGCCGCAGGGCAATGCGTAGAGGCGATGAGCTTTGGCAGTAATACTGGCGGCAAGCCTGGTTGCCTTGGTTGGTTCCGCTACTTTGGCTGTCACTTGGCGCCTCCTTTCGTGTACTGCGGCCCGTTCCTCATCACATAATCATGGCACCGTTAGGTACGCTAAAGAACCATCGTTTGGCTAGCTAGCACGTATCGAAAAAGGATAGGTAGGACCTATCCGAAAGGATAGGACGAAACAACGGTCCGGGCAGGCTTGGACAACCGACGCCGGCGTGACGCAGAGGTGTCATGGGCCCGAGTCAGAAGCGAGGTGGCGAGGAATGCAGAATCCCGACACGGCGATTCATAGAAATAGACCGAAAAGCTAAATGGCTAAGGCGTTTGTCTGGGTATGGGTGTTAGCAGAAGGGGTCCTTGCTGGTTACAGTACAGCAATGATTGAAAATATGCGGGCTTGCCTGCATTGACATAAGGGAAGTGCGAATATACGCTTAAGTTGAGTAGACGATGAACTGGTCAGATCGTCAGCTAACCTACACGGACCTGCTCGTCCAGCCGCAGCAGTGGCGAGGCAACTCCCAAAGCCTCTCCTAAGAGTTCCACCAGCCTATTTCTAACAGCCTGACGCAATTACATCAGTTTTTTGGAGGGTTATATGAGTATATCAAGAGTATCCCTGGCAAGTATCCTACTGGTCGCCGCCCTGCTGGCGCTGGCCGGCTGTGCCGCGCCCACAGTGAGCACGACACCAGTGCCCACTACCAATGTGCTTCCCCTTACGACGACTCTTCCAGCGCCTTCACCCACCGTGAGCGCCATCGGAACGCCGACCTCAGCCATTGGAGTGGCGACCGCTTTGGCCACCGCCACGGCTACTGCCACGACGATGGCGACGGCGACCGCGACAGCGACCGCAACGGCAATTGGGACACCGACAGTTGGAGCTATCGGTTCGTCCACAGCCACGTTGCTGGCGACTCCAACGCCCTTGCCTGCGGGAGCGACCATGGACCAAATGGCCCAGATGATGAATCAGATGGCCGGCCAGATGGGCGCAATGATGGGCCAGCTACCACCTTCTGATATGCAGCAGATGCTTGACCAGATGGCCGCCGCCACCAGGCAAATGTCTCAGAATGTAATGCAGTCGCAGCAGGGCAATGTGGACGTCAGGCAGATGGCAGCGCAGGCCCTTGACCAGACCAGTGCTCTCGCTACTCAGATGCGCGATCGCGTGTCTCAAATGACACCGGAGCAGAGACAGCAGGCTGCACAGCAGATGCAAACGTTGGCCGGCCAGTCGGCCCAGCTAATGATTCAGTTCCAGGGTATGTCGCCGCAGGTCAGCGCGGCAGACCAGCAGGCGATTGCCTCCCAGGTACAGCAGATGCAATCGACGATCACGAGTACGGCGTCACAATTTGGATTAACTGTTCCGGCGATCGTGACCCCGACCGCGAGCCCGACAGCTACAGGGAGGTAGCGCCAACCGGCCCGAGATGGATTAGCCCGGCGGATTGCCAGAAGGTCCGCCCAGAAACAAAGGAAGAATGACCGGGGTCCAGGCAAGGCGCCTGGACCCCGGTCATTCTTCGCTTATAGAACCCGTATCGTCAGGTCGGCGTCGTGGCCGGTTCGGAGTCTGGAGGTGTCGACGCTTCTAGAGATGTGAGTCTAGTGATTTGAGGAAGTTTGCGTAGACGCGCTGCATCTCCAGCAGAATACCCCCGGCGCCCAACTTCTGCCACCACTCACCCGGTGTAAAGTAGGCGGAAACTTCCGCCTCAGATCCCCACCGGCCATCCCATTGTATGGTGTGCAGGTTGTCGGACTGGGCCAGCCAGAGGGCCAGATCGATGATCTCAGGCTTGCGCGTGAGCAGCGCCTTGTTGTAGGAGGACAGCATTAGGCGGAAGATGGCCTGCTGTGATGCGTTGCCCAGGAAGAAGTCTAGCCCGCCCTCGCCTGCCCAGGTACATCCCCAGGCCGGAAGTGGAAGGTGGTAGGCATTAGCTCCGTGGGTCTCCAGGGCCTGGGATGCCGTAAGCGTGTTTACCCCGCGCTTGGATAACTCCCGGGGCAGGTTCGTCATGAACTCGAAGATGCCTGTATCCTTAGAGTGGTGCTCCCCGAAAGTCTCGTAGTCCCAGGCCAGGACCACCAGGTCGCCGGCCGTCTCCTTTATCCAGTGTGCATAGGTATCGGCGGTAAGAGGCCAGCCACCCCAGCCGCGGTTCGAGAAGCGATATCCTACGTCGTCGCTAAGTCTTGGATGCCGGGTCAATAGCTTCAGGTGCCGGCAGCCCTGGTAAAGGTAAGACGGCTCCCGCCATTCCATAACCCAGGGCCTGCCATCCATGAGGGCTCCCTGGAACCCGGCCTTTGACAGCGCCTGGTAAATCGCGTCCGACATGAGCATCTCAGTGGTGTCGGTGACCTGCGGGCTCTTGCCGAAAATCTTCTGCAGGTTATCTCGGGCCCACTCCATTCTCTTTACAAAACGTGGAAGGTCTAACAATGGAAGGAAGCTGTGGTAAGGCTCGACCCCGATTATCTCGACGTTGGGTTGTGTTACCAGGTCCTGGAAACGGGCAAGCAGGGACGTATCCCATAGCTCGGCCTGCCTCAGCAGGGATATGGAAAAGCCTATAGATAAGGAAAGACCTTCTTTCGCCAGCTCATGGAACATGTCTGTGGCCGGGTTGTAGCAGTTGGCGGCCACCTTCTCGAAGTAGTGGCGGTTCATGCCTTCATCGAAGAGGCAGCGTTCAATATCCCGTGCGCGGGCGCCTAGGGGGATGGGCTGTGCTGGCAGCTTCAGGCGGCGAGGCTGATGTGCTACGGCATATATTACGACGCTGTTTGCCAATTAGGCTGCTCTGAAAGCGGCCACAGCCACCCTTTTCTCCAGGGGTCTGGGCTCGTGTGGTGTCTCCGGCGCTGTAACATGGGTCAGGGCGCCCTGGGCTCGGGCTTGCTGTTCAACCTTACCCACCAGGTCTTCTACAACCTTCTCCCAGGTAAACAGCCGGGCGCTGTTGCGAGCAGCCCTTCTTATCTTCTCTTCGTGGATTGGGTGGTCCCTCAGGTACATCAGGTTAGACACGATTTCCGAGCTCTCCCCCGTTTCCTGCACGACGCAGTTATGATTATGGATAGCATAGTCCTCTCCGGTTGCTCCTGTAAAGGCGATACCGCCAGAGGCCATGGTTTCCAGGCCGACCAGCCCAAACGGTTCTCGGCCGCTGTTTGCCAGCACGGCATGACAGCCTCTGTAGAGCACCCGTAAGAAGTCCAGCGGCAGGTGAGACCGGATGTTGATGACGTCCGAATCGGAGGCCCCAGCTATGGCTGAAAAGTAACCCTCCTGGCCATCTGCTCCTGCCCAGGCGTCATTGACCCGCAGGCCCATCCTTGCCGCGTTGTGCAGCACCTCGTGACCGTGGGGCTCTATGCCACCCCGAGCCAGTAACACGACTCTCAAGCCAGCGCGCTTAAGGTCTGCGGTCGCTTCCACGGCGGCGTTCCAACCCTTGTCCGGGTCCCACCGGGCCACCTTGCAGAGGATAAGGTCCTTGTTCAGGCTTTCCCTCAACCTGTCTACATCGCGGTCATCGACCTTGTGCAGAGCACTGGTAGGAATGCCGTTGGGGATGACCTGGGCGTTCACGCCAAGGCCCCACATCAGGTGCTTCATATACTTGCTGACAGTCGTTATCGTAGTAGTGTAATCCAACCTCTTCCAGTTTATGCGGTGGAAAGACATGGTGTTGTTGGCGTTCCAGAAAAGAACCGTCTTATCTCTTAGACCATCAGCGTATAGTGCGTCGCTTAGACGGCACATCAGGTCTGCGGTGTGCCATTCCTCGCCGAGAACAACCAGGGTCTTGCCAGCAGCAATCGCCGGTCGGGCAACCTGCTCTACCACAAACCGCGGGACAGAATCGTTGATATCGTAGAGCTTCGCCTCCTCGCCTTCGTATACGCCGTTCGGGTAGTACTGGCTGATCCATTGGCACCAGCGGTGCAGGAGAAGCCGTCCGCCAGAGCGGTACTCTTCGCCTGGCATGTGGGGATCACCAACGAAAAGGAGGCGGGTTGGGTAACCTTTCTTGGACAGCGCGTTGGCAAGCTGGGTTACCCTCATGCCCAATCCTCCGGCCAGGGAGTACCTGTCAGGCCCTTCAAAAGAGAGGATGAGAAAGACGACGTTTTCAGGCGTAAGATGTTTGGTCTGTCTCATAATACTCCTCAGCTAACCTCTCCTGCCAGAGATATGGTCACGTGCAATATTGATACCTATCCTAACACCGCAGCCGGTGCGAAAACATAACTATTCATCGGCATTAATTGCAAGAACGTATCACTTGCTCCTATTAGCCCGAGCGGGGACCTGCTTTGATGCGGTGTTGCAGAAAAACCTCATGTAATCTTGCTTACAACCGCAAGGGTCCCTGGTTATGCCGGCTGGGCAAGTCCTTTGGCCCTGGCCTTGGCTGCCAGTATCGCCCCGGCAAAGACCTCGCTGGCCTCGGCTACGTCCTCCAGGGAGAGGAGGCCCACGAGGCGCCCGTGGTCCAGGACTGGCAACAGGCGGACCCCGTTTTCGGCCATGATCATGGCCGCCTGGATTAGTTCCGAGTCGGGGGAAATGGACGCCTCCAGCCTGCGGAGGAGAGACCTGGTGCATGTACGCCCGGCCCGGGAACCTCCAGCCACCACGCAATTGACGATGTCATGATCCCAGACAAACCCAAGAAAGCGGTCCCCGTCACAGACTGCCACAGCCTCGATATTGAAGTCCCTCATCTTCTGCGCCACCTCACGTACCGGCGTTGATGGGAAGACTTTCACGGCCTGCCTAGTCATGACTTCCCTAACTTTCATACCACACTCCCCTTCGGATGGATCAAGCACCGGCGTAGCCGGCTTCGAGATTGCAGGGATGGCACACCGCAGATCCCACAGTGCCATTGCGCTGTATGGACGCAATTGACGAGCAAACCCGGAACCCAGTCCCATTCTACCATCGTACTCCGTTACCAGGGCATAACTATTGACTAGAGTTCATTGCAATAACATAACATTCTATGACGGGGACATCATAGACCCATTATTGGGCGGTCAGACCGTCACTTGCACCTTAATTACGGGCTTATTTGGTCCTTTGATCTTGATAATCAAGCTGTCATTTAGGTTGATTGATCTGTAATGCAGCGCTGTTACAATCTCAGTATGGAGCGCTATGTCTGTATTCATGGTCATTTTTATCAACCTCCCCGGGAGAATCCGTGGTTAGAGGCAATCCAGCTACAGGACTCCGCTTGCCCATATCATGACTGGAATGAGCTGGTCACGGCCCAATGTTATGCGCCAAACTCATTTGCCAGGATCCTTGATGGCGAAGGGCGGATCATAAGTATTGTTAATAATTATTCCAGGATAAGCTTTAATGTTGGTCCGACTCTTCTAGCCTGGATGGAAGATAAATCGCCTGATACTTACCATGCCATACTTGACGCCGACCGGGAAAGCCAGAAGAACTACTCAGGCCACGGTTCCGCTTTAGCGCAGGCATACAGTCACATGATCTTGCCACTCGCAAACAGAAACGACAAGTACACTCAGCTTGTATGGGGCGTCAGAGACTTCGAGAAGAGGTTCAAGAGGTATCCAGAGGGTATGTGGCTGCCGGAGACTGGAGTAGACCTGGAGGTGCTGGACATACTTGCTGAACTGGGCATCAAGTTCACCATTCTCGCCCCTCATCAGGCCTCCAAAGTCCGTCCCATCGGCACCCGTGTATGGCGTGACGTCAGCGAGGCCCGCATCGATCCGACTATGGCATACGAAGCCCAATTGCCAACGGGCCGGAAGATTAGCCTGTTTTTCTATGACGCTCCCATATCGCATGCTGTCGCCTTTGAAGACCTGCTAATGAGTGGTGAGCGATTCGCTACGCGCCTCCTTGACGGATTCTCTGAGACACGAACGTGGCCGCAAATCGTCAACATTGCCACGGACGGCGAGACGTACGGCCATCATCGTGAGCACGGTGACATGGCACTGGCCTACGCACTCCATTACATCCAGTCCAACAAGCTGGCGTGTCTTACCAATTATGGAGAGTTTCTCGAAGAACACCCGCCTACCCATCAGGTACAGATCGTTGAATCCAGCACCTGGAGTTGCCTCCATGGGGTGCAACGCTGGCGAGCTAACTGTGGGTGTAACACCGGCATGCATTCAGGTTGGAGCCAGGGATGGCGTGCTCCTCTGCGCGATGCCATGGATCATCTTCGTGATACTCTAATCCCTGCTTATGAGGATATGGGTCGCCGTCTCCTGAAGGACCCCTGGGCAGCTCGGAACGACTATGTCTCGGTTATCCTGGACCGCTCGGAAGACTCAGTCAAGGGATTTATTGCCCGGAACGCACGCGGTGATCTGAACGCCTCGGATCGGGTCACAATTCTGAAATTGCTGGAACTCCAGCGGCATGCAATGCTAATGTTTACAAGCTGCGGTTGGTTCTTTGATGAGATTTCCGGTATCGAGACGGTGCAGACTCTTCAATACGCAGGCAGGGCCTTGCAACTGGCACAGTCTCTTCTTGGTGATTCTTTGGAAACGTCTTTCCTGGAGTTACTCGAGCGAGCGCCAAGCAACCTTCCTGATTACGAGAATGGTCGCCGAATCTATCAGAGGTTCGTGAAGCCGGCTATGGTCGACCTTCACAAAGTTTGTGCTCATTACGCCATTAGTTCTCTATTCGACGTTTACGGGGAGAGCGCCGAAGTCTACTGCTACAGGGTCCACCGCGACGATTACCATGTCCTACAGGCTGGTGAGAGTAGTGTAGTGATGGGGAAAGCGCGGGTAACGTCTGAAGTGACCGGTGAATCATCTGTACTTAGCTTCGGGGTATTGCACTTCGGCGATCACAACCTGAACGCAGGGGTCCGTACGTTCAGGACTCAGGCGGCGTACCAGGGCATGGTGCATGATATGAACGAAACATTCACCCAGGGCGATCTGGCGGAGGTCCTGCGTGTCCTGGACAAGCACTTCGGTGAGTCAATTTACTCCCTTAAGTCGCTGTTCAGAGATGAGCAGCGGCAGATACTTGACCTCATCCTGGCATCAACGCTGGCAGAGGCCGAGGCTACTTACCGCCAGCTCCATGAGCATCATGGCCCTCTGTTACATTTCCTGACCGACCTGGGCGCTCCTCTGCCCAAGGCCCTCCATGCAGCCACCGAGCTGGTCCTCAACGCAGACCTACGGCGCGTTCTGGAACAGAAGGAAGTCGATATGGAGCGTATCGCGGCCATCGTCGAAGAGGCCAGGAGATGGCGTGTCACGCTTGATTCTGCCGGTCTTGAGTTTGAGGTGAGGAACATCTTGGAGCCCATGGTCAGGAGCCTCCGTACACAGCCGGATGACCTTCCGCTGCTCATAAAGCTTGAGGCCATGGCCAGCATCGTACGGTCGTTCTCAGTAAACGTCAACCTATGGAAGGTCCAGAATGCCTACTATGAGATTCTCAGAACGGCATACCCTCGCTTCAGGCAGAGGGGCGCTGAGGGAGACCGGCGGGCGCGAGCCTGGCTGAACCACTTCACGTCGCTGGGCGAAAGTCTGCGCATCCGGATCACGGATATTAATGGTGTGTCCGACGGCCGGTCCGGTTGCGAGGGCCGCCAGAATGGTTTGCAGAGCGAATCGGAATTTCGGCCCGGCAGTTCCCCGCATCCCGGCCCCGAAGGCGCCAGAGGCCGCCTGAAGGAAACAGCCCCGCGCTAGCCCGTTCTCAGCGGGAATCGGACTACTTGTATCAGTTCCCCCATGGAAGTTATAGGATTTCGCAATGTATTACAGCACATAATTATGTTCCTACACAGTTGGCGATGTTATCATGGTTTTGACTATAGAAGTCAGCAAGTGTTCCGCGTCTCACGCTTCGAGGCAGACGCGGGCTGGACTTCCAGGTGATGTCACTGGCCTGCGGGACAGCCGCAGCGCTGTGGTAGTGGTGGTGATGGGTGAGGACAGTTGAAGATGCCAGGCAGCAATCCGGCAGGGATCCCCTTGGGTTTCGGACGCATGCTGGCGTCCGGGGGTGGGCGCATCGCTCACTTCTACCGCGACAAAGGGCAGATGCTGAACGTTCTTGGTCCATATGTAGCGGAAGGAATGCGCCGGGGAGACCATTGCATCGTAGCTTCTGACAAGACCGCGGGGAATACCCTGGTGCGATGGCTCAAGTCCAGGGGACTTATTGCCAAGAGCCCGGGCAAGCTTAACCTCATCGTGCCCACCTTCACTCAGGGCGCGGGCCGCATACAAGCCCAACTGGACGTTGCACTCAAAAGGCACCAACGCCCAGGCAGTTTCGTCAGGTTGGCATGGGACTGCGGTAGCATGGCCAGCCAGCAATCGGACGCGACGGACCTGCTGAGTTTTCTATCGTTCTATGAAGACCTATCTACCAGCCTCGGCCAGGACCGGCTCGCCCTATCCCAGCTCGATCTGACATCGTGTCGTGGTGACGTAGTCCTGGACTTGCTACGTGTTCACGGTTTTTGCATCATGGGAGAGATCCCTTTGCGCTGCTCGCCAGATCCAACTGTCATGGTCGTCGACTAGATAGGCAGGATACTAAGTGAAGATGTCTCCTTCTGCCGGCCGACCGGCTAATCGTACCACCGGGCGAGCCAACAACCATGTTCCACGACGGGACGCATCCTCGCCCGTACCCCCGGATTACGGAATGCTTCTCGGACTGGGCGCCGCGCTTGCGTTGTTTGAAAGTGAGGAGGACGTGGCCCGGCTCACTGCCGGCGCAATTGCTTCGGCGCTCGGGGTACCATTTGGAGCTGTTGTACTCAGAGGGCAGTCATCGCCTCGGGGTCGCCTATTTGGACATTTCGGAAACGCCATTCTGGATGTTGATCTTGCTCAGGAGATTGAGTCCTACTTCCTGACTCCGACAGCAAACTCCAATAGTTTCTCCCTGGAATGGGTTGTCGAGATTGCCGTTACGGAAGATCACTTCCCTCATGCTGCTCGCACGGGATTGCGCCGGCTTCTGGTGAGCCGGCTTGGGACCATACACGACGATTTCGGTGTCATAATTGCCGGAGGTGAAGGCGACGTTCAGTACACGGCATCGGATAGTCTGGTCCTTGAGGCACTGGCTGGGCAGGCGTCGGTGGCGCTGTATCGCGTTGGATTGACGCAAAGGCTGTTGCGCCAGGCCAAGGACTTCACTTTTCTCAATACCCTTTCTACGGCAGTGAGCGGATCACTCGGGCTCGCTGAATTCCTTGGCCTGGCGCTGGAGCGAATGATTGAGCTGACCAGCATGGATGCTGGTTCAGTCCTGTTGGTCGGTGAAGATGACCAGCATCTAACACTCGTTGCCGAACATAATCTACCTCCTACTGTGAAAGAGCTCGTGCAGCAGCGGCCGTTGCCAGATGGAGATGCATCTTCGATTACGGTTGCAGACCACTGTAGCCGGGGCTTCGAGGAGTTGCAGGACAACGGCGTCGCCAGCCACATCTGTATCCCGCTAAGCGTTGGACCGCGGGTAGTGGGTGTACTGGATATGACTAGCCTCAAATCCCGCTCATTCAGCAAGAGTGACATTGCACTTCTTGGCATTGTGGGAGAGCAGCTTGGCGCGGCCATTGAGAGGGCCCGGATACTGGACAAGAGGTCGAAGCTGTCTGAACGGCTCAGGGTCTTGAACGAGCTGATGAGAATCGCGGTCTCCAGTCTGGAGACCGGGGACCTGATTGATCGCGTTGGGGGACAGATCAGGCAACTCGTTGAGTTTGACTTGATGGCGGTCAGTCTGCGTCCTACCGGTGCTGACTACACAGAAACGTATGAGGTCGTCGGGCCCGGGCAGTCTGGTATCCTCACCAGGGGGGCGAGATTGCCTTTGAGGGGTTCACCGATGGAGCAGGTCATCCTTACAGGGCGTCCGCTCGTACGCAAGTCACTGCCCGATGACGGAGTGTATCCAATAGAATCCGCCATCGCTACCGAGAGCGGATTCCGTTCATTAGTCCTCTTGCGTCTGGTGTCTAAGGAGCGGACCATTGGAACGTTAGGCTTTTTGAGTCACGAGGTGGCCAAATATGGCGAGCAGGATGTCGAGATTGCGCAAGAGGTAGCTGATCATCTGGCCATCCTCATTGACGATACGCTGTTGCATGAGGAACTAAGGGAACTGGCTGCGCTTCAGGAGCGGACGCGCCTGGCTCGTGGTATACATGACGCACTGGCGCAATCCTTCATTGGCGTTATCCAACAACTCGACCAGGCGGACGTGACAGTAGAGATGGACCCCCAGGCGGCTCGGAGGGAGGTCGACCGGGCCAGGCACATCGCCCGCGCTGGACTGGAAGAGGCCCGCCACGCCATCCTGGCGCTGCGTCCCTCGGCACTGGAGAAGCTATCGCTGGTAGACGCCATTACCAGGCAACTAGACTCACTTGGACGCAACGGCATCGCCGTAAATATCACCACTGCCGGAACCCCGATCCCGGTGGGTCCCGAAGTAGAGATTGCGCTTTATCGCATCGTGGAGGGAGCTGCCGATAGCATTCGTAGGCATGGTAGCGCAACGAGGGTCGAGTTGCGATTGGAATACGGCCGGAACGAACTTACCTTGACGATTGAAGAGAACGGTTTTTCTCTCGATGATTTGGGGTCGATGCCAAATGGTTCGGCCCGCACTTTCGATGCCGCTTTCGAACGTGAAAGGCTACAGGCGCGAGGCGGCCAGTTGATGATCGAGGTTGTCGAGGGGTACGGAAGCAGGGTCATGGTCAGGGTACCCTACGTCAGTGCGGTTTATCCGGAGATTCAGGCGCCGCTGGCTGCGGGGTCACAGCGCAAGGCGGTTGCGGCGATAAGGGTGCTGGTTGCGGATGATCATGTGGTATTCCGGCAGGGGATCCGCAAGCTGCTGGAGGAGGCCTCCGATATCGACGTGGTGGCAGAGGCAGCCGATGGGAAAGAAGCGCTGGCTAAGGCTCGCGTTACTCATCCGGACATCCTGGTCACTGATGTGAGAATGCCCGGAATGGGAGCTATAGAGATGACGTCTGCCTTTAAGGCAGAGGGACTGGCTACACGGATCATCATCCTTTCACCCTACTCCCAGGGGGACGTAATCGCTGAGGCGGTCAGGGCCGGGGCTCACGGCTATCTCTTGAAAGACCTCTCCGGACCAGAGCTTGTCCACGCGATCCGTGCCGTACATGCCGGCGAGACTGTGATGAAGGCGGCGTCCTTGAGTGAATTCGCCCGCAGCATGGATGAGAGGGACTCCGGGGAGCGTCTGACTCCCCGAGAGCTGGACGTCCTGCGCCTGCTCTCCAGTGGACTGCGCAACAAGGAGATTGCGCGCGAGTTGGATCTTGCCGAGGCCACCGTGAAGTTCCATGTTGCCCATGTCTTCGAGAAGCTGGACGTGGGTGGGCGTACAGAGGCCGTCAAGAGAGGTCTGCAGCTCGGACTCATTAACCCTCCATAGCGTATTTCATACTACTGATCCCCGCATAACATTGGGAGGCGACTCATGAGGGCAAATCGCCTGATTCTCTTTGGCCCTGTTATCGGTATAGGAGCATTATTGCTCCTCGTCGCAGCGTGCTCGCCCACGGTGTCTGGCCCGATCCCAGGAGATCCACAGAAGGGCAAGTACATTTTCGAGGCCAATGGCGGATGCGGCTGCCATGGTCCCAATCTGGCCGGATACAAGGCCGGCGGTCCTGCTGAGCTTCCGGGTTCGGCGCCGTTTGGGGAGCTATTCGTCGGACCGTTCGGCTCGATCCCGGCGCGCAACATCACACCTGACAAGGACACTGGGGCCGGCAGGATGACCGATGCACAGCTAGTCGAAGCCATTCGCTCTGGTAAGAACGACAAGGGAGATCAGCTCTTCCCGATAATGCCGTATAACAGCTTTCATTTTATGGCTGACCAGGACGTGAGCGACCTGGTGTCATACTTACGCACTGTACCCGCCGTCTCAAACCAGGTCCCGGAGCGCCAGCTAAACGGCCCGGTGCCGCCACAGCCGGCTCTGCCTCCGGCTCCAGCCAGAGCGCCGGAAAGCGGCCTCCCGAGGGGCGATTACCTGGTAAGCGCGATCTCAATTTGCGGAGATTGCCACACGCCCACCAGTTCAGACGGTGCACCCGATAGGAGCAAGTTGCTTGCAGGGGCCGTTATTCCACGGGAGGGCGGCCGGTTCGAGACCGCGAACAACATCACCCCGGACACGGACACCGGGATCGGCAATTGGACCGAGCAACAGATCGTGACTCTGCTGAAGACAGGTAAGAGGCCGGATGGAACTACCGTGGGCGGACTCATGGCCGGGCAGATCGTCGGGGGTTACAGCCGGCTTACTGATGCCGATGCTCTGTCCATTGCCCAGTTCATCAAGAGTATCCCGGCCGTCAAGAACCTGCCAGAGCCTCCGGCATCGCCTACCAGCCCTCGGCCTTGAGGCCAGCGTCCAGGGACCCCAGGCTGGTAGTTGCAGGAATCCACCTCATTTGACCTCCGGCCGGTGCCCCCCCTTCCGGCTGGACCTGACGGAATGGGCCTTGCGCCGCCGGCCAGATAATATGGTCGACCGCTGGGACGGACTTTCGTACAGAAGGGGTCTGCTGTCTGGCAAAGCGCTCCCAGGCAAGCCACGCGCAGGTCTTGTACTCAACCCCCGTTTGTGTTGCACCTTCGAGAATCTTGAATGTTTGACGGGAATGCCGCGAGCAGATAGTATTGATGGCAGAGTATTTGCCGGTGAGAGAGGTGCATGTGATACGAAAGAAATGGCTCTTGCTGGCTATCCTATCCACTCTGGCTCTCCTTCTCTCTGCATGTAGCGACACCGGACTTCCGAAGCAGCCGGGAGACTACGATGTCCAACCTAAGTCCCTGACCTACGACGGACGGGACTATTCCTTCTTCTGGGTTGATAAGGACAGCTCGGTCAAACCTGCCCGGCTGGAAAACATCAAGATGGTGCAGGACTCCCGGACCTATCTCAAGATTGGGAGTGAAGACCCAGTACTGCACTTGTCTGAAGATGATCCTATCGCCGTGCAAGGGGAAGACCGGCAGGGGTCGTTTAGCACATTCTGGTTCCCGTTCATGCTGGGCCGGATGATGGGCGGGGGGGCCGGTCCGGTCATCGTCAATCAGCCGTACCCGGGCACTCCACAGACACCGAAAGACGTTCCGACCTACCATTACCCGCCGTCAGGCGAATTCGGGCGAGACGACGCTCTGAATGGGAGCGTCACGAACAACAAGCCGTCTGCACCTGACTACGGCAAGGTTAAGCCTGCGCCTTATGCAGTTAGCGGCAAGAACGCAGGGGCGGGCACAGGGACGGCGAGCACAGAGAAGTCAGGGACGATCTCCGGCCAATCGGGTGGCACCGGCGCCGGCTCGGCGGCCTCAGAGAAGGGCGGATTCAGGTCGGGGACTAGCAGCTTCTCCTCCAAGACCGGCAGTGCTTCAAGCCCCAGGGTAGGGGCCGGCTCCGGCAAGAGCAGCGGTAGCAGTTCGAGCCCGGGAGGGCGGTCCACGGGAGGCCGTGCTGGTGGCGGAGGACGTGGGGGCGGAAAATGAAGGCGCCTGTCTATGGGCAACTCTATACAGGAGCTCAACTGTCAGCCAGTAATACCATGGTTTCGAGATGGGCCAGACTTGTGCTGGCAGTATCCTACTTCGTTGCACTGATTGCCTGGGAGGTCTGGGACTTTTACTGGAGCGACCCGGCGGCGCTGGTTCTCAGCCTGCTCACAATGGCTTATCTGGCGCTGATAGTCAGCGTCTATCTGCGTCGGGGGCCTGATGAGCCACTACACCGGGCTGACTGGGTTGCCCAGATTGTGGCCGTGCTGGGGGCCAATCTGCTCATTCCACTAGCCTTGCTGCCTTCTCAGTCCACTGGACTGGAAACAAGTGCCGTGGTCCTGTCAATTGTCGGACTGGCGGTCTCCTTCTGGGCAATCTGGCACCTTGGGCCGGCGTTCAGTATTGTGCCTGAAGCCCGGCGGACGATTCAGACGGGTCCGTATCGGTGGGTCCGGCATCCTCTCTATCTGGCCGGACTCCTGATAGGCATGGGACTTCTCGCGGCGCGATTTTCACCCGCTGCTCTGGGATTGTTCTTGGGATTCGCCTGCTGCCAGGCCCTTCGGATGGCGTACGAGGAGGACATGCTGCTAGACCGTTTGCCGGAATACCGGGACTATCAGCGGCGCACCTGGGTGCTGCTGCCTCACATCTTTTAGCGGAGAGCGACGTGCAACAACTGGTCCTGGTCATAATCATAATCATTGCGGTTGGGGCCTACTTGTTCTGGAGGTCGAGGATGCCCACCGCGGCGAGAGGGGGTGAGCAGTCTTCACCGAAGACTGTGAGTAACCTCGAATCAGGTGATGCTGTCGCCTTCTGGGACGGCCAAAACTGTATGGTGGAATCGGTGCTTGATTGCGTGGAGGAGGTCGGCGCCCGGACCTCGCGGTGGCAGTGGGTTATCTTGAGCGACGGCCGTCTGCTGGAGATTGCAGCGGACGGGTCAACTGCTTTTGGTCCGGCAGAGGTGCTGTATCAAGGCTCGGCGCCCTTCGAGCAGCTCACAGGCGACCAGGGTGTACTGAAGGCCTTCGAGCAGAGGGTCAGGGACGGAGTAGCTGGCTCACAACCGGTGCACTTCCAACACGGACGGGCCAACCTCCAGGTAAAGAGCACCGGGACATTTACCGCCAGCGTGCGGGGCAAGCCTCTGACCCAGGAGGTTATTACTGACATTAGCCCCAAGGCCGGCGATAACGTCTACTTTGAAATGGAATCGGCTTCCGGGGCGGCAGCCCTGGGTATATGGACTACCCATATTGCCCTCTACTTAGGGCAGCCTCTCAAGGAATCAGACATTGTGAACATATTTCCGAAAGGAAAGGAGAAAGGATCCTAATGAACCCGGAAGTTTCACGGTTCTTGGTCGGTCTTGGTAACACGATCCTTTGGACGGCTGTATCCATTCTCATTGTCGTGGTGGTCTTCGAGGCCCTGGAGCGCAAGTACAAGCTGATGCAGGAAATATTCCATGAGAATAGCACTGCCGCGGCCGTCCTGGCCGGTAGTTTTGTGCTCGGAGTGTTTTATACTGTTACCCAGATCGTTATCCATTAATCAGGTAAGCTCGTGTGCATTGATATTAAGGAGGAATGAGAGTGGCTATTCTGAATCGCGTGGCAACCATACTCAGAGCCAACGTGAACGACCTGCTCGATCGTGCCGAGGACCCAGAGAAGATGTTGAATCAACTGACGCGCGATATGGCCGAGGCTATTCAGGAAGCCAAAGCCCAGGTCACTGAGACTATCGCTCAGGAGAACCTGCTGAAGGCGAATCTCGCCAAGAGCCGGGAGCTGTCTGCCCAGTGGCAGGAGAAGGCCGAGCTGGCCGTCGAGAAGGGGCAGGATGACCTGGCGAGGGAGTGCCTGAAGCGCAAGAAAGACTATGACGCCAACGTTACGGTCTACGAGACCCAGCTAGGCCCGCAGCACCAGATGGTTGAGCTGCTGAAGAAAGATCTCCAGGCTCTGGAGGCCAAGTACGACGACCTCTGCCGGAACCGGGAGATTCTGATCGCTCGTCACAAGGCAGCCCAGGCGCAGAAGAAGATTCAGGATACCGTCCGCACTGCAAATTCCCTGGACTACTCCAGCGAGTTAGGGCGCATGGAAGAGAAGATACGCCTGGAAGAGGCCCGGGCGTCCGCTTCGGCTGAAATGACCGGTGCTTCATTGGATGCACGGCTGGATGCCCTCACTGCGGGAGACAAGGATACGGAGATAGAAGATGAGCTGCAGTCCTTGAAAGAGAAAAAGGGCAAGGCCAGCTAACAGGTTTTTCAACAGTTCCAGCATCGTCAGGACCCAGGCCGTTGCCGGGCAGGCCGGTAGCCGGTGGTGTCCGGGTGCGCTTCGCCGTGCCCGGCATGCCGGGCACGGCGAAGGCTTTGCCGGGCGGTGGTACGCCAATGAACTCCGGGCTTGCCTGCCTGGTCAAGGAAGCTTCAGCATAAGAGGAGGGCGGAGATAGATGGCATTTCAGGACCTGCGGGAGTACATCGCGAAGCTCGAAGAACAAGGAGAAGTCCAGCATATCGAGGAGGAAGTAGATTGGAACCTGGAGGTCGGAGCTGTCATCAGGAGAGCATACGATCTGAGAGCTCCCGCTCCTCTCTTTGAGAAGATAAAGGACTATCCCCGGGGATACCGGATACTCGGTGCACCGGCAGGCTTCTCACGTCCGGGGAGGGAGTATGCGCGTATAGCTCTGGCTATGGGGATGAGCCCGGATACCGGGGTGGCGGAACTGATCGAGGAATACATCCGCCGGAAGAAGTCTCCGCTCAAGCCAATCATGGTGACCAGTGGGCCATGCAAAGAAAACATCCTGCTGGGCGATAACGTGGACCTCTTGAAGTTTCCGGCTCCCCTCCTACATGCCGGGGATGGAGGACGCTATATCGGCACCTGGCACCTGGTTGTGACTAGAGACCCGGATACGGGGTGGACCAACTGGGGTTTATACCGGCTAATGGTGCATGACGCGACCAGCATGGGTGGACTGGTAGCGCCCGGCCAGCATATCGGGATGATGTATTACCAAAAATACGAAGCCCGGAACAAGCCCATGCCGTTCGCGGTCGTAATGGGCAACGAACCGGTAAGTCCGCTCATCGCCGGCAGCTTTATCCCGATGGGGGTAAACGAGGCGGACATCATTGGCGGGTTGAGAGGCGAGCCCTTGCAACTCGTGAAGTGTGAGACTGTGGACCTGGAAGTACCGGCGAATGCCGAGATCGTCATCGAAGGGGAGATGCTGCCGTACGAGAGAAAGGATGAGGGCCCCTTCGGCGAGTACACGGGCTACCGCTCATCCCATTTTCCCTCTCCCAAGCCAGTTTACCGGGTCAAAGCCATCACCCACCGTAATGACCCTATCCTGGTAACCTGCTGCACCGGCGTTCCTGTGGATGACAACCAGGCTGTCCTGGCGGTTTCGCTGGCCGCTGAGATGCTAGACATGCTTCGCGGCCAGGGGCACCCGGTCAAAATGGTGAGTGTTCCTCCGGAGTGTGCATCGCAAATGGTGGTGATTTCCACCAAGACTCCATATCCTCACTTTGCAAAGAAGATCGCTCATGCGATCTGGGGCTCCCAGGCTGGCGCTATCCTCTACTGGGTGGTGGTGGTAGACGAGGATGTGGATGCCACCAATTTTGACGAGGTAATGCACGCTGTGGTGACCCGATGTCACCCGGACCGAGGTGTCTACAAAGTACCCAACGCTCCTATCTACGCTAACATTTCCACTTATCCTGATCCTGAGGACCGGCGAGCCGGGATAGGGGCTTACTGTCTGTTTGATGCTACCTGGCCGAAGCACTGGAGGCCGGAGGACACCCCGGTAAAGGCCTCGTTTGATGTCTCATGGCCCAAGGAGATTCAGGACAAGGTCCTCTCCAAGTGGAATAAGTACGGCTATAAGTAAAGAAACAGGGGAACAGCCTAAACCTTTACGCCCCGCGTCCTTGAAGTGTGGCGGCCTCTACTGCCTCACTGCGGCGGCTTACGCCTAGCTTGAAGAAGATGTTAGACAAGTGTATCTTTACCGTGCATATACTTATGCCCAGGGTGTTGCCAATTTCCTTGTTGCGTTTGCCCTGAGCGACCAGACGGAGTATCTCCCGCTCTCTCCGCGTCAATGAGAAGTCTGCCTCTAAGCTGAAGCTCCTCCTGTACCCTTCCACCAATCCAGCACTCTGCACCAGGCCATACCCCCTCTTGAGATGTTCTTGGAAGTCTCTTCGGTGTAACGTTACACCTGGCGGGTAAAGAGCTCGGTGTAGGCCGGTGTACGAAGAGTATATGGATGGTGAACAATACTCTTAACCATTCTCTGGAACGACGTCCTAGGTCGCTGCCCTGTACGCCCGTTGTTGCACATCTGCGGTGCAAGATGTCCGGCAGTTCATAAAATGGCGATATGTTAAGGGTCGAATGCATAGTTTGCTACGTGACGTTGGTCCTGCATCTGCTGGCCATCGATCATCCTGTAATGTCCCGGCTTTGGACCTATCACCTCTCCCTCCGAGATACAGCTTTGCTAGAGGTTCCCGTCAGCGTTGTGACACGCGCGCTCCATGTTAGCCCTCGCAGCAATGAGCCGAGGTGATCAGGTCATTACAGAGATGCAATGCTGTTTTAATTTCGCCGGTATTTAATTGTTGCAGTAACGTCAGTTTTGACACTGGCGGCTTGAGGTCTCGAGTCAAGGGACCGGGGTCAAGTTACGTCGGGTTGCCAGCGGCCACCGGTGTTCGCGGCGTAATCGGTCTCTAATTCGGGAAAGTCCGGGGAAGGCGCGTTGTAGGAAACGGACAATTTCGGGCGGCATTGTCGGGCGTCTGGTACGCTCGTGGGCTGCTTAGGAGGAGGATTTCCTTGGCGCTGGCTAGAACCGGATCAATTGATCAACAGGAAGCGGACCACTCACCCTGGGTAGTAAGCTCCATTCCATCTCGCATGGCCTCGTGCTCGTCTGTTTCCCCACCTCCCGGCCGTGCAGGGTTTCGCCTGGTGAACTGCAAGATAAGCTACCATGTTTGTGTTGGCGTCATCTCCTCGCCGGACATCAGGAGATTGCTCAATAGCTGAAGCGATTGTGGAAAGAGGTTCGACATGCAGCTGGGCAAGATAAGGGTTTTGATCGTGGACGATCATGCTATCGTGCGGGCCGGGCTTCGGTCTCTTCTGGGCGCCGAGGACGGTATGGAGGTGGTGGGCGAAGCATCTAACGGGCGCGAGGCGCTGGAAGTAGCCGGCCTGCTCCAGCCTGACGTCGTGCTAATGGACGTTGGAATGCCCGGAATGAACGGGCTGGAGGCTACCCGTGAGATGAAGAGGCGCGCACCGGCTAGCCGAGTAGTGGCGCTAACGATCCACGAAAGCGAGGAGTACTTCTTTGCCATGCTCAAGGCTGGCGCCTCGGGCTATGTCCTGAAGGAAGCCGCCCCACACGAGCTGGTTTCGGCTCTACTGGCGGCGCACCAGGGAGGAGTATTCGTCTCTCCTTCGGTCGCCAAGGTAGTATTGGATGACTTTGTCAGGCGTCCGGAGACCACCAACAACGGAGGGCTCACTGGCAGGGAGTCGGAGATCCTGCGTTTGCTGGCCCAGGGTCATACAAACCGGGAGATCGCCGATTCACTCTGTCTGAGCGTCAAGACAGTGGAGAAACATCGGGCCAATATCATGAACAAGCTGGGTCTTCAGAGCCGCTCCGAGCTGGTCAGCTATGCCTTGCAGAAGGGTCTGATCTACTAGGGACAAACAGTATCCGCAAGTTCCTTGCGCAGGGACGGGCCGAGGGCCCGTCCCTGCGCGCGTCCCCGCCCATTGTTTGCCCCGCTTCCCCTAACAACATCTGTCCGTGGTAGGGATTTCCCCACCTGCGTTGGGGGGGAAAGCCTGTGGAAACTACGCACGTTCGGCTGCAATATTGTGAAGAGGATTTGTGATGTCTCCGGGAGAAAGAAAATAGTATTGTGCCCCTCTGCGTACTCGCAGCAGGGGCTAGATCAGGAGGGGTGACAGGATACAGCATGCAAAGCTCCACGTACACTGAATCAGGACAACCGTCTTGGGGGGTGGGGAAGATCGCCGTGCTGATCTTCCTCATCGGTGCTGTAATGATAGGCGGATTCTTCGCCTATTACTACTGGGAGCGGCAGTCTCAGCCCAGGGTGTCTGTTGTGGACCGGGAGACTGCTCAGTGGGAGGACCGGGTACGGCAGGATCCCACCAACGTTGAGCTTCGGGTCAACGTGGCCAACATGTACCTGCAGAAGGGGCTGAGCGACCCTGCCATAAAGCAGTACGGGCAAGCCCTGAACCTGGAGGCGGACAACGTAGGAGCCCTGATGGGTATCGGGGTTGCTTACTCACAGAAGGGCCAAACAGACGAGGCCATCAAATACCTGACCCAGGTGGTCGACTCGCTATCAGGCAACGAGTTCTCTCTGGTAGACAAGAGGCTGGCTGCAGCAAACTTCTACCTTGGGAAAATGTACCTGGAGAGCGGCCGTGCTGACCAAGCAGTCGAAGCCCTTGTCAAGTCCAACGCCAGTGATCGAGCCAATGCCGATACCCTTAACCTGCTGGGCCTGGCCAGGCAGCAGCAGGGGGACCATTCGAAGGCCGTGCAGCACTTCACCGGCGCCTTAGCCCTGGACCCTGCTTTCACTGAAGCCTATAACGGCATTGCCGTCTCCTACAAGGTGCTTGGGGACGGTGTTAAGGCAACCTACGCAGAGGCCATGGGCCAGCTCTTCTCAGGCAAGACGGACAGCGCCATCAGCAAGCTGGAGGCGCTGGTCGCCTCCACGCCGGACGCCGGCGCTTACTGGGGCCTGGGGTGGGCCTACGAGCTCAAGGGACAGAACGACAAGGCAATACTGAACTACCAGAAGACTATGGCTTTGGACCACACGCACAGACTCGCCGCCGTATCCCTTCAGCGATTGGAGGCATCGAGGTAGCTATATGAAAGGCATTAGAGAAAGGCTTGCTCGCATACGCCGGAGATCGCCCCTGGCGCTCCTGCTGCTCGGTATCTTGATGGTTGGAGTCGGTGGATGGGTCTGGGTGCAATACCTCACTACCAGAACTGTTCCCGACCTTCCCCTGGCTACTACGGCGTTGGGGCTGAATCAGCCCCTGTACGCTTCTTCTATTTACGGGGTTGACCAGCCTCTCGCCGTGGCCGTTAGCCCGGGCGGCGAGAGGATATACGCGGCGGAAGGGGGAGGAGAGCGCCTTATCCGCATCTTTGACTCCAAGGGCAACGCTCTGGGCAGCTTTGCACCTCCTGACACCAACAAAGCCAACAGGAGGCCGGCGTATGTGGCCGTCAGCCCTCAGGGCCTGGTCTACGTTACGGATACTACCCGGCCCGGCATCGGTGTATATTCCGCCGATGGGCAGCTGCAGGGGATCTTCAATCCCAAGATCGGAGACGGGGAGATATGGCAACCTCTGGCAATAACCTTCGACCGGGAGGGGAATCTCTACGTTTCGGATATCTCCGGCAAGAACCATCGCATACTGGCCTTCAGCCCGGATGGCAAGGTATTGACCCAGTTGCAGGGCCAGTTCTCGTTCCCTAACGGCCTGGCCGTAGATGACACTGGGCGCATCTACGTAGCCGATAGTAATAACGGCCGGGTGGAGGTATATGATCGCAGCGGTCGGCTCCTGACCATGGTCAGGCAGGGTGCGGTTGGACAGCCTCTGGGCCTGCCCAGGGGCATTGTCCTGGACAGGGATGGACGTCTGAACGTGGTGGACACGCTGGACCATACGGTGCAGGTCTTCAAGCTGGGGGACACTTTCAAGCGCCAGTTTGCTCTGGGTGCCTATGGCTTTGGTGATGGCCAGTTCGCCTACCCGAACGGTATTGCCATCGACGGCCAGGGGCACATCTATATCGCGGACAGGGAGAACAACCGGGTCCAGATATGGTTCTAACTCAGCAGATTCGTTGAGATACTCTAAAAGAGGAGGTGATGGCCATAGACTCCATATTCGGCAGCCCAGGTATTCGATCATCCCAGAACCCTTAGAAAGGAGGTGCATAAAGGGAATGAGATCACTAACAACCAAGTTGCTGGGCGTTTCGATGGCGATGGCTGCGGTCCTGCTGCTCTGGGCGGTAGCCCTGGCCGATGCGCCGACCGCTCCGGGGACAGGCACACCGCACACAACGTTGCCGGCGGCGGGCAAGGCGTACAGCTTGACCGTGGGCGCTGCTGCTCCGATTCAAGTCGCCTATGCCAATGCCAGCCATACGTTCTATGACGTCGCGGAGATCAAGTATAGCCTGAATGCTACCAGGCTCCAGAGCTGCGCCCTCTGCCACACAGTAGATGCAGTCAATGGCGTCAACGGAATGAACAGCTACGGCACTGCCGTGCTGAACGCGATGACCACCACACTGGGTATCGCGGCTGGGGTAGCCAGTTATGGCGACGGTAAGGTGCTAGACAACTCCGGGCTACTCGCCATAGTGCCCGCTCCGGCGCCGCCAAAGGCACCTACCTATTTTATCCCGGCCGATAAGATCGCCACAGCGCTGGGGAGTATTGAGAGTGCCGACTCTGATGTCGACACACAGAGTAACAAGAATGAGCTCTGGGCGCTGACCGGTCCTGGCGACGTTGCTGATCTGTTTGAGCAGGTCCCCTCAATAGCCACGCTCGCCACCGTCCACGGTGACTACGGTGAGACACCCGACCAGTGCGCACGGTGCCACCGGACGCACACAGCTCAGGCCCCAATACTCTTGGTGCAGCAGCAGTCCGTGCTTTGCCTGTCGTGTCACGATGGGGCTGGGGCGACAACCAATGTTAAGGACGGTGTGATTGGGAGCAATCCCCTGAGGGGTGGTGGCTTCGTCAATGCCAAGATGAACACTAACCCGGCCCAAGCTGCCCTCGCGACAGGACCGGTCACATCGAACCACGTCTACGACGGTACGGCAGCTAAGATGTGGGGCTGGGGAGCCAACGGCTCAGGGTTTGGCAAGGCCACTGTCACCCTGGAGTGCGGTAACTGTCACGACCCGCACGTGCCCACCTGGACCCCTAACGAAGGTACCACTAAGTACACGCAGTACCGCATGCTGCAGGGCAGCCCACGGGAGTCCGGTGTCGGTGAAGAGCGGCAGGGCAGAGGCTTCTACCTGTCGATCCCGGACGAGGTACCGCCGAATACCCTGGGCCTCGACGGCAGAAACTACGTACAATCGTATTTCGCCATGGGGACCCAGACCCGGCCTGATACCGGCTACCAGCCCAGCGACCGCATCCAGGAATTTTGCGGTCTCTGCCACACCAGGTATATAGCCGGCACGTTGGTTGCTAACACGAACGAGAGCCACGGCAATACAGCGGGCAGTACCGCCAGGGCTGGAGACTCCACGTTCATGTATCAGCATGCCACCAAGGAAGCCAGTTGTTCCACTGGTAGTTGCCATGCAGGTGGTGTAACGGGGTCAGTGGTCAATGGCAGCACAGTCGTGATGCCTCCTGATCACCCAACCGGCACAGCCCTGGCCTTCTCCAGGCCGAGGTGTCTGGATTGCCACTCGGCCCATGGTACTAATGCGGCGATGACTGGAATGGCGGCCGG
>Ga0209514_10000248_pt1 | contig 119305 bp, 116 predicted proteins | sample Subgrocontami58m_FD_187452 | JGI IMG/M metagenome (GOLD analysis project Ga0209514, IMG submission 187452) | Subsurface groundwater microbial communities from S. Glens Falls, New York, USA - GMW37 contaminated, 5.8 m (SPAdes) (version 3) | ecosystem: Environmental > Aquatic > Deep subsurface... | reverse complement strand
CGCAGAAAGGATGGTAAAAGCGCGTTCCAATCTCTTTCAACAAATCTCTAGATTTGCTAACCGGGATGACTGAATTCTCTTAGTCCATCGATATCTGTTCAAGCTCATTTTTCAATTGGAAAAGAGTCGTAGTCGAGACTTATAGATACGAATATTTTGATACTACACAATCCGCTAAATTGAGTCATATGTATCTTTGATGTTCCCAAAGCTTAGTCAGCTATTCTACCTCTTCAAAAGGCATTTCTTTATTTCTCTCAGCCACGCTTTCCAACCGGTTAAAAGCGCTTTCTCTGGCTGCCGGTCTGGTAATCGTTGACAGAAGAAACATGCCGACAGTGGCTTTTGTAATCCGGTAGTTTCGCCCCAACCTGGATGCTACGAGTTTACCCTCCCGGATATAACGGTACACCGTGTCCTTGTTAAGCTGGAGATATTCGGCTACTTGCTCTGGAGTCATTACCTCTTTCATTTCTTCCATAATATTCCTCGTGTTGTTTATAGTTCATATTATAAGGCTACAATTGATATTTATATACTACTGTTGTTAGCAGGGTGAAATATTAAGATGCTCATCCCCAAAACATGATCATCTTAATCATTTTGAATCTGATTTTCGCCTCCGTGGTGTCCATCTTAATCGGACGGATGACCACCTTAATCATGTTGCATTTCCCGATTCAATGAGACCATTTTATTATGAGACAATTAGTAACAGGTAGAACCCGTCATTCCCAACGGCTCTGGAGATACTTCAGCATACGTTCTACGTATTCATCGGGATAGGACTGAAAACCTTTCGCATGCTTGATGTCATTCAGCTCCCACAGCACCGTTTCAGGGTTGGGGGATGAGGCTTTAAGCCTCAGGGCATGCTGAAACGGGATTCGCTCGTCTTCCCTGCTGTGAATCAGAAGCAGGGGGTACTTCAAATTCGCCACGGCTCTTTCGGGTACTATCCTGTCCAGTTGGATACCGTAGACGGACCGGGCAGCTAAAGTAATGCCTGGAACGAAGGCTCTTGCCAGCGATCCCGGAACGGGCGCGCGCCTGGGTATCTCGGTTGAAAGCATATCGCGAATATCGGCAAAACTGCTGTCGGCGATTACCGCCTGCAAACGTGGCTCCCGCGCCGCGGAGAGCAGCGCTATGGCCCCGCCCATGGAGAAGCCGGCCACCCCGATTCTGCGCGGTTCCACCCCACGGTTTACAAGCCAGTCGAACGCGCCCAGGAGGTCTTCCTGCTCAAAGAGGCCGCCGGAAAGCTTACCCTCTCCGGATTCTCCATGCCCGCGCAAATCGAAGAGCAGCAGAGCCACATCCCGCTCGTAAAGTCTCCCGGCCAGCTCCAGGTAGCCCACTTCGTCGTCCGCTTTTTCACTGTCCAGTCCGTGAACAAGGATAACCACTCCCCGGGCTTTTTCCGGCTCGATGTACCAGCCTTTCAACCGGACCGAACCGCCGCGTGAGGTGAAATCCACCTGTTCATAGGGAAGCCCCACTGACGCAGGAGTGGTAACGGGAAGCCAGCGTTCGGCGTCCGTTACTTTCGACGCTATAAAGAGGGAACTCAGAGCGTAAACGAAAAGTATGAATATGAGGGAGAAGGTGATGAGGTATTTGAGACGTAAGGCTCGACGGGCTCCGCTGTTCATGCCAAAATATTATCAATATTTGCGCAGGAGGGCAATCCGCAGGGCTCTATTGACAATGTCACGGGTAATAATTTACATTTAGGCCGCTTTATAATGAAATACTTGTATTATCACGTAGTCTTAATGATGGTGAGGCTGTAAAAAGGGGGGCAATGAAAGATACCGATAGGTCCGGCAGAAAATCTACCGGATTACCTGTCCGGGAGAAATCGAAACCCGCGTATTCAGGACAGGAACTCAAGGAGATGTTCTCCGTGGCTACACGCTGGCTGGAGAGAAACGCGCCTGCCGTCAACGCGCTGAACGTATTTCCTGTCCCGGATGGCGACACAGGGACGAATATGCTTCTAACCATGAGGTCCACCATGCAGGAGGCCGCTTCTCTTCTGGACAATAATGCTTCGGTTATAGCCCGCGCCATGTCACGCGGAGCCCTGATGGGCGCAAGAGGCAACAGCGGAGTTATCCTCTCCCAGATAGTGAGAGGGCTGGCCGAGGGGCTGGAGGGCGTGTCATCTTTCGGCCCCGTGGAAATGGCCCTGGCTTTTGAGAAGGCGTCTTCACTGGCCTACAAAGCGATGAGCAAGCCCACGGAGGGAACGATGCTCACGGTGATAAAGGACGTGGCGGCGGCAGCAAAAAAAACCGTGAGCTCCAACAGCGCCGACATGGCGGGTTTGATGGAGGCAGTGGTACAGGAAGCCAGGAATTCGGTACAGCGGACTCCGGAACTGCTCGATATTTTGAAGGAGGCAGGAGTTGTAGACGCAGGCGGGCAGGGCCTCTGCGTCATACTTGAAGGAATCCTGTTTTATCTGCACGGCGACATCGAAAAAGTCCAGATGCTGGAACCGCAGTCTCCTGCCATGCTGCCGCCTGCCTTTATGGTTGCCAGGTCCCAGAAGAGCGATAAAAAAGTCTATGGATACTGCACGGAGTTTATCATCAGGGGAGTGGAGCTGAATCCCGATTGGGTTAGAAGGACTATAGAGGCAAAGGGGGATTCCGTCATGGTCGTGGGGGATGAAACGACCATAAAGGTACACATTCATACTCCTCAGCCGGGCGCTGTGCTCGAATTTGGCGCTACCTGGGGCTCCCTGCATGATTTGAAGATCCAGAATATGGACGACCAGCATGAAGATTTCCTGCAAATGCGCAAATCGCCCGTTCCCGCCCCCTGCACGGCGGTCGTATCGGTAGTTGCCGGAAAGGGACTGGAGAACATCTTTAACAACCTGGGCAACACCGCCGTTGTTCCCGGCGGCCAGTCGATGAACCCGAGCACACAGGAAATATTGCAGGCCATCGAGCTGGTACCTTCCGATAAAGTAATCGTCCTGCCGAACAACAAGAACGTTATTCTCACCGCGCAGCAGGCTGTCGGGCTTTCCAGCAAGAGAGTGCACGTGCTGCCCACGCGGTCCATTCCACAGGGAGTTTCGGCTTTGCTGGCCTTTAACTGTGAGCGCGAGCTGGAAGCCAACCTGTCTGAAATGACTGAGGCGCTGGAGCGCGTGAAGTCCATTGAGATTACAAAAGCCGTGCGCGCGTCGAAGGCCGGGAAACTGAGCATAAAAAAAGGTGATTTCCTGGGCATCATAGACGGCAAGATAACAGTGGCCTGTGACAACCTCTGGCGGACCGTAACCGGCACCATAGTCGCCGCGAACGTGGATAAGGCGGAGATAATTACGCTCTATTATGGCGCCGATATAAAAGAGGAAGAGGCGCAAAGCCTGGGGAAGGCTTTACGGGACGAGCACCCCGGTTTGCAGGTTGAAGTAGTCGAGGGCTCTCAGCCTTACTATAGCTACATAGCATCCGTCGAGTAGAAAACTGGAATCAGAATAATAAGGAGTGACCCGCCGTGACTGTTAGCATTGTTACCGATAGCACATCGGACATACCTGAGGAAGTATCCCGCGAGCTCGGAATCCACGTAGTGCCTCTCAACGTTCACTTTGGACTGGAAGCTTACAGGGATGGCGTGGATATGCATGCGGACGAGTTCTACAGGCGGCTTACCACCGACGATGTTCTGCCGAAAACTTCAGCCCCGTCGCCGGAGACTTTCAAGGAAGCTTACCGGAATCTGGACGGAAAAACCGACGGAGTAGTCTCAATTCACATAGCATCCAAGATGAGCGCCACCTATAACGCGGCTTGCCAGGGCAAGCAGGACGCGAACGCGAAATGCAGGATCGAGGTCATTGATTCCGGGCTTGTGTCAATCGGCCTGGGACTTCTGGTTATCGTGGTGGCAAAAGCCGCCAGGACCGGCGCCTCGATAGACGAGATACTGAAATTGACGCACGAGTCTATCGACCGGGTCACCCTGGTGGGGGCGCTGGATACCCTGATATATTTGCAGAAGGGAGGGCGAATCGGCAAAGCCCAGGCGTGGATTGGCTCGATTCTGAGCTTCAAACCGCTGATATCTTTCAAAAAAGGGGAGACTATTCCCCTGGAAAGAGTTCGTACCCATTCCAAGGCAGTGGATAAGCTGTATGAGATACTGAAGGAGAATTTGCCGGCAAGGGAAGTGGCGGTAATCTACAGCACTGAAGCGGAGGAGGCGGAGAAAATGGTGGGGTACCTAAAGGGACTTTATCCGGAGAAACACATCTACCTCTCGCGGTTCGGCCCGGTCCTTGGCACTTATGTCGGCCCCAGAAGCCTTGGTGTGAGTGTCCTGAAGTAAAAGATGCTCTCGGTCTAAATGCGAAAACTCCTCGGCAAGGCCAGCGACGGCCATCCGGAAGGTTTTGAACTCAAGAAGGCAGACATACTGCTCGAACATACCAGGCGCACGTTCTGGGGGTGGCTGACCAGACTGGGCACTCGCAACTACTGGAATCACACGCTCATGGTCCATGATGTCCAGGATATGGGGCAGGGATACCTGAAGATAACGGTTCTCGATCCCAGGATGAATCAAATTCTCATTAAGGACGTAGCTGACTATTTCAAGGGACTGAGGGATTACGACGTGGGTGTCAGGAGGCTGGAGCAAGAATGGTTTCAGTCCGATGGGGACGCCGAAGGCCGGCGCTATCTGACTTTAGTAGCTAATGCCGCTCTGGAGCAGACTGACATCAAACATGATTCGAGGTTGGTCTGGAAGATGGTCAGAGAGGCCATCATCGTCTACCGGTTCCTGTTTCAGAAGGCGGTCCGTCCGAAATCAAAAAAGGGGCGCAAGCCGGTGCGCAGGCCATTGAATGCCAATGCCTACAGTTGCAGCGGCTTTCTCCAGTGGTCCTATTATCAGGGGACGGCCAGGATGGTGGCGGAAGGCAAACTCGCCGCGGCCAGGTTGCAGGACGTTATACTGGACCCCCGTCTGGGTGAGGAAGCTTCCGACTACGACCTGCTGTCCATCACTCCAGCCGCGCTTGCCAAGAGCGACAAGCTATCCTGGAAATACCTCATCAAGGACGGCCTGGTCTGGGCAGTTTCCAGCGAGGAAGATGTTGAGGCGGTGCTGAAGGCAGCGAAGTCCTCAGAAAGTCCGGATAGCCGGGTTTGAACCTGAGCGCATTCTACTGTGGTAAAATGAAGTCCGGAAAACGGAGTAGAACACATGATGTCACAATATCCAGCGTCAAGGTTGAGAAGGCTGCGCAGGACGAGCGCGCTGCGGGCCATGGTACAGGAAACGGAGCTTTCCGCAAGGAATCTAATCTATCCTGTCTTCGTTGTGGAGGGTAAGAAGATAACCGAGGAAATCTCCTCGCTGCCCGGCGTCTTCCGGTACTCCACGGATGAGCTGCCCGGTGTTATAGAGGCCTCTTCCAGGCTGGGAGTAAACGCGGTGCTGCTTTTCGGCATACCGCAGCATAAGGACGAGAAGGGGTCCGGCGCTTACAGCCCGCGGGGTGTGGTGCAGAGGGCGGTAAAGGCAATCAAGAAGGAAAATCCCGGCATGATAGTCATAACCGATGTCTGCCTGTGCGAATACACCAGCCACGGGCACTGCGGCATCGTGGTCGATGGCGCGGTGGATAATGACAAGACTTTGCCGGTGCTGGCGGGAGCGGCGCTTTCTCACGCGGAAGCGGGAGCCGATATGGTCGCGCCATCGGACATGATGGACGGGAGGGTTGGTTTCATCAGGAAGGCGCTCGATGAAGCCGGGTTTTCTCATATTCCCATAATGGCGTACTCGGCTAAATTCGCCTCCAGCATGTACGGACCGTTCCGCGAGGCCGCGGCATGCGCGCCGCAGTTCGGGGACCGCCGCGGCTACCAGATGAATTACACCAATGGCAGGGAAGCGTTACTGGAGATAGAGGAGGACATAAAAGAGGGTGCGGACATAGTGATGGTCAAACCCGCGCTGCCTTATCTTGACATAATCTCGGAGGCCAGGCGGTCATTTCGGCATCCTCTGGCGGCTTTCAATGTGTCCGGCGAATACGCTATGGTGAAGGCAGCGGCCAAAATGGGATGGATAAACGAGAAGGCAGCAGTGCTGGAGATTTTGACAGCTATAAAAAGAGCCGGCGCGGACCTGGTAATAACTTACCATGCCAGGGAGGCGGCCTGCTGGCTGGAGGAGGAGAAAGGGCTATGAAGACAACCGCCCGCTCGAAGCGGTTATTTGCCGAAGCCAGGAAGTATCTTCCGGGCGGAGTGGACAGCCCCGTGAGGGCTTTTGGCGCTGTGGGGGGACACCCGCTTTTTGTTCATCACGGGAAGGGTCCGCGGATTTATGATGAGGATGGGAACAGCTTCATAGACTATGTACTTTCCTGGGGTCCTCTCATTCTGGGACATGCACATCCTGCGATCCTGCGGGCTATCAAGGAGGCCGCGGAAAAGGGCACCAGCTACGGAGCTCCTACCGAGGCTGAGACCATACTGGCAAAGGTGATAGTCAAAGCCATGCCTTCAATGGAACTGGTCCGCTTTGTCAATTCGGGAACCGAAGCCACCATGTCAGCCTTGAGGGTCGCGAGGGCATATACGAAAAGGGACAAGATAATCAAATTCGCGGGCTGCTACCATGGCCACTATGACGGCCTGCTGGTGAAAGCCGGCTCCGGCCTTACCACTTTCGGCATTCCCGACAGCCTGGGAGTGCCCGCGTCGCTGGCCAGAGACACTCTTGTGGCGTCCTATAACGATCTGAAATCGGTGAAGGCTCTTTTTAATGATAATGCCGGGCAGATAGCTGCGGTCATTGTGGAGCCGGTCGCGGCGAACATGGGAGTTGTGCTTCCCGGGCCGGGATTCCTGGAAGGACTCAGGAAGATTACCAGTTCCGCGGGGGCATTGTTGATTTTCGATGAAGTAATAACCGGTTTTCGCCTGACCTGCGGCGGCTACCAGAATATTTGCGGGGTGAAGCCGGACCTAACCTGTCTCGGCAAGATCATAGGAGGGGGCCTGCCGGTCGGCGCCTATGGAGGGAGAAGGGACATCATGGAGTTGCTTTCGCCTCTCGGCGGGGTATATCAGGCCGGGACGCTTTCCGGCAATCCTCTTGCCATAGCAGCGGGCATAGCCACATGGAAGAGGCTTTCCAGGCCGGGCACATATGAGAGACTGGAGAAAATGGCGGCTCTCCTGGAGAAGGGACTGAGGGACGCGGCGAAAGACCGCGGCTGGCAGATAAACAGAGTCGGCTCCCTGATGACTCTGTTCTTTTCAACGAAACCTGTTGTGGACTACGGGACAGCGATGGCTTCCGATGCCAAGCTTTATGCCAGGTATTTCTGGCGGATGCTGGACGAGGGCATGTATGTCGCGCCTTCCCAGTTTGAGGCGCTGTTCCTCTCTCTGTCTCATACCGACGAAATCATAGAGAAGACCATCCGTGCGGCGGCCCGGAGCCTTAAGGCAATCTAGAAGTCAGGCCGAAAAGTCCAAAATCGCTGTCATTTTGGCGCTCGGCAGATATGATTTTTGGGAGAAAAACATGCCAAAAAGGGGTTTTCGTCCGCACTTCTAGAGGTTAGCTGCAACAATAAGGGATAACGAGATTCTTCGTCCGTCTCAGGCGGGCTCAGAATGACAGTCATGTGTTCAGAAAGCGGCTTTCGGAGAAGCCACACAGAGCTTATAACCTATGTTCCGTTCGGTTACCAGGAAATTCTGGTTAGCTGAAAGTGTCTCGATCTTGTCCCGAAGGCGGCTCATGTTTACCCAGAGCCGGCTGGCATCACCCTCGCCGTCCGGCCAGACTTCATCCATGAGCCGTTCATTGGCGACCACGTGATTGGCGTTTCTCACCAGGATAGCCAGTAGCCTGCTTTCTATGGGAGTCAGCCGCTTCTCTTCCCGGCCTGTCGCCAGTAAATGCCTGGCGAAATCAATGCTCAGGTTCGCATCCAGCACGATCACCTGCTCCTGCGGCTTAACATTCTGGGTGCGTTTCAATACACGGTTGACGCGCGCCAGGAGCTCACGGTAGATAAAAGGCTTGACGATGTAGTCCTCCGCGTAAAGCTCGAGGCCGCCGACAACGCTGTCCTCGGTATCAATGGCCGTCAGCATGATAATGGGTATGTCCAGATAGGCCTTTATCTTCTTTGAAAGCTCAAAACCATGAATGTCCGGCAGCATCAGGTCCACCAGCGCTAAGTCGGGCAGCGTTTTCTCAATCTGGATGAGCGCTTCCTTGCCATTGAACGCGGTAAACACGTCAAAGCCATCGGCTTCCAGATTCACCCGCAGGGAGCGGATAATGGAGGGGTCATCATCTATTACAAGGAGTTTAGGAAAATACACCAGCATCTGGTCACTTCCCGGCAAACTATTTCGTCACAACTATTGTAATAACGATACCTTGCAAATCACCTAACAAAAAAGACAGCCTAGTCGTGGGGCTGTTTTTTCAGGACCGCGCTCACAGTCTCGTACAGGTGCCGGGTGCTGAATGGCTTCTTGATGTAGCCGGTCGCCCCGGCTTTTTGGGCCTCCAGCTCATCGGTGTCCTGCGCCCTTGCGGTAAGGAAAATTATGGGAATGTTTCTTGTTTCCGTGTCTGCCCGCAACAGGCGCGCTACCTCAAGACCATTTATGCCGGGCATTATGATATCCAGTATGATTGCGTCAGGCTTTTGTTTGGCAACTGCCGCAAGACACTCCTCTCCACTGGCCGCTGTGCGGATATCATAACCGTGTGCTTTCAGATTTACCTGAATTGTTCTTATGACGTCAGCCTCATCATCAACCACCAGGATACGTTCTCCGTGCACTGACTTAATATCTGCCGGCTTATTTGCAGGGCCTTCAAATATGCCGCTTCCGGAGGCCGGCGGCAGGTCTGTAATAACTGGGGCCTTGACTTCTTTACCGGCAGCCAGCAAGCTGAAGCCAAAAGTCGAGCCTTTTCCCGGGGAGCTTTCCAACCATATTGTTCCTCCCATGGCTTCAACATATACCTTGCAGATATAAAGACCAAGACCGACACCGCCGATGCCTTTGCCCAGGGCGCCCTCTATACGTCCGAAACGTTGAAATAACTTGCTGAAATTCTCCGGCGCGATGCCGATCCCCTCATCGGCAACGGATATGATAATGGAGGAAGGACTATCTTCTCCTGAATACGTAACGGCCTGACCTGCGTGCTGCTGTCCGGTTTGCTGCGCGGCGAGAATCCTGATGGGCTTGTCAGGGCCAGAGTACTTGATGGCATTGGATATCAGGTTATCCAGGATATCCTCCAGCCGGTCCGGGTCTGCCCAAACCTGCGGAAGGCCGGGCGGTAGTTCGACAAAGATGTTCCTGTCCCGCGCCTGAGTGTGAAACTCATCGACAACTTTCCGGATCACGGATTGCAGGGGCATGAGCACTTTCTTCACGGCAAGCTTGCCGGACTCGATTTTTGATACGGTCAGGAGGTCGGTGATTATTCTTGCCAGACGGTCCGCGGCGCTGTTAATGCCCTCCAGGAACTCGCGCTGTTCGGATGGGGGCAGAGTCAGGTCTTCGCGCAGCAGGGTTTCCGCGAAACCTTTGATTGAGGTAGTTGGAGTCCTCAGCTCGTGAGAGGCTCTGGCGACAAAATCCGTCTTCATGCGGTCGAGCTCGCGCAGTGTTCCCACCATGCTCGCCTCTTTAAAGAGCCGGGCATTCTCAATGGCGATCGCCGCCTGGTTGGCGAGAGACTGGAGCAGTTGAACATCCGAATTGGAGAAATCGCCTGCTTTTTTCAGGTTATAGAGAGAGATAACTCCTATGATCCGTTTCTCACTGCTGAGAGGTACGCATATGCCCTCCTGGGCCTCGAATAGTCCGCTGTTCACGTCTTTGATGTACGCTTTGTTCTCTCCGGAGAGCTTGTCGCGGAGTTCGAGCGCTATGCGAACCGGACGGCAAAGGCTTGCCTCCCTTGACTGAAATGCCTCGCTGGCGCAGTCGGGCCCGTTTTGAGGAATTGCCAGGGATGACACATCCGGCTCGAAGCCGAATGATGACTTAATGGACAGGGAATGTTTATCCTCATCGTTGATATAAAGGATACCGGCATCCGCCTGGGGGAGAATATTTCTGGATATCGCCAGAATGGATCCCAGAACGATATCAAGTTCCAGGCTGGAAGCCAGGGTTCGGGAGGCCTGAAACAGGGCGGAGAGCTCCTTTGTCCTGTTCCGGACTCTTTCTTCCAGTTCTCTGTTCCATGTTTCTATTTCCTGACGGGAGGATTTGAGTTTCTTCCTCATGTCCTCGAAATTACGCGCCAGTAGCGCGACCTCATCCTCGCCGATGGCGCTTACCGGCTGGTCAAGCTCGCCCGCGGCAATCTTTTGAGAGGCCGCAGCCAGAGAGAGAATGGGTTTAACAACTCTCTTGGTGGTAATCCAGGCCAGGAAGATGGTGGAGCAGGTAAAGAAGAAAAGCACTATGCTGCCGGAGAAAAGCAGCCGGTTTCTGAGGGCGGCGGGTGAGGAAAGAGCTATGTTACCAGCCTGTTCCAGAACAACCGCTGCGGGGATGCTGTTGAGAGGGGCTACGGCAATTACATGTCCTCCCACCTCGCGGTGCCCTGTGGAATGCTGTGTGGTTCCCGATACTCTCTTTTCCAGGAAGGGTTTGATGAGGAAGAAATGGTCGCTTACCCTCCCCGGGAAGTTATCCGGAGCGGTGGTGTATATTATTGTGCCTCTTTCGTCCACAATCTCCACCTGGTAGTTGATTCCTATTGACCTGACAACGGAACCGAAGGAAGTGATATCGAAGAAAGGATTGAATTCCAGGTTCAGGGAACCGACTACCGAGCCGAATTCGTCCTTCATGGGAGTGGCAATAGCGAGGGTGGCTGCGTTTTCTTCTGTCGGACTGACTGGTTCAATGACGGTCGCTTTGCTCGACAACGCTTTCCGGATGATAGGTTCCAGGGTAGCTTCATCCTGTGGCAGTTCCGAAACGTGCGGCTCTATGGAAAGCAGTTTGCCTTTCTCGTCGGCCATGCTGACTCTGGAGACCTTCACCGTAGCTCTGTCGTGGCACATGGTCAGGCATCCGCCGGAGTTTGAGGTCCTTTTTTCAGACTCGGAGATGCGCCTCTGAAGCGCAAAGGATGTTAGCGTAGACATTTTCTCCATCTCGCCAACGGAGTAGGTGATATTGTTATCTATCGTATCGGCGATGTTCCGGGCCATGACCATGCGTTCCTGGAAAACAAGCTCGGTGCTTTCCTGGAAGGCTTTCGAGATGACGAAGGCGAAAATGCCGAATATGACCAGCAGACCGGCGATTACGAAGATGATTATCCTGCGCTGCAGACCAAGATTCCCGAGAAGCGAAGTTTTTTTTGTTTTTAGAGACCGCATCCAATTACCCGTTATGAAATCTCGAGAGGATGATGCGTTAATCTTACCAGAATTCTGAACAAATCAAAAATCACGCGTATTCTTTGTTAGGTAATTTGTAAGGTTGGCTTGCTATATTCTATTCAGACAATACTGAGGATGCAGGAAAGAGAGTTAAGATGGTTCCTAAATCAATCGGTCGGCGGCAATTTCTGAAGCTCATGGGAATTGGAGGAGCAACCGCATTACTGGCTCCCGCTGTCCCGGCAATCATGGAGAAACTGGACCGCAATAAAGCGCCGGGACCCTCTGGTTCTACCGGTAAGTCATCCGCCAAGAAACTCAGGCAGTGGGTGATGGTAATAGACCTGAAGAAATGTGACGGTTGCAGCACCCTGGGCGATATTCCACAGTGTACCAAGGCCTGTATTGAAGGGCATATGATACCAACGGGCCCGAACGGGGAATGGGTGCAAAAATGGATAGAAGTCTTGAAAGAGGAACTTCCCGGGGGTGGCAACTACTTCTTGCCAGTGCCATGCCAGCAGTGTGAAAATGCTCCCTGCGTAAATGTCTGTCCTGTTGGCGCTTCTTATACTAACGAAGAGGGGATTGTTCTCATAGACCACCGCAGATGTATCGGCTGTCGCCTGTGCATGGCGGCTTGTCCATATTCTCGACGCTTCTTCAACTGGGGAGAGCCCAATCAACCAGCTCAGGCAAAGTTTGCCCGCTATTCGCCGGAGTTTCCCGTCCCCTACATAAAGGGCACCGTGGTCAAATGCATATTCTGCGCCCATAACACTCACAACGGCAAGCTGCCGGTTTGCGTCCAGGGCTGCCCGATGAATGCCATATATTTTGGCGACCTGGAGGAAGACGTAGCTACCAATAAGGTAGAAATAGTGGAGCTATCCAAATTCCTGGCGAAGAACAATGCCTATCGGCTGAAGGAAGAACTGGGCACGCAGCCGAGGGTCTACTATCTGCCCGGACACGGCGAGGAGTTCCGGGGCCACAACTTTGAAAGGACAAAGGCATGATGAAGATGTCTTCTAAGAATTCACTGGAAAGCACGGTTCTTCAGCCGATTCTAAAAGTCGGCAAGGGTTACACTATTCTGGCCCTGTTCCTTCTCTCTGTAGTGCTCCTGGGAGTCTTTGCCTTCCTGACTCAGCTCAGCCAGGGTCTGGCAGCTACAGCCATGAGAGACAAGATCTTCTGGGGCATATATATAGTCAACTTCGTGTTTTTTATCGGCATAAGCCACGCGGGTACTTTGATCTCCGCCATCCTCCGTGTAACCAATGCGGGATGGAGGACTCCGATTACCAGGATGGCGGAGATGATTACTGTTGTAGCCATTATGGTGGGAGCTACCCAGATACTTTTCGACCAGGGCAGGCCGGACCGCATCTTCAATCTATTCCTTTATGGACGCTATCAGTCCCCGCTGGTGTGGGATTTGCTCTCCATAAGTACTTATCTGGTCGGTAGCTGCATGTATCTGTATCTGCCCCTGATTCCGGACCTCGCTCTCTGCCGGGACCGCCTTGCGGGACAGGCTTCCCGCTTTAAGCTGGCTATTTACCGCGTTCTTGCCGTAGGGTGGACCGGAGCGCCCGAACAGAAGAAGCTCCTGGAGAGGGCCATCTCCGTAATGGCCATAATTATCATTCCTATAGCTATTTCAGTGCACACAGTGGTGTCATGGGTGTTTTCCATGACCCTGCGGCCCGGCTGGAACAGCACCCTCTTTGGTCCGTATTTCGTCATAGGAGCCATATTCTCCGGAATAGCCTCCATCATCATAGTCATGGCCATCTTCAGGAAAATATTTCATCTGGAGCAATTCCTTGAGGAGAAGCATTTTCTCAAGCTGGGGACGCTTCTGGCTGTGACAAATCTGGCTTATATTTATTTCACACTCGCTGAATATCTCACCATGGGTTATAAACTTGCGGGTGAGGACAAGGAACTGCTGACAATGCTGTTTGCCGGCAGCCAGGCGCCTGCTTTTTGGGCCTTTCTTGTTCTGGGCCTGTTTGTGCCACTGTTCATGGTGGTCAACAAGAAGACGAGGAATATCCCCGGCCTTGTGGTGGCTTCGGCGCTGGTAAATGTGGGCATGTGGATCAAGCGTTTTGTGATCGTCGTGCCTACTTTACAGGTGCCCCTGCTACCCTTTGATGTTGGAATCTATCGCCCCACCTGGGTGGAATGGTCCCTTACGGCGGGTTCTTTTGCCGGCTTTGCACTTCTGTTCATGCTGTTCGCAAGGATTTTCCCCATTATGTCTATCTGGGAAGTGAGGGAAGAACTTGAAACGGAAAAGGAAAAGGAGACGGAGAAGGTAATAGAAGTCCCCGCGCAGCCTCAGCCGAAGTGGACCGAAGTTTTTCCTGCAAAAAGAGAGGAGGCCAGGTAGAAATGAATATGAGAATATGTCTTGTTGCTTTGTTCATGGCGCTATTAGGCGCTCTTTCACCGACGGGCGCAGCCTTTGCGGCAGGGGATGGCTCCGGTGACGCTGTTGCTGCGGGGAAACAGCTGTTTTCCACCAAATGCGCCATGTGTCATGGCGCGGCGGGGGATAAGGTTCCGGGCGCCAGGCTGGCCAGCCCGGAGTGGCTGAGCAATAAGGGGGATGATGGAGTAATTCAAGCTATCAGCAAGGGGAAGCTGCCGATGATGCCGGCCCAGGGAAAAGCGCAGGGCGGTACTCTGTCAGACGACGATATTAAGGCCATTGCGAGATACCTCTGGAATGCAGCCGGTATCTCACCGGAAGCAAGAGGTGCAGATACAGCCCAGGTTTCGCCTGTCCAGTCGGCGAATGTTGATAAGTTGAACTCTGCCAATACGGAAGCCGTGCAAGTAGCAGTTGCCCCAAGTCTATCTTTGGTTGCGCCCACAAACTGGTACAGAGGGGCAGAGGGTGCCCTGTCGGCCAGCCTCACCACAGGCGCTGGCCAGCCAATGAAGGGTGAAAATATAACCTTCTACTTGGATTACGACTTTTTCATCGGGCTTGATTCCGGACGCGTATCGGACAGCATAGAGATAGGCAGAGCCGTCACTGATGAGAATGGCATGGCCAGATTAAAATACGCGCCCCGCTTGGCAGGTGACCTCAAGTTCGAGGCTAGATATGCCGGCGTCACAGGCACAAATGGTACCGTACAATCAGGGGTCCTTGTATCCACCGCGGCGGGTAAGATTGAAGATGACGGCCACCGTTTCTATCGTTCAGATGCGGGCATTCCGATGCCTTCTCTGGTGCATTACAGCCTGGTTGAAACGCCTTCTCTGAGCCCTGCTGCTCCATTCAAGCATCTGACAGACTTAAAATTGCCCGCATTAATCCTGGGGTTGCTGATTGCGGGCATCTGGTTCACATATGTGAGAATAGCTTACGGGATTCTGCGCATATCGCGCGTATATGCCATGTCGCATGTGCACAGTACGAAAGAGTCCTTTGAGCAGACCAGGTTCTTTCTTCCTGTCCTGTTGATGGTCGTGCTTGCCATCTTTGCTCTTACACTTCTGTCGATCATATTCACCAGCCCTGACACTCACCTGAATTTGCGTTAACGCCCCGTCGAGTAAGGACGGGGAAACCACAGGGACAAATCATCTGGGGTAGCGGATCCCATACGGATAGTGGGTTGGGGGAAGTGGGCCGGATAAAGTGAGCTGTGTTTTCATGGCGTCACGTTGCGGCCGTCAGGAATTTAGATTAGCAGAAAAGGTCTGGTGAATATGAAGAAGGCACGAATCATTACTGTACTTGTTATCATTGGCATCCTACCCGCGATTGCCTGTTCCAGGATTATCCCCGCGACCATGGCCGACGGACAGCCTGCTGTCTACGAGGTTTCAAAGGGAGAACCAGTGGGGCTGGTTCAGGACAGGTCAGCTCCGGGAACTTCAGGGGAGTCACCTGCGGCCGTTCGGGAAAAAGAAGAAGCCCCTTCCGTCTCAGCGAAGGGCGTGATCGCAGAGCCCGTGCAGGAAAAGGAGAGGGATTTCTCGGGAACCATGCACCACTGGATGGCGTTGCTGGCCATGAAAAACAACGATATTAATGATGCCAACCGTCATTTGCAGGATGCCATGGCGTTCATTAACGAGCCAAAGCATGCGGTTGAGATGCAAAAGATAATGGCGATGATAGCGAAGCGGGACCTGTACAATGCCGAACACGGAATTGAAGAGATGGCCGGCGGAGAGTCCCTGTCCAGAATCAAGGTGCAGCGCTATCATCTGCAGTCAACCGGGAAGTCCCTGGAGATCAAGGATTTTTCTGCGGTCAAGCGCCACATGGAAGATTTCATGGCCGATGCTACCGATAAGCAGAGGGTCATCGCTCTGGAACTGCTGCAAAAGGCAGAAAAGGGCGATTTTCGAGGGGCTGAATATGCCTTGGTGGAGCTGATAAAAAGGTAATATCTTATAGTCGGTACACTTGACCTGGTTAGCCTGGCTTGCCTGCGCTCCGCTGTACTTCCTCCCCGGCCTCGGAAACATGACATTCCCCGGGCATTGTCGTTCTTAGAGATAGTGGACTGCCTGACTGATGCCCGCAGAAAGAATTTCCTGCGAGTGCAGGCTGTTTTTTGGAACGGTGACGAAATTGGGAGGAATCAGGATTGTGCCGCCTCGCTTATTGCCGCAATACATTATTCACGTTAGGCCATTTTGCCAATTGACTCGTTCTTGCTGTGATGTTATTATATAGCCTACCCATAGGGGTGGGGTTTTCCAGAGACAGTTTTGTAGAAAATTTTCGGCTCATGGTATAATAGGAACAGTTTAAAGCACAACAGGCGCAGGAAAGAATGAAGAAGAAAAAATATTTAGTCGGTGGGATCGTCCTGGGGCTGGCGATGATTGCCCTGGTGTACAATGCTTTTGCCAAGTCCTCTGTTTACTACTATGAGGTGAGCGAAATACTTGCCGGTCGGTCGGATTTCTCAAAGAAGGAGATTCGCCTTGGCGGCAAGGTCGCGGCGGCTCCAATTAACTGGGATGCGGGCAGCAGGGTCTTAAAGTTCACTGTAACCGACGGAAGCAAGACTCTCCCTGTAGAGTACAAGGGCGTTGTTCCGGACAATTTCACCGCGGACACGGAGGTCATTGTCCAGGGAACATATAGGGACGGAGTTTTTCAGGGGACGAATCTGGTGGCAAAATGCGCCTCCAAGTATGTTCCCAAGAGTTGATCTGATGTGGCTGATCTAGGTTATATTTCCCTCCTTTTAGCGTTAGTTCTCGCTTTATATTCTATCTTCGCCTTCATAATAGGCCTCAGAAGAACATATCCCGAGCTGATAAGAAGCGCCAGGCACGCGGTTCTGGCTGCCTGCGGGCTTGTACTTCTGGCGTCATTCGCTCTCATGTACTCCTTCTTGACGGGAGATTACAGCCTCGAATATGTGGCTTCTTATAGCAGCAGCGACATGTCCCCGCTATATAAGTTCGCCGCCTTCTGGGGAGGCAATCAGGGCTCTTTGCTTATCTGGGCAATGGTCATATCCATTTCTTCGGCCATACTGGTGTCAAGCAAAGTCAAGGCCAGCTCTCTGCAAATAGTGGCGGTCGTAGTCGTAATGATGGTGGAGGCTTTCTTCCTCCTGGTGATGGCTTTTGTAAGTAATCCCTTTGCCAGGCTGGCTTTTCCCACAGGCGATGGACGCGGCCTAAATCCTCTCCTTGAAAATATGGGCATGTTCTTCCATCCGCTTACTCTACTTGGAGGATACGCGGGCTTCACGGTTCCCTTCGCCTTTGCCGTGTCTGCCCTGATTACGCGGAAACTTGGAATAGAGTGGATTGTCATCGTCAGGCGCTGGACTCTTGTAGCATGGCTTCTGCTGGGATTGGGCAACCTGTTTGGCATGCAGTGGTCTTATGTGGAGCTGGGATGGGGCGGCATGTGGGCCTGGGACCCGGTTGAAAATGCCAGTTTCATGCCCTGGCTGACCGCCACGGCGTTCCTTCATTCCATTATGATTCAGAAGAGAAGGGGCATGTTAAAAGTTTGGAACATGCTCCTCATCATTTTTACGTTTAACCTTACCCTCCTGGGAACCTTGATTACACGGAGCGGTATTCTGGCGTCCGTACACAGTTTTGGTGCTTCCGCACTGGGGCCCATCTTCATGGGGTTCTTGACTCTAAGCCTTCTCGTGCCTTTGTGGCTGTTGTTTTCCAGGATGAATGAATTGAAGAGCGATGATGAGCTGGACTCCCTTGTTTCAAGGGAAAGCTCATTCCTTTATAACAATCTGATCTTTGTGGCCATAACTTTTGCCACTCTGCTTGGTACACTTTTTCCAATAATCTCTGAGGCCGTTCGCGGAGTAAAGATTACTGTGGGTCCTCCGTTCTACGACCAGGTAAACGGTCCCATATTCCTTTTGCTGATCGTATTGATGGGTGTATGTCCGCTGCTGGGATGGAAAAGGGCCACTCCGGTCAACCTCCTGCGGAATTTCCTTTATCCTTTCGCGCTGGCTCTGGTGCTGGCAGTTGTCCTTAGAATCGTAGGAATAAAGGAATGGTACGTTCTCGCGGGCTTCAGCGCTGCCGGTTTCGTTATTTTCACGATATGTGTGGAGTGGTTCAGAGGCGTCCGGGCAAGGCGGCGCTCTCAGAAAGAGAATTTTCTTCAGGCTTTCTTTCGTCTCATCTGGGCGAACAAGCCCAGGTACGGCGGATACATTGTGCATCTGGCAATCATCATGGTTGCCCTGGGGACCATCGGCTCCGTGGCATTCAAGGCGGAGAAAGAAGTCAGCATTAAGGCCGGGGACACCGTATCAATAAGGCAGTACACTCTAAAATACGAGAGCCTGTCGAGGTATCCTGTCGGCAACAAGAAAGACGTGACCAGCGCCGCGTTTTCCGTTTATAACTCAGGAGAGTATAAAGGTGCGCTTTCCAGTTCGAAATTCACTCATGTCAACTATGATAACCCCGTTACCGACGTGGGAATCAGAACGACCCTGAAGGAAGATCTCTATCTTATTCTCATGGGGTGGGACCCGGATGGCACAACAGCCGTAAAGGTACTGGTAAACCCGATGATGGCCTGGGTATGGATCGGTGGTTTCTTCTTCCTGGCCGGAGGCATAATTGCTCTGTGGCCGGATAGAAGATCAAGCATGGCTGGAGGAAGTTAATGAGAAGAATGGGGTTGCATTTCGGCAGTGTCGTCCTGGTTTTGCTATTGTTTCTGACGTTTGTTTCCGCGGCCAAAGCGCAGACCCTGACCTGGGAAGATGTGGGCACCAGTCTGGTCTGTCAATGCGGCTGCCAGTCGGTTCTTCCGGCCTGCACTCATATCGAGTGCGGGAGCGCCGGTCCAATGAAAACTGAAATCAGGGAGATGATCGGCAGGGGCATGGACAAGAACCAGATTATCGCGGCCTTCATGCAGAACTATGGGGAACAGGTTCTTGCCGCTCCCACCAAGAAGGGGTTCAATCTTACGGCATGGATAGCTCCATTCGTCGCCCTGATAGTTGGCGCAATAGCCCTTTTCATCGTTCTCCGTCAGTGGGTAAGGCGTTCCAGGGAGGCAGGTCCAGAAAATAAGGTAATGGTTGCAGTCGAGAAAGAGGACCCATATAAGAGGCGTCTGGAAGAAGAATTGAGGAGATGGAAGGCCTAGCAGATGATATTTTTCATTGGGTTGCTCACAATATTCGCGGCTTTCGCTTTCGTAGCCTATCCGCTGATAAAGCCCTCCCCGAAAGATGAAGTGATGGAAGATGAGCTGGAGAGCGAGCTTCAGTTCAAAAAGGAGTCAACCTTCTCCGCGATAAAGGAACTTGAATTTGATTACGCCCTGGGCAATCTTTCTCAGGAAGACCATCGCGACCTCGAGGACCGGTACAAAGAGAAAGCTATCAAAATAATGAAAGATATGGACGGCCTGGAGACAGAAGTTACCGGGCGGAAAGCGCCGCAAGTGGCTGAACTCGATGATATGGAAAGAGAGATACTGATGGCGCGTGGCAAGGGAGGAGCCCGGGACCTCGAGGATGAGATACGGGCTGCGAGGGGAAAGAAGGCAGTCGCGGTTTCCCGCCCGTTTGAGCCGCTCCTTGAAGTCTGTCCTTCCTGCAACAAGAAGGTGTCGAGTGTGGCAAAGTTCTGTTCTTCCTGTGGCGCCGCTCTCTCTCTGGCCTGTCCGTCCTGCGGCAAGCCGGTAAAGAGAGGGACCAAATTCTGTTCCGAGTGCGGAGCCAAACTAAATTAATAATGAAAGATCAAAAAGGAAATATTTTCCAGGCAGGGTTAACGTGAGAACTAGGGTTTTGATTACAGGTTTATTGTTGCTGGCGGTGTTGTTTGTGCCGCTAAGCGCCTCCGCTGCCGATGATGGCGTAATCAATGGCAAGCTGGTGAACAAGACCGCTGGCGGAAGCAGTGTTTCCAAAACAAAAGTAACTTTGACCGGCGCCAAAGACGGCACACCCATTCCTGATGCTACTACCGGTACCAATGACAAGGGAGAATTCGAGTTCAAAGGAGTTTCCACCGACAAAGCCGTCGTTTATATAATAACCGCGGACTATCAGAGCGTGGGCTACGAAAGCGAGAGCTTCAGTTTCCCGGAAGGCGCAAAGGTAAAGGACGCTGAGGTTGTCGTCTACGAACCGACCGCGGATAGCAAAGACATAAGGATTAACCTTTCACATGTGATAGTTTTGCCTGGAAGCGGAAGCGTCCAGACACAGGAGTTCTACGCCGTGGGAAATAGCGGTGACAGGAGCTACGCTGGATCCCGCATCGTTCAGTCTCTTAATCAGAAGGAGACTTTCAGGACTTCGATACCTGACGGAGCAAACTCTTTCGAGTATCTCACAGGGCTGATGGCGTGCTGTGTGGCTCAGGAACAGGGCAGCTTTATTGATACGATGGCGATTATCCCGGGTGTGAAGGAGATAGCGTTCGGTTACCAGTTCCCCTACAAGTCCAAAGACTATACTTTTACCAAGACTTTTGAATATCCGGTTGACGCATTCAATTTTGTCATAGAAAACAAGGGTATGCAGGTTTCAGGAGGAGGTCTGGTCTCCCAGGGACCCGTAAGCATTGACGGAAAGAACTTCCTTGTTTTCAGCCGAAAAAATATCGGCGCCAACGAGACGCTTAAGATCAATATTTCGGGCTTGCCTGCTGCGCCCATGACCGCATCTCTGAAATGGTGGGCGCTGGGTTTTGTCCTGCTGGCGGTAGCGGCGGTAATCGCATACCCCAGGTTCAGGAAGAGGAATGCCCTTCAGCCTGTCGCTGTTCTGGTTTCTGAAAGAGAAAGACTCATCCGGCAGATAGCCAAGCTGGATGATGATTTCGAGGCCGGCAGAATACCAGAGGGCACCTACACGCGCTTGAGGTCCGAGAAGAAGGCCCATCTTGCCGGTCTTGCCCAAAACAAGGGAAGAAAAGGCTCCTGATTTCCACTTATGGCCTTGAACCCGGATGGGGATAGGCGGAGTCCCCTCGACTATGCCGTAAAAGTAGAGGGGCTGACCAAGTTCTACGGCCCTTTGAGAGTTTTGAGGGGACTGAATCTCGAGCTCAAGAGGGGTGAGTTCCTTGTCATATTTGGCGCAAACGGGTCCGGAAAATCCACACTTACCAGGATACTATCAACGCTGAGCCGCCCGAGCTCCGGGCGGGTGTTCGTTGAGGGCCTGGACCTGGAAAAGCAGGCCCAGCAAATCAGGCAACGCATCGGCGTCCTGCTGCACAACTCTCTTCTGTATAACGAACTCTCCGTTTATGAGAACCTCAAGTTCTATGGTCGCATGTTCCACGTGCCCGATCTGCAGGAAAGAATCAAGGAAACAGTTGCGCAGGTCGGAATGGAATCCAGGCTGCGACAGAGGGTAGGCACCCTGTCTCATGGTATGCAGAAGAGGGTTTCTATCGCGCGTGCTCTGCTTCACGATCCCGGTCTTTTGCTGTTCGACGAACCGGAAACCGGACTGGACTTTGACGCGCTCCGGGCTCTAATGGGAATCATCAGAGAACCTTCGGGAAGGAAGCGGAGCGCCATAATTACCACACATAACATAGAGCAGGGTTTCGAATGGGCAAGCCACATAGCTATTTTGGACAAGGGCCAGATTCAGTTCATGAAAGATAAGAAGGAAATAGACGCGTCCAGCTTCTTGAATACATATCAGAGCGTTGTTTGCTAGAGAAGATGAAAAATTTCACACAGGACGTAGTTACTCTGCTTTGGAAAGACCTTTTGGCCGAGTTCAGGACGAAAGAGATAACCATTTCCATCCTCGTCTTCGCTCTTCTGACGATCGTCATATTCAATTTCGCTTTTACGCCCGACCCGGCGAGGGTAGGCCTGATAGCGCCAGGGGTGTTGTGGGTGGCTTTCTCCTTTTCGGGAGTTCTGGGACTGAACCGCACTTTCGTCATCGAGAAGGAGCGTGGTGGGCTTCAGGGGCTCGTATTATGCCCCGTGGAAAGGGAAGCCTTATTTCTGGGAAAGGCAGCGGGAACTTTCATCTTCATGTGCATCATGGAGATGATTATCCTGCCGGTTTTCTCCATCCTGCTGAACCTTCCGGTTTTCATGCCTGGACTGCTGGCCATAGCCTTCTTGTCAAACATAGGGTTTGTGGCCATGGGAACGTTGTTCTCCGCCATCGCGGTTAATACCAGGGCGCGGGATTTCATGCTTCCTCTCCTCTTTTTTCCGGCAATCATCCCGCTGCTTGTATTTGCCGTCAAGGGTTCCTCTATGGTAATCTCAGGCGAACCCTGGTCTGATGTCATGGGCTGGCTGTGGAAGATTGCCGCCTTTGATGTTGTCTACTTAGTGGTATCTACTCTCGTTTTTGAGTTTGTTCTGGAGGAATGAGAATGAGATCATTCAATTTGAATGCGGTTCTGTGGAGCGTAACTACCATACTTATCATGGTCGCCCTTTACCTGGTTTTTGCCTGGGTGCCGACGGAAGCAACCATGGGGATAGTGCAGAGAATCTTCTATTTTCATGTGCCTTCCGCCTGGGTAGCTTTTCTGTCCTTCTTTGTGGTGTTCGTATCCAGCATCCTGTATCTGGCCAAGAGAAACATAAAATGGGATACTCTGGCCTATTGTTCCGCGGAAATCGGCGTGGTTTTCACCTCTCTGGCCCTGATTAGCGGCGCTATCTGGGCTAAGCCCACCTGGCTTTCGTGGTTCCCCTGGGAAGACCCCCGGTTGACCACCACACTAGTTTTATGGCTCATTTACGTGGGCTATCTGCTGGTTCGCAATTATTCTACGACGTATCAGGCTCCCCGTTTCGCGGCGGTTATAGGTATCGCCGGTTTTCTCGATGTCCCCATTATTTATCTCTCTGTCATATGGTGGAGGAGCGCTCATCCGATTGTCTTCCGCCCAAGCTCGGACGCTGGAATCGCTCCTTCGATGCTGCTGACATTGATGGTGTCTCTGGTTGCCTTCACCATGCTTTATGTGGTGCTCATGCGGCTGGTTCTTTCAATACGGCGGGCCGAGCTTGAGGTGGAGGAACTGAAGACCAGGATACAGGATTAAGATAGCATTTTAGGATATAGGATAGTGGAGTGAGGCTATAAATGGAAAAGAATTTTGGTTATCTGCTGGCAGCGTTTGCCGTTATCTGGCTAGGACATCTAATCTTTCTCCTGCGGCTGCACCTGAGGCAGGGCAGCCTGGATAAAGAGTTGGCGTTCCTGCGAGACCTGGTTAAGGAAAAGGAGAGGAAGTAGCCCCCTATTCTTTATACTTCCCCAGGATAATGGTGGCATTGGCACCGCCAAAGCCGAAGGAATTGGAAAGGCAAATCTCCACTTTTGCTTTTCTTGCCTTATTTGGAACGTAGTCAAGGTCACAGAGCGGGTCGGGCGTAGTGTAATTAATCGTTGGGTGAATAGTCTGATGCTGGATAGTAAGCAGACAGACGGCGGCTTCCAGCGCTCCTGAAGCGCCCCATGAATGGCCAACCATAGACTTGGTGGAGCTTATTGGTATCTTATAGCTCCGTTCTCCGAAGATATTCTTAATCGAAAGCGTTTCAGAAACATCGTTCAGCACTGTCGCTGTGGCGTGGGCATTGATATAGTCGATATCCTCCGGCGAAATATTCGCGTCGGACATGGCGTTCTTCATGCTGAGTGCTCCTCCAGCTCCGTCAGGGGACGGTGAAGTAATATGATAGGCATCGCAGCTTGATCCAAAGCCCAGTATCTCGCCATAAATTTTGCATCCGCGGCGCAGTGCGGAGCCAAGTTCCTCAAGGACCAGCAGCACGCTTCCCTCTCCGGTTACGAATCCGTCTCTGTTCTTGTCAAAGGGGCGGATTGCCCGATGGGGTTCTTCATTGTGCGTGGAACAGGCCCGCAGAACATCGAGCCCGGCCCATAAAGAACGGATGATGGGGGCTTCCGCTCCTCCGGCTATGACCGCGTCCGATTCCCCTCTCTGGATACTCCTGAGTGCATGACCTATTGCAATGTTTCCGGCGGCGCAAGCCGCTACAGGGGCATAATTCGGGCCCGTGGCCCCGTGGTGTATGGCCACCTCTCCGGCGGCCATATTGCCGAGCACTGTAGTAAGGAAGAAAGGGGATACCTCCCTGTATTTCTCCTGTGAAGCTAGATTGGAGTTCTTCTCGAAAGCCTCTACACCCCCCATGGCAGTGCCTATTACAACTCCGAGCCTGTCGTTGCCTGATCCGTTGACGGGGTATCGGGCATCCTCGAGTGCCATTTTGGCTGCTGCCAGGGCGAACTGGACGAAGCGATCCATGCGCCGGGCTATCTTTCTGTCCATGAAGTCCTCAGGGTGGAAATCCTTCACTTCGCTGGCAATCCTTGTCTTAAAAGGCGAGGCGTCGAATCGTGTCACCGGGCCTATGCTGGAGTGGCCGCACGTTAGTTTCGCCCAGTTTTCCTCAACTCTCAATCCAAGGGGTGTCACCATCCCTATTCCGGTTACTACGGCCCTTCTTTTCACTGTTTGACCTCCACGTGTCCGGCTGAAAACCTGTAATAATCTGCAACTTTCCGAAGGGCAAGGGCGGCGCTTTCAAAACTGAAGAAAGAGGGCAGCCCGATGTCCCTGAACTTGTTTCTGATATCCAGAGCGGTCAACTCTCTGGGACCGGGTATGATGACCAGGAAAAACGGCTTGGGACATCTGTTTCTAAACTGAAGCAAAGCCCGAGACATCTCATCAAAGAAGTCAGGATGGTCTTCCCACATTTTCGCTTGAAAGAACGGGGAGACTTCCAGCGCAATCATGTCGAGGTTACTGTCTGAAGCCAGAATATCCAGCATCCTGATCATTACTTCTACAGACGGCAGGTTCCAGGAAACGTCCAGCGGGTTCTGGTAGCTGCCTCCGATAATATTGAAAAAGGAGGAAAACGCATCGTAGGAACTGGAGGTGAGTCGGGGTACCTTCAATCCTGCCCGCGCAAAGGATTCGGAAAACACCACCGATTGGCCGCCGCTCATCGCTATTAGGCCTGCCCTTGTTCCGGTAATCGGCTTTACATAAAGGAGAGTCTTCATGATGTCAATGAGTTCGGTGCGGCTTCCTACGGAGATTGCGCCTGTTTGCCTGAAAAGGGATTCCCATATCAGGGGCGACTCGGCCAGGGATGCAGTATGAGAGGCGGCTGCCCGGGAGCCGTCGGCGGTCAGGCCCGCTTTCCATATGACTACAGGCTTCCGTGGAGTGATATTCTTAAGGCTGCGGAAGAATCTCTTTCCTTCCCTGACGCCCTCGATGTACATCCCGATTATCTTAATCTCGTCATCCGCGGCCATCATCTCCAGAAAATCCACACTGTCCAGAACGATTGCGTTGCCGTAGCTCGCCGACTTGGCAACTTTTACCCCGTGCATCTCACCTTCTTCGGACATGAAGGTCGCGTGGGTCCCGCTCTGGGATATGAATCCGGCGTCTCCGGGATTGCCTCCGGGCTGGGTCACGCTGTGCCTCAGGTTCAGTTTGCGGTTGTAAAGACCCATGCAGTTGGGACCGATGAGGTTCAGATTGGATTTCAAGGCCATTTCCTTGAGGGTATCCTGCAACTTTATGCCTTCAGGCGTACTGGTCTCCGCGAAGCCTGAGGTGAACAAAGCCACACCGGCCACATCCTTGCGAATACAATCGGCGATTATGCGCGGGGATACCTGGCGGGGGACAGCCACGACGACATAGTCCACGGGGCCGGGGACCTGGTCGAGAGTCAGGTAGTTGGTGAAGCCCAGTTTTTCAATTTCGGCGATTTCCTTCGGGTCAATCTGGACGGAATACAGCTTCCCTTTGAAATCCCTCAGAGCCTTAAGCCACATGAAGTGGTTTTGCTGTTTGTCTCCTACTACCACCACTGTGGCGGGGTCAAAGGCCCGCTTAAGCTTATTGATGTCAGGGCTCATGACTGCGAGGGGCTGCCTGCGGCCTCCATTATTATCCGGGCGTCGACGGCCACGGCATCGTCTTTGTAGGCAAAAACCGGGTTCAGGTCAAGCTCTTTTATCTCAGGATTGGCATCTACGAACTCAGATAATTTCAGGAGGGTATTTTCCAAAAGCGGTATGTTTGCTGGCTCTTGCCCGCGATATCCTTTGAGGATCGGGAAACCCTTTATCTCACTTATCATTTCACTGGCATCGCGCCGCACCAGGGGTACTATGCGGAACGAGACATCCTTGAGAACTTCGACAAAGACACCGCCCAAACCGAACATGAGGACAGGCCCGAACTGCGGGTCTTTGCTCATTCCCATGATTACCTCGATCCCGGGACGCGCCATCTGCTGTATGGTTACCCCGGATATTCGCGCGGCGGGTTGTTTTTGCTTCACCGAACTCATGATTTCTGCGTACGCGCTCGCGACTTGAGACGCGGTCTTCAGGCCTACCTTGACTCCTCCCACGTCGCTTTTGTGAGATATGTCAGGGGAGAGGACTTTCAGGACAACCGGGAAACCGAGTTTCTTACTTACCTCGATAGCCTCTTTCTTGCTCTTCGCTTCAACGGTTTCGACGACTTTCACGATGCCGGCTTCCTGAAGCCATCTCTTGGCTTCGACCTCGGTGAGGGTGTTCCTCTTTTCCGTCCTGATGGTCGTTAATAGCTCTTCTTTAAACACGTATATTCACTCCCTTGAGAAAAAACGATCGAACATAGCGGTAAGGCGAATGTGAAAACAATATCCAGATTGTAAGTTAACCTCTATGTGTTGTCAAGGAAGCTACTTGATATTCTTTTGCCCCGGTGATATTATTTTTCTAATCCCACCCGGTGGCAGGGGGTATTGATAATGAAGAAAGGAGTCAGTACAAATGGCTATAGATCCGGTATGTCACATGACGGTTGAAGAGAAGAAAGCGGCGGCGACCTCTCAATACAAGGGACAAAGCTATTACTTTTGCGCCAAGGCCTGCAAGATAGCGTTCGACAAAGACCCCGAGAAGTATCTGAAGAAAAAATAATTCGATTCGTGCCTGACAGAAGAATAAGGCTGCCCCGGGGAAATTCATATCTGGGATGAAAAAGGGCAGCCTTTTCCTTTATAATTAGGCATAGACATTTGAGGTAGGTGTATGGCAAAGACAAGAAAGAAGAAAAACAGCCGGCTGATATTCTGGGTCCAGTTGGTGATCGCTATTATCCTGATAGGCACTATTTCCGGGGGCCTGCTACAGGTGGGTGGAGGTGATCGGGGCAGTTCCGCCGCGCCCGATTTCCCGCCCTGGATAGCCGGGCTGAAGATAATGGACTACAAATCCGGCGAGGATGCGAAGGGGCGAATGAATACCCTCTCCGAGGAAACCACCGCTTTGAGAGATGCATGGATTGGATATTATGAACAGAATGCTGTGGTGTGGATAGGGCAGGCCACAAGCGAAAGCGAGGCCGACAGGCTGGTAAAAGCCATGAGAAAGAAGACCCAGGATGCTATTTCCACGACCCCCGAGCTTACATTCCAGGAGTCTAACAAGAAAGGCCTGTCTGTAAATGTTATCAAGGTCAGGGAACAGGAAAGTGAGTATTTCTACCAGAAACGTGACAAGGTTTTCTGGGTTACCCTGCCACCCGGCAAAGAGGAGCCGTTCATAAACGAAGTAGTAGAGAGACTGAACTAGCGGCATACCCTCTATGGCTGAGATTGTTCTACGGAAGATAAGTAAGAAATTCGGCCATGTAACGGCCGTTGACGATCTCAGCCTCGACGTAAAGAACGGAGAGTTCATGGTCCTGGTCGGTCCTTCGGGATGCGGCAAGACCACAACCCTCAGGATTATCGCCGGATTGGAGAGGCAGGATAACGGCGATGTTCTCATAGATGGGGTGCTCGTCAATGATGTGAAGCCCGAGAAAAGGGGCATGCACATGGTATTTCAGCACTACGCTCTCTGGCCCCATATGAAGGTCTTCGACGACAAGGACTACACTAACATTAGCTTCGCTTTGAAGCTGCGCAACTGGGTCAAAGAGGATATCATCAACAGGGCCAATACCATATCAAAAAAGGTCGGCCTTGATAAGTCCCTTTTCTCCCGCAGACCGGGCCAGCTTTCCGCGGGGCAGCAACAGAGGGTGGCCATCGGGCGCTCCCTCATATTGACCCCTAAGGCCCTGCTCATGGACGAGCCGATGGCTAACCTGGACCCGCCAAGCCGCGTAAAGGTCAGAGGCGAACTGCTGTCTTTACATAAGGACCTGAAACTAACTGTAGTCTACGTAACTCATAATATGGCTGATGCACTCGCTCTGGCTGACCGGATAGCAATCATAAGGGAGGGTAGGTTGGTGCAGGTGGATTCCCCGGAGGGAATCTACAGGACTCCCAGGGATGAGTTCGTAAGGGACTTCGTCCGAGCCTACGACGCCCCAGACGCGCTAAGGTCCAGGAAAGCCGGCGTCGGCTAGACAGCTTACCTTTTCTTTTTGCTTACTTTCTCATTAAGGGCGGAGAGGAGTTGCCGCATATCAATCTTGTCCCGGGCAGCCGATTTTTCAATGCTCACGCCTCCTCCGCAGCAGGAATCCACACCGAAAGCATTAAAAATGGCGACGGTTTCCGGATAGCGCATTATGATTTCATTGACTATATCTCTTTGAGTGACAACCGTCTTATTATCCATTTCTACCACCTCTTATTTTTCTACTCCGCCGCCCCATGTATGAACATGGGAAGGCAGCGGGCGCACACGTGCACGTTTTCTTCCTTGTGGACGCAGGAAAGCAGAAGGCGCTGATTGCTTCCCGTGCCGCAGTTGAAGCATTTCGGGGACTTACCCGTTTCCGTTTGTTTTGTACCAGGGCTTGATTTGGTCTCATTCGGGTTCATCTGATACTCCTATCGTCTATTTGACTGAAATTTTCACTTGTTCAGCGGCTGAGTCCACTTCGGATTTCTGTTGAGGGGTCAGCGCGCTCTGGGCATATGGAAACAATATCTGGTCCTCTTTCTGAGCATGGTTATACAGGCTATTAATTATTACTCTGGCCAGCTTGGCAGCCCTCTTTCTGCCGTCCTGGTCGGAACCATTCAGATTTCTGGATAATTCTATGAGCTCCCTGAACTTGGGCATCAAATCATCATGTTCCATCAGCATTACGTACACCGGACCGCTTTCGGTCCCGATGATCCTGCCCATGACCGGAAACAGGGCCTTCTCTTCTATATCGAAGTGCCGTGTAACTTCCTTTTCCAGGAAGGCGGAAAACTCCTTTATTTCCGGTATTCCTCCGGTTCCCCTGTCCAGTTCTTCAGCCGGTTTAGCCAGGGCCTGAAGCTTTTGGAAAACCACCTGGTGTTCATTTGACAGAATCTCGACTGTGTTAAAGCTCATCACATTCCTCCAATTTCAAATAGAGACTCAAACCTCATCATTTGGCTTTTTCGCCCTTCATGCGGTTGTAGGTTTCCTCGCCCACACACTCCCTGGCCATCTTGCACCAATCAAGGCACGAACTTTTCTGCGGCCTGAAAACGGGAGTGCCGCATTTGAGGCAATTTCGTTTCAGCTCATGAGTCCAGATTTCCACTTCCTCGCCGCAGTTCGGGCAAACATACATTTCGGGAACAGGGCTCTTCAATATCTTAGATCCCGGGCAGCTGTCTGATAAAGTGCTCATATTTTTGTAACCTCGATTCCAAGTATAATCTGTCACGGAATTGCATACAGCGACTTTTGTCGCTAGCCTGCAAGAAAGCTAAATCAAGCGTATCCAATTCCTTCCTGCGGTGTCAATGGCGCCGCTCCCTTTCGACCAGGGCGTTCCTCCGGTATCTTCACTGAATCCGCAACATTTACAGCGCAAGGATGGTTATGTATAATGCCCTGTATTACCTGACTGTCCGACCGGAATGTCTTCAAGGGGGAAGCATAAATGCCCAGAAGAATGGACCTCTCAGTACTTCTCATGGTGCTTATGCTTTGTCTCCTGGCCTTCATGACCATCTATCCCCTGGGCATGATTGTCTATGGGAGTTTTCGCAGCGGCCCCCCGGGTGACCCGGCAGGTACCTGGAGCCTCAAGGGGTACATAACTGGCTTTGGCGACTCAACCATACCCAAAGCCATGTGGAATACCTTCTGGATAGCGGCGGTCCGGCAGTTCATATCCCTGGCGCTGGGCATCTTCTTCACATGGTTGGTCATCCGGACAGACCTTCCTTTCAAGGGCCCTCTGGAGACGCTCTTCTGGCTCAACTATTTCCTTCCCAATATGCCGCTTGTTTTCGGCTGGATTCAGGTGCTGGACCCCGACTATGGTTTCGCCAATCAGATCTGGAGAGCGCTGCCTTTTACCGAGGGTCCGTTGCTGAATATCTATTCGTATGCCGGTATCATCTGGGTTCATACCGCAAATGGAGTGGCGACCAAAGTCCTGCTCTTTGGGCCAGCCTTCATTAACATGGATGCCGCCCTGGAGGATTCAGCCAAGATGTCAGGCTCCAGCAATATCTGGACCTTGATAAAAATAACGTTTCCCATATTGCTTCCAGCTATTATGGGTGTTACGTTTTTGGGCTTCATTCATTCCCTGGAGAGCTTTGAAACGGAACTTCTGCTGGGCATGCCCGCCAGGATTTTCGTTTACTCCACCAAGGTTTATGACCTGCTTCGCTGGGAACCGCCCAGGTACCCATCGGCAATGGCCTTGAGCATGGTTTTCATGGTTACCATCGGTATCCTGGTGCTCATCCAGAGAAATCTTATGGCCAGGCGTCAATATGCCACTGTTACCGGAAGAGGTTTCAACATACGTCCGGTAGGCCTGGGTAAAATGAAGTGGCCCCTGTTCAGCCTGACGGCGTTGTTCATAGCAGTGACCACTTTTCTACCTTTTTTCTTTCTGATCGTGGGCACTTTTATGAAGATTTCAGGGCTGTTCATGGTGCCTGAACCCTTTACTCTAAAAAACTGGAGGGCGGTCTTTAGGGACCCCCTGTTCTGGCCATCCGTGAAGAACAGCCTCATGTTGGCCACGGGGGTTGCAGTAGCCAGGTCGATTTTCGATACCATCATCAGTTACATTATTGTGAGAACCAAACTAGCCGGTAGAAGTGCGCTGGAGTTGATGTCATGGCTCCCCTGGGCGGCTCCCGGAATGCTTGTTTCTCTGGGCATCCTGTGGGTCTTCCTTGGCGGCGTGATCCCGCTGAAGTTTTTTTACGGCACGCTTCCCCTGATCGGATTTGCCATGTTGATAACCGGCCTGCCTGTTGGAGTCAGGGTGATGAACGGAACGATGGTACAGTTGGGGAAGGAACTCGAGGAATCGGCACGGGTCCTTGGAGCTTCCTGGACTTACACCTTCAGGACCATAGTCATACCGCTTCTTCTACCTTCGATGACTACATTGGCCTTTATAGGCTTTCTTAACGCCATGGTGAATGTCCAGACCGTGGTTTTGCTGTATACTTCCAAGTCCAGAACACTTTCCATACTGATGCTGGAACACTACATCGGTATGTCCCCTGAAAAGGGCATGGTTATTGGCGTCATGGTGAGCCTATTCGCGTTTGCCGTGGCTGCTGTGGCGAGGGGCTTCAGGATAAGGTTGCGCTAGCAAGGGATTTTATTTTTCCTGCTATCGCGGCCCCGAACTGACGGCATCTCTCCATCTCCTCCGTCGTGGGTACAAACTTGAATGCCAGTTCCGTGGGCACAACTTCCAGTCCTGCCAGCTTCAGGTCCTGTTCTATGGCTCTGGTGGCCCCGGATCCCCATCCGTAGGAGCCAAAGGCAACTCCCAGTTTTCCTTTTGGTCTCAGTCCTTTTAGCTGGCACAGAAAAGAAGCCACTGGAGGAAGCATCGTGTTGTGCATAGTAGATGAGCCAACGAGGAGAGCCCTGGAATCCAGGACTTCGGTCATAACATCGTTTCTATCGGTAGTGCACAGGTCGTGAACTCCTATTTCGATTCCTTCCTCCCGCAACCCATCTGCCAGCGCACGGGCCATTTTCTCGGTGCTTCCCCACATGTGAGCATAGAGGACCAGTGCTTTCTCGTTTGTTACCCCTTCACTCCAGAGACGGTAATTCTCTAGGACCTTGCCTATGTGAGATCGCCATATGAGCCCGTGGCTCGGCGCAATCATCCTGATTGGAAGAGCGCCAAGTTTTTGCATGGCGCGCTTGATGGATTCGCTCAGGTGGATGAGAAGGGTGGCATAGTACTTTTTGACTTCGTGCATGACTTCATCCAGGACATGCTCGTCATCGAAAAGCTTGCTGGAAGCTATGTGTCCTCCGAAAGCATCGTTTGAGAAAACAATTTGCTTCTCCACCAGATAATCCGCCATGGAATCCGGCCAGTGCACCATACTGATGGGGAAGAATCTTATGTGATTGTGACCGAGGTCAAGCTCACTGCCTTCTTTGACTGGCATAACTTTCCAGTCCCGATGAAAAGTCCGGGCAAGGCTCTCTTCCCCAAACTTCTCCGAGACAATAATGGTAGCTTTCTTAGCCAGGTTCATGAGCGATTCTATGCTTCCTGAATGGTCCGGTTCCATGTGATTTAAGACTATGTAGTCCAGGTCGGCGGGGTCCATCACAGTTCTCATCCTGGACAGCATTTCATCGCAGAAAGGGGCTTTCACGCCATCTATGAGTACCTTCTTATCATCCAGGATGAGATAAGAATTGTAGCTCGTACCTTTTTCTGTGGAGACGTGGTGGAAATCCCGTATGTTCCAGTCTGTGGCTCCCACCCAGTAGATTCCCTCTGCTATGTTGGCAGGCTTCATGGGAATTTGTGACCTCCCCTGGTTATTTTATTCTTATTCTGGAAAGACCGCTTCCTATCTCCATTTCTACCCGGTTCGAGCTGGAGTTGAAATCGGGAGAAACATAATACTCGTCAATATGTGGAAAGCGCTTCTCATCTATGTCTGAAGAACTGAGCCCGCCATCAACTTTGATTTTCGCTGCCTTACCCTGGGGAACGGTTATTTCGATGTCAGCTATGCCCGACTTAATTGCCACCTTTGACATTCCGGTAGCAGGCAACTGCAGGCGCAGCTTGCTGCCGCCGATATCCAGATTCAGATTCTCTACTTGAAGCGAACTCAGGTCAAGGCTCAAGTCGCTCAGGCCGGACTTGAAGTTTATGTCGAGCGGTATGTTTCTGGAAAAATGGAGCTGCCACTTGTCCTTCTTTTCACCTATCAGCCGTCTTGCCTCGGGGGTCAGCGTGAGCTTTATCTGCCCTGTGTTGCCCGACTGCGTAAAATTCTTGCTGATTCCTGTGCTGGCGCCCCGGTGTTCAGTCGTAGCCTCCAGGAGGTTGCCGGCTCCAGCCGCTCCATCCAGCTTCAGGTCTCCGGCCCCGAACTCTATGTCGGCCTTTGCCCGTGTGAAGCTGCCGATTCTCTCGGTAAAGTTGGTTATCGTAGGCTTTTCCGTAGCCTTCGACCAGGATACGTAGAGGCTCAACCCGAGGACAGCAAACATAGTGAAGGCTGTTATACTTCCCACCAGTACGGGGCGACCGGACCCGATAAGCGTTTTCAAGCCTATCAGAATCAGGAGAACCGGCCAGAAGCGCCACAAGACTCCCCAGAAGCCCGCCGGGGTTAATTTGAAGTTATCCATCAGAAAAGCCAGCCCGAGAAATACGAGTACAACTGCGAATAAGGTTACAGTACCCGACCAGCCGCTGCCGCGATATCCGTTCTCTGCCATAGTTTCCTCTGGCCTATATTATATCGCTAATCTGGACTCTTGCAATCATTTCAAAAACTGCCTCTTGGATTAGGTTTGTGTAATTATGCTATAATCCCAAAGCTGGGAGTCGCCAGACATACAATCAAGCAAAGGTCGAAACTCAAAACCAAAGCTGAAAGGGGAACCGATGGCTTATAAAGATAACAGAAAATACGTAACTGCCCTTGAAAAGACCGGGGATGTAGTCAGGATCAAGAAGGAAGTGGACTGGGATGGCGAGGTTGGAGGGATTGTGCGCAGGGCCAATGAACTGCGGGCCCCTGCCACTTTTTTCGAGAAGATAAAGGATTACTCACCGGACTATCGAATTCTGGGAGGTCCCATAACGACGGAGAGACGACTAAACATAGCTTTCGGCTTTCCGCCCGAGACTCATCTCAGGACCCTTTATGATGAATACGAGAAAAGAACGGCCCATCCGATAAAACCTGTAATACTGAAAGACGCGCCCTGCAAAGAGAGAGTTCTTACGGGCAAAGATGTTGACCTTTTCAGCTTTCCCGCGCCTATGGTTCATGATGGTGACGGCGGCAGGTACATAGGTACCTGGCACATTTCGATTGTCAGGGACCCTGACAGCGACTGGACTAACTGGGGAATGTACCGCTGCATGGTTCATAACCGGCGGACGGTGAGCGTCCTTCTGACCATGTCGAATGACGGGGGAAGGATTTATTTTACGAAGTACGCCTCCCAGAAAAAGCCGATGCCGATAGCCTTCGCCATAGGGGCGGATCCCATTTCCTCCATGACGGCGGCCATTAGATTTGACTCCCTCCAGAGCGAGGTAAATTTCGCAGGAGGGCTGCACGGGGAGCCTGTTGAACTGGTCAAATGCGAGACAAGCGACTTGATGGTTCCCGCGCACGCGGAAATCATCCTTGAGGGAGAGATATCCGAAGGTTACAGCGTGCCCGAAGGCCCCTTTGGTGAATTTACCGGATACAGGACGGGCTGGGATTGGCGGACAGCCATTGTTATTAAGGCCATAACCAGCCGCAAGGATCCCATCATAACCCTGGCTAATCCGGGAGTCCCCTTGAGTGAAGGCAGCATGGGGCCGGGAATGGGCAGGACCTTGAACTTGAAGAAGCATTTGAAGGCATGCGGCGTTCCCGTCGTTGATGTTTATGTTCCGCCTGAAGCTGCCGGAATGATTGTCATCGTGAGTGTGAAGAAGTTCAACCAGGCGAATATCGCTACCCTGGTCAGGGATGCCATTCTTTCCCGGGATTACAGGGAGCAGAAAATCATCGTGGTGGATGACGATGTGGACGTTTTCAACCTGATGGAAGTCTTTCATACTCTGGGCACCAGGCTGCACCCCGGGAGGGGCATAACCATAAACGACAAAGAGATGGCCATGAGCCTATCTCCCTTTCTCACTTCCGAGGAGCGCAAATACAGCAGGAGCGCCAGCGTGCTATTTGATTGCACCTGGCCGGCTGAATGGTCCAGGGAGACCGATGTGCCTCCCAGGGTTTCCTTCAAGGATGTCTACTCACGAGAGCTTCAGGAGAAGATTACAAGGGAATGGAAAGAGTACGGGTTCTGATTCAGCTTGATAATTTTGTCTGTATATCATATGATTTCTACACTTTGAAAAGGATGACTCTCGTTCTATGGTAGAAAAAGAGCTGGTAAGGGAAAAAGAAGCCGGGGTTTGGCTCACCACTCATTATGATGATAGCATCAGGCGTTACAGGGAGCTTCGGGAGGAGGCCAGGAAAGGAACAAGGGTGGTAAAAGGGAACAAGGTTCCTTTTCAGGTTGGAAAGCAGGGAAAGGTCAAGTATTACGCGCTTCGCTACAGAGAAGGCCTCGGCATGAAGAGTATGGCTGTGTTTGTGCAGGAGATTAAGTCGCGTTCAGGCCAGCACAGGCATCAGGGAGGTCTGAACATATTCGTGCTCAATGGCCGGGGCTATACGGTGGTGGACGGAAAGAGGCTGGACTGGAAAGAGGGAGATATGGTGCTCCTGCCTTTCAAAAGGGGCGGCCTGGTCCACCAGCACTTTAATGCGCATGATAAACCATCGAGGTGGCTGGCAATGCTGTCTCATCCTCTAAGCGACATGGTAGGCGGGATGATGGAGCAAAGGGCAAACCATCCCGAGTGGAAAGAAAAATAAGAAGGAGGTTAAATAGAGTGGCTCAAGAATATCTAACTTTTGTGGAGAGCCTGAAGGACCTGCCGGACGGTCAGGAAGTTGAATTAACGATAAAGGACCTTACGCCCAAGGACAGGCGATATAAATACGAGGCCCGGTATGTCAAAGCACTTGTAAACAGTGATCCCGGCAAGCTGCCTGGCTCCGATACCCTGTGGGTGCGGTTCAGGATGGGCGTCCTGCATCCCAAGCCGTTCGGAATTAAGATTACCAAAGAGATCGGCGAGTTCAAACCTCCGGCAGCCTGAAGCCGTGTGATATAACAAAAGGATTTGTGTCCTCGGAACGAAAAGCAGAACACATAAAGGTCTGCTTGGAGCATGATGTCTCCTCGAGTCTGAGCGCCGGGTGGGAAGATGTCCGTTTATCTCACAAATCTCTCCCCGAAATAAACCTGGAGGAGATAGACCTTTCAGTAGATTTTCTGGGAAGGCGCCTGAATTATCCTATCGTCTTGTCCGCTCTGACGGGGGGTCATCCAGTGTCAGAGACGGTAAACGAGGTGCTGGGCCGTGTTGCCCAGGAATTTAACATAATCCTGGAGCTGGGGAGCCAGCGCTCACTGCTGGAAGATCCCCGTTCTCTATCTACATACGCGATAGCCCGGGAGAGGGCGCCAGGCGCTTTCATTGTGGCAAACATCGGGGCAAGCCAGCTTCTTGACCAGAAATCATCTCCGGCCCTTTCCCTGAAACAGATTGAAGAGTGCATCAGTGCCGTTAGAGCCGATGCACTGGCTGTGCATCTCAATTTTTTGCAGGAAGCAGTTATGCTGGAAGGTGAGCCTCGGGGAAAAGGTTGCCTGGAGGCGATAGCGCAACTGGCCTCCTCGGTCTCCGTTCCTGTAATTGTAAAGGAAACCGGCAGCGGAATTTCGGGTTCTCAGGCAGGCATATTGAAGAACGCTGGTGTAGCTGCCCTGGACTTGGGCGGCGCTGGCGGAACCAGCATGGCGCTGGTGGAATCGCACCGTTCCGCTCTGCATTACAGCCATCAGTATGAAGCTCTTGGAAAAGCCTTCGACGCGTGGGGTCTTCCCACGGTCATTTCGTTGGTGCAGTGCAGGGCAAGCGGCCTGCCGGTCATTGCCAGCGGCGGTGTGCGAAATGGCGTGGATATGGCCAAGGCCCTGGTATTGGGAGCCGACCTGGCGGGAGCGGCCATGCCAGTACTGAAGGCAAGCGTGAAGGGCTTTGACGAAACCGTTGATCTGGTAAAGGTCTTCATTTCCCAGTTGGCCGCTGCAACCTTTTTGACCGGAGCCAGGAACTTGCGTGAACTTAGGGAAAGAGAATTTGTTATCGTCGGTAGTACCAGGGAATGGCTGGAACAATCCGGATATGCGGTAAATTCAGCGAGGGGAGAGAAGAAACCCGGAATGAGCTCTCAGGAAAAGAAAATAAAGGGGACGATAGTATCAGGGGTTGGACAGGGGGAGTATTTCACTCAACTGGACTGGGTGAAAAGCCAGTTTAAAGAGAAGCTTGGCTTTGACCCGTACCCGGGGACTCTCAACATAAAGTTGGACAAAAAAAATGAGAAGATTTACCAGGATGCTTTGAAGAAAGGGGGGTTCGAAATAGTCCCCCCCGTAACTGATTTCTGCCTTTCCAAAAGTTACCCGGTATCCGTGGGAAAATTGAAAGCAGCCGTTGTCCTGCCCTGTGTGTCTGATTATCCCAGGAACATTGTGGAAATAATGGCCCCCGTGAAGATTAAAGAAAAGCTCAAAGTCAAAGATGGTGATGAACTGGAGTTCACGATAAGAATACAGTGAGAGGGTTCTGAAAATGGCAAGAAAAAAGGTCATAGTCGGAATATCCGGAGCCTCTGGGGCCATATATGGGATAAGGCTGCTGGAGGTGTTGCACCTGGACCCTGAAATAGAGATTCATCTCGTTGTCAGCGGTCAGGCAAAAAAAACCATTTCCATAGAAACCATCTGGACGCCCAAACAGGTGGAAGAGATGGCCGCCTTCGTATACGATAACGCCGACCTGGGCGCCGCAATATCCAGCGGCTCATTTAAGACCCTCGGCATGGTTATTGCTCCCTGCAGCATCAAGACAATGGGCTCGATAGCCATGTCTCTAAATGACAATCTTCTGACCAGGTCTGCCGACGTGAGTTTGAAGGAAAGAAGGAAACTGGTCATGGTTGTGAGGGAGACCCCGCTACATCTGGGTCACTTAAGGAGCATGGTTTCCCTCACCGAGATGGGAGCTGTGATTCTACCTCCTGTACCTGCATTCTATCACCTTCCCAAGACCCTGGATGATGTGATCAATCAGACCATCGGGAAAGTACTGGACCAGCTCGATATAGACCATGAGCTTTTCCACCGCTGGAGCGGCGTGGAGACTCTCTCCAGAAAACTTCCTTGACAGTATTTAAGTTATTACTCTATAATCAGGCAGCTTTTCACTTCTACATTGGCTTCGCAGAAGTTAGCCGCGATAAAGAAACGACGTTTTGGAAAGGAGAAAGATGAACCTTTGGGATGAACTGGAAAAGATGAGGGATAAGCAGAGGAAGCAGATAGCCGGCGCCCGGGCTGTGGTGCGCTTTGACGAGGTGCCCTGGGAATTGAACAAATATGGGAAAGTTAAATGGTACACACATCCCTCCATAAAAGATACTGCCACCAGAAGCCTTATGGTTCATGTCCTGGAGATTCCACCGGGAAGCCGTTCAGGAAAGATACAGCACCAGGGCGGCACAGCCTACTATGTGTGGGCGGGAAAAGGCTACAGCACGATCAACAATGAGAAATTCGAGTGGGAAACCGATGATGTTCTTTTACTTCCTATCCTCCCGGAAGAGGGCGTAGTCTATCAGCATTTCAACACTGACCCTGAGAATCCGGCCCGGCTTGTTGGAGCCACTCCAAATATATTCGATGCTGTTGGTGTGGATTTGGGTATCGGTCTCGAAGTGCTGGAAAATTGCCCCGAGTTCGAGGCCACTCAGAAGGTGAAAAAGTCCGCGCCCAAGAAGAAAAAGTAGAGTTTAGATAGAAATATCGCTCAGTTGGACCTCCGGTCGCCGGAGAAACTGAAGAAGAAAGTCACGGAGTATTGGCAATTAGAGGATGGGTTGTGGGGAGCTATGAACGACAACCTGAAGATGTTTCAAAAGGGAGGAGCTAAATGCCAGGCGTAGCGGTGAAGAATATCTCAAAGATGTTCGACAAATTTGTCGCCGTAGACCACATTACTTTTGAGGTGAAGGACGGGGAGATGATGACGCTGCTTGGCCCCAGCGGCTGTGGCAAGACCACAACGCTGAGAATGATAGCCGGTCTGGAGAAGCAGAACGGCGGCGAGATATGGATAGGCGACACCTGCGTCAGCTCGGTGGAGAAGAATATCTGGGTTCCTCCCGAGAAAAGGGGCATGGGAATGGTGTTCCAGTCCTATGCCGTGTGGCCTCACATGACCGTGGCTGATAATGTTGCGTTTCCTCTGAGAGTAAGAAAGACTCCGCGCGCGGTAGTGAAAGAAAAGGTCTCCAAGACCCTGGACCTCGTTGGCCTGGGCGGTCTTGGGAACAGGCCCGCGACACTGCTCAGCGGTGGACAACAGCAAAGGGTGGCTCTGGCACGGGCGCTTGTCTTCGAGCCGAAAGTGTTACTTCTGGACGAGCCTCTCAGCAACCTGGACGCCAAACTCAGGGAGTTGATGAGGGTTGAGCTTAAGGCTTTGCAGAGAAGGATTGGCATTACCGCCATTTTCGTCACGCATGACCAGGCCGAAGCAATGGTGCTGTCGGACAGGCTGGCGGTAATGAACAAGGGAAAGATTGAGCAGTTGGCTTCGCCGATTGAAGTATATGAAAGGCCCTCGTCTAAATTCGTGGTTGATTTCATCGGCAGGGTGAACTTCTTGTTTGCCCGCGTAACAGATGTTTTCCAGGACAGGTGCACCGTTCAGGTTACCAAGGCCGGAGGCCTGAAGATAGACTGCACACCCCAGGAGAAGCTGGGCAAGGGAGACGAGGCGATTCTGGCCATCAGGCCTCAGGAAGTCAAAGTGCTCACAGGCAATGTTGGGCAGAGAGCCAATGCCTGGAAAGGCACGATAAAGCACTCCTCGTATATGGGCGATCACATGGAGTATATTTTGACTGTGGGTAATGAGGACATTTACATAACTACCCTTCCTGAGATAAGGCTTTCGCCCGGAGACCAGGTAGTTATCGAAATCGACCCCACTTTTCTTAAGGTCTGGAAAGCTGTCGCCTGACATTCCTCGAATGCGAGTTTGCAAAAGGGCTCCAACTGGAGCCCTTTTTTGTTGGGTGATTTCCCGGTCAATCCCCTGGGGAAATTGAATATCTGTGATAGTTTGTCTACAATTGAGGAAACAGCGCTTTATTAAAGGAGAAATCTAATTGCCTGCACCTCTGGAGGGTATAAGAGTCTTGGACTGGACCATATGGCAGCAGGGCCCCGTTGCTTCCGTGATGCTCGCCGACATGGGGGCTGAAGTCATCAAGATTGAGGAGAGAGGCAGCGGAGACCCCGGGAGAGGTTTGACAAGAAGCAGAGGTATAAGTCTGGAGCTGCCGCAGGGAAGGGGAGCCTATTTTGAGTCAAATAACCGCAACAAGAAAGGCATAGCCCTGGATCTGAAAAAGGAAAAGGGCAGGGAGATAATCTATCGTCTCGTCGAGAAGTCAGACATCTTCGTTCAGAATTTCCGTCAGGGGGTGGCGGAGAGGCTTGGGATGGACTACAAGTCCCTGGTCAAACATAACCCGAAGCTCATATATGCCAATGCCTCCGGCTACGGGCCAAAGGGCCCGGACAGCGCTGAGCCTTCCTTTGACTACCTTGGCTTGGCCCGTTCCGGGATAATGAATATCGTTGGAGAGCCTGATATGCCGCCGCTGGGCATGGTCGGAGGAATTGCCGACCAGACGGGAGCGATAATGCTGGCGTACGGCATCTCCATGGCTTTGATCGCCAGGGAAAGATTCGGGGCCGGTCAGGAGCTCGATGTATCCCACCTGGGCAGCATGATATGGCTGGAGGGCCTGAATGTCTCGACCTTTCTTCTGGTGGGCAAGGAATTGCCGCGTCACAAGAGGTCTGAGGCCTTGAATCCTCTCTGGAATCACTACCGGTGCAAAGACTCACGCTGGATTGCCCTTGCCCATCTGCAGCCGGACAGGTACTGGGCGGATTTTTGCGCGGCCATGGGGTCTCCAGAGCTTGCCAGCGACCCCCGCTTCGCAGATATGAATGACAGAGAGAAGAACCATAAAGAGCTGATTCCCATCTTGGATGCCATCTTCTCCCGGCGGCCCCTTGCGGAATGGATGAAGATACTCGAGGAAAAGGGTGATTTCATCTATTGCCCCGTGCAGCGCGTTTCAGATCTGCCGTCCGATCCCCAGGCAGTAGAGAATAAATATATTCAGGGGTACCGCCATCCGGTTCTTGGAGATATCAGAGTGACGGGAATCCCGGTAGCGCTCAGTGAAACTCCCGGGAGTATAAGGCTGCCGGCTCCCGCCTTCGGAGAACACACGGAGGAAGTTCTTACCATGGTCGCAGGATATTCCTGGGAAGAGATTGCGGCCTTGAAGGAAGAGGGCGTCATATGACCCCGGAACCCAAACAGAAGACTACAGCCACCAAGTCCACCGAAGCTGCCAGGAAGGTCAGGGGCATCGTAAAGACCCTAAACCTCAGGGCGCAGGAGGCGCATGGGAGAGGCCTCAAAACCGCCTACTGCATGGTAGGCTGCAACTATGACGAGATACTGTGGGCGATGGACATAGTGCCTATCTGGACCGAGAATTTCGCTGGCCTTTGCGCCGCCAAGAGGGTGGCCCAGCCCATGCTTGTCAAGGCCGAGGCCGAAGGTTATTCCAATGTGATATGCGGCTACGCGCGGACCGGGATCGGATATGATGCGTACAGGAAAGAGCTGGGCTCACCGCCGGAGGGAGCCCCGGACGGCGGTATGGCCGAGCCCGATTTGCTGCTGGGCTGCAGCGCCACCTGTGACCCGCGGTTCAAGTGGTACCAGGCCCTCGGAAGATACAGGGATTCTCCCATTTATAACTTTGATATCGTTACACCGCCGATGGAGGCGAATCTCGATGAGGTGAGAGACTACTATTGCGGCTATCAAAAGGAACAGTTCCAGGGACTCATTTCTTTCCTGGAAGCTCAGACAGGAAAGAAGATGGACTATGGCAGGCTTATGGAAGGTCTCCTCAGGGCGGAGAAGACAAGAAAGCTCTGGTGGGAATGCTATGAACTCAGAAAAGCGATTCCCTGCCCGATGTCAGCCCCGGACCATTTCAACACATTCGTACCCGGATATTTTCTGGTGTGCGAGGATGCAGCCTATGATTTTTATAGGGAGCTTTACAGTGAACTGAAGGATAAGGTTGAGAAGGGGCTGGGGGTTGTCCAGGAGGAGAAATACCGCCTGATATGGGGCGGTGGGCTCCCTCCGTGGCACAGCATGAACATATTCGATTATTTTGCCGGCCTCGGGGCGGTCTTTGTACGGGAGACTTCTTATCGTCCACCTGATCCTTTTACAGTCCAGGGTAGCGACCCGCTTCAAATTATGGCGGAGCGGGCATTCTGCCGTTTTACCTGCCGCTATGAGAGAGCGAGAAAAGGTCCGGGGGACGCGCAGGTGCAGCTTCTTCTGGATTTCATTGAGCAGTATCACGTGGACGGAATTGTCATGCACGCAACGCGCTCATGCCGCGCCACCACTATTGGACAGATGCACTTCAAGAGCCTGATGCAGAATTTCGTGAGGGCTCCCACCCTGTTCATGGAAAGCGACTTGATAGATATGAGGGACTATTCCGAGTCCCAGACCCATCACAACATAGAGGACTTCATGGAGCTGGTGGCAGGGCAGAAAAACAGCGATTAGCCTACCTGTTTTGCGAGAAGCGTAAGCGGCAACGCCTGCGCTACTCCTGGAGACGGTCCAGATTCCTGAACGTATGAACGAAGCGGATGATCTTGCCGTCGGGACCCGGAACGGGGATTATTTTGATATCCAGCCTTTTGATTTTCAGGAATGATTCCTCTATCAGCAAGCGTTCCAGTTTCCCGCTCTTGCGGGCTTCTTCCAGACGGCAGGCCGGATTATGTCCTGACTTTCCATGAACCAGCTCACAGACGGTTTTGCCCTTTACCTGTTCCGGCGTGGCTCCTACCATTTCGCAAAAGGGTGTGTTTGATCTTATGATCTTCATGTCCTTATCGACAACCGCTATGGCCCTGGCAGTTCCATTTACCGTGGCTTCCCATTCCCTTCGTGCTATGTCCGCGTCTCTGTAGAGTATTGCCTGCCTGAGGGGAATGGCGCAGAGGTCGGCAAAGGAAGAAATGATCTTCTCATGAGCGGCAAAGGCGCCCTCCTTAAGGCTGTGAAGGAACAGAATGCCGTAAATGACCTCATCTACTTTCAGGGGATATGCCGCCATGGACTTCAGACCGGCAGCTATCATTCCGGGGTGAGGATTGGGGCGTCTCCCTGTGCTATCTACCATGGGCTTTCCCGTCCTCAAAACCTGGTCCCGGGAGCCTCCCTTTACGGGCTCAACCTTAAAGGGTTCCATGCCTCTGAAATATTGCACGTTTTCCGTGTTCTTCTGGTCCGGCCCTATCAAGAGAAAGTCAACAAAATTCGCATCCGTGGCTTCTGCCAGCGGGGGAAGAAGCTCTCTGGCTGACTGGAGGGGATCCGAAGAACGAAAGGCCTTGCTTATGCCTCTGTAAAGATCAGTTAACCTCTTCTCGTTTGTCATTGCTTCTTCCAGGAGGCGGACACGTTCATTCAGGATATTGCCGGTCAGCCCGGTCAACCCCTTTATCTCCTGCTCGCGTCTTCTCAGTTCCCACGCGAGTTGCCATTTCTCCAGGGCTCTTTTGGCAAGCAGTACCAGTTGCTCCGGATGCACCGGTTTCTCCAGGTAGGCGGAGGCTCCCATATTGAGAGCATCGATGGCGCTCCGCGTGTCGGCATAGCCGGTGATGATAAGGGCTTCCGCCTCCGGGTTAACCTCTTTCAGTTCCCTCAGCAACTGGATTCCGGGCTTATCGGGAAGATGCAGGTCTATAATAACCAGATGTGCTGTAGGCATGTGAGTTTGCGCTACCGCTGCGTTCTCTGCCACTTCCACCAGATAGCCTTTGTCTGTCAGGATATCACTGAGGGTCGATGTTATGGATTTGTCATCTTCAATGAGTAGAATCTTATATTTGGCTTGCACCTGTGAAACAACCTCCTCCCGGATTCCTGTTGTAAAGGGCTCTCTCGACGGAACCACAGGCTATTTTATGTATTGTAATAAGCATTTGCAAGGATGAATCATTCAGGGTACGTTTCATGAGAGCGGCGCTCCATTCTTGAGAGGAAGGTGAACGGAGAAAGTGGTGCCCCGCCCCGCTTCGCTCTGCACCTCGATGCGGCCCTTGTGCCTCTCTATTATGTCCTTGCTGATGCTTAATCCAAGTCCCATGCCTCTGGCTTTGCTGGACTGGAAAGGCTGGAACAGTTTTTTCATGAACTCGCTATCTATGCCCGTGCCCGTGTCCTGCACTTGCGCCACCACCGCATCGTCCCTTATTGCGGTGCTGATGGTGACCTTTCCTCCTTTTGGCATCGCCTGGCAGGCATTTGTAACCAGGTTAATAAAGACCTGCGTCAACAACTGCGCGTCTCCCTGTACAAGGGGCAAATTGGAGTCGAGCCGCTGCTCAATTTCTATTCCTCCAGGCGGGGAGACTTGCTCCATAGCCTGCTGAAGGACCTGGTTGAGATTGACCGGATAAATCGCGGGGGACCTGGGACGGGCGAAGTCCAGAATGGTAGAGATCAGATGAGTGCTGGCAGCCACTTGCTGTTCCAGGATTTCCAGGTGGCGCTTGAGTTTTGGGTCGCCATTCTTCAGGTTCTCCTTCAGAAAATATATGGAGTTGCCCATGGCTCCCAGAGGATTACGCAGTTCGTGGCTCAGCTTTGGGGCCAGAAGCCCCAGGGTAGCAAGCCGTTCCTGTTTTACTCTCTTCTCTTCCTCTTCTTTCACCCTGGTGAGATTTACTCCCAGGAGCACCGCGCCGCTGAAGCCGGTTTCAGGCGTTGATAGCGGAGCAAAAAATATTACGCCCGGCTCCAGTTTTCCCCTGCCTGTGTAGTATTCCAGCTCGAATGAGAAAGGAGTCAGGTTCCTTCTCATTCTTTCCCACTCTCCGGCAAATTTCTCCTGGTACCCGGATGGTATGAACCTTTTCATATCCTTGCCGATCAGGTCTCCGGGCAGCATGTTAAGCTCCTTTGCCACAGTCAGGTTGGCGTATTCTATCAGTCCATCAGGGTTTAGCAGAAAGACTCCCTGGGTGATGTTCTCCAGTATCGTGGTGAGCTGGGACTGGGAAGAGGAGAGCTCATTCAGGGTATCGGACAGGCTCCTGGCCATCTCATTGAAGGATTCAGATATGGCGCCTATTTCATCATTGCTTATGGGGGTCAGCGGTGTAAACTCTTTTTTTTGTTCGAATTCTTGCATTGCCCCGGACAGCCTGGCGACGGGTTGAATCACTCTTCTTCTTACAAGGAAGACAGCCCAGAAAAAGGTGGCAGTGATAGCCAAAAAAGCAACGCCCGTGAGACCCAGGAAGAATGGCAGTATCTGGAAGATAAGCTCATTTTCATCTGTCTCCATGACCAGTACGTAGCCATAAGGCTTCATCTCCATGGCGCCGGCTACGACCCGTTTGCCCAGAAGATTCCTGTAGCGGCTATTTGGGCCATAGGGTACCACTTTACGACCGGCCACGGCAGCTCTGATAGAAGGTATGTCGCCGGCCCTTGTTTCTCCCAGACCGAATGCCGGCTCGCTATGGGCGATAATCCTGCCTTCACGACTCACCAGAAAAGCTGCGCCGCCGGACCTGAATCTCGACTTGCCTATCCATTCAGAGAGGAAGCGCAGGTCCACAGTGGCTTCCATCACCCCGGTTATTCGATTCGGACCAAGCCGGACCGGGACCGTCATTTGTACTTTCGGTCGCCCCTCTTCGAAGACAACATCACCTATGCTTCTTTCCCCTGCCAGGGAATCCTGGAGATGAGTGTCGCCGGCGTGGGATTTCAATGACTCCCAGGGAATAAACTGATGTCGCGAGACTTTAAGCACCTCCTGGCCGGAGGTGGAGATGAGAGCCATTTCGATGAGTTCGGGGTCTTTCTGGAGGAGGCCTTCCAGCCGCGGCCTGCTGCCTTCCGGGTCCATCTGTATTATCTTATCGGAGAGGGTCAGGGTTTCCATCCGGCTAAAGTGGCCCTCGAAAAACTGGTCTATTATTATGTCGCCGTTTAGAAGGGCGATATTAGTGTCAAGAATAACCTCATTTTTAAACAGGCTGAAACCGAAGATGAGAATGGCCAGCAGCGCTATCACGGACAGAAATAGCATCAGAGCCAGGTTATCCATGACAATGGCCCTGCTCAGCGTGGTGCGTTTAGCGGGCAAGTTCGTTTTCACTAACCAGCCTGTCCGCCAGGGAGAGCATCTCCTGGGGTATGGTGAGGCCTATTTCACGGGCTGTTTCCAGGTTTATGGTCAGGTGATAGCTCTTGGGGATTTCCACCGGTAGCCTGGAAGGTGGGATGCCTTTCAGAACCTTATCTGCCAGGTTAGCCACCTCCACTCCGTGTTGGTCCAGGCTGGGAACATAGGCAAAGAGGGCGCCATTTCTGAAGGCGCTCTGCCCAAGGGTAACGCTGAGAGGGACTTTCAGTCGAAGGGCGGCCTGGGTGAGGATAGGGACGTTGAAAGAACCTATCGAGTCAGGCACTTGCAGCAGGGCATCAACCTCTCCGGGTTTCAAGTCCTGGAGCACCTTGGTCAGGTGGTCCAGGTCTTGGGTTTGCTTCTCAATAAGGTCTATCTTCATGGCTGGCGCGGCACTTCTCAGACTCAATATGATCGATAGAGGCAGGGGCTCCGGCTTGTAGACTACAAGGACCCGTCTTGCCCCCGGCGCAAAGCGTTTCAGGTATTCAAGTTGTTTCGTTATGGGTATGGTCGAGGTAATACCTGTGATATTACCCTTCACTCTTTCCTCCTCCGAATCCATGCCGATGCCGGCCAGAGTTGAAACCTGTCCAAATATGTGAGGCAGGTTCCTTTCCCGGTTAAGGTCTATGGCAACTGTGGTAGCCCAGCTTGTCAGTGAAACTATGGCCTCCGGCTTATTTTGCATCAACGATTGGGCCTTAGCCCTGAGTTCATCACCTTCCTGAGCGGTAGCAATCAGGTATATGATGTCCCTGCCTTCCCTGTATCCCAGCGACTCCATGCCCCTTTTGAAGCTGCCCAGAGTTTGTTCGGCGGTGGGGTAAGTGAGAACAAGCAGTCTACGGACTTGAGGCTGCGGGGAGCAGGAAATCAGGAGGAAGAAGGCAGTGATTAGAGTGATGGTAATGGCCGTATTAGTCTTCAAATCATTCTCCCGTATGCGATTCCCAGATCTATGTCAGCCGGTTTATCTCCTCCAGGACGCGGTGGGGGAGAATCATGCCGCCGTCAGTGGGGAGATGGCGGGCAAAGACCCCGAGAAAACTAACCCGGGTCCTGCCCTCGGCGCCTATTTTCACATCGTCAACCAACTGTCCCATGCTGTCCTCCACAACCAGGAACTCCGCACCCTTGAGCGCCAGCCCTCTCAGGATTTCATAGGGGAAAGGCCAAAGAGTCACCGGCCTTATCATGCCAACTTTTTTGCCCTCTTTTCGGGCCGCTACGACGGCCTCTTGTGCCAGCCTGGCGCAATATCCGTAGGCGATAAGTACCAGCCGGGCATCTTCAACCCTGTATGATTCATATCTGACCTCCTGCTCCATCGCATGGTATTTCTTATCCAGGTCTTTGAGGAGGGACATGTAAGTGGGATACGGGTCAATAGCGAGTTGTCCCCAGCCGGAGAGTACGATGCGCCTCTGTCCATCACTGTGGGCATCTTTGCCTGCCACAGCCCAGTCCTTGGCGGGGGTCGGGGGGAAGTCCATTTTTCTTACTTCAAGCGGCTCGGCGATCTGACCTATAATGCCGTCAGTGAGGATAATCACGGGATTGCGGTACTTATCCGCCAGGTGGAATGCCAGCTGAACGAGGTCCCCGTTTTCCTGCACGGTAGCCGGAGCCAGCACAATATTCTTATACCCGCCGTTTCCGCCTCCCCTGGTTGCCGAGAGGTAGTCCATCTGGGCATGCCTGGTGGTGCCGGTCCCGGGTCCTCCCCTCTGCACCAGAACTATGACGCAGGGAAGCTGGGCATTTGCCAGGTGAGACATCCCCTCCTGCATGAGAGCCCATCCCACGCTCGATGTTGACGTTAAACAGCGGACCCCGGTAGAGGCGGCCCCGTACAGCATGTTCACGGAGCCGGTTTCAGATTGTGACTGAACGAAAACACCGCCTCTCTTTGGCATCTCCCGGGCGAACCATTCCGTTATCTCGTTCTGAGGCGTTATGGGATAGCCGAAGAAGGCTTTGCAGTCCGCCAGAACGGCTCCCCAGCCGATTGCTTCGTTGCCTTGCGCTAGGATTCTTTCCATTTGATATCTTCCAGCTTTACTATCCTGGCTTGGGCGCTGCCACGGTTTAATTCGAGGATAGCGACGGTTCCTAGCCCATACCGTCCATCTGGGAGGGTGGGGCTGCCAGGATTCAGAATCAACATTCCCTGGTAGTGTTCAATCATTGTCTGATGGGTATGCCCGCCGACCAGTATGTCCATGGGTCCTCCGAAGTCCCTCTGCATCGCTCTCTCCAGGGTGCACCAGGGCGGTTCCGGAAACTCCACGCTGTGGGTGAGGCCAAGCTTTTTGCCCTGCAATTTCAGCACGTGGCTTTCTTTGATCCTGGGGTCATCGGGCAGGTGGTAGTCTCCATTGCCTCGCGCCGCATATACCGGCGCTATCCGTTCAAGTTCGTTAAGCACCGACAGCTGATAGATATCTCCCGCGTGAAGAATTAAATCCACTTCGGAAAAGGCCGCGAAAACGTGCGGAGGAAGGAACCTGGCGGCATTGGGTATGTGTGAGTCAGATATGAGACCAATCTTCATGACTTTTGAATCAGCAGACTTTTCTCCGGAAATTGGGCAGTTTGTCCAGGAAACGGCCCATCCTCTTCAGGGCCTCCTCGATGTCAGCGAGGGATGTGGCATAGCAGCAGCGTATGTAGCCCTCACCCCCCGGTCCGAAGGCGGTGCCGGGAACCACAGCCACTTTCTCTTCCATGAGGAGCCTTTCGGCAAACTCATCCGAAGTCAGGCCAGTGGACTTGATGGAGGGAAAGACGTAAAAGGCGCCCTTCGGCTCGAAGCAGATGAGCCCCAGCTTGTGAAGCCCTTTCAATATAACGCGGCGGCGGCGGTTATAGTCAAACACCATCTCTTTTATGGCCTTATCCCCGCCTTTCAGGGCCTCCAGTGCGGCCATCTGTCCGGTAATAGGGGCGCAGAGCATAGTGTACTGATGTATGCGTGTCATGCCGGAGATAATATCAGCAGGGCCCGCCGCGTAACCGATGCGCCAGCCGGTCATGGCATATGCTTTGGAGAAGCCTGCCAGCAGCACGGTTCGCTCCTTCATGCCGTCCAGGCTGGCAAACGATGTGTGTTTTCCTTCATATACGAGCCTGGCATAAATCTCGTCGGAGATGACCAGGAGGTCGTGTTTCCTGGCGAACAGCGCTATCTCTTCCAGTTCATCCCTGGTCATAATGGCTCCGGTGGGGTTGGAGGGGAAGCCCAGAATCAGGGCTTTGGTGCGTGGAGTGATGCAGGATTCCAGGTCCGGGACCTTTAGCTTGAATTCGTTCTCCTCCCTGAGCAGACAGGGGAGGGGTTTTCCTCCGGCCAGTAGAACACAGGGCTGATAAGCCACGTAGCAGGGCGTGGGGACCAGGACTTCATCCCCCGGGTCAAGGACTGCGCGGCTTGCCAGGTCCAGCGCCTCGCTGACGCCAACCGTAATCAGGATTTCATTTTCGGGATTATAGGTCAGCCCCCAGAGCCTGGTTAGCTCTTCAGCGATGGCTTTCCTCAACGAGAGGAGGCCGCTGTTTGAGGTGTACATGGTCTGGCCTTTTTCGAGCGAATATATTGCCGCCTCCCGGATGTTCCAGGGGGTAACGAAGTCGGGCTCTCCTACTCCCAGAGATATGACGTCTTGCATCGTGGATACAAGGTCAAAGAATCTCCTTATCCCCGAGGGCGCCAATCCGCTTACCAGCAGGGATACGGGGCTTGCCGCTTTTTTAGGTAATGTTAGAGTCATGTTACTGCGATTTCACATCAAAAAGTTATAGGCAATCTGTGGTTAACTTCCTTTTCATGAAGGACTAGACCATCCTCTTTGAATTTCTTCAGCAAAAAATGCGTGACCGTGCCCTGCACAGAGGGCAAGGTGGCTAACTTCTCCGAAACGAAGCTGGCTACCTCCTGCATGTTTTTCCCGGAAACCAGGACAGAAAGGTCGTAGGTGCCGGATACGAGATAGACCGAGCGGGCCTGATGGAAACGCGCGATTCGTTCCGCTATCGAATCGAATCCCACATCTCTCTGGGGCTGGACTTTTACCTCAACGAGCGCCCACACCTGTTCCTCTCCGAGTTTCTCCCAGTTAATCGCGGTCTTATATTTGAGAATGGCGCAGTTGTTTTCGGCTTTTTGTATCTCTTTCTCTACGTCGGCAACAGAAAGGCCGGTCTGCGTGGCGATCTCCTGCGCCGTGGCCCGCGCGTTCTGCTCCAGTATTCTAAATATCTCTTTCTTTTTCTCGGAAGTCTTTGGCATTTAATTTACCCTCGTCCTGTCGGTCATTCTCACTTAGACAATACCTACCCGGTTTCAGATATGTTCAAATGTGGCTTGTCCATTAATGATCGGGTGGAGTGTTTCCGGTCATCCGGTTTTGAGTTTTCAGATGATTGCTCTCCTCTTGTGCCAGTTGGTGGCCTGCTGGTAGGAGTAGCCGAGGCGCAGCAGTGTTTCCTCAGAAAAAGGAGGTCCCATGAGTTGCAGTCCCGCGGGCAGGGGGCTTTTCCCGTCCTGCTCAACGAATCCCGCTGGAAGAGATACGGCCGGTATTCCAGCTATATTGATAGGAAGCGTGCAGACGTCGCTGAGATACATTTGTACCGGGTCAGACGTCTTCTCTCCCAGCCGGAACGGTACGGTAGGAGATGTAGGAGTAATCAGGGCATCGAATTTCGCGAACGCCTCATCGAATTCCATCTTGATGATAGTGCGGACTTTCTGCGCCTTCAGGTAATAGGCATCGTAGTAGCCCGAAGATAAAGCGTAAGTGCCTAACATTATTCGCCTCTTAACTTCCGGTCCGAAGCCTTGCCTCCTGGTCTTCTCCATGCAGTCCCACATGCTTTCCCCCGGGGAGGAATAACCGTATTTTACGCCATCGTACCTGGCCAGGTTTGCGGAGGCCTCAGAAGGCGCGATTATGTAATAGACTGCCAGAGCATATTTGGTGTGGGGCAGAGATGTTTCTTCGACATGGGCGCCCATCTTCCGGAACTCATCTATTCCTTGTAGAACCAGCTTCTCTATCGCCGGTTCCATTCCTTTAACGAAGTACTCCCTGGGAACCCCCAGTTTAAGCCCTTTTATGTCTCCCTGGAGGGCCTTCAGATAGTCCGGTAGAGGACGCTGAGAAGAGGTGGAATCCCTGGGGTCGTGACCCGCGATCGCCTGCAGAACCAGGGCACAGTCTGTGATATCAGTAGTCAGGGGGCCTATCTGGTCAAGAGAGCTGGCAAAAGCTACAAGGCCGTAGCGCGACACGAGGCCGTAGGTTGGCTTCAAGCCTACCAGACCGCAAAAACCTGCTGGCTGGCGGATGCTTCCCCCTGTATCCGAGCCGAGGGCGAAGAGCGCCTGCCCCGCGGCCATGGCAGCGGCCGAGCCGCCGCTGGAACCGCCCGGCACCCGCTCCAGGTCCCACGGGTTATGTGTAGCGAAGAAGGCGGAGTTCTCAGTGGAGGAGCCCATCGCGAACTCATCCATGTTGGTCTTGCCTACCATCACCGCTCCGGCGGCGCTGAGCCTTTCTATCACCGTAGCGTTATGGGGTGGCTTGAAATTCTGAAGCATTTGTGAGGAGCAGGTGGTCATAACGTGCCGCGTGCAGATATTGTCCTTGATTGCCATCGGAATACCTGTCAGTGGAGTGTGGTCACCGCGACCTATCTGCTCATCGGCTCTCCGGGCGCTTTCCATGGCTTCCTTCTCGGTTATGGTCACGAAAGAGCGGACGTCAGGCTCCACGTTGTTGAGCCTCTCCAGTATGCTTCCAGTCAACTCCACCGAGGACATTTCCTTTTTCTTGAGCAGCCGGCTTGCCTGAAAAACCCCCAGCTCGTACAGCTTATCTACTATTCCAGCACCGCCTTGATTTTGAAGCAGCCTTCTTCCTTCTCCGGGGCATTGGCAAGGATTTCAGATGAGCCAAATGAAGGCCGGACTTCGTCTTTGCGCATTACATTGCTGAGGGCAATGGGGTTCGCGGTAGGCGGCACGTTCGAGGTATCCACCTCCTGAAGCACCTGAAAGTTCTCCAGGATGTTGGATATTTGCTCCTGAGCCCTTGCGGCTTCATTTTCGCTCAATCCCAGCCTTGCCAGGAGCGCGATGTGTTTTACCTCTTCATGAGTAAGTTTCACAGTCAACCTTTCCAAGAAACCAAGAATGACGAAACCTGCAGTAAACGGTAGATATTATATCAGGACTGGAGGCTTCAGGGGCAATTCATGTGAATTGCCCTCACTTCTCGGTGGAGTGGGGCTCGGAGTCTTTTTCTTTGTTCTGAGGTAGAACGTAGTCCCAGTTATTTACACCCAGGAAGTGATTCTTCCAGCCGAGCCAGTTAGGGGTGCAGCAGGGAGCCAGGCACGTCTCGAAATAGTCATCGGGAGACAGCTCGGAGCATTCGGGCGTTCCGAAGAGATAGGGAGATTTCTCAACGTCAACGCTTTCACACCGGGGGCAACGCAACTCCTGGTCCTCCGCGGACGGAATCCTGTCAAAATCGTGTCCGCACTGGCGGCACCGGTACAATGCTTTTCTCTCCGACATCTTTATGCCCCGTTTACAGCTTAGTTATCGCCCCTGAAGGGCATGCCTCCTGGCAGGCAAAGCAGCCTCCGCAGAGTTCCCCGCCTCCATAAACGAAGGGCACCTCGTAGGGCTCCTGCTGCTTGATGACTTTTCTGGGACACTTCGCCTTTGCCGAACATATCCCCCGGTCGCAGGTCTCAGGAGCGCACTTATCAGGGTCTATAAAAGCCGTCTTCTTAGCCATTTCCAAGGTACATTCTAATTATATAACATTGACAGATTTGCCGCTAATATTTGTTATGGAATTTTAACTTTTGTCCATTGACTTTGATAGGACTCAATGTTAATTTCAAAGTTGAGGCATTTTACGGAAAAAGGAGGAAAGATGAACCGTGACGAAACCACCAGAGCTGAATCCTCCGGATTGACGCGTCGGAGAGCACTTCAGATAGGCGCAGGGGTGGTGCTTGCAGGGGCGGTGGGCAGCTTGGCCAAAGCTATTCCGGCCGGGGCCCAGGAAACGGTAAGTCCCCTGGTGAAGCCAACTCCGCCCGAACTGTTTATCAACTTAGGCTTGAATCATGAATCACGTCCGGAGAACTACAAGGGGCTTTTCGTTCCCAATTCCATGTTTTTTGTACGCAATCACAGCGCTACTCCTCGAATTGATGTCAAGACCTACCGGCTGAGGGTGGAAGGCAGTTCCGTGCAAAGACCGGTGGAACTGACTTATGACGACATATTGCGTCTCCCTTTCAAGAACGTGTTTACCTGGATCGAATGCGCGGGCAACGGACGTTCCTTTTTTGGAACATACCTTGGTAAGCCTGCGACGGGGACTCAATGGCGCCTCGGCGCCATCGGGGCCGCCGAATGGACGGGCGTTCCCCTTTCTCTTGTACTGGACATGGCAGGTGTGAAATCCGATGCCGTTGATGTCCTCACGGAGGGGCTGGATGAGTTGAAAGTGAGGCGCCCTATGCCCATAACGAAGGCGCTGGATCCGAATACCATTCTGGCGTATGCGATGAATGGCGAAGTGCTGCCCCAGGACCACGGCTTTCCGATCAGGGCCATTACTCCGGGCTGGGTGGGCATCAACAATACCAAATGGCTTGGCCGTATCCAGGTGGAGAACCAGAAGATACTCGTCCCGATGAATACAACCTCCTATATCATGGAAGGTCCCGACTATGCGGATAAACCCGCGCTCACTCTACAGGCAATGAAAAGCTCTGTGGCGCTTCCCTGGGACGGCGCCATACCTGCCGGAAAGCAACTGATACGTGGTTTCGCATGGTCGCCCTATGGAAAAATTGTCAGGGTGGAATACAGCATTGACGGCGAGAACTGGAGGACTGCTACCGTTGAAGAATCCAGAGACCCGCTGCTCTGGCAGCGCTGGTACTTCTCATGGGAGGGAAAGCCGGGGCGTCACTATGTTGCCGCGAGGGCTTCGGATGAAAAGGGAAATGTTCAGCCTGTAGAATTGCCCAAATTCAATCAGCAGGGCTATCTGTTCAATACCGTTATTTCGCACCCGTTCTACGTGGAAGGTTGAGGGAATGAAATGAAGTTCAGGAGCGCGAGGTCCTTTCTCACTCTAATTGGACTGCTGCTCGTTCTGGCTCCCCCCGGCTGTTCAAAGTCTCCAACTGGTATCCTGCCCCCGGACGCTCCATCTCCTGCCGCGACCGCGGAGGCGCCGGCATTTACCCCGCCTCTACAGACAACGACCAGGCCTCCCCCCGCCTCCACTCCGTTCCCAGTGGCGGCTTCGGCGGGAAGGCTAGAGGCTACGCCCGCTGCTACCCCTCCTGCCGCGCCGGTGGGCCGCGCTCAGGCGGGAAAGCAGGTATTCACCGGAAATTGTTCCGGCTGCCACGGGCCGGGTGGAGAAGGTGGAATAGGCCCAGCTCTTATCGGTGCCGGGCAGGGTCTGGCGAAATATCCCAGTGCGCAAAGCCTGCTTAAATTTGTTCAGTCAAGCATGCCTCTTGATGCGCCGGGCAGTCTTCGGGAAGAGGACTATTGGGATGTGCTCGCTTTCATACTTCAGGGCAACGGAATCATCGCGGCGGATACCTTGAATCCGGAAGAAGCCCCCGGCATCAAGCTGGCTAAGTAGATGACGGTGCCCAGCGGTAACGCTACCGTGAAAACCACAAACGCGGGACTGACTTTTGTTTTTTGATCTTTGACCTAATGTACATCAAACATACCGTTTTACCTGAAAGCGGTATAGCTTCACAGACGCCCGTGGTGAAATACCTGCCTTCTGGCGGCAGATGCTTATCTGGTCTTCCACGGTATCCACTCCGTCCAGGTCGGGCAAAAGCAGTCCTTTCCTGCCCCCGGCTTCCACGATCACGCCGTATTTTTTCGGGTCAAGCTGGCTTGCGGCCTCGACGGGCTCAGGACTTGTGAGTATGTCTACTGTATATTCCAGGTGAGGCAACTCTTTTGGTGTAACCGGAGGAAAGCGGGGGTCGCGGGTGGCGGTGGCCAGAGCGTTCATCATTATCTCTTCGCTAACAGTGCGGCAGCAAGGTTCAAAAGTTCCTATGCATCCCCTGAGCTGGCCTTCTATCTTCAGGCAAACAAAAACGCCTGCTTTTTCGTTCATTTCCGGGAACGGCTCATAGTTGACAGTCGCCCTTCCGGTTTTTACGAAATTCTCCACGGCCGCCCTGGCCAGCTTCACGGGCGCCGTCAGTTCTTTTTCAGCCATCTTGTTCACTCTCCACTCTAAAAGATGCAACCAGATATCCGACTCCAAAAGGTCCCTCGTAGGAAAGGATTTCAGGCTTGACTTTCTGCCCCTGCAATGCGCCCATTAATATAGTGATGGACCGAAGTCCGCATTCGCCGGCCCGTTCTATAAACTCATCGTTCATGTCAAGTATGGACTTTATATCCATTTTTGCCGAAGCCCTGACGACATGCTTATCGAAGTCCTTGCCTTTGGGGTCGTATCCCGCGGGCGCGCCGGGTATCAGCCTGTGGGACAGGTCTCCGCTCGCTATCAAAGCCGCCCGCTTATTGAGCGCGGAGGCCACTTTGTGCAAGACCCTCCCAAAATCCAGGTGGGCGGAAATAGGCAAAGCGGAAAAAGTCAAAGGTACCACGGGGAGCCCTTTCAGGGAAGGCAAGAGGAAATGGAGGGGTACCATTACTCCATGGTCGAGGGCGTAGGCGCCGCTGCCGAGTGAGTTAAGGGGTATTGCCGCCGTCTCACATTCGTTGGCGAGGCACTTAACGAAGTCCTGGTCGTTAGGCAGGGATACTTCAGTCGTTCTTGAACCCCAGCTCAGCATGTCTCCCCGGCTTGCAGTACCAGTGAACACTCCCATGGCTCCATATTGCCATTGCCCGTGCGGGCTTACTATGAGGGCCATGTCCGGCTTTGCGGCAGACAACTCGTCGGCCAATTTCTGCATGGCCTTGACGGTAGCTGAAATCTCTTGCTCCCTGCCGCGGCCTATGTCGGGAATAAGAAGAGGGGGGTGAGGTGCAATGCATCCAAAAACAACGCCTGACATATTATCTTGCTCCGGGGGCAAAGTAACCTCTGCTCTGACCGAAGGTCAATTATACCACCGAGCTTTCTGTCAGCGGCATTTCGATAATCACCGTGCATCCCTGCCCGGGAAGAGAATAGATTTCAAGTTTGCCCTGAAAGAGCTGGGACCTCTCCTTCATTCCCATGATGCCGAGCTGCCCTTTCTTGCTGGCCTCGGGTATGGTGAGAGGCGGGTAGAACCCCTTGCCGTTATCGCGGAGGCTTATTGCCAGTTTATCGCTGCGAAACGTAACATTGATCAGCACAGTGCTGGCTTGTGCGTGCTTGGCTATATTGTTCAATGCTTCCTGGACTATTCTGAAAAGGGCCAGTTCCATTTCTGGAGGAAGGCGCTTAACCTTTCCGTCCGTGTGGCATTCTGTTTTCATTGATAAGCTCTTGCTCATTCTGCTGGCCAGCCATTCGACAGCAGGGACGAGGCCCAGGTCGTCCAAGACTGATGGCCGCAGGTCCTGGCTGAAAGTTCTGACCCCCTTAATGGTCTGTTCCGCCAGATGCCACGTCTCCTCAAGGTGTGACTTGAAGCCGTCCGGCTCAGAACTGCTCTTTGACAACTTCGATATCATGGAGTCCAGATTTCTTGATATGGCAATGAGCGACTGTATCGTATCGTCGTGGAGGTCTCTGGCTATGCGCTTGCGCTCCTCTTCCTGTGCCCGGATTATGTTGGTGATGTAAAGTTCACGATTTTCCTGGGTGTCCTTTATTAAGGAAACGGTTTTCTTCTGTGAATCCGCGATCTTTCCAATGACTATAGCCGACATCACCAGCAGTCCCATGATCCCGGCTTCATTTATTGTCTCCGTGGGAGTGTGAAAAAACAACGTGTGGGGTAAAGTGATAATCACGGAGAGGAAGGCAATGGCCACCCCGCCTTTCATGCCCAGGTAAATAGAAGCAAAAGCTACGGGGATGAAAAACGAACTAACCGAGAGGGCCGAGAAGTCCCGGTGCAATATCCTCCAGTGCAGAAGTCCCATGAGAAGGACCAGGAGGACAGCGAAAAAAAAGGTTATACCGGGCAGAGACGACTTCAGCTTATTACTAAGTCTCATCCTTTGGGATAACATCTACTATATCTATGATGCCCTGCCTGAAAGCCACTATAATGGCCTCTGTCCTGGAACCCACGTTAAGTTTGTTGAATATATTGCTCAGATGGGCCTGGACGGTCCGGCTGGACAAGTTGAGCGTTGCCGCTATGTCCTTATTGCTCAGGCCGCTCGCGGCGGTCTTGAGGACTTCAATCTCCCGCCTTGTGAGAAGCCCCTCGCCGTTCTTTTCTTCCTCGGGACTATGAGACAGACTCTTCAAAACTTTTGCCGCGACAACCGGATGCAGTACAGATTCTCCCCTGACTACGGCTTTGACCGCGTCAACGAGTTCGCTTCCGCGGCAGTTCTTCAGCAGGTATCCCGCTGCTCCGGCCTTAAGCACCGGAAAAAGGTAAGCGTCGTCGTCATAGGCGCTCAGAATGAGAACGGCCGTTGACGGCAACTTCTCTTTAATTTCTTCGGTGGCCTTGACCCCGTCAAGTTTGGGCATGGCAATGTCCATCAATACCACATCGGGATGGAGCGCCGTAGCCTGGCGTATGGCTTCAGCTCCGTCGGAAGCTTCTCCGATGACCTCGATACTTCCAGACTCTTCCAGGATGCGCTTGGTGCCTTCCCGTATCATGGCATGGTCGTCGGCAAGCAGTACTTTGATTTTGGGCATTTCTATTGTTTCACCGTCTTTATTGTATGACTTTGTCTCATCGGGAAGCAAATAAGACATTTTCCCTCCTTCCATCCTCGATCCTCGATGGCAGAGATTTTAGTCTTCGGTGTTGAGAAATGAATCAGTCAAAAATCTCGAATGCGGGACTCCGGTAGCTTAAAATCCTTCTCTCAAAACTAAGCATAAATAACTAGCGGAACTCAGTAAACTAGTGGTTTCGAGCATGGGCATATAATGCGAATCTACGATGAATAGCATAACTGGTATCTTTAAAATGAATCCGAAAAGCATTACAATTATCCGCCCATCAGATTTGGATGGTATAATAGTTGTTTTGCAGGAGGACTTACTAGGAGGATCAACATGAGCGTAAAAAAAGGTGAAGGAATGAGCCGGAGGTCATTCCTTGGTTACATAACGGGGGCCATAGTGGGTGTTGTCGGTGCGGTGGTGGCTATTCCGGTGGTGGGAGCGTTCATATCCCCCACGCTGAAGAAAACGGCTTCGGGTACATGGGAGAAACTGGGGCCGCTGAGCAAATTCGCCCTGAACGAGCCCAGGATCACGGGCATCTCCCTGGTTAAGAAGGACGGCTGGATAGAGACCAAGACTCCGAGATTGGTATGGGTCATCCGCACCGGAGAGCAGGGTTTCAAAGTGTTTAACGCGCAGTGCACTCATCTGGGATGCATAGTGGACTACGTTGCGGAGAACAAGACTTTTAACAGTCCATGCCATGGAGGCGTCTTCTCCACAGAGGATGGTCGCGTGTTGGGGGGGCCACCGCCAAGAGGGCTCGATACGCTGGAGTATAAGATCGAAGATGGTGAATTAGTAGTGAACTATCAGGATTTCCGCATGGGCATACCGGAGAGAATCCCGGCGTAAGTGTGATGAGCAAGACTAATCAAGATTTGAGGACTCGAATAATATGATGCAGCAAGTTGGAAAATGGATAGATGAACGGAGCGGAGCCGGCGAAGTATGGCAGAAACTCTTCAAGCGCAAGATACCCAGGGGGGTGAATTTTCTCTACACGTTCGGTGCGGCTACGATGTTCATCTTCATGCTTCAGATTCTGACGGGAATCATTTTGGCCATGTATTATGCCAATACTCCCGAACACGCTTACGACAGTGTCCTTTACATAAGTAATGAGGTCGCCCTGGGCTGGCTGGTCAGGGGTTTGCATCACTGGGGAGCCAGCGCCATGGTCGTTGTGGTCGTTCTGCATGGGGCGGTTGTCTTTTATCTCGGCGCTTACCGTTATCCCAGGGAGCTCACCTGGGTTGTGGGTATTTTCACTCTGCTGGTGGTCATAGGTTTCTCCTTCACGGGATATCTGTTGCCCTGGGATGAGAAAGCTTACTGGGCTACCGTAGTAGGCACCAATATGGCGGGCACTGTTCCTTTCGCGGGCAATTTCATGCTGCTTCTATTGAGAGGGGGCGCGGAAATAGGCGCTGTGAGCCTGGCCCGCTTTTATGCTCTTCATACTCTGCTTTTACCCGCCCTGGCCGTCCTCCTGGTCGGCATACACCTTTATCTGGTAGTTAAGCATGGAGTCTCCGTTCCGCCGTGGATATGGGATGAAGACGAGAAGAAAAGGAAGGTGGTCAGGTAGAGATGGCCAGGATTAACGAGATGAAGAACTTATCAAAGACCAGCAAGCAACAGAAACGGGAAAAAGAGAAGGCGGACTATCATGAGAAGTATCACAAGTTCAAAGAGGAAGGCCATCCCTTCTGGCCGGACGTAATCTTCGAGGACACCATTGCTATTGTAGTGGTTCTCGCCGCGCTTATCGGCCTGATACTCTTCGTGGGTGTTCCCCTGGGAAATGTCGCGGACCCCTCCTCCAAGGAGTTTGTACCGCGCCCGGAATGGTATTTCTTGTTCCTGTTCGAGCTGTTGAAGTACTTCCCGGGCGCATTGGAGTGGGTGGGAGTAGTCGTGGTACCTTCGGCGCTCATTGCTCTGCTCTTGCTTATTCCTTTCCTGGATAAGTCAAGGCGCCCAGCGAAGGCGGGATTCGGAATGAATGCTTTCCTCAAGACTGGAGCCATTCTCTCTGTGTTTGGGGTTCTTTTTCTGACCTTCAAAGCCTATCAGACTTCACCGCCGACCGTGGAAGAGAAAGGAGAAGTACGGCTAACCTCGCAGCAGCAATTCGGAAGAAACATTTTTAAGAATCAGGGCTGTCTCTCATGCCATGTGTTGGCCGGTGAGGGAGCTGGAATTCCGCTTGACGGAACAGGCTCCAGAATGGAAGTTGACCAGATTCATAATTACGTGGAGAATCCCCAGTCAATAAATCCCAATACGGCTATGCCGTCCTTTATCAAGAACCTGACGCACACTGAAGTCGAAGCGGTGGCTAGATACCTGTCTACCTATACTACCGGGCCCGCTACCCCGCCTGCTGCCGTTACTCCCAGACCAGCGACGCCGGGGCCGGCGGCCACGCCTTCCGGCGCAACTCCGGCTTCTCCATCTCCGGCGGCCACGCCTTCCGGCGCAACTCCGGCTTCTCCATCTCCGGCGGCCACCGCTCCTGGCACAACCCCGGCGCAAACGTCTGCGGCCAAGGCCCCCCCCAGCCAGCCAGCCAGTCACGTTGGCCGCACAGCATGTTTAGCCTGCCATGAGCAGGGAATCGCAGGAGCTCCGAAACGTCCCGCGGACCATGCAGGGAGGACCAATGAGATGTGCGCCGCATGCCATAAGGCTCCCTGAATCAGCAGGGGGCAGTTCATGAATTGTCTTTGCTTTATGTTCCATGCCGGGGCGGGTTTTTTAAGCCCGCCCCGGGTGGTTTACCTGCCTCTTCCAGGGTGCGGAAGTTAACATCGGCCCCGCAGAAACCGCAGCGCGAATCCTTCAGTCCGGTCAGCGTCGTTCTGTAGCCAGTGCGCTGGACTATTTTCTTGCCGCATGAATAGCACACTGTGCTTTCCATGTCATTGCCCGGGACGTTGCCCACATAGATAAACCTCAGCCCCTCTTCTTTTCCCCAGCGGTAGGCATTATCGAGAGTCTCAATGGGTGTGGACGGGAGGTTGCGCAGTAGGTGGTCCGGGTGAAATCTCGTTATGTGCCATGGTGTCAGTTCCCCCAGTTTATCTTTGATCCAGGCGGCTATGCCCCGCAACTGGCTCTCATCGTCATTCAAGGTCGGAATGATGTTTGTAACTATCTCTACGTGCATTCCCCATTTTTCCTTTGCCCTGATGGTGGCATCGAGTATGCCTCTCCACCTGGAAACCCTGGAAAGGGTCATATATAAATCATCCGAGAAGCCTTTTATATCTACTCGAAAAACTTCCAGATATGGGCCGATGAAATCCAGCGCCTCGGGCGTGATGAATCCATTGGTGACATATACGGTATACAGATTCCTGGCTCTGGCCAGCTTGGCGGAGTCAACCGTGTATTCAAACCATATGGTGGGCTCATTGTAGGTCCAGGCTATTCCGCCGCAGCCGTGCCGCACAGCCATATCAACGGACTTTTCGGGGCTTATTTCCCTGCTATCTCCCGTCTCTTCAAGCCCGTAGACGCAGGAAATCTCCCAGTTCTGGCAGTGTTTGCACTGAAAGTTGCATCCCCACGTGCCTAGGGAGAAGACCGTGGTGCCGGGATGAAAATGAAAAAGCGGCTTTTTCTCTATGGGGTCAACGGCAGCGGAAGAAGTCCTGGCGTAATTGATTGCATAGAGTATGCCCCCCCTGTTCTGGCGGACCCGGCACAGTCCCGGTTTGCCGGGAGCAATCTTGCACCGCCACTGGCATACGTGGCAGCGTACATAGTCGTGGGATAGTTTCTCAAAGAGGACCGCTTCCTTAATCATAATGGCAGGCACCCCTGAGTTACATTATATCATTGCGATGGAAATTGAAGAGGGAGTTGATTGATGAAACCACCTTTGGGAGGCAACCTTCTTTCAGACAAAAGAAGAGGCCTGGCGTCGTGTTAAGGTGTCTGCCAGGCCTCTTAAGGAAGCGGTCTCGAAAGAACAGGCGGTTAGCTAACCGCCGCCTGCGGTCCCGTGTTACGGAGCTTTATGACAAGCAGAGCAAGTGGCATCCGTACGACCGGCATGGTTAGCAGGAAACTTTGGTGCTCCGGCGACTCCTTGCTCATGGCAGACCAAACAGGCAGCCCTGCCGCCGTGATTGGCAGGCTGGTTAGGTGGTCCTCCGGCAGGTGGTGGTGCAGGAGTAGCTGCCGGTGGCGGAGTTGCAGGTACAGGAGTGGCTGCCGGCGGTGCCGTTGCAGGAACCGGAGTAGGCCGCGGAGTTGGAGCCGGTGTCGCAGGCGCAGGTGTGACCGCTGGTGTTGGTGCGGGAGTGGGCGCTGCTGTAGCGGGAGCTGGTGTGGCAACAGGTTGAACTGTGGGGGAAGGCGTGCAGGAAAACGCAAAGGCTGAAACCACAACTAACGTGGCTATCAGTAACAGGGACAACTTAGGTCTCAAGGGTTTTTACCTCCTTACTCTGGTCTTTTTTCATTTATTAGCTCATTACTATACCAGTTGACGAACTTCAATCCATCCGCATAAAAGCCTAAAATGGCATGTAGGGGACTGATTATTTTCTCTATCCTGGTAAGTTAATGTAACGATTATGATTCTAACCTTTAGACATTACAATTACAATAAGATTATAATATTATTTTGGGTGGTGTCGGTGGGTGATGGGTGGGCCGGCAATGAGTAATGAAACTGGAAAATAGATTCATAAATATCGGGCTGGGACACCTCGGTCTTCAGGCCAAAATTGGAATTCTGGTCGCCCTGCCTCTGGTCATCATTTTTCTGGTCTTCGGGTATGTTGGGTTAAGTATCATCTCCAGATCAACCCAGCAGAATCTCAACGAGCGTTTACTGGTTACGCAGGTGCTGGCTGAAGAGATAAGCCAGCAGTCCCACCAGCTTATCAGGGATTTCGAAATCATCGCCGACTCACTTTACTCGAAGGAGGGATACTGGGAACCCGCCAAGGAAAGGCTGAGAAGCATGACGATTTTTTCTACAGTATATGTAGATGACGTGTTTATTCTCGATCGCGCAGGTAACATGGTATGGAACTATCCCTCATCCCAGTCTCCATTTCCGTATTCTCTATCACAGTATCCTTCCATAAGCCGGACCATAAAAGAGAAAAAGGCGGGCATATCTTCGCTGATTTTTCAGGCTACAGACGGTGAAGCCAGGGTTCTTTTCTCTGTTCCCGTCATTGGTGCCAGGGGTGAAGTCGTCGGCGTCATAGGCGGTTCCGTTAATCCTGCGGAGGGCAGGATGGCCAAACTGATCACACCGTTTCGTTTGGGCAAGAGTGGCTATGCCGAACTGGTGGACGAAAACGGCATAGTGATGGCTTCGGCCAGGCCTGAAAGGCTCTTCAAGAAAGATGACCATGCGGACCGTTTCTCTGAACTCATTTATAAGGAAGAAAGCCGTGTCGCTGCCTGTCATCGCTGCCACGAGGAGCAGAAGAACGGCAAGGTGAAGGACGTGCTGGCCTTCACACCCGTCAGGGAGGCTCCATGGGGTGTGGCGGTGAGACAACTGGAAGAAGAAGCCCTTGGCCCTGTTCGGGACACGAGAAATATGATGCTAATTCTTGGAGGGCCTGTGGTCGTTGCGGCGCTCTACATCTCATGGATGGCAACGAAGAGCGTGGTTCGCCCTATAAAGGAGCTTACCACCGCCTCAGAGCGCATCGCGTCCGGCGACCTGAATTTCACAGTGAGTTCCAGGAGCCACGATGAGATAGGTACTCTCGCTCTTACTTTTGATAGTATGCGTTCCAGGCTCCAGTCTTCCTATCAGGAGATTGAAGAGTGGAGCAAAAACCTGGAAGAACGGGTGAAAAAACGGACCAAAGACCTCTCGACTATCCTGGAGGCGTCGAGGATTGCCACCCAGACCATCAATCTGGAAAGCCTTCTCAAAACAATCATGGAGCAGCTGGTAGGAATAGTCAGCTCGGCAAGCGCCGGCATACTGTACTTTTACAATAAGGAAACTGACAAGCTGGAGGTCCGTTCATCTTACGGGTTGTCGTCCTCCGTGCTCAGTTCAATCAGGTTCAGTCCCGGGGAGTGGGTGGCGGGTAAGGCTTTTCTTTCCCGAAAGGCTTTTCTGTGCTCTTCCAGGGCGGAGGTCCAAATATGCGAGCGGGAGTTGTCACCGGATAACGGGGCCGCCTGGGAGGCTGCCTTTGGGAAATCCGGTACCATTGAGAGTTGTATTTCGGCCCCTTTGATATATCAGGGTAGTGTGATCGGTTGTCTTGAGGTGATAAACTTCTTGGGCAAGGAACCTTTTGCGGCCTCGGACCTGCCCGTAATGCAGGCCATCGGTGACCAGATGGCGGTCGCCATCGAGAATGCCCGGCTTTATGAGGAGGTTCAGGATAAGGAAATCCTGCGTGGAGAGCTGCTGGAGCGGGTCATAAGTGCTCAGGAAGAGGAGAGAAAGAGGATTGCCCGGGAGCTTCACGATGAGGCCGGTCAGACTTTGACGGCTCTGACGCTGAACCTGGCCGAAGTGGAGGAAGCCCTGCCCCGGGACAAAAAGAAAGCCGAGCAAATGGTGGAGCAGGCAAAATCGCTCACCGTGCGGCTTCTGGCGGAGACAAGGCGCCTTATTTCCGACCTGCGGCCTATGGTGCTGGACGAACTCGGACTTATCCCCGCGTTGCGCAACTATGCCAAGTCCTTTTCTCAGCTGGCTGGGCTTGACATTCAAATCAGGGCAGGGACTCCTGTGAGGAGACTGGAACTTCCTATCGAAACGGCGCTTTACCGTATTGCTCAGGAGTCGCTGAACAACGTGGCCAAGCACGGACACTCTACGAAGGCGGTTGTGTATTTAAGCGTGGATGACTCCCGTGTTATCATAAGTATCGAAGACAATGGCAGGGGTTTTGATGTCCAGAACATATTCAAGTCCCGAAACCATTCCAGGGGGCTCGGACTACTGGGCATGCAGGAACGGGTGCAGCTTCTGGGCGGGATATTTCATATCGAATCTCAACCTGGATTGGGCACCAAGATAGTCGCTGAAATACCTTTAATGAGGGAGAGAGTTGGCCAAAATTAGAGTTCTCATAGCGGACGACCACACGATTGTTCGGGCGGGCATCAAGGCGCTTCTGGAAAAGCAGCCCGACATAGAAATAGTGGGAGAGACCTCGGAAGGCAGGGAAACCGTGCGCCAGGTTGAGATTCTGCAACCGGATATCGTTCTAATGGATATCGCTATGCCCGGTATGAATGGCCTTGAGGCTACAGCTATCATCACCAAGAACTTCCCGCAGGTCAGGGTGCTCGCTTTGACCATGCATGACGAAGAGGAGTATTTCTACGAGGTTATCAGGGCCGGGGCCATGGGATATGTTCTGAAGGACGCGGCACCCACCGAACTGGTGTCCGCCATCAGGGCTCTGGGTGAAGGCAAAGCCTTCCTCACTCCCCGTGTTACCCGGATTCTGGTGAATGATTATCTCAAGAGAGTGGAATCCGGAGAGAAAGTGGCGGCCTATGACGGCCTGACGGAACGGGAAAGAGAAGTGCTTAAGCTCATCGCTTCGGGCAACACTAACCAGGAAATAGCAAACCTTTTGCACCTCAGCGTCAACACGGTCCAGGTTCACCGCACGCACATCATGGAAAAACTGAATCTGCACAACCGGACGGAGCTAGTCAAATACGCCCTGAGACGCGGCATAATTGAACTAGAGTAGTCCCGGGTTACTTTTCCCTTACAAATTCCCCATCGAAGGTGCTATGAAAAAATAGCGTCTTCGTGTTTTCAAAATACACCCTTCGTGTGATGTTCTCTCGTTTCCCGCTGCCTAAAATTATGGGCAAGGAGATCATGAAGACGTTAATGTTCGGAGTGGAGAAGAGAAGAGTATTGCTGGCAGGTAATAACGCGTCCCTGAGATATATGATCCGCCAGATACTGGAAAGTCAGGGGAGATTCGAGATTGTCGGCGAAGCTCTGGACGAGGACGATGTTCTCAAGAAGTCGGCTTTCTATATCCCTGATGTGGTCCTGCTGGGGGGCAGCCCGAATCTGAATTGCTTTCATGCCAGTAATTTGCTGAGGAAGTCGCAGCCGAACATAAAGGTTGTCGTTCTCTCGTATGAAGACAATGAGGAGTATAGAAAGGCGGCGCAGGAAAGCGGAGCCAGCGCCTACATAAGTTTGGACCGCATAGATAAAGACCTTCCGGGAGTCATGAGGTCTATTCTTCGATAGGAGGAAAAAGATGTACAGAAAATACACTTTGTCAGCCATAGTTTCGATGTTGATTTTGTCTGGGCTGCTCTCTGCGTGCACAACCGCATATTCGGCTCCGGCAAAAGATGTTCAACTCAAGAGCGAAGAACGCTGGACCGGCAGTTATGCGCGGGATATCGAGCCTATTCTGAAAGAAAACTGCGTGTCCTGCCACAATCAGGAAAAGGCGGCCAACGGGTTGAACCTGGAAACGTATGAAGGGGTAATGAGGGGGACGCGCTATGGCAGAGTGGTCATCCCGGGACTGCCCGAAGCCAGCGCGATTATCACCGTCCTGGAGCGGAGCGCCAGCCCTCAGATTCATATGCCCTACGCGAAGCCTCTGCTGACCAGCAATCGCATGAAGAATCTGGAGCTGTGGATTAGGGCGGGGGCCCCTGGAGAATAGGTAGTATATGTGGAGCGGCCTTGCGGATCGTGGGGCCGCCCGTTGAAGACGGATAAGTTAGTCTTTTACAAAGGAGCAACGAAATGAACTGGTTTCTTGGAATAGTGGCGGGGATAGTGGTGGTAGTGATGTTGATAATGTCCATCAAGATAGTAAAACAATGGGAGCGGGGTGTGCTTTTGAGACTGGGTCGTCTTCAGGAACTACGCAATCCGGGCTTTAATCTGATAATCCCTTTTATTGACCGGATTATCAGGGTTGACTTAAGGGTAATCACCATGGTACTGGAACCCCAGGAAGTCATAACCAAGGATAACGTCACGATTAAGGTAAACGCTGTTCTGTACTTCCAGGTAGTAGACTCCATAAAAGCGGTAGTCAACATAGAGGACTATCAGCAAGCTGCTACCCAGATAGCCCTGACTACTCTCCGGAGTGTGCTTGGACAATCCGAACTGGATGAATTGCTCGCGCACAGGGAACGGGTGAATGAAAGACTAAGAAGCATCATCGAGGAACAGACTGAGAAACCGTGGGGCGTGCGTGTTACTCTCGCAGAGGTAAAGGATGTGCTTCTACCAGATTCTATGCAGAGGGCAATGGCGAGGCAGGCGGAAGCGGAAAGGGAAAGAAGGGCCAAAGTAATCCATGCCCAGGGTGAATACTCCGCGGCCCAGACTCTGGCTGATGCTGCCAAGATAATAAACAGCCAGCCGGCTGCTCTGCAACTTCGCTATCTTCAGACACTGACCGAAATAGCCGGCGAAAGAAGCAACACCATAATACCAATACCTATTGACCTCTTGGCCCGTGTCCTTCCAAGCTTCAATTCGGAAAAGGAAAAGGTATCGGCGTAAGGGGTATATCTGGCCTGCGGGCATAGTTTGCAGTACGGATGTTATGCGAAATTAGAAAGCAGCGTCCCAGGAGGAACAGGGATGTTGTTATGAGTGAGAATAGATGATAAGTCGCGTTATTAACCTGCTAAAGAATATTCTGGGAAAGATAAAGAGGTTACCCAGGGTAGTCCTTTATCCCAGTCTGTTCATACTATTTATGATGGCAGGGGCAGGCGTTTTTTTCGGATTTAAGGGTTACAACTACATGGAGTACAACCCTAATTTCTGCCGCTCCTGTCATACCATGGAAGATGCCTGGAACCGGTGGAGTACCAGCGAGCACCGCAGCATAACTTGCCATTCATGCCATGAGACAACCGTTATCGAAGGGACAGAGCAGCTCATTAAGTTTAGTTTGAACCAGCCGGAGAGAGTCGGCAAACATGCCCGTGTAAACGATGAAAGCTGCACGAAATGCCATGAAAGCGGTAATACTAAATGGGAGCAGATAGCTGATACCGCAGGGCACCTGGTCCACGCGGAGGAGCAGAATATTGCCTGCACCAAGTGCCACGCGGTTTCCGTACACCGTTTCGCCCCGCCGAAGAAAGTATGTGAAGTTTGCCACGAGGACAGCGCCATGGCGGTGACCGCAATGGCCAGCCAGCATTGCAGCTCATGCCACGGTTTTCTAAAGCCGGCAACAAATGGTAAGGCAAATAACGGCTCTGGACTCAGCGGCAAGCCAACCAACGGCTCCGTACCCGATGACAAGGTGACCAACGGCTCTTTGCCCGCTCAGGCTAGCAGCGCTCTCTTGCCTGACAGAGAAAGTTGTCTCTCCTGCCATGCCGCCTTGAAGGTTTCGAAGGTTACCTGGCCGGAAAACGCTCCCATGAAGGTTGACTGCTTGCAGTGCCATAAGCCGCACGAGCAAGCCAAGCCCATTGTCGATTGTCTTTCCTGCCATGCGGGGCAGAGAGAGAAAGGGCTGCACCAGGCCAAAGCCCATTCTGGAAGCGCCTGTCAGACCTGCCACCAGCCTCACGAGTGGGTCATCAAGACCAGGAGCAATTGCGAAACCTGCCATCAGGATAAGGCTGAGCACTTCGCCGGCGCTCTGTGCAGCTCCTGTCATGATTTTAGGGGAGTGAAGAAATGACCAGGTATGCCATGGTAATTGACATCGATAAGTGCACCGGCTGTTTTTCATGTGCGGTTGCCTGCAAGGCTGAAAACGCTGTGCCTCTGGGGGTTTGGCGTACCTGGCTGAAAATGATTGAGAAGGGAACGTACCCCAATGTTAGCCGCTCCTGGATGGTGCTCATGTGCAATAACTGCCAGAACGCAGTTTGCGTGCGGGTTTGCCCTACCAGGGCCACTTACAGGCGAGAGGACGGCATCGTCATGGTAGATCCGCACAGATGCATTGGCTGCAAATACTGCATCGCCGCCTGCCCATACGAGGTTCGTTATCTGAATCCTCTGAAGAAGATCGTTCAGAAATGCCAGTGGTGCAACCACCGCGTGGACATGGGCATAGAGCCTGCCTGCGTTAATGCCTGCCCTACCGATGCCCTCACTTTTGGTGACCTGGATGACCCCAAGAGCGAGGTGCGGCGCATAGTAGATTCCAAACCTTACCAGGTGCTCAAACCTGACCATGGCACTGAACCGCGGGTATACTACCTCGGCGTTGACATGGCGGTTATGAGGTCCTCGGGACCTTCTGAGTCGGACCGGGAGGCGGGCGAGAACAAGAAAACGGGCCTTCATGTCGGCGTTGAACGCCGTGTGGACAAAAGGAAGTAAAGGATAAGGTAGATATTAATGGAAGAGCCTATCTTAATTTACAATATTTTTCATGAGCATCCTTTCGGGCTTCCCATCGCCATCTATTTCTACATGACGGGAATGAGCGCAGGCTCTTTCCTCATATCCACGATGTCCTATGGAATGGGAATCAAGAAGTTCAAGCCCTTGGGTAAGGTCGGCGTCGTTCTGGCCACGCTGCTCCTTGTGTTGGCCCCTCTTAATCTGATAATCGACCTGGGGCAGCCGCTGCGCTTCTGGCATCTTTTTCCTTACATGAACTTTAAGTCAGCCATAACCTGGGGCAGTTCCCTCCTGGTGGCATACCCGCTCAACTGCATGATTTACGGCTATTTCATGTTCAAGGGGGATGCGAAGCTCACCAAAATGTTTGGACTGATTGGCATACCCCTGGCTATTTCGGTCCACGGCTATACCGGGTTTATTCTGGCCTTAATCAAAGCCAGAGCGCTGTGGAATACCGCCCTTATGCCTATATATTTTCTCGTATCCGCCATGGTGTCTGGAATAGCCCTGATGATACTGGTAACGTTCATTCAAGATTTGGTGCGAAAGGAGAAGAAACTCAATGTAGACCTGGCGGCAGACCTGGGCAAGATACTGTCAATTACTATTATCTTCGACCTCTTCCTGGTGCTTTCCGATGTGCTGGTACTTCTGAATGCGGATAGCGAGGCCAAGGAAGGGGCCGCGATGTTGCTGACGGGCAGTTTCCAACCCTATTTTCTGGGGGTGGAAATTATTCTGGGGTCAATCATTCCTCTGTTTCTTCTCTTGTTTCCCTTTACCAGGCGCAACCCGGTTACTCTATCCCTTGCGTCCATTTTGGCGATGATAGGTGTGTTTGCCATGCGGTACGTGATGGTCATGGGTGGGATGAGCCTTCATCTGAGTTAAGGACAGACTGGTATGACAAATATGAATCGAAGAAATTTTCTGAAAATAGCTGGAGGTCTATCCGTAGCCGCCCTGGCAGGTCAGACGGCCCTTCTGGTCAGCGAATCTGACGCCGGGGCTGCCGGGAAAAGCGTATCTCGAACTACCGGTCGCGTTCGCAGAGCCGTCGCCAGCACCTGCCGGCAGTGTCCGGCCCGCTGCGGCATCCTTGGTTTCCTCGAGGACGACATTCTGGTGAAGATAGAAGGCAATCCGCTCGATCCCAATACCAGGGGCAAGATATGCGCCAAAGGACTGTCCGGGCTCAATCTTCTCTATCATCCGGAACGCCTTCTATTTCCTATTAAAAGGGCGGGCGAGAGAGGTGAGGGGAAATGGAGGAGAATCACTTGGGATGAGGCGCTCAAGGAAATCGCCGGCAAGCTTGCGGTCTTGAAGAAGAAAGGAAGCGAGGCCGAGTTCCTGTTCATTTCAGGACTTCTGGAAGGTAACAAGGGATTGACCAGGCTCTTTCTCAATGCCTATGACACGCCCTCTGTGGCATCGGAGGCCGACCTTTACCAGGCGAACAAAGTCCTGGCGCAGCGCACAACCTGGGGAGCTGATGAAGAAGTCAGCGACCTTTCCCGTGCAAGCCTCATCTTGAATTTCGGCTCCAATCCCTACGAATTTCACTCCATGTATTTGCCGGTGATGCGGAGGCTGATGGCGGCACAAAGGAGAGGAGCCAAACTTATTACTCTGGACCCTCGCCTGTCCAACACGGCCGCGCGGAGTCATCAGTGGCTTCCAATCAGTCCCGGGACCGACGGACTCGTCGCCCTGGCCCTGTCCGGCGTGATTCTGAAAAAGGGGCTTGCCGATGGAGTTTTTCTGGAGAAGTGGACTAACTATCCGCTGGAATCGCTAAAAGCCCATCTGGCTCAATTTAGTGTCGCGAGGGCAAGTAAGGAAAGCGGCCTTCCTGCCTCAGTGATTGAAGACCTGGCAATGGAACTGGCAGCTTCCGACCGCGTCACCATAATTTCAGGCGACGGCGTGAGCCAGCATGCCAACGGTACCCAGAATGAGCGCGCGGTTGCGCTCCTTAACGCTGTCATCGGGAACATAGACGTGCCCGGAGGATACTGCTTGCCCCGGACTTACGATCTATCGGAAAACGAGCCCAAGCCCCATGGGGCCGGAGTGGAGCAGGAGGGCGCTAATTTCCTGAACTGGTTTGGAGGCGACAAAAGGATTGGGGTCCTTATGACGTCGCTGGCGAACCCCGCCTATTCCAGCCCGTCCCCTCAGGTCGTAGCAAGGGCGTTGAAAGATGAGCGCGTCGTGCCGTTTTACGTGGCGGTTGATACTTTTCTCACAGAGAGCTCCACGATGGCTGACCTCGTGCTTCCGGCTGCCACATATTTGGAGTCGTATGACCTGGCTTCTCCCCCCGCATACGATCTGGTTCCCTTTATCACTTTGACCCAGCCGGTGGTGTCCCCCCGTGGAGAATCCAGGAGCTGTGAAGACCTTTGCTTGGACCTCGCCAGGTTAATGGGCGGAGACATGGAGAAGAAATTGTCCTTCAGCTCCGCGGAGAGCTATTACCGCAAGAAGACGTCAGTATTTGGCCAGCTGTCAAAAGATGGCGGATGGGATCATTTGAGGGAGAAAGGTATATGGTTCGACAGGAGCGCCAGCCCTTCCTTCCGCACATATGAAAAAGAGGGTTTCAATACTCCCTCCCGCAAATTTGAAGTTTACTCAAGTGTTCTGGAGAATAGGGGCCTGTCTCCGGTTCCCACTTACGAGGAATTACCGCCGGTGCCGGGTAAAAACCTCCGACTGGTAACTTTTCAATTCAGTGTACATACCTATAGCCGCACGGCCACGAATATGTGGCTTTCTGAGATAGTCCACGAGAATCCCGTGTGGATCAACAAAGAGACGGCCCGCCTCGCAGGCATAAAAAGTGGAGACGAAATACAGATTTCTTCGGCAGCCGGCTCCATAAAAGTGAAGGCAAGGGTCACTGCAGCTATACGCCCGGATGTGATAGCCATGGGGTCCTGTGTGGGCCACTGGGCTTCAGGAAAAGTAGCGCAGGCTAAGAGATTCGAAAGCGTTGACCCCAACACGGACTTGCTGTGGTGGCAGGAACATGGCAACGGCGTGCACCCATATTTTGTGATACCCGTTGTGCGGGACCCCGCGGCCGGCGGTCCCTCCTGGAAGGATACAGTGGTTAGCATATCTAAGGTTTAAAGGTCTTACGATGCATTCTGAAAACAAAAGCTCCATGAGAATGGTTAGAAAGAAAAAGGGCCTTCTGGAAGTGCTGGGACAGGTCCCCATATGGGTCTGGCCATTTGCGGCGCTTGGCGTGCTCATTCTTATCCTGATCCCCGCCATAGGGCTGGCTCGGGTCACTACTTCCAACTCCAACTTCTGTGTAACATGTCATGGCACAGGAGAAACCCCGGACAGAAGTAAGCCTTCCCTGGTCCATCCGGATTTCAATAAGGTGAGCTGCGTGGACTGCCACGCCAAGGGGGGACACGTAGTTTATGAGGGCTATGTTAAGGGCTTCATGGCGGAAGCGGAAAGGGTAAGTCCCAACTGTGCTAAGTGCCACCAGCCGATGACGCAGACCAACGAGAGTAAGGATTTCAAATTCAATTTCCTTGACGTCAACATAAGCCACAAATCCCACCTGGAGAGGGGAGCCACATGCGTTACCTGCCACTCCAACATAGCCCACGACCTGGCTGAGGTGCCTACCAACAGACCTTCCATGAATACCTGCTACTCCTGTCATGCTAAGACCGATTCCTGTGCAAAATGCCATGACCAGAAGATACCTACCAGGGCGCCTCCTCCCCCGGCCCCGGCAGGTATTGACATGCCCGGAGACGGGCGCGTCTATTACTTGAGAATTTGCTCCGCCTGCCACGGAGCCCGGGGAAACCAGGTTTCCAGGATTGACCTTCGTTCGAAGGATTACTTGGACAAGAAGGGGATAAAGGAACTGACGCGGACCATTGAATCCGGCAAAGGGAATATGCACGGCTTCGGACTCAGCAAGGGCGGATCCTTGAATGAAGAGCAAGCTCAGGCGATAGCGGCTTATCTCATGGAAGAAGCCGTGTCCAAAGTGGAGCCGAACCCTGATGTCCTGTATGGCCGTTACTGCCTGGTCTGCCACGGAAAAGACGGCGACAAGGTGGCCGGGGTGCCCATATTCTCAAAAGATTTCTGGTCTTTCAGGGACACGGACAGCATATTCCGGTCCATACAGATGGGTAAAGGAGGTATGCCGGCATTCGGTAAGGCGGAAGGAGGGAATCTAACCAGGCAGGAAATCCAGACACTGATGGACTATTTGAATAAGGAAGCCGTGCCTGTTGTTGTCGCTGGGGAGCAAGCCGGGGAAACGGCTTCTGCCCAGGGTAAGCCTTTATATGAGAAGTATTGCCTTGCCTGTCACGGCGCCAACGGCAGCCAATTGTCCACTGCCAATCTGGGTTCCGCGGATTTCATAAAACAGAAAGGGATTCCTGAGCTGGCCAGGATCACCTCGGCGGGCAAAGGTGGGATGCCGGGTTTCATGTCCGGACCTTTCGGTTCTCTTGATAGTAAACAGATTGAATCAATAATTAAGTATCTGGCTGAAGGAGCAAAATGATTTCGACAATTCAGGGATTCGCCTATTTGATCAAAGACGTAATCGAAGAAGCGCCAATACCGGTCATGATGATCGCTCTGCCGCTTACCATCGTCTTCCTGGCAACCGTATCAACAGCCACAGCGAAACTGATAGAAGTCTTTGTCTCCAAAGACGGCTCGTCCGGTTCTCACTAGACAACGAGAAAACCACCTTGTTGTGATCCCTCTTCGTGACGGGCAAATAATGCGAACCAGTTATAGGATTATAGCGTCAATTGGTTATGCCCCGGTCGGGAAAATAGGTACTTTGCCGCCAGGGTTTTACCCTTACTGACGATGTTGTCATCTGACAGATAAGTGTAATCTTAATCCGGATATCAAATCTTGGCTACAAAGGAGACCGATGTCTGGATCTAAGAGAGCATTGCTTTTAGCTATACCTGTAATTTTGCTTGGCTTGATGCTGGCCATGTCAGCTTGCCAGGGACCCGCCGGTCCCGCAGGCCCTCCCGGACCGGCCGGCGCGGCAGGAGCGCTCGGACTACAGGGGCCCAAGGGTTTGGATGGGGAGGTCAAAGGTAACATCTCAGGGACTGTGGCCAGTAACATAGGAAATAGCCCTGTTGCCGGGCTGAAGGTCACAATCGAACCCGCTGTAAAGGATGTAAACATCCAGACCGACGATAGCGGAAAGTTCTCTGCGGTTCTACCTGTTGGAGCTTACACGCTAACCTTCAAGAAAGATAATTTCACCGCGGTCACTCAAGCTGTATCGGTGGCGGCGGGACAGACGACGACTCAGAACATAGTTTTGAAGGCCGCTAATCCAGTGGTAGTGGATGCCGGGAAGGATGCGGAAGCCGACCCCGGTGCGACAGTGAATCTTGCCGCCAGAGTAGATGCGTTCGATGGGTCCAGCGTGACTGGCTATAAGTGGACTCAGATAGCCGGAGTGCCGGCAGTCATAAAGGGTGAAGACACTGACAAGCTGACGGTGACACTGGGCGACGCCGCGGCATATAAGGCGAAACTCATCCAGGGCTCAAAGGTTGAGGACAGGTTTGGAGTGATGGCAGTTATCCCTCACGCCCTGGTTGATGCCGAAAGGTCCACTTTCAAAGTTGTCGCGACCACATCCGGCGGGAACTATGAAGCCAGAGTAAATGTCAATGCCAGACTCCCCTATGCGTTCAGCGGGGGAATCAGAAATGTTCCCACGGGGGTTGCCGTCATTCTGCATGGAAAGAAACAGAGCAGCTATAACTGGGCCCTGGAAGTTCCATCGGGTTCCGCCGCGGCGCTTGATAATGCGTCGGACCAGAATCCGTCTTTCGTGCCTGATGTGGTGGGTACATTTAAGGTAACCGAGCAGAGCAGCAAGACGGCCTTCAATGTTTACGCCGGCACATGGGTTGGGGCCATATCTGGAGAAGATGCCAAAGGTAGGCCGGAGTCGGCAAACTGCACATCCTGCCATAACGGGAAGATAGCCGCTGACAGGTTTACTTCCTGGAAACAGTCTGGACACGCGGAGATTTTCACCCAGAACATCAATGACCCGAACGGCCATTGGGCCATAAACTGTGCCGAGTGCCATACTGTAGGATATAGCTCAGGCGCCAGGAACAATGGTTTCCTTGAGGCCTTCGCCGCTGAAGGCTGGAAAGTTCCTTCGCACGGTGATAAGGGCCTGTATACCGAGTTACTGCAGAAATTTCCCAAGACGACTCAACTATCTAACATTCAGTGTGAGAACTGCCACGGCCCGAACAATAGCCCTGCTCATATGAATAAGGATGACAGGTCGGCACGGTTGAGCAGTTCATCCGATGTTTGTGGGCAATGTCATGGCGAGCCGCCCAGGCATGGTCGTTTCCAGCAGTGGGAGAATAGCGGCCATGGGAACTTTGAGTTGGCCATAGACGAGGCCAGCGTTGAAACCAGGGCAGCCAGCGCGGGGCATTGCGGCCGCTGCCATTCTGCCCAGGGATTTATGAAGTGGGTGAGACAGGCTGACCTCACTCAAAGAATCCAGGGAGCTAAGGGCGATGCTACTGTGGCAGAGCTCACTGCGATGGGTCTGACCAAAGACACCGTCGAGCCTCCCACCTGCGTAGCGTGCCATAGCCCTCACAATGCCGGAAGCGTATCCAGCAAGCCAAATAATGCTGCCATCAGAGTCAAGGACGATACCAAGTTGCTGCCGGCTGGATTCCAGGCAATCGGTGTTGGGAAAGGCGCTCTCTGCATAACCTGTCACAACACCCGCAACGGCCTGCACAATGACAGCGCTGGGAACCCGCCCAGTTACTCCGCGCCGCATACGGCTGCCCAGGGTGACGTCCTCATGGGTGAAAATGCCTATTTCGTTGATGTCGGAGCCCGCTCGAAACACTCCTTTATAAAGGATTCCTGTGCGACCTGCCACATGGAGCTGAGTCTCCCGCCGAAAGACTTCAATCCGGGGGGCACAAATCATGCCTTCAAGGCTAGTATGGATACCTGCAAGAGCTGCCATGGCGCCTTCGATGGCGGCACTCTTCAGAAGAACGTAGACGCCAAGCTGCATGAGCTGGGCAAAAAGATGTCTGATTACCTGATGAGCAAGATTTCCGCCCAGGCACGCGTTAAGGATTACACACCTCATTCGTTCCAGGGTAAGTCCTATGATGTGAAGAGCAATGACGTAATTGTGGAAAAGGCCAACATTGCGTCTATTGAGCCGACTGAGCCTCACGGACAGCAGGGATTCATAATGCGCTTCAAGAATCCCGTAAATGTTACCTACGCGCCGGTCAAAGAGACTCCTCACTCGGTTTCAGTCATGGAGATACAGTTCCAGTTGGGCGATATCTCCGCGGATGGGAAGGCTCCTCTGATTGCAGCGAGTGATCCCCTCGTGAGGGCCGGTTGGAACTTCTTCCTGGTGGAAGGAGACGGAAGCGAAGGCGTGCACAATCCGGCTTTCGTGATGCAGGTCTTGAACGCGTCCATCGCGGCTTTGAAGTAACCTCCCCTGACCAAAGCCCCCCATTACCCACGGGGGGCTTTGTCTTTTCCGACGGCAGTAAATAACGTGGACTGATTAGACGCAGTAGCACTAAAGGCCTATATGGGTGTGGGGGAAATTAGGCATTTTACTGTTAACACTTTACACTAACTACCGATGTTGTCGCGCCGCTGATAAGCTTATTATTATGCGAAATTGTCCGGGAAAACAATCTGAAATACGTTAAAGGAGTCCTGATGTCTGGATTTAGAAGGGTATTGTTTTTGATGACGACTGTCATATTGCTGGTCCTGTTATTTACTCTGGCCTGCAAGGGGCCGACCGGTCCGGCAGGTCCTGCCGGTCCGTCCGGTACTGCTGGACAGCCGGGCGCTCCAGGTGCGGCTGGTCCAAGGGGCCCTGCGGGGGAGACCACAGGCACCATCTCTGGAACTGTAGCCAGTAGCTTTGGAAATATACCGGTGGCGGGTGTTACTATTGCTACCGAGCCTGCCATAAAGGACTTGAAGGTACAGACCGATAACAGCGGAAAGTATTCGGCTGCGGTTCCGGTTGGGGCCTATATACTGTCCTTTAAGAAGGATAACTACACGGCGGTCAGCCAAACGGTGGCGGTGGCAGCCGGCCAGACCACGACGAAAGATGTGGTTCTCAAGGCCACTAAGCCGGTGGTAGTGGACGCGGGAAAGGCCCTGGTGGCTAACCCGGGTGCAACAGTGAATCTCTCCGCCAAGGCCGACGTTCTCGATGGTTCGCAGATAACTGGCTATAAATGGGAGCAGACCGCCGGTCCGTCCGCGGCGATTGCAGACGGTGGTTCCGCCAACACGGCAGTAACTCTTGCTGATTCCGCGGCTCATAAGGCAAAGCTTGTCGCCAGTTTGGAAATGCAGGACCGGTTCACGGTTCAGCCTATCAACCCCCATTCTCTTACAGAGGCCGAGATATCAACTTTTAAGGTGACCGTAAATACCACTAGCGGCAGCTACAGCGGCACCGTAAGTGTAGACGCCGATTTGCCGTATGTGATAAATCCCGGTTTGGCCAACGTGCCGATCAATGTCGCGGTGCTTTTACACGGAAAAAAACAAAATAGCTACAGCTGGAGTCTGGCGGCGCCGTCGGGGTCAGCCGCGTCTCTTGATAGCGCTTCCGACCAGAACCCGTTTTTCGTGCCTGATGTGGCAGGCAAATACACTGTGACAGAGCAGAACGGCAAGGCTGCTTTCGATGTTTTTGCCGGAACGTGGGAAGGCGCGATTACCGGCCAGGATGGAAAGGGCAGGCCGCTGGCCGCGGGTTGTACCGCCTGTCATGACGGCAAGATAGCGCCGGATAAATTTACTGAGTGGAGACAGTCGGGTCACGCCGAAATCTTCACCCAGAATATCGAAGACCCCAACGGACACTGGGCAATAAATTGCGCTCAGTGCCACACTGTGGGATACAATCCCAAAGCAAAGAACAACAATTTTGCCGAGGCAGTGACTGCGGAAGGCTGGAAGGTTCCTCCGGGTGGCGCTAGGGGACAGTGGGCTACGATTCTGGAGAAGTTCCCGAAGACAGCCAAGCTGGCTAATATCCAGTGTGAGAACTGCCACGGGCCGAACAACAGCCCCCTGCACATGAACGGCAAGATTGACGCGGAGAGGGTGAACTTGTCCGCCGATTCGTGCGGCGCATGTCATGGAGAGCCTCTGAGGCATGGGAGGTTCCAGCAATGGGAGGAAAGCGGCCACGCCAACTTCGAATTGGCTCTGGCGCAGGCTACCGTGGAAGGACGGGGAGCTACCGCGGCGCATTGCGGGCGCTGCCATTCTGCTCAGGGCTTCCTCAACTGGATCAAGCAGGGTGACCTCACCAAACAAATCCAGGGGGCGAAGGGTAATGCCACGGTGGCCGAGCTTACAGCTATGGGCCTGACGAAGGACAAAGTCCAGCCTCAGACCTGCGCTATGTGCCATAATCCGCATGCCGAAGGCTCAACCACGGGGGAACCGAACACGGCCTCGGTGCGCATAATGGAAGACACGGCCCTTTTGCCGTCGGGATTCCAGGCTAAGTCACTGGGGCGCGGAGCCCTCTGCGTCACCTGCCACAATACGCGAAACGCGCTTCATAACAATGATTTCCTGCCCAACAGCTACTCCGCTCCGCATACCGCGGCCCAGGGTGACGTCCTGATGGGAGAGAACGCATACCTCGTACCCGTAGGATTCCGCTCACCCCACTCGTTGATTAAGGATAGCTGTGCCAAATGCCACATGGAGTCAACTCCCCCGCCGGCCGAGTTCAGTTTCCAGGGCGGCGGGACCAATCACAGCTTCAAGGCCAGCATCAAGATTTGCGGCGACTGCCATTCCAAGGACCTCGACGGCAGGGCGCTCCAGGTGGGTGTAGAGGCGGAGGAACACGAGCTGGCAAAAAAGATGGCCGATTACCTGATGAACAAGATGCCTGCCCAGGTGCACATCAAGGATTACACGCCTCACACATTCCAGGGTAAGTCCTACGATATCAAGAGCAATGATTTGACCATAGACAAAACCAACATCGCCTCGATTGAAGCGACTGAGCCTCACGGGCAGCAAGGGTTCACCATACATTTCAAGAATCCAGTAGATGTAACCTATGCTCCGCCTAATGAGGCTCCTCATACTGTATCCGTCAAGGAGGTAGAAGTGCAGCTTGGAGACTTCACAACCGATGGAAAAGTTGCTCTGATTGCAGTGACCGACCCCCTGGTTAAGGCCGGCTGGAACTTCTTCCTGATCGAGGGAGACGGCAGTCGTGGAGTGCACAACCCGTCGTTTGTAATGACGGTTTTGACCGAGTCAATTGAAGCGCTGAAGTAAATGACATAAGTTTAGCGAAAGCCCGGAGGCTGAACAAACAAGAGACCTCATTTAAGCCTTCGGATAACCTCCCCTGACCAAAGCCCCCCAATTCCCACGGGGGGCTTTGTCTTTTCTTCAAGCGTTGTTCCAGGATTCCTCGCGACCTGATTTACATCGTCTGTCCGGGCGCGCGGCGCCCCAAAAAGTCCTGAAATTTCTTGAAAAACTCCTTGACAGGGTCACAAACAGTAGTGTAGCATCTTCTAGTCTTATATAGGTATAGAACTATAGTGAAGCTATATATCTAGTATACGTATATGAGGCAAATTCGTTGGTAGTCTAAGGAGGATGCATGATGGTAAGTTCAGTAACGCAATTCAAAAGGAGGCCTGTTTGAAAAACATGTTTCGAGCAAAAGGTAGAACATACGTATTCACCATAGTTCCTGTTTTTGCCATCGTACTGTTCCTGCTGGCAACCCCGGGTGTTGCAGGGTTTACGGATGGCTGGCATTCTGACGTTTCCCGGAATGGTCCGGTTATCACAGAAGGAAACGCCGGCGAAGTCCAGATAGCAAGCCGGCATGAAAGGGAGAGAAGCAGAGACGAGGGCAGAAGGGGCCGGGACAGAGACAGAGACAGGAATCGGGACAGAGATGATGACGATGGTGGTACTCCTGGACCGGTGCCAACGCCTCGTCCTACACCTGTGCCCACTCCCGTAGGTACGCCTCCAACGCCAGTACCGACGCCGGTTCCAACGCCAGTACCGACGCCGGTTCCAACGCCAGTACCAACGCCGGTTCCAACGCCAGTACCAACGCCAGTACCGACGCCGGTTCCAACGCCAGTACCAACGCCAGTACCGACGCCAGTACCAACGCCAGTACCGACGCCGGTTCCAACGCCAGTACCGACACCCGTGCCGACGCCGGTTCCTACACCTGTACCCACGCCTGTACCGACTCCTACCCCGGTTAGCTTTACCGGGACCGTACAGCCTATTTTGAACACAAACTGCAATTCGTGCCATGGTTCGGGAACCTCACCTTCGCTGGTAGGTTATACGGCAGTCCGTGCGACTGTTGTCCCGGGTAATGCGGCAAGCAGCCGATTGTATCAGGCAATCACGGGCACAAACGGACGAACCAACATGGGAGGGTTTATTCCGTCCCTGACCCAAAGGCAGAGCATAGCGGACTGGATAAACCAGGGAGCTCTAAACAACTGACGCCTTAACCAGACAGTTTCAGAGTCACCGCTACAACGGATAAAAAAGCCCCCCGAACAGGAGGGCTTTTTCTTTTTCAGGTATCTTGACTAAGCTCACGCCAGTTGATAGACTTGCTAGCAAAACTTACTGCTTACGAGAGGAAAAAATGAACCTACTATTCGATGAAGAGCAAAAGCTTCTTCAGAAAAGTGCCCGCGATTTCATGGAGAAAGAGATTATTCCGCTGGCCGACAGCTATGACAGGAAATACAGGCCATTATCGCTGGAGCAATCGAGGGAGCTGTTCGGGAAGATAGCACCCCTGGGATTCCTGGGAGGAATGGTGAACGAAAAGGATGGGGGTGGAGGGCTGGACACTCTTTCCTATGCTATTCTGCTTGAGGAGCTTTCCCGCGCTTACGGCAGCCTGGCGCTGATGTCTTTCGTGCAGCATATCAGCGGCTCAATGCTCATCGCTCTTGAAGGCAGCGAAGACCATAAGAGGAAGTATCTCCCTTCGCTCATGTCGGGCGATCTCATAGTCTGCTACGCTATCACCGAGCCGGACACGGGATCCGGAGCCAGGGATATCAAGACTCAGGCGGATTTGTCCGGTGGCCGTTACACTATCAATGGCACCAAGACCTGGATAACCAACGGCACCGTCGCTGAACTGGTAGTGCTCGTGGCCCGTGTGAAGGGGAAGGACGGAAAGTGGGAGTTTTGCCGTTTCCTGGTGGACAAGAGGGATAGCCCCTACACGGTGAGGGACCTGCCCAAGATGGGTTTCTGCTCCTGTCCTACTGCGGAGATGGCCTTCGATGACTGCAAAGTGCCCGTTCACAATGTTTTGGGCAAGCCCGGCGAGGGCTATGAGAAAACCATGGAGATTTTCCAGCTTTTCCGCAGCAGCCTCGCCGTCATGGCGGTGGGCCTGTCGCAGGCATCGCTTGACGCTGCTGTTAAGTACGCGAAAGAAAGAAAACAGTTCGGCAAGCCCATCGCCAAGTTCCAGCTCATACAGAACATGCTGGTGGACATGGCAATAGAGACCCAGGCGGCCCGCCTTCTCACTTACCAGGCTTTCCAGACAGTTGGAAGCGGAGCCAGGCCGATACAGAGTGTTTCAATGGCCAAGACCTACGCCATCGAATCTGCTATAAGGATAACCTCTAAAGGAATGCAGGTTCACGGAGCCTACGGGTTGTCCGAGGAGTTCTCTCTGGAGAGGTTCTTCCGCGATGCACGCACGCTGACCATTCCGGACGGCACTACCGAGATGCAGAGACTCCTCGTAGGCAGAGAGATGCTGGGCCTTTCGGCCTTTGTATAGAAGAAGCTGACAGCTAATGCTGGTTATCGGGCTGACCGGAGGCATCGGCAGCGGTAAGACTACCGTCGGAGAGGTGCTGAAAGAAATGGGCGCGGCCTACCTGAATGCAGATTTGCTGGGGCACGAAATGATACGGCCTCCGTCTAATTTGCTACAGGAAATCGTCTCCGCCTTTGGCAGACACTATTTGCTGCCTTCCGGAGAGCTAGACAGAAAGAAGCTGGGGGAGAAGGTCTTCAGAGATAAAGAAGCTCTGGAGAGCCTTAACAGAATAATGCACCCCGCGATGCTGAGGGCTGTCAAGAAAAAGATCAGTGAATGGAAGAGTGCCGGATACAAAGTTGGTGTGGTGGAGGCCGCGGCTCTCATAGAGGCGAAATGGGACGAGGCCATGGATGAAGTCTGGGTTACCACGGCTCCCCGGGAAACCATTATCGAAAGGCTCCGGAGAAACAAAGGCATATCCAGGGAAGAAATTATCTCGCGGATGGATTCCCAGTTGTCGGACAGTGAAAGGCAAAAGAAGGCTGCCGTGGTGATTGATACAAGTTGCTCTCTGGCAGACTTGAAGAAGCGTGTGGCGGAGTTGTACAGGGAAGCCCTGGACCGTGCCGCTTCACGGCATTGAGCTCCCGCGGTCAAGGTCTCTGCCCGGGTTGGGCCGCCGAAAAGATTCACAAGGACGTGCATACTCTATTGACACTAGGTCGGTTATCTATTATCATATGCGCCAGCTAAGCGTTATCACCTATTTTACGTTAGGGGGTTCATAGTAGCCATGCGTTGCACAATTCAAGGAATCAGCCGAATAACCCAGATTCTGTTAGCGATTTCTCTATTTGTTGCCATATTATCTTTAGCCTGTGCTGGCCCCGTAGGGGAAAGAGGTCCGGCGGGCTCTGCAGGTCCTCCTGGACCCAATGGCCCTCCAGGTGCTCCCGGATCTGCGGGTCCCGCTGGATCCCCTGGGCCTGCCGGACCCGCTGCGCCCGTACCACCGGGCCCCGGGCTCAAAGTTACTATTTCTAAAGTGGATATTTCCGCGGACGGAAAAGTCACTGTAGCCTACAAGCTGACGGATAACAAAGGCAACGCGTTTAACCGCGCCGACCTTGATGCCGCCAGCGAGCGTTTCTCCATAGCCCGCATCCAGGTTGACGCTGAAAGCGGGAACACTTTGTGGCTAAGCTATGTGCTTGCCGATGTGCGAGGCGCGCCTTTTACCTTCAAGGGGAAGCAGATGCAGCCGGTCCTGCCGGAAGTAAAGGGAGTTGCCGTGAGCGCTGCGGACCAGGCTGGTGAATTCAAGACTCTCGCGCCAGGCCAGTATGCCTACACCATGAAGACAACCCTTCCTTCAAACTATGATAAGAATGCCACCCATCGCGTTATCTATATGTCTACACGTAATAATCGTGCGTATGTGGCGAACGGAGTTTTCGATTTCGTACCCGCCGGTGGAGATATAAATGTTACGCGCCAGATTGTGACTACCGAATCCTGTAACCAGTGTCATGACCCGCTTGCCCTGCACGGGGGCGTAAGAAGGGATACCAGGCTTTGCCAGGTATGCCATACATCCCAGAGTAGAGATGCTGAGTCGGGAAACTCCATCGAACTTAAGGAGATGGTGCATAAGATCCATCGAGGCGTGAATCTGCCGAGCGTAAAGGCGAAGGGTGATTACTTTATTGCTGGTTTCAACCAGACAGTTCTCGATTTCAGCAAAGTCGTCTGGCCGCAATTCGGCGGCTCTACTATCGGTGATGTCCGTACATGCACCGTTTGTCACGGCGCGCCGCCCGCGGGTATGAAAGCCGAGGAATACGCTAAACTGGCGCCTAACGCCGATAACTGGAAGAATAATCCTAGCCGGGCAGCTTGCGGAGCCTGCCACGACAACATCGACTGGGCTACCGGAAAGTCAACCATTGCGGGCAAGAGGGACCATCCCGGCGGGCCGCAATCCAATGACGCGCTTTGCAAAGCTTGCCATGCGGCGGACTCGGGAAACGAGTTTGACGCGTCCGTGGTCGGAGCACACACCATTCCTGACAGGTCCAGGCAGGTCAAGGGTGTGAATGTGCAGATTATCAGCGCCGCCAACACCGGTCCCGGACAAAAACCCACGGTAGTTTTCAGCGCGAAGGATAACGCGGGTAACCCCGTGGCAAAGTCTGACCTGACATCTGTAGCTTTTAACCTGAAAGGTCCCACTACGGATTACTTAAATCCCCCGACGACGGAAACCGCATCCGCTGCGAATATCACAAGTTCGGGAGATAACTGGTCGTATACTCTCACTCAGGCTATCCCGACAGAAGCTTCAGGCACCTGGGCGATAGGTATGGAGGTCCGCCGGTTAGAAAAAATAGTTGGTAATGAGGGTAAGACGGTCGAAGTAAACGGAGCGTCGTACAATCCCGTGGTCTACGTCCCGGTTACCGATAAGACGGCCGTTCCCAGGCGGCAGGTAGTTGCCACCGAGAAATGCAACGTCTGTCATGGACAGATTGCATTCCATGGCGGCGGGCGTCTGAATACCACTGGATATTGCCAGTTCTGCCATAACCCGGCGAATGTCGATGTCCCCGACCGGGTGCCTGCCACGTTCGGCGGGCCCTTCAAAGTACCTCCGCAATCAATCAATTTCTCGCTGATGATTCACCGTATCCATACCGGCGATGAACTGACGCGGGATTTCACCGTTTACAGGACCCGGGGTGTCTTCAACTTCAACGGAGTTGAATTCCCCGGCGACCGGAGGAACTGCGCCAAGTGCCATGTGGGTAACTCTTATGTTCCGCCCCTGCCCGAAACCAACGCCAGTGTTCAGGCGCCGCGCGAGTTCTATTCCCCGCTGGGTCCGGCCGCCGCCGCCTGTCTGGGTTGTCACGATTCCAGTAGCGCCGCCGCTCATGCCGCAACGATGACGACGTCTTTTGGCGAGGCCTGTGCGGCCTGCCACGGGCGGGATCGGGATTTCGCTGTGGGGAAGGTGCACGCCAGGCCGTAGGTCCGTTACCGGCTGTTCACACCGTTCTGGTCGCCAGGTAAGATTCGTAACGAGGGGAGTAAGGATTCCTTACTCCCCTTTGTTTATGTCCAGGAAGTTCCCCATCGCTAGCCATATATGTAGGCCTGCTTTGAATCTTGATATCTTGTCGTGGTAGAATTAACCAACACAAAACGTGATATTACTATGGGGAGGCAAAAAACAGATGCGTAAGTTCACTTTGGTAGCCTGTGTTTTGATTGGGATGATGGTTCTCGTCTCATGCACAAAAGGCACAGCGCCCGGGACAAGTCCTGCTCCGGGAGATACTGCGGGTAAAACCCCCGCTGTAACTTCTGCCAGGACCGGCTGGGAGCTCGAGTTGCAGCAGACCGTGGACGCCGCCAGGAAAGAGGGCACGGTCGTGGTCTATATGACCGCCGGCTCTGAAGTAAGGCAGGCTTTGACGAAGACCTTCAAGGATAGATACGGAATAACTGTTGAAGCCCTCAATATGACCGGACGCGAAATGGCCGTCAAGATTACAAGAGAGAGACAGTCGGGGCTCTTCCTTGCTGATGTCTATCAGGGTGGCGTTACGACGCCTATAACTCTCCTGAAACCCATTGGCGCTTTCGACCCGCTGGAACGGGTTCTGATTCTGCCCGAGTTCAAAGACCCGGAGCTGGTCAAGAAGACCTGGTATGAGGGCAAGCTGCTCTGGGTTGACAAAGACAAGATGGTATTACCTTTTCTGGGCTTTGCCATAGACTGGGCGTTGATAAATACAGACATGGTAAAGGTTGACGAGATGAAGTCACTTCGTGACTTACTCAATCCCAAGTGGAAGGGTAAACTGTTGATATATGATCCTGCCGCCACGGGAGTGGGTGGAAAGCTATTCGGCACCATAGGCACTTTTGGACCCGGGTTCGAGTTCTGGCGCGAGCTAGCCAAACAGGAGCCGGTCATAATGAGGGATCACCGCCTGATGGCGGAGTGGATCGCCCAGGGTAAATACGCCATAGCTGTGGCGCCCCGGCCCGAGGAAGCCCAGATGATGAAGGATGCCGGCGCTCACGTAACTCTGTTGCTCCCGCCGGTAGAGGGTTCGATTCTTACTACAGGTTCCGGCGGGTTAGCTCTGATGAACAAAGCAGCCCATCCCAATGCCGCCAAACTATACATTAACTGGCTGCTGAGCAAGGAAGGGCTCACAGTTTTCACCAAAGCCTATGGCGCGCCCAGCCTGAGGCTGGATGTTCCCACGGACTTCCTGCCTCCGGAGAAACAGCGCCAGGCCGGTGTAAAGTATATCTGGCCGGAGAACGAAGAGTATCTGTCAAAAGAGACCACCTATTATTCTATGGCCAGGGAAATTTTCGGGATAAAATAGCACCGAACCAAAGACAGAGATTTCAAGGGGCTCCGATTTATCGGAGCCCCTCTTGTTAAAGGACGCAAAAAATGCCTGATACTAACTTGCGCGACTACATATCAGCCCTGGAAAGAACCGGCGATGTGGTGCATATTACAGAGGAAGTGGACTGGGATCTGGAGCTCGGAGCCATCATAAGGCGTGCCTGCGAGCTCCGTGCGCCGGCGCCGCTTTTTCACAGGATTAAGGACTATGCCACCGGATATCGCGCACTTGGCGCTCCCATGGCCACCTTCCGCAGGTTTGCCGTGGCTCTCGGCAAATCTCCCCAGACCGGTATCAAGGAACTCATTAAAGAGTACGAAGAACGGATGTCCAGGCCCATAAAACCTCTGAAGGTAGGCAGCGGCCCCTGCAAGGAAAACATTATCACCGGTGATGACATCGATATGTTCCGCTTTCCCGCTCCTTACGAACACGAGGGTGACGGGAACCGCTTCATAGGCACCTGGCACGCAGTCGTAACAAAAGACCCGGACAGCGACTGGGTAAACTGGGGCATGTACCGCATAGGCCTCCACAGCAGGAAACACGTAGCTGGACACTGGCACGGAGCCACTGATGCAGGACGACTCCTGCAAAGCAAATACGTCCCTCAAAAGAAGCCCATGCCCGTGGCGATAGCCATCGGCCTGGACCCGCTATGCTGCCTGGCCGCCGTGGCTCCCCTGCCTCCCGGCCATAGTGAGGTCGACTACGCGGGCGGGCTTCGCCGCTCTCCCGTGGAGCTTGTAAAATGTGAGACTTCCGAGCTTTACGTGCCTTCGAATGCTGAGTTTGTTATTGAAGGTGAAATCCTGCCGGATGTCAAGATTCCCGATGGTCCCTTTGGGGATTTCCCCGGCTATCAGGTCTGGGGATTCGGGCACCGTCCTGCTCGTGTCAAAGCAATAACTTACCGCAATAATCCCATTTTCACCTTCAGTAACCTGGGCATGCCCGTGGATGACAGCGATATGGCTCTCAGCGTGACTTCATCGGTTGCCATCAAGAAAGAGCTTAAAGAGAAAGGCGTCCCCGTTATCGATGTGCACGTGCCGCCCGAGTGCATGGGACATATGGTGGTTGTGAGCGTCAGGACTGTCTACAGCACCGTCGCTGATCACGTAGCCAGCATAATAGATGCCAGGGCGCCCGAGTTTCAGCATGTGACAATGGTTATGGATGAGGACGTGGATGTTTTCAATTGGGACGAGGTGCTGCATTCCTTTGTTACCCGTTGTAACCCCAAACGTGGCGTAAAAATAAATCCGCGCCGCCTCGTCTCCGGCCTGACCCCGTTTTTGAACCCCCGCGAGAGGAAGGCAATGGAGGGAGCCAGCATGGCCTTTGACTGCACCTGGCCGAAGGACATGTCTAGGGAGACCGATATACCGCCCCGGGTCTCATTCCGTGAGATGTCTCCGCGGCAGGTAAAAGAAAAGGTCATGGCGAAGTGGAAGGAATACGGGTATAAGTAGCATGGCGCAGACTGATGAGGCTGCGGTCTGGTACAGTAAGGCAATCAAATTTGGCAAACAAGGTCTGTTCGAAGAGGCCCTCAGGGCATATGATGAAGCATTAAGGTTAACTCCCGGTTACCTGGACGCCTGGTACAAAAAGGGAGTTATCCTGGGAAAGCTGGGGCGTCACGAAGCGGCAATCAAGGCTTATGAGGAAGTAATCAGGTTACAGCCGGATTTGGCGGAAGCCTGGTGCAACAAGGGTAACAGGCTCGTCCATCTCAATCGCAAAATCGAGGCGCTGGAGTTCTTCGAACAGGCAGCAAGAATAAAGCCCGACTACGCTCACGCCTGGTACAACGCGGCCTGCATATATGCTCTGAAAAAAGAAAAAGAGAAGGCCCTTGATGCTTTACATAAAGTGGCAAGGCTGAGCCGCAAGTATATGGAAGAAGCTAAGACAGACAAGTATTTTGAAAATCTCCGGGATGACGAGAGTTTCAAGAAGTTAATAAAGTAAAGGGAATTTTGCGTAAATGTTAGAAGGTTTTACTCCCTGGCCGAAGGAACTGGCGAAGAAATATGTGGCGCAGGGTTACTGGAGGAATGAGACGCTGGGAGACGTGCTGGATAACGCGATCAATGCTGGTCCGCAGCGGATGGCAATAGCTTCAGCGAAAGCCCGCGTGACTTATGCAGAGCTCGGCAGCATTTCTACCAGGCTGGCCCACAAGCTCCTGGAACTGGGAATCAAGAAGGATGACCGGGTCGTAGTCCAGCTTCCTAACTGGCCCGAGGTGCTGTATTTTTTTTACGGTCTGGCGAGGTTCGGGGGCATTTCGGTCATGGCCCTGCGGCACTTCCGCCAGAGGGAGATGGAGCATCTTCTCAATGTGTCTGAGGCCAAAGCCTGGGTCATTCCTGACGAGTATCACGACTTCAACTATGTGGCCATGGCGCAGGAGCTCCTTCCCCGTGTTCCCAGCCTCGGACACGTCATTGTAGACGGGAAAAATATTCCGAAGGGCCCGTTCATTAGTCTGGAAGGTTTGCTCGCGTCCGGGAGCTCACAGGTGAAGGCCGGCAGCCTTCAGCGCCCCGACCCTGACGATGTGTTGCTGCTACTTCTCACCGGGGGCACCACGGCCCTCCCGAAGCTCATTCCTCACACGCATAACGATTATATTTGCAGCAAGAGGGCCGTCGGCCCTCACAGGGGTTTTAACAGGGATACCGCGTCTTTGATAGTCGTGCCCATTGGCCATAACGCGCCTTTGGGCGCGGCCATGCTGTGCGGCATACACGCGGCCAAGGTGGTGTTGCAGGACAGCACGCGTATGGAGGATGTAGTCGCAACGATTGAAAGAGAAAAAGTCACCGAGGTCTTCCTGGTGCCCACTCAGATAATTGACCTCCTCAATTTTGCCGACGTTAAGAAATACGATTTGAGCTCCCTCAAAGTCATCTATACCGGCGGCTCCCGCTGTCCTCCCGAGGTTGTCAGAGGGGCTCTGGAAAAGCTGGGCTGCCAGATTGTGAATGCGTTCGGTTCCGGCGAGGGGCTTCATATTACCACCAGGCTGGGAGATTCTCCGGAAGTCGTGGCTAATACCGTGGGAAAACCCTGCTGTGAGATTGATGAAATCAGGATGGTCAACGACCATGGGAAAGATGTGCCCCGGGGAGTGGAAGGAGAGCTGATCGCCCGCGGTCCTCATGTCCTGCGCGGGTATTACAGGAGCCCTGAGGAGAACAAAAAGGCCTTCGATAAGGATGGTTTCTTCTATACGGGAGACCTGGGTGTGTGGAGGGAAGATGGGAATATCGCCATAACCGGAAGGAAAAAAGACATGCTTCTTCGGGGTGGCGAAAACATAAGCGCCGTGGAGGTGGAGGAATTGCTTCTTTCTCACCCTGATATTGTAAAGGCCGCCGTAGTGGGTATGCCCGATCCCCGTATGGGAGAAAGGGTATGCGCCTATGTTATCCCGCGCGAGGGGAAGAAGCCCAGCCTGGAAGAAGTATTGGCTTTCCTCAAGACGAAGGGCGTCGCCCTTTTTAAATTGCCCGAGCGTCTTGAGGTGGTGAACGAGTTCCCTCTGACCAATATCGGCAAAGTCTCCAAGAAAGACCTGCGGGAAGACATTGCCCGGAAGCTCAAGGCTGAGGGTAAGATTTGAGACAGACAAAATCTTTTTGTTGTGCTATACTCACAATTCGCAGGCATCCCCGACAGGAAATCCAGGATCTCGATCTAAATCTAATCTAGTGCAAAGATGGAGGAAATCATGGGTCAGGAATACCTAACTTTTGTGGAAAGCTTGAATGATCTTCCCGAGGGTAAAGAGGTTGAGCTCACCATCAAAGACCTCACTCCCAGGGACCGCAGGTATAAGTATGATGCCAGGTTAGTTAAGGCGCTCGTGTCAAAAGACCCGAAGGCGATTTCCGGTGCGGACATCCTCCGTGTCCGCTTCCGTATGGGAGTGCTCCATCCCCAGCCATACGGCATAAAAATCACCAAAGAGCTGGGCCAGTTCAAGCCAAAGGCGGAATAGAATCCTCCGCAAAAAGCCTGATGACCGAGGAAGAAAAACAGTTAAGAGGCAGCGTCCTTAAATATCTGCAGGAACACAATACCATGATTCTGGCAAGTTGCCTGGATAACATACCGTGGTCCTGCGCCATATTCTATGCCAGCGATGGCTTCAGCCTCTATTTCTTGTCCTCCGCCAACACCCGTCACGCCCGGAATATGGCTGGCAACAGCCGGGTCTCAGCTACGATTACCGAGGACTACAAAGACTGGACCAGGATAAAAGGGATACAGCTGGAGGGGACTGCCACGCTTCTTGCCGGGGATGAAGATAAGATGAAAGCTATCGAGGTTTACCTGACAAAATACCCTTTTGTTCATCCCATTCTGGCCAAAATAATGGCGCCTTTTCCCAGAGTCTTTTCTCTTTTACAGAAGCTTGCCCGTGCGCTTCCCTCCATGCCGGACCTGGCCGCCGGTCCCGCAGACTTTTACAGGATTGACCCTGAACATGTGTGGTTCGTGGATAATGAAAGAGGTCTCGGCAACCGGAGAGAAGTGGCAACAAAGTGAAAGTCAAAATCAAAGTTCAAAGATCAAAAACTGTGGAAAGGAAGTTTGTATATGGAAACTAGCTATCAGAAATGGCAACAGGAAGAGGGCATACCGACCATCGGGGGTTTCAGCGTTGAGAGCATAAGAAACGTATCTTTAGGTCCCTGGAAGAGGAAAGGTGGCAGGGGATGTTTTGTCAATCTTGAAGGCACAGAGCTGATTAATGACTGCTACATTTGTGAAATAGAGCCCGGCTCCAGCCTGGAGCCGCAGAAGCATCTCTTCGAGGAGATTATCTACGTTGTTAGCGGCCGCGGCGCCACCACCATCTGGAATGAAGGCGGCAAGAAACAGACCTTTGAATGGCAGGCCGGAAGCCTTTTTTCGCCTCCTCTGAATGTGTGGCACCAGCATTTCAACGGCTCCGGGGATCAGCCTGCGCGCTATCTCGCGGTAACCAGCGCCTCCGTGAACATTAACCTTTTCCACAACCTGGATTTCATCTTCAAGAATGACCACGTGTTCAAAGATAGATTTAGCGGCGCAGACGACTATTTTAGCTCCAAGGGCAAATTCATCGGGGAACGGGTGTGGGAAAGCAATTTTATACCGGATGTTAAGACCATAAAGCTCCTCGAGTGGAAAGAGAGGGGAGCGGGCGGTTCGAATATTCTCTTTGTCATGTCTGAGAATGCCATGGCTGCGCATATCTCGGAGTTCCCCGTGGGCACCTACAAGAAAGCGCACCGTCACGGACCCGGAGCGCATGTGATTATCCTGAACGGCAACGGTTATTCTCTTCTCTGGCAGGAGGGGAAACCCCGCGTGAAGGTCGACTGGCATGAGGGAAGCATGGTTGTTCCGCCCAGCCGCTGGTTCCACCAGCACTTTAATACGGGCTCCGAACCTGCACGCTACCTGGCCCTGCGCTGGGGAAGCGCCAAGTGGGGAGGAATAGGCGGAGCTTTCAAGGTGGATGAAAGCGTGAAGTCGGGTGGAGACCAGATAGAGTACCCGGACGAAGACCCTGAAATAAGGAAGCTCTACAAAGAAGAGCTGAAGAAGCATGGCGGTACCTGGCGCATGAACGCGTTCTTCCCGGGAGAATAGCCTGGGAAACCACTTACAGGAGTAAAGAATATGTCTTATAGAGACCTGCGTGAATGGCTGGAGGAGATAGACAAAATCGGTGAGCTTGTCCGCATCGAGGGCGCCCACTGGGATCAGGAAGCCGGCGCTGTCGCGGCTCTGGCTGGAAACAGGATGGTCCTCTTCGATAAGTTTCCCGGGTATCCGCCGGGATACAGGCTTCTGGCAAGTGTCGGACGGGACAAACCCGAGCGCTTTTTTGTTACATCGAATTGGAAAACAGAAGAAAAAGGCATTGGAAGGACCCGTGCCTGGCTGGAAAGGCTGCGGGAGTTCAAACCTGTGCCACCGGTTTGGGTGAAGGACGGCCCAATAAGGCAAAACATACTGAAGGGCAAGGACGTGGATGTGTTCAGGTTCCCGGTGCCGAAACGTTTTGAAAAAGAGGGCGGAAGATATATAGGCACCGGTCACACAGTCATACTCAAAGACCCCGATACGGGAAGAGTCAACCTGGGCACGTATCGAATGCAGGCCCACGATAAGAAGACCCTCGGCATCCATGCCTCGGAGGGAAAAGACGGCCGCATCATCCTGGACAAATACAAGGCGATGGGAAAGCCGTGCCCCGTTGTCGCCATGGTCGGGATAGACCCGGCTACTTTCTTTTCATCCATTTACCACATAGTCCACCTCGGCGGAGTCACAGAACTGGATTTCCTGGGTTGGCTCAAGGGGAGGCCGGAAGAGGTCTTCCCGGGAGAATTCACGGGGCTGCCGATTCCGGCCTGTGCTGAGATAGCCATCGAGGGAGAAATTCCGCCGGACAAGCTCAGAATGGAGGGGCCTTTTGCCGAATGGGTGGGGTACAGCCAGGCGAGAGAGTTCCCCTTTGTGAATGTGAAGGCCATCTATCATCGCAACGACCCGATTCTCACGGTGTCCATGGGAGAAGGCTCTCATCCGCCGGGGAACATGGGCCTCAGGTCCGACTTCAAGACTTCCGCGCTCATCTGGGACCAGATGGAAAAGGCGGGAGTGAGGGGTATTCAGGGGGTTGCCCAGTATACGCGGCGGCTGATGGTTGTTTCCATCAAGAACATGTATGCGGGGCAGTCCAGGCAGGCGGGACTCATCGCATCTCAATGCCATGCCGGCGCGTATGGCAGCGGCTGGATAATCGTTGTAGATGAGGACATTGACCCGACGAACATAGCTGAGGTAATGTGGGCGGTCATGATGAGAACTGAGCCGCAGAAAGCCATCCAGGTCCTGGAGTATTGCTGGGCAAGTCACCTGACGATACAGGACCCGGCTTACGTCCAGAAGGCGGACTATGCCATGCGGCCGCAGAAAGGTACCTACATGTCCAGAGTCATAATAGACGCCTGCAAGCGCCTGGAATGGGACCCCAGCTGGCATGAAGATGTCTTCATCAGGCCGGAGATAAAAGCGAAAGCCGTGAAGAAATGGGGCAAGATACTGGGGAAGGACACGGAAGCGCACGAGTATTCCTGAATATAATCCGGAAAGGAGTTGAAAATTGGCAGAGCAGCGTGAATATTCTGTCGGCCAGCACGGGAACCCTTACAAGGACTGGCAGAAAGAAGAGGGCATACCGGCCATAACGGGTTACTACATCAAGGACATGAACGAGGTTGAGGTGAAACCCTGGGCCAGAAAAGGCGGTAAGGGCTCATTCGTCAATCTCATAGGGGCAGAGGAAGCCAACGATTGCTACGTCTGTGAAATAGCCCCCGGGCAGAGCCTGAAGCCCCAGAGACACCTCTTCGAAGAAGTAATATACATAGTCAAGGGGAGAGGCGCCACAACCATATGGAACGAAGGGGGAAAGAAACAAACCTTCGAATGGCAGGAGGGCAGCCTTTTTTCGCCTCCTTTAAACGCCTGGCACCAGCATTTCAATGGCTCAGGGGACAACCCGGCCCGCTATCTGGCGGTAACCAGCGCGCCGGTTCAGATGAGCCTTTTTCACAGCAAGGAGTTTATCTTCAATAATAAGTTCGTCTTCAAGGACCGGTTCAGCGGGGAAGAAGGCTACTTCAGCGGCAAGGGGAAATCCGCGGGAGTCCGAATCTGGGAGAGCAACTTCATTCCCGATGTCAGGGTCTTCAAACTCCAGGAATACAAGGAGCGGGGAGCCGGAGGAACTAATATCAGGTTCCACCTTTCCGAAAACGCTCTTAACGGACATGTCTCCGAATTCCCGGTCGGGACGTACAAGAAGGGGCACCGGCACGGCCCGGGAGCGCATGTGATAATCGTTGGCGGAAAGGGCTACTCGCTGATGTGGCCCGAAGGCGCGGAGAAGATAAAGATAGACTGGCAGGAGAACAGCATGTTCGTGCCGCCCGACAGATGGTTCCACCAGCATTTTAATAGCGGCACAACTCCCGCCAGGTATCTCGCGCTTCACTGGGTGAGCCACAAGTACGCGATTTCCAGCAGGGAATACAAGGGTATCGAAGATGTGGAGCAGGGAGGCGACCAGATTGAGTATACCAACCAGGACCCTGCCATCCACGAGCTCTTCACTAAAGAGCTGGCCAAGGTTGGCCTGACTCCCAGGATGGACGCGTTTTACAAGAAAAAGTAGCGCTGTAAAAGACTATCAGAGGGCAGTTGGGCAGCAGGAAGGAGGCGGAAGCCAGGTTCCTGCTAGAGCAATCCCCCGAAAAGATGTAGTATAATAATGCCGTGCGGGAGTAACTCAGTGGTAGAGTTCCTGCCTTCCAAGCAGGCTGTCGCGAGTTCGAATCTCGTCTCCCGCTCCAGAATGATTTCTACAGGTTATCGCCTCGGCGAATCGCGGTCTACCGTTCCAGTAGATGGAGTCTTAGCTTTGAAGCCCCTATTCTCGTCTGGTTCGGCAGTATGAATGGTACGGATCGCGTCGATATCAAACCGGGTATGCGGGTCTCAATAATCCTGAAGCAAGACCAGCGGTCCGGCAAGCTAACCCAGGGGATAGTCAAAGATATCCTGACGAAATCTCCTGCTCACCCCCACGGCATTAAAGTGCGCCTGGAAAACGGTCAGGTCGGTCGAGTTAAAGAGATAATAACCCGTACAGCACGTTAGCTACGGGTGACGGCCTTGCCCAAAGTAAAATGTACATTCCGCTGTGGATTAGTTGAGGGGAATATGTTCTTCCAAGCATGATTGGCAGTTCGACTTTCCCATCCCGCACCACCTAGCCTCTTATTAGTCGAGTATAGACCTATTCCCCTCTTAACCTCTACCCCCTAGGTCCCCTCATCTCGACCTCTTATAAACCCCACTCCCACTCCCTTTCCCCCGATCCTATTCTTCGCCTTCGTTCTTTCCTTTATTCTTCTTTCCCTCTCCAAACAACCTATCCCTTTCTGTCCACAAGAAGAGAGCGAATCCCAATACCGTCACCCCCGAAGCAAACACCCCCACATCTACACCAAACGTTCGAATAATCGCTCTATATACTTCCCCACCTGCTCCGAATGAAGAAAAGATCACGACAATCCCAATTACTCCCATACTTCCAGCCATCAATTTGGCCCCATACCTAAATATTAAATAACCCCATAGCCATACAAACACCGAAATACTAAAAGTCAAAAACAAGACCACTGTCACCTTGCTCCAGAACCCTACCCACCTATTGCCCTCATTACTCACCAACAGCGAAACAAACAGCAACACCCACAACACTACAAAAGTTGAAACCCCCATAATTATCGCCTCCCTCATGGACGACGATAATGCCCCGTCTTTCCTCTTCATTCTAACCTCCATAGCATAGCTTCCCTCAATCCGTTCGACTACTTGTGAACTGTCTCCCCATTTCCTAAAAGCGTGTCTACGAATATATTCTTTACAGTAATTCAGTTCTTCTTCTCTCACATCAGGAATATAATCCTTAATTTTACTAAACCAAACATCCACCTTTTCGACCACTGGACAATCCCTCATCAGCAAATCCAACTTCTTTTCGATGTAGTCCCTTCTATTCACTATCTCCGCGACCTGAGCCTCCACAATCCCCTTTCTATCTTCCCCCCTACCCAACCCCCCAACAACTTCTGCATTACTACTCTCACCATCCTTCCTTTCACTTCCTCTTTTTCTTGCCGATAATAAGAATAAAGGAATGGAATCATAGAAGCCTCTTAACATATTCATTACCTTATTTCTTACAGCATTTCCCCCCCCTTTTCCATATGCACTCTCCCCCCTCCCCCCTACCGATTCAAACTCCAATACACCAATCTCCTCTGGCGTAAATTTCCTCTTGCATTTCTTATTTGAGCACTGGTATAAACCAGACTTGTTCAGGAATAAAGCAAACTTCCTGCAAGCAGGACACCTCGCCACCCCAACCACATTCAACTTTCCTTTCCTTCAGTCATCTTCGGTCTCGTAGAAGCATATAGTCCCATACGGCTATCTATATCTAATAATACGCCCTAACCAATAACGGATACCAAATATTCCACACCACGCTAGAATAGCCAAGACCACAAACAATCCACCCACCACACCGCTAACCCCACTCCGCGATACCCCACATGTAACTAATCCCATCACCATGAATATTAAGCCAAGACCATTTGTAGAAACAGCCCAAACGTACCCCTCAAAAAGTCTCCCATCTAACTACTCCTTTTGCCCTGCTTACTATCTCCATAGCCTTCCCCAATACCCTGAATCCGCGTCTCCTCTTCGACTGCCAACTTGTTCAATTCTTCCACAGCGTATTTCTTCTTGCATCGCAAATTCAGACACTCGTACATAAGGAGACTCACTGTATAAAACAGTGAAACTTGATTACACCCAGGACACCTCACTAACTTTTCACTGATTTCCAACTTATGCTTTTCAGTTCTTTCAGCAAAAAGCCACTCGTAACCCTCCAAAATGCACCTATGCCCCCGCTCCATCTCTTCCACGCTGAGCATCTTTCCGCACCGCGCACAAATTATTGGTCCTGGCATTTCTTCCCTTTATTCCAGTTCTACTAATGCCATTTTGCAGGCTGACATAACACGCTTGATAAGGCTTTTTGGAAGGGTATCAGCACCACCTCGCTGATTATTCTATGCTATTTTATTACACACTACCCAAAAAGCCAATACCACACACAACACCCTCACTTTCATATCACTCCTGCTCATGGCATTCACAAAACAAAAAAGGGGAGCTATCTCTAACTCCCCTCTTTGCCCGGCCAATACCAGTAACCAATCCGAAGGTCACGCCTAAAAAGGAGCTTCGCCAACAGGTACCTTTTCACCTGCGCTCTTCCCGTTACCATTGCGGTTCTCACGCTTCTTCCACTTTAGGAGAATCCACTTCCCCTTACGGTACACCGCCACCCTGTGCTGCCGTCAGGATAAGCTCCGCTTTCGCCTTTCCATCCTTCTTCACTAGGAAGGCCTGGCAGCTTACCTGCCCTTCTGCCTTATAGGGAGCCTTCTCTCCGATTTCCTTATTCGCCACCTGCGCCGCTTCCTCCCAGAATACCAGCAGTCCAAGCTACCCGGCTTCCCATAACCGCCACGTTTGACAAAAAGAAGTCCTCATTTTATAGTAATACTCATGAAAAGGTAGTACTATTATTGAGGTAAGCCATGCCTAGAAGTATAACTAAAAGCGCACTTACGAAAAAGTCTCAGATAACTTTGCCCATCAAGGTAAGGGAGGTTCTAAAGGTGAAGCCCGGCGATCAGGTTACCTTTAAGATAGCTGACGGCATGGTCCAGATTTTGCCCGTTCCTTCTCTTCTGGACGAGAATTTCGGGAAAGTGAAGGCGAAAAGAAAGCCGGAGAATTTCAGGAAGATAAGAACGGTCTTCCAGGAGCGGGTCGGAGAGGAAGTCTCGAAGGAGCATTAGAGTATGCGTTTCTTGGATACCAACATACTGCTCCGCTATTTCACCAGAGATGATGAGGAAAAAGCGCAGCATGTATTGAAGCTGCTGAAAAAGGTAGAGAAGAATGAGGAGAAAGTAATTACCAGCCCTCTGGTGATTTTTGAGGTCATTTTCACTCTGGAAAGCTACTACAAGGTACCACGGGCCGAAATTCAAAAGCTGGTGCAGCCTATCTTTGACCTCAGGGGTCTGCGGATGGACTACAGAGAAGTCTTCGAATCAGCTCTACACCTGTATTCGAAAAAGGAGATTTCTTTTGCTGATGCCTTCAACATATGTTTCACGCGAAAGGCCGGAGTCGGAGAGATTTATACCTACGACACTGATTTTGACAGAATAGAAGAAATCAAACGCTTTGCTCCTTAGCAGCCTCATTCAACCAAGATGCTGTTTTTTCCTATTCGCGCTCGTACATGATAAGATATTTTGATGGCTTTCATTAGCATTCAGAATGTAGAACTGGCATTTGACGGGCCCCGGCTTTTCGACGGTATCAATCTGTCCATCGACCGTGGCGAAAAGGTCGCCGTTGTCGGACGAAACGGCTCCGGCAAGTCCACCCTCCTCCGGCTAATCGAAGGGAGCGTTCAACCGGATTCCGGCGTAGTTATCGTTGAAAAAGGGACCCGAAGGGTTTTTCTTTCCCAGGAGGTACCGGGTGAGTTGCCGGGTAACCCCGAGTTCAACTCCCTTTCGTCAGGCCTCAAACGTCAGGCGCTGCTCGGAAAGGCGCTTGTCACAGGGCCGGATATCCTGCTGCTCGACGAGCCGACCAACCACATGGATATAGAATCCATCAGACGTCTGGAAGAATTTCTTTTGCGATTCGCGGGCGCCTTGGTATTTGTTACCCACGACCGGGTATTCCTGCAGAAAATCGCAACCCGGATTGTCGAAATCGACCGCGGCAGGCTGTTCGACCAAACATGCGACTATGAGACCTTCTTGATTCGGAGACAGGCCGCCAGGGAGATTGAAGAGACCGAACAAGCTCTGTTCGACAAGAAACTGGAAAAGGAAGAGCGGTGGGTCAGGCAGGGAGTAAAGGCGAGACGAACGCGCAACGAAGGGCGCGTCCGGGAGCTGGAAAAAATGCGCGAGATCAGGATATCGCGCAGGGAACGGCCGGGTCTGGTCAAAATGGAAGTCCACGAAGCGGAACGTTCCGGCAACATCGTGGTAAAGGCGGATAAAATCAGTTTCAGCTATGGCGGCGCCCCTGTCATCCTGAATTTTTCAACAGCGATCATGAAGGGCGACCGGGTCGGCATACTCGGCCGGAACGGCAGCGGCAAGACGACCCTTCTTCGAATTCTTCTTGGCGAACTTCGTCCGCAATCCGGAAATATCCGGATAGGGACCGCGCTCCAGCTCAGCTATTTCGACCAGTTGCGGGAGCAGCTCGATGAGAACAAGACTGTACGGGAGAACGTGGGCGAGGGCAAAGATATCGTTACAATTAACGGCAAAGACCGCCACGTTATCGGTTACCTCCAGGATTTCCTCTTTTCACCTCAACGGGCGCAGGCCGTGGTTTCGACTCTCTCGGGCGGAGAACGTAACCGGCTCCTGCTGGCCCGGCTGTTCACACGGCCTTCAAACCTCCTGGTCCTCGATGAGCCGACCAACGACCTCGATGCCGAGACGCTTGAGCTCCTCGAAGAGCTTCTGATGAACTATAAGGGTACCATTCTCCTGGTCAGCCACGACCGTGCTCTCATAAACAATGTCGTTACCAGCACCATCGTATTTGAAGGCAACGGAGTTGTTAAAGAATATATCGGGGGGTACGATGACTGGATGCGGCAGCGCCCGGAAGAGCCGGTACAAAGCAAAGCTGTGGTTGTGAAGAAAAAGGCGCCGCCCGCTCCCGCTCCAAAGGCGAAGCCCAAAGCCGGCTTCAGGCAGCAAAAGGAACTGGACTCACTTCCGCAAACAATTCAATCGCTGGAAGCCGAGCAGAAATTGTTGACCGAGGCTATGTGCGATCCCGGCATCTACAAGAAGGGCAAATCAGAGGTCGTAGCGGCGAAGGAACGGCTGGAGTCCGTAAAAAAGGCATTGGCCGAAGCATACGATCGGTGGGAAGACCTCGAAAAGCTGAAAACCAGTCCATATCATGCCTGATTGGTATTTATACCTGGTACGGTGTAAGGATGGAACTCTGTATACCGGAATCTCCACGGACGTCGATCGCCGGTTCGCCGAGCACCAGGCCGGAGGAAAGACGGGATCCAAGTACCTGAAGGGCAGAGGTCCCCTGAGTCTGGTATTCCGGAAGAGGCTGGGCAGCAAAAGCCTGGCATTGAAAGCCGAAAGCAAAGTCAAGAAGCTGTCAAAGGCCAGAAAAGAGGAAACGATCCGGTAATCGTTGACAGAAGAAATATGCCACATTGAGCTTTTGTAATCCGGTAGTTTCGCCCCTCTTTTATTCCATAATGTTCCTCGTGCTGTTTATATTATAATGTTGCAGTTGCTTTCTGTATACTTCTGTTGCTAACAGGGCATAAATATTAAGATGCTCATCCCCAAAACATGATCATCTTAATCATTTTGAATCTGAATCTCGGTTCCGGGATGAGCATCTTAATCGGACGGATGAGCATCTTGATCATGTTGCACTTCCCGATTCAGTAAGACTATTTTGTTATGAGGCCATTAGTATGTGTTCCCTTTACCTTCCCACAATAGGTATCTTGTATAATTACCTGGGTCGTGAAATGAAATGATAATCGTATCAAATATCACCAAGTCCTATGCAGGCCGGGCATTGTTTGAAAATCTCAGTTTCAAAGTCGCCGCTAGGGACCGTATCGCTTTAATCGGCGCGAACGGTTCAGGCAAAACAACTTTGCTGGATATACTCGCGGGGGAAGCGAGTCCTGACTCGGGCCAGCTGAACAAACAAAAAAACGTTACCACCGGTTACCTGAAGCAGGATATAAGGCCGTCTTCTGAAAAGCAGTTGCTTCAGGAAGTGTTGAACGCCTCTTCCACAATTAGCGGGCTGGCAAACCGTATTGTCGCAGCTCAGCAAGCGCTGGCCGGGAAACCGGATAACGGCAATAATGAAAAACTTCTGAGTCAACTCGGCGAACTGCAATATGCCTACGAAGCAGCCGGCGGTTACAATATCGAGCACGAAGCTAAGGCTATTCTTTCAGGACTGGGATTTAAACAGGAAGAATTCCAGCGCCCTCTTAGCAGTTTCAGCGGAGGTTGGCTGATGCGCGCCGCGCTGGCCAGGCTTCTTTTCGTAAAACCCGATCTGCTGCTCCTGGATGAGCCGACGAATCACCTCGATATTGAAGCCTGTATCTGGTTTGAAAAGTATCTGGCGGCGTATCATGGAGCGGTCATTGTTACTTCGCACGACCGGGAGTTTCTAAACCGGGTGGCGCGTAAGGTACTTTCCATTGAGCCGGGTGAAGTGATACTGCACCACGGCAATTACGATGAATACCTGGTCGCCCGCGAGCAGGAGCTTGAGATAAAGCAGAGCGCGGCAAAACGGCAGGAAAAGGAAATACAAAAAGAAATGCGCTTCGTGGAGCGCTTCCGTGCCAAAAATACCAAGGCAAGCCAGGTGCAAAGCCGTATAAAACGCCTGGAGAAAATTCAAAGGATCGTGCTGCCGAGGGCCACCAAAAAAATACACTTTTCATTTCCTGAGCCGCCCCGAAGCGGACAGGAGGTCATATCTTTAACCCATATCAAGAAGTCATATGGCGCGCACGTTGTCTATGACGATCTGAATCTGGTATTAAGCCGCGGGGATAAGGTAGCTCTGGTCGGCCCCAACGGTGCCGGCAAAACGACGCTTCTCAAAATCCTGGCAGAAGTATTGCTCTTCGAACATGGTGAACGCAAAATTGGTCACAACGTGGTAATGGCATACTACGCCCAGTATGTGCTTGAGCTTCTCAACCCCGACAACTCAATCCTTGAGGAAATGCAGCAATCATCTCCCGCCGAATCCGAACAAAATCTGAGGCGAACGCTCGGCGGATTTCTCTTCAGCGGTAATGACGTACGCAAGCCGATTTCAGTCCTATCCGGTGGAGAGAAGGCCCGCGTCGCTCTCGCCAAGATGCTGCTCCAGCCCAGTAATCTGCTTCTGATGGATGAGCCAACCAACCATCTGGACATCGCGTCGAGAGAGATACTGGCAGACGCTCTTAATGATTACCACGGCTCAATTTGCCTGATAACCCATGACCGCACGCTCATAAGGCAGGTCGCTAACAAGATTATCGAGATAGATAACGGACGGCTCGAAGTTTTCCTGAGCGACTACGACGGCTATCTATACAAGAAGGAGTTGGCAGCGAAATCATCGGCTGAAGTGTTGCAACCTGAAAAGATTGAAAAGACTCAGAGGTCAGTCGCTGCGGGTAATAAGCGCCCGGCCAGGGGCAATCAAAGGCCTGTACGAGTTGAGGATGAACTCCAGAAGATATTGAACCGTGAAAAGCTGAAAATCGCAAAACGGGTCACTGAAATCGAAGGCAGGCTTCCGGAACTGGAGTCACAAATGGCGGAAATTGAAAATCTGCTTTCGAATCCGGACCAGTGCAGCGATAATGATCAGATAGTCAGCGCCAGCAAGAAATACGGACTCCTGAAAGAGGAAATCCGCCTTCTTACCGAAGAGTGGGAGCTCCTGTCTTTGGAAGCGGACAGGGTAATGGCATGACCATCGCCGGCGAGGCTGGAGTCACCCCCCAGCAAGTAGAGGCTGTCAGGTCTCTGCTCGACGCGGGAGCGACTATTCCATTCATTGCACGCTATCGCAAGGAGAAAACCGGGTCACTTGACGAAGTGGTCCTTGGCAAAATACGGGACGGCATGGCACGGCTGGCGGCGCTCGACAGCCGGCGCCATGCCGTCCTGAAATCCCTTGAAGAACAGAATGTACTCACAGCCGAATTACGTGCTTCCGTCGAATCGGCGTCGACCCTGACCGCCCTGGAGGACATTTATCTTCCCTACCGCCCCAAACGCCGCACCCGCGCCACCATAGCCAGGGGAAAAGGCCTTGAGCCTCTCGCCGCGCTGATACTGGCTCAGGAGGTCGCTGATCCGTCTCACGAGGCCCTCGCGTTCGTGAACATGGAAAAAGGTGTCGGTTCGGTTGAGGATGCCCTTGCCGGAGCGCGTGACATCATTGCCGAGTGGGTAGATCAGGACACCCAGGCAAGGCAGATCATACGCGGGTTGTTCTACCGGGAAGGCGTCATTCAATCGAGCGTGGCTAAAGGTAAGGAATGCGAAGGTATCAAATATAGTAGCTATTTCGACTGGCAGGATCCGGTTGCCCGGGTGCCCAGTCACCGGATGCTGGCTATGTTGCGTGGCGAGAACGAGGGTTTCCTGAAACTCAGGATAAGACCGCCTCAGGAAAAAGCGCTGTCATTCCTGCACCGGCGCTTCGTAAAAAGTACCGGCGCCGCCCCGGCGCAGGTTGTTCTGGCTGTGGAGGATAGCTATCAGAGGTTACTGGCGCCCTCTATTGAAACCGATATCCGCCAGCAGGCTAAAGAGCGCGCCGATGACGAGGCGCTCCGTGTCTTTGCGCGCAATCTTCGTGAAACGCTTATGGCTCCGCCAATGGGACCGCGCGCTGTACTGGCCATAGACCCCGGTTATCGGACCGGCTGTAAGATGGTTTGTCTGGACCCTCAGGGCAAGCTTCTGGCTAATGCCGTTATCTACCCGGGCCAGCCGGCGGCGCGGAGCCGGGAAGCCGGCCAAACCGTACTCGATCTCATACAAAGATTTCATATTGAAGCTATTGCCATCGGCAACGGCACGGCCAGCCGGGAAACCGAGGACTTTATTCGCGGGCTGAGCTTACCGGACAAAATGCCGGTCGTCATGGTCAATGAAAGCGGCGCATCGATCTATTCCGCCTCCCCGGTCGCCCGTGAAGAGTTCCCCGACCAGGATATCACCGTTCGCGGGGCGGTATCCATCGGGCGGCGGCTCCAGGACCCTCTCGCGGAACTGGTAAAGATAGACCCCGGGTCCATCGGGGTGGGGCAATACCAGCATGATGTCGATCAAGGCAGGCTCAAAGGTAGTCTCGACGAAACCGTCGTGAGCTGCGTAAACGAGGTCGGCGTCAAGGTAAACACCGCCAGTCAACAGCTTCTCACCTATGTTTCGGGCCTTGGCCCCACGCTGGCAAAAAACGTTATCGCTCACAGAAATGAGAACGGTCCGTTTCGCAGCCGCGCAGAGCTCAAAAAAGTACCCCGGCTGGGCCCGAAGGCGTTTGAGCTGGCCGCCGGGTTTCTTCGTATTGATAATGCGGAGAATCCCCTCGATGCCAGCGCCGTGCATCCGGAGAGCTATCACATCGTAGATCGCATGGCTGGGGACATGGGCTGTGGCGTGGCCGACCTCATGCGCCGCGAGGATTTGCGCCGCAAGATTAATCTTGAGAGTTACACCGGGGAAGAGTACGGGCTGCCGACATTGCAGGACATCATGGCGGAGCTGGCCAGGCCGGGGCGTGATCCTCGTGAACAGTTTGAGGCGGTCGCTTTCGCCGCGGACATCAGGACGATTGACCGGCTCACTCCGGGAATGAAGCTGACGGGAATCGTGACCAATGTGACCAATTTTGGAGCTTTTGTCGACATCGGCGTGCACCAGGACGGGCTCGTGCACGTCAGCGAACTATCTGATAGATTTGTAAAACAACCGGCTGATTTAGTCAGGGTCAATCAAAAGGTTACGGTCACGGTGCTCACGGTCGATCCGGAACGTAAACGCATTTCTCTGTCAATGAAGTCGGATGCGTCTCCACCCGGAAAACCCGGGTCAGGCACTCCGTCCTGATTCAAGGCTGGTTTTCCCTGATTGGCTTCAGTAGATATCCCAATCCGTTAAGTCTGATTTCATAAAGAGCAGACAATAGCATGCCGATTTTTCCCGGAGGGAAGCCTTTCTGGTGAAACCACACCAGATAAGGTTCAGGCAGATCACAAAGGATTCGATTTTTGTATTTCCCGAAAGGCATCCGCGTATGCACCAATTCGGTCAACATTTGAGGATCGACAGGGGTGGTTTCCTTATTTTGTTCCATTCTTACTCAAATCCCGATACACTACATTAAAAACCGGTGACAGCCCTGCTCACCAGGGCGACGAGGTCATCAACGGCCAGGCGCTCTCTGGTCTTGGCCATGAATCCGTTTTTGTGGGCGAAAATAATTTCCGGGCGGCCCGAAATCAGGGAAAAATCCACGGGCGCTCCTTCGTAGCGGAAAAGGCGCCAGCCGTTGCCGCGGCGGTCCAGAGAAATGACGATACCGGGCGGGTTCTTCTCAAGACGGCGGAATTCCTCCAGCCCGGCGGATTCCCTGGTCTCGCCAATCATGGCAGGCACTCCGGCGATTACCAGTCTGCGGCAGTTTTTCCAGAAATCAATCTGGCTCTTGAGCGTTCGGGCATCATCGATAGTATGCGCGCCGAAAGCCTTAAGCAGAGGCAGGGACGCTTGCGGTTGGGAAGAGAAGCTGGCCATCAGCCAGTTTTCCACCGGACTGCGGTTCACGAGCTCATCACCGGCATTATGCTTTATGGAACTTCTGGCCGGTCCTATGCGGTCCACGCTGTCCTTGAAATGCCACCAGGGCAGCACGGATAGCGTCTCTGAAATCTTCAGGTACTCGGCTACCAGGACGAAAGCGGCCGCGCAGTCCTGGTTCTGGTGATGATCGAAATTCCGCTTCTCCGGCTCATGCCGCTCTCCGATATCTATTACCCACACATCCGCATCGTCCAGCTCTGCCCGGGTGGGGTCTCTCCGCTCGACGCGGAATTCCGTGCCGGCATGCACAGCCAGGACAAGGCTGATGGCTGTCACCTCATCGAAATGCGCTGATCCGGGATGCGTGATGATCAGCCGGGTATTCATTCTAATGTGAGTGGGACAAATCGTGGATCGAGTCCATGATATCTACTGTCCTGGACATCTTGCTCCAATCTTTAGCTTTGAGCCCTTCCTTTAACTGTGCTATTATCCAGCCATCAGTGTCCGACAGGAAACTTGTTAAGTCTTCTTTCAGGCCCGGCCAGGATTCAATGATTGTTTGCTTTGCTTTTGCCATTGTTCTTTACCTCGTCCTAATCTTTAGTCGCGCCGGCCTTGATCCACAGCTCGATATTTTTTATGCGGTTTTCCGTCAGCAGCGGCTGCTTGCGGGGCATGTGAATCTCGGAACTGGGACTGCGCCGCATGACGGTAATCAACGCGCTGGCCTCCGGCGATCCGGGAACAACTACCCTTCCAAACTGCGTCCCCTTCATCACTCCCTCATATGTTTCCAGGTTCAAGCCGTTAGCCGCATTCTGCTGATTGTGGCAGGACACACAGTTCTCTGTCAGAACCGGCTGAATGTCCGTAGCGTAACTGCCGGTCCAGCGTTCCTCGCTCCTGACCTGCACATCTCTGGGAGGAGTGGGCGAAGGCGGGGCGCAGGCGGATAATACTGCTACCAGGATCAGTATCGAAGCTGTGGCCAACAGGGCATATTTCTTGTACACGTTTTCCTACTCCAATTCAGTGAACTTACTTCCGCAGCAAGATGCGTGAACATCCTCGCCCGGGACTTTTCCTACGAAGCTCTGGGAGCTGCGCCGGCGGATGGAGCGCTTTTGGCAGTCTTGCCGACGACGGGAGCGCTTTTTGCTGTCTTTCCGGCCGGTGCTGTTTGTGCAGCCTTACCGCCCGCGGGAGCGGCCTTGCCCGCCTTGCCGCCTGCAGGAGCTTTGGCAGCCCTGGCCGCGGCTGGCGTAGCTTTGCCGGGCAAACTGCCCCCTCGCATCCATCTGATGGTGTTCCAGGTATAAAGAATCGTGTTACACCGGGAACAGGAAACCTGGATGTCATGGTCGTTTCTTTTCTCCTGGCAGCTCACCAGGGTCCTGCAAGTATTACAGTAGATCTTCCTTATGCATATCTTCATCTGACAAATCCTCTCTTTAGAAACATTATTACCCATTACTGACTACCCCAATAACCTCAAGAAGGACTGGAAACACTTGATTCTTTCTTCATCGCCTGCGGGGTTTCCCCGGGAGTCCACGGCGAGCCCCCAATACTTGGCCAGACCGTCCCTGCATTCGGGACGGTAAAGGCCGGGGGTCCAATCTCTGCAAGAATCAGGCCTGAAGGCATGAATGGTGCAACTGCCTTCCCTGCCTCCGTCAGACGGTCTGAAGAAAATGCAGCCTCCATCGTCCCGGCGGAGAAGAAGGCTGTTGGTCCCGGGCCAGCGCGGGTCAGTGTACAGTTCGACGAACTTGTCCCGGTCAAGCCCCAGTTCGTCGGCAATGTGCCGCGCTTCAATCAGGCTGACGTTAACCTGATACTTCACGCAGCATACGCCGCATCTGAAGCAAGTTACGGAGCCGTCTTCCGGCTTGTCCTCTCCGGTTTGCAAGAGTCCGCGTGTTTGGTCGTCCTGAAAAATCGCTCCCCCTTTGCCGTCAAATAATACCACAGTTTGGTCTTATTCGGGACTCATTCTATTCTACTACCTCTGCTCCGTTCTTGAAACCCCCGTCAGGCTCCTGACTGTTGCCTGTTGAGCGAATGTGCTAAAATTGGGGCTCCTCCCGCAAAACAAAATGCTTTTAGCTATCTCAATCTTTGCCCTGACACTGGTCCTGGTTATGACACGTCCAAAGCCCTTCAACGAGACCGCTGCTGCCTCTCTGGGCGCTCTCTTCATGGTACTTGGTGGAGTGGTTACGCCCCCTCAGATACTGAGTGTCTTACAGGTCAATCTGAATGTCCTGCTGTTCTTTCTGGGGCTGATGGTGGTGAGCGCCGTAGCCGAGAAAGCCGGGTTCTTCCGCTGGAGCGCCCTGGGAGCAGTTAAGGCGGCAAAGGGAAGCGGGACAAGGCTGCTGCTGTTCATCATAGGCCTGGGAGTGGTGATAACCGCTTTCTTTTCCAATGATGCCACCGCGCTGGTACTGACCCCCATCGTCTATGTCCTGGTGACGAAGCTGCGCCTCAACCCGCTTCCCTACGTATTTGCCTGCGCCTTCATCGCGAATGCAGCGTCCGTTATTCTGCCCGTATCCAATCCGGTGAACCTGCTGGCGGTTGACCGGTTTGGTCTCACCCTTCCCGAATATTTGAAGTTCCTGCTGGTCCCTGCCCTACTGGCGGTTTTGGTCAACGTGGTTTTCCTTCTGATATTCTTCCGAAAAGAGGCCTCTTCCCGTTTCATGGCTCATGACATGGAAGAACCGTTCAAGGTTGACGGCTTTTTTCTCTTCGTCTGCTCCGGCCTCGCCCTGACCGCGGCGGCCTACCTGGTGTCTTCCCTGTATGGCTTGCCTCTCTCCCTCGCGGCGACGGGCGGCGCCGTTTTTCTGCTGATCGGGAGTTTCGCGGCCCGCCGCGTCAAGTTTGACGAGGTTGTTTACAAAGTTTCCTGGTCCATTTTTCCTTTTATCTTCAGCCTGGCGGTACTGGTGAGGGGCCTGGAAAACGTCGGAGTAACCAGGGCTCTGGGTGAATATCTGGCTGCCTTTGCCTCAAACGGCAACTTCACGGCCATCATATTGACTACTTTTGGCAACGCCCTTGGCTCGAATCTCATCAATAACTGGTCCATGATGATGGTATCCGTGACCAGCGTGGGCAGCATATCCGATCCGTCAGAGTTCACCCGGCATGGCCTGATTTATTCCACCATACTCGGGAATGACCTCGGTCCTAACCTGACAATTTTCGGCTCCTTATCATCCATGCTGTGGCTGCTTATACTGAGGCGGAATGGCATATTCATTACGCCGGGGCAATTTCTCAAGCTGGGGCTTCTGGTCACCCCTCCGATGCTGTTCCTGGGCGCTCTGGCGGTCTACATCACCGGGCTATTGTGAAGTTTATCTTGAAAAAGTTTCTAAACTACTTGACAATTAACCAGTCATCATTATAATAAAATGTAAGTAATGATTCGTGGTTTAATAACTGACGGATTAGATTACCGAAAGAAAAGGATTTAAGGAGGAATAGCGATTGAACATAAGCGCTTCAGCTACAGATAGCGAGGCATCGGACCATCCCGAAGAGCCACCCCACTTGTGTCAAATTAGCAGCGAAGCAGAAGAAGAACCACCAGGTACACAGACAGGCCTGAAGTCCCCTGAGCGGGCCGCTCGCCAGAGCGTGTTGCGCAGGGAGACAGCAAACAGGCGGAGGTTCTTCGGTATGGTCCCGGACAAAGACTGGAATGACTGGTCCTGGCAATTTCGGAACCGTATTCAGACCATTGAAGAGCTGGCAAAGTTCATCCCCTTATCGGAAAAAGAACGGGCACAAATAAGCCATGTAACCGCGAGATATCCCCTTTCTATTACCCCCTATTATCTATCTCTCATTAATCCTGACGACCCGGATGACCCCGTAAGGAAACAGGCCGTGCCTTCTTTCCTTGAGGTGGCGTTCGCCGGCATGGGCCAGGAAGACCCCCTCGATGAAGAGAGGCTCTCGCCTGTTCCCGGACTGGTGCACCGCTATCCGGACAGGGTCTTGATGGTGCTTACCGATATATGTCCCATGTTCTGCCGCCATTGCACGCGCAAAAGGGAGTGGAAGAAGGGTGGCTGGGTGCGCACGGCAAGGGAAACGGACCTGATGCTCGACTATATCCGTAAGCACAAGACCATCAGGGACGTTATCATCTCGGGCGGAGACCCCTTAACTCTTTCCACGCGCCGGCTGGAAGAAGTTATCAGCGGCTTGCGTGAAATAGAGCATGTGGAGATTATCCGCATAGGTTCCAGGCTCCCCGTGGTGTTGCCTCAGCGTATTGACGCGGAGCTCTGCGATATGCTGTCAAAATACGGGCCGATCTGGCTGAATACTCACTTCAACCATCCCAACGAGATAACGCCTGAATCGGCGGCTGCCTGCGACAGGTTGCTTCGGAGCGGAGTCCCTGTGAATAACCAGACTGTCCTCATGCGGGGCATAAATGATTCCGTGGAGACATTCAGCAGGCTTTGCCAGAGGCTTCTGAAAATCAAGGTCCGGCCTTACTATCTCTTCCAGTGCGACGAAGTGCAGGGCACTGAGCATCTGAGGACGCCTGTCGAGGTCGGCATGAATATCATAGCTGGTATGCGCGGTTTCACTTCCGGTCTGGCTATTCCTACTTTTGTGGTGGACCTGACACATGGCGGGGGCAAGATACCCCTCCAGCCGAACTATGTTCTCTCCAGGGAGGGAGAGGAGTTGTTGCTGCGTAACTACCAGGGCGAAGTCTTCCGCTACCGCAATCCCGGAGCTCTTCCGGGAGGCGCGAACGGGGCCGGTTCGCAGGTGGATGATTGCTGCGGGGCGAGAGTAGAAATCCAGGAGCGGACTCAGATGGGGGCAGAGAGGGATGAGGATAGGGCTGTCGTTCGATCTTAAAGAAAAGATAACATTATCTCAGAGCCAGCCGGAGGACGCCCTGGAGGAGTATGACTCCAGGGAAACAGTAGAAGCCATTGCCGGCGCCCTGCGGGAGATGGGCCACTCGACTGTCATGCTGGGGGGCGGCAGAGATTTCCTGGTTAGCGTGCTCCGGGAAAAAGTGGACCTTGTCTTTAACATAGCTGAAGGGCGGGGCACCTACAAGAGCAGGGAGGCGCAGGTTCCGGCTGTCCTGGAGATGCTGGATATCCCCTATGCCGGCTCTGATCCCCAGTGCCTCGCTGTATGCCTTGATAAACCCTTAACGAAGCAGCTGGTGGCTGCGGCTGGCATCGACACTCCCCGCTGGCAGGTTGTGAGTCGCCCCTCTGAGCTGGAGGAATTGTCCTGGAAAGACTTTCCTTTTCCCGTTTTCGTAAAGCCCGCCTTTGAGGGCTCGAGCAAGGGTATTCGAACAGGCTCCATGGCCAACAACGCGGAGGAGATGGCGCCGCTGGTGAAGCAGTTGCTTGAGAAATACCGGCAGCCGGCCCTCGTGGAAGAGTTCATCGCAGGGGATGAGATCACCGTAGGAATGACGGGCAACGCGCCTCCGCGGGTGCTGGGAATAATGAGGATTCTGCCCCGGAAAAAGTCCGATTTCTTCGTTTACTCCCTTGAGGTGAAACGTGACTGGGAAAACCTGGTCGAATACGAGTGCCCGGCCGGATTGAAAGCTGAAACGCTGAAGCAAATTGAGAAGTCGGCAGTCAGGATTTTCCAGGTGCTGGGATGCCGTGATTTCGCCAGGATGGATTTCAGGCTGAGACTCGGCGGCAATCCCTGCTTTCTGGAGGTAAACCCTCTGCCCGGTCTCAACCCGCATAGCGGGGATCTGCCCATCATGGCCGGGAAAATAGGCCTCAGTTACAGCAAGCTGATATCGTACGTCTTCAATTCTGCCGTTGAAAGATATCCTCTTCTGTCTCCCTTATGTCCCTCAAAGTAGCTATTCTCTATAACGAGCCGGAAGCCTCCCGGTATGGCAGTATGGGTGAGGCGAAAGCCGTACTTGGCGTTCTGGATGAGGTGGAGGCAGTCCATCAGGCTCTTACCGAACTCGGGTACGCGGGCACCAGGATTCCTGTGAGTCCGCCCCTGGAGTCTGTCGGAAAAATGCTCAAGCGTCTGGACTGCGATCTTGTATTCAATCTGTTCGAAGGCTTCGCCGGACGTCCGGAGACCGAGGCGGCTTTTGCGGAAATTCTGGGCGAACTGGGAATACCCCATACGGGCTGCCCCGCTTCCGCGCTGGCGCTGGCCCTGGACAAACCCGAAACCAAAGCTCTTCTTGAGTCTTCGGGAATACGGACTCCCGGGTATCAGTTGTTGAATCCTGAGAACCTCTCCGGCTTTCATCTGGAGTATCCTTGTATCGTAAAACCCGCAGGGGAAGATGCCAGCCACGGACTGGGCGAAGACAGCGTGGTAAGGGATTTCGCTTCGCTAAGGAAGCAGGTGGGAAAAGTCAGCGGGCTTTTCGGCGGGTCCTCCCTCGTTGAGGAGTTCATTGATGGCCGCGAGTTCAACGCCACCGTGTTGGGAAACGACAGTCCCGCGGTGCTGGCAATATCGGAGATAATTTATTCTCTGCCCCCTTTTATGCCCCGGATTTTGACTTTTGCCTCCAAGTGGGAAGAAGAAAGCATCTATTTTAAGGGAACGAAGCCCCAATGTCCTGCCAGAATAGATGATGCCTTGCGTGAGCAAATAAGCCGGATTTGCTTGGTTTCTTTCAGGCTGCTGGGATGCAGGGGATACGCCAGGGTGGATATGAGACTGGACGCTCGGGGGAGAGTTCACGTTCTGGAGGTGAATCCCAACCCCGATATCTCGCTGACTTCCGGCGCGGCGTTGCAGGTGAAGGCCGCGGGCCTGACGTACACCCGGTTTATCCGGAAGATTGTGCAGCTTGCTCTCACCCCGAAGGATAGAGCCGCTGTTTAAGGACGGAAAATTGGAAATTGATATGCGTCCGTTTCTCGCCGGGGACAAGTATTCCTTGATGGAGCTCATCAGGGACACGCCGGAATTCAGCCCTGCCGATCTGGCCGTGGCTGAAGAGCTATTGGACTGTTACTTGAAGGAATCAACCCGGTCCGGTTACCACGTTTATGTTCTGGCCGCGGACTCCCGGATACGTGGTTACATTTGCTATGGGCCCACGCCTATAACGGAGGGTGCCTGGGACATCTACTGGATAGCAGTAGCCAGGGGAGCGCGGGGGCAGGGCCTGGGCAAGAGTTTGCTGAGCTTTGCCGAAGACAGGATTAGACAGGCGCAGGGAAGGCTGGTTCTCATTGAAACCTCTTCCAAACCTGATTATGAGCGGACCAGGAGTTTCTACATTTCACAGGGTTATGAGGTCATTTCGCGCATCCCCGATTTCTATGCCCCCGGCGACGACAGGCTGATTCTCTGGAAGAAATTGAAGTAGGGGTCCCGATACATCGGGGCCCTGCGGGTTTTCAGGCGCCTGCAGGGAAAACGAACTTTTTGATAGCCAGGAAGTACTTCTCTTTGTCCGCCAGCATGATGTCGTTGTGTTCGGCCTCGGGTATGATAACCAAATGCTTTTCCTTCAATTCCAGGGTCTCGTAGAATCTGACGCCTTCCTTCAGCGGAATCAGGCTGTCATACTGCCCGTGTATGACCAGGGTAGGCAGCTTTATAGAGCGTGTTTTGGCGTCTATCGCTTCTTCCAGTTCTTTCAGTTTCTTCTTGTCTGTCTGGAAGGCAAAATGCCTCATCAGCCGGGCCATGTTAGCCACGCCGCTTTCCACAATGAGGCCCTTAATCTTCCCGGGATAGAGACAGGCCAGCTCTACCACGGAAGGAAGCCCGAGAGACCTTCCCATAAGATAAACGCTGGAGCCCGCCCTCTCTGGGCTAACGGTCTTTAGAAAGAAATCAAATATAGGCGCGGCGTCCTTAATCATGCCTGACAGGGTTGGACTGCCGCCGCTGAGGCCGTATCCCCGGTAATCCGCTACAAACAGGCTGATATTCAACTGATTGTACTCGGGGGCCACCGTGTCATAATCGCAGGCAACTTCACCGTTTCCGTGAAAATACAAAATGGCCGGAGAACTCCTGTCTGCGGGATAAAAGCGGCAGGATATGGACACAAAAGGGTCTACGGGGACTGTAAAATCTCTGGCCCCGGCAGGAGCCTGAGTCCACTCTTTCCTGGGGTAGAAAACGAACTGCAAGACATCGGGGTTGTCCAGAAACGAGTAATCAGGTTCTCTTGCCAACAAAATATCTCTTCAACTCAGAAAATCCAGTACGTCCTTTGCCAGTTTCTCGCTTTCTTCCTGATTCAGCATAATGCCTTTTTCCAGCATCTCCACATATCTGGCTATGTCGGGATTCCTGGCCTTGAGCTCTTCTATCTTCTCGTTTTGCGACTTTATCTCATCCTCAATGTCGTCCAGTGTTATTCCCAGCTTGAATTTCCTGTCGAGGATGGCGAGCATCTTCTTGCAGGCACGCGGGTCTTCGGCGGCAGCAAGATAAAACGGAACCTCGGACCACAGGTTGATGCAGGAGACGTCCCTCCGCTTTGCCACCCACATGAGATAGCTATTCATGGTGGGCCTGCCGCCCAGCGGCGTCTGATATTCCAGACTGTCAATATCCGGAACGTCTTCCAGCAGGAACTCCTTAAGTTCGGGCCGGCTGACCACTCCTATCGTCCTCCTGACGCTGGTATGCGCCATGGAGGAAATAAATCCGCCGATTGAGAATACTTGCTTCGCTTTGCAGGAGAGCACTGCGACATCCAGAATGGTATTCAGAAACTTGTACCACTCCTGGGCGGGACTATCGCTCTTGAAAAGTATCAGGTCCCTGGTTTCGCAGGAGTAAAATTTGCTTTCCGGGAACTGTATCACATTATCTTCAATCTGGACGCCCCACAGAGAAAAGAAAGCGGAAGCATCCAGCTCCCCCATCTCCCGGCCTCCCAGCTTACGATTCAACAGGTCAATCACTTTGGAACCGAGGCGGCCGGCATCCTGACTCCAGGCCACAATCAAGGAGGGATTTTGCAGACGAGGCAACTCATGGATTTTGAAAGCTTCGCCCTGATTCAAGCTTTCCCTCCTTTTTTGAAGAACTCATCCACGTTCTGGACGATTCTTCTCTTTTCGTCTTCCGTTATCGGCCCCTGCGCCTCTTCCCCGCTGACACCTACGGACTTTAGCTGGTCGATCCTTTGCCTCATTTCGGGAGGAATCTGTTCGTAAATCTTTTCGATGGTCTCGTCCACCTGTCCGGCCAGATTGTCAAGGTTGCTCAGGTCCAGGGTGAGTTGAAGGTGGTGGGCCAGTACTTCCACTACCGACTTGGAGGCCCTGGGGTAGGATGTAGGGAACTGGGAGATGTAAACAGGAATCTCCCCGAGCAGGCTGATGCCATCCAGTCCCCTGGCCCTGGCTATTCCCAGCAGCAGCCCGTTCAGGCCGGTGACGCTGCCCTGCCCGCTTCTCCCTTCGATCTCACCGAGCAAAACGGTGTTGGGATAAGACTTAACCTCCGGCAGCAGCCCAGTCTTGTTGGGCACGGCCCAAACCTTCGGCCTCATAGTGTGATGAATGGGGGCGACGGCGGCGCCGCAGGTATAAACCCGCTGGCATCCGTACCGCAGAGCGACATCCAGGACGAGACTGGCAAGCTGGTAACCTTTTTTTTCATGGGCGGGCTGCTGTTCCCCGATAAAGAATATCAGGTCTTTCTCGCCTATCCGCTTATGGTAAAAACGGCTGGCCGGAAAGTCCAGAGAAGCCAGTTCGCCATTCTTAACGGTAACCGAAAGAGGATAGAAGAAGTCCCAGGGCTCTATCTCGGCAAACTGGTCCGCCTCAACCATTGCCCGCAAGGTATCGACGGCAATCAGTCCGATGTTGCCGATACCCGGCCACGCGGCAATCATCTCTGACTTTTCAATTCCGGGTTCCTTAAGAAAACTTACTCCCATGGCTCCAATTATAGTATTTAATTCACATTAATGCACTATACGCAAAACAGTTTCCTTCTCCCTGACCCCCTCCAACATGACCGTAATGCATCTGTTTGCCGCCTGATATCGTTATCTGTGGCTGCTATCTCTGATAAGATATAGAAAACGTATGGAAAAGAGGTACTAATGAAATGAAAAAGCTTATGATTTTTGAGTTACTATTTTTGATTCTTTTCGGGCTGGCGCAAGCCTGTGCCCCGTCTCCCGGAGCCCCTTCATCTTCCCCGACTCCCGCGCCGCCGGTATCTGCGTCACTACCCAGTACTGCGGCGCCTTCCGCAGCCTCGGTGCCCACGACTTTTTTAACTCCGGCGCCCACTGAATCACCCAAAGAGGTGATAAAGGATGTTATCCTCTCCACAACCACAAGCACACAGGACTCCGGGCTTCTCGACCTTCTCATCCCTGTTTTTGAGAAGCAGACTGGTTACAGGGTGAAGACCATTGCCGTGGGCTCAGGCCAGGCCATAGCTATGGGCCAGAGGGGCGAAGCCGATGTGCTGCTGGTGCATTCGCCTGCGGCGGAGCTCCAGTTCATGACCACAGGTGCGGGAATCAACAGAAGACTGGTCATGCACAACGATTTTATCATTATAGGCCCTTCGTCCGACCCGGCGGGGATAAAGGGAGAGAGCTCAGCAGCAAGGGCCCTGGAGAAGATTTTCCAGGCTAAAGCTGTCTTTTTGAGCCGCGGAGACGAATCGGGTACCCACGCGCTGGAGAAATCCCTTTGGAAGAACGCCAGTCTTGACACTTCATCTCAGAGCTGGTATCAACAAAGCGGGCAGGGAATGGGGGCTACCCTGAACATAGCTTCCGAGAAGGGCGCTTACACCATTTCAGACAGGGCCACTTTCCTGTCATCCAGCAGGAACATTGGTCTTCAAATACTGGTCGAGGGTGATAAGTCGCTTCTCAATATTTACCATGTGATACAGATAGACCCGGCCAAGTTTCCTCGCGTAAACGGCGCCGGGGGGAAAGCCTTTGCCGATTTCATGGTATCTCCGGAAGCCCAGGACCTGATTGGCAAATTCGGCGTAGAAAAGTACGGCCAGCCCCTCTTTTTTCCGGACGCGGGAAAGCCCGAATAAAGACGTAAGATGGACCTGATCTGGCAGGGCATGCTCGAAGCCTTCCGGCTGCTCATAAAGGGCGACCGCGAGGTGATAGGGATAATGCTCCTTTCCCTGGAGGTCTCGGGTGCGGCAACCCTCTTGAGCCTTCTGCTGGGCATACCCGTCGGCGCCTTTCTGGCCCTGTCCAATTTCAGCGGCAGAAAACTCATACTCGGCATGGTGAACACGGGCATGGGGATGCCGCCGGTAGTAGCGGGGCTTCTTGTCAGCATTTTGCTCTGGCGGAGCGGCCCGCTGGGCTTTTTCAGACTCTTGTATACCCCTTCTGCCATGGTCATCGCTCAGTTCTCGCTGGCCTTTCCGATCGTAGCCGGCTTTACTATGGCCGGCATAGGGCAAATCAATCCCCGCCTGCGGATGCAAATCGTAGCACTGGGCGCCTCGCGCTGGCAGATGCTTCTCCTCCTTTTAAGAGAGGCAAGGCTTCCCCTGATGGCGGCGGTAATGGCAGGCTTCGGCGCGGTTATATCCGAAGTGGGCGCCTCCATGATGGTGGGCGGTAACATAAAGGACCAGACCCGGGTGCTTACGACTGCCACGGTGATGGAAACCGGTAAGGGTAACTTCTCCCTGGCGATAGCCCTGAGCATAATCCTCCTGGCGCTGGTCTTCGCGGTCAATCTTACCCTGACCTATATTCAGCAAAAGAGAAGACCCGCTTGACTGATTTCGTGCTGGAAGCGCATGACCTGCTCGTAGAAAAAGGCGATAAGGTCCTTCTCGATATAGCGCACCTGGGCGTCCTGAGAAGTGAAGTGCTTGTCGTTATAGGCCCGAACGGCGCCGGCAAAAGTACTCTTCTTTCTGTCCTGGGGCTGCTGGAGAAGCCCACCGGAGGATGGCTGGCTTTCAATGGCGAAAGACTGGACAGTGCCGACCTGCTTCCTTATCGAAGACGAATGGCTGTGGTTTTCCAGGAGCCTTTGCTCCTCGATACCACGGTTCGTGAGAATGTTTCCCTGGGCCTCAAGCTCAGGCATTTTCCGCATGACAGGATAGAAGAAAAGGTGAGGCTGTGGCTCGACAAATTCAATATTTCCCATCTCGCAGGGCGATCCGGAAGGACTCTTTCCGGCGGGGAAGCGCAGCGCACCAGCCTTGCCCGGGCCATGGTTCTCGATCCTGAAGTCCTGTTTCTGGATGAGCCGTTTTCCTCTCTTGACCAGCCTACAAAAGAGTCCCTTCTCTCCGATTTGAAAAGGATACTCCTGGACAAGAGGACAACTGTCGTGATGGTCACCCAGGACAGAGAAGAAGCCAGATTCTTCGGTGACAGAGTCGGCGTGCTCCTCGGCGGCAAGCTGAGGCAGCTTGACCGCACCGATGTGGTCTTCCGGTCGCCGGCTAGCGAAGATATTGCCGGCTTCGTGGGGGTGGAGAACCTTATTCACGGCATTGTCCGCTCCGTTGAACAGGGACTTCTGAAAATAGTTGTCGGGGATGTGGTTGTTGAAGCAGTCGGCAGCCAGGGGCCGGGAAAGAAAGTGCTGTTGACGCTGCGCCCTGAGGACATCATGCTTTCCAAACCGGGTCCGTCAGCCGGCACCAGCATGCGGAACCATTTCAGGGGAATAATCAGTGAAATAAGCGACAGAGGCGCCCTGTGGAGGATCACGGTGGACTGTGGTTTCCCTGCGTTGGCCTTTATCACCAGGCAATCGGGGATCGAGATGGGACTCTCTCCGGGTACCGACGTGGTAGCTTCGTTCAAAGCCACTTCAGTCCATGTCATCGAAAGCGGCGGATAGGTCTGGCGGATATTGACCGGCGGATATAGCTAACCCTATAATTCTACTGGGAAGATGAATTACCCCTGTCTTCCATGATTAGATTATGGGGGCTCGTAGCTCAGTGGTAGAGCGGTCGGCTCATAACCGATTGGTCGTAGGTTCGATCCCTTCCGAGCCCATTTTCTTCTGATTCTCATAGTAATCACTCTTTTCCAATTGAAAAATGAGCTTGAACAGATATCGATGGACTAAGAGAATTCAGTCATCCCGGTTAGCAAATCTAGAGATTTGTTGAAAGAGATTGGAACGCGCTTTTACCATCCTTTCTGCG